>Ga0208376_1000209_pt1 | contig 18319 bp, 14 predicted proteins | sample CryBogmetaGMA25M_FD_184548 | JGI IMG/M metagenome (GOLD analysis project Ga0208376, IMG submission 184548) | Freshwater microbial communities from Crystal Bog, Wisconsin, USA - MA2.5M (SPAdes) | ecosystem: Environmental > Aquatic > Freshwater > Lake | place: Crystal Bog, Wisconsin, USA...
GGGGGAGAGGGGGTTCACTGACTTTGCATCAGCCCTGCTGGAACCTGACACCTTTACAGGCAACGGCGCAGGATACGCTGGCGCTCGCCGGTGGGCGTGAAGCCGAACCAGCGATAGAGCCGCTGCGCGCGGGTATTATACGCCTGCGTGTTGAGGGTTATGCTCGTCGCACCCTGGCTCGCCCCCAGGGTTATCACCGCAGCGAGCAAGCCCACACCGATCTGGCGGCCCTGCTGACTCGGATCAACCGCAATCCGCACCAGATGAACGAGCCGACCGCCGAAGTGGCTGGTCGCGTAAGCATAGCCCACCGCCACCCCCGCGATTTCGGCCAGCAGAAAAAGCGGCCCCTGGACGATTGCTGGCCCAAGAACCGTATCATCCTTCGTCCACTGCGGCTCAAAGCAGGCGTGATCAAGGCGTATCACCTCGGCGATATCCGCACTGATGCCCATACGAACCTGGAGATCGGGGTTGCCGAAATCGGGGATGCTCAGATCGCACTTCTCATAGACCACAACCTCGGTCGTGAACATGTAGCCGTAGTCGTAGAGAGCAGGGACAAGCCAGGACTCAGCCGCTTCATCCCCGGCGTAGTAAATGTCGCGTACCCCCCCATCGGCAAGGTGCGTGTGAAGCGCAGGGATGAGGCGGTCAAGCCCGGCGTGCAGATCAACATTTTCGGCGAGGGCGAATCCGCGTAGCCAGCACGTCCCTTTCACCGGATAGCTCACCAGAGCGACGCCCAGCAGATCCTCGCCAATATTCAGGGTTGCGCCATACCCGGCTTCCAGAAGCGATGGTAGTTCGTCACCAGTCAGCCCGTAGTAACGTCGCCCGCCGTCACGTAGCAGCCGTGATACCCTTGTCAGGTCGTCGTCGCACACTGGGCGGGCACTGGCGTTGTTGAGGTTAGGACTTTTGCGGAAGAGCCACATAGCCGTGGTATGATAGTATTGAGAAGCTTGGCGTTGTATCGCGTATTGATCAACTTCCGGTATTGTACAACATAACGATGCGAACCTACTTACGTGTGCAATGGCAGCGTCTATTTGGCCTCAATCTGAGCCAGGTGTCACCACTCCTCTTTGTCGGCGGGCAATTCCGCCCATCGCAGTGGCCGCAGATCTACGACCTGGGCGTGCGGGCCGTGCTAAGCCTGCAGGCCGAACACGAGGATCGCTTCTTCGGCCCGCCCCCTGAGCGGACACTGCGCCTGCGCGTCTCCGATTTTCATGCCCCGACGCTCAGCCAGATCAGCGAGGGTGTCGCCTTTATTACGGCGGCTCACGACAGCGGGCTGGCGGTGCTTATCCACTGCCACGCCGGTGTTGGGCGTGCGCCCTTGATGGCGGCGGCATACCTGATCTCGCGCCACGGGATGTCGTACCATCGGGCGCTGCGACAGATACACACGGCCCGGCCAATTGTGGCACCGAACCTGCGGCAGATTGCCCAGCTACGCGAGTACGAGAAGCGAACCTATCACTAGCGCCGCTTCTTTGAAGTCTCTCATCATGCGCCCTGCTTCATGAAACTACACAGTGCCACGCAACGCGATTCGCTGGAAGGCGTATTCAATCGCACGAATATTTTCCTTGTTCTGCTTGCGTTCGTGGTGATCCTCATCGTTGCGGAGCCGATCTGGCAATGGGCGCTGCCCGCGCTCGTCGCTGCGCTCTTCCCCGCCTTCGCCTGTACTGCCCTGCTCCTGCTCCCCGGCCTGGCCCTGCTGCGGATTCTCTGGGATACCCCGCTCACTCTTGATGAGCGCCTGCCCCTCGCTCTGAGCCTGAGCTGTGCTGTTCCGCCGCTACTGCTGCTCGGGGGCGCTCAGGTTGGGCTGCGCTGGAGCGGGCCGCTGGCATGGATCGCCCTCGGTGTCTGCGCGCTGATCGCCTTCTGGCCACGCCAAAAAGGGGTGGTGCAACCCGCAAACGAAGGCCTCCCGACGTTGCTGACACTCCTGCTGATCACGGTGGCTAGTCTGGCCGTGCGCCTCTACGCCACCCGTGATCTCGTCATGGGCGAGTTTGGGGACTCGGTGCATCACACGATCATCGCCCAGCTCCTGGTTGATAATGGCGGTCTCTTCCGCTCCTGGTTGCCCTACGCTCAGCTCACCACACTTAGCTACCACTACGGGTTTCATAGCATGGTGGCCTGGTTCACTTGGCTCAGCGGGATGCCGGTGCGGCTGGCGCTGCTGACAGTTGGCCAGGTGCAGAGCGCTCTGGCGGCACCGCTGCTCTACCTACTCACCCTGCGCCTGAGCGGCAGCCGACCGGCGGCTCTCTGGGCGGCTCTATTCGTCGGGCTGATCTCGGCGATGCCAGGCTACTACGCTACGTGGGGGCGCTACACGCAACTCGGCGGACAAACGGCGCTGATCGGCGTCTGCGTGGCCTGGATGGCGCTGCTCGATGGGGCGATAGAACCCGCGCCAGCATGGCTATCCCTAGCCCGTCTGGGCACCCTGGCCGGGATCAGCACAGCGGGGATGACCGTGACCCACTACCGCGTCGCGGTCTTCGCGGCCTGTTTTTTATTCATCTACACGATCTGTCTGCTGATCGCCCGTGTCCGCACGTGGCGCAGATTCCTCTGGCTGAGCGGCAGCGGGCTGGCGTCTGGCGGATTGTCCGTATTGCTCATCGTACCCTGGCTGCTGCGCATGCGTGAGGGTAAAATCATCCAGATCGGCAGCCATTACATGGAGCAGAATATCGGCCTTGAGGGGGCCAACAGCATCCCGGATGCCATCGTCGCAATGGTGATTCCCTGGCCCATGGTTGCCCTTGCGGTCGCGGCCATCGGGCTGCTGATCTGGCGTCGCCAGTGGCAGGTCTTGACTCTACCCCTCTGGGCGCTGCTGCTGGGCCTTGTGGCCAACCCGTATCTGCTGGGGCTAGGCGGAGCGGGGGCGATCACGAACTTCGCGGTGATAGCCGCATCCTACCTGCTGCTAGCCCCGCTCTTCGGCGTGACCCTGGCCCAGCTTGGTGCGTGGGTAGAGCGGCTGCCCTGGGGCCATTACGTCGCGCCAGGAGTCGGTGTTGCTCTGGCAGCCTGGGGGTTTACCTGGCAGCCCACCAACTTTGACCGAATCAATGAGCTCTTCTGGCCCGCCGACCTGGCTGCGATGAACTGGATCTCGAACAACACCGCGCCCGATGTGCGGGTGTTCGTCAACAGTTCCCCGGCCTACGCGGGTACGCTCTACGCCGGGTCTGACGGCGGCTGGATGCTGACTTTCTTCGCCGGGCGCTCCACCAACCTCCCGCCGATCACCTACGGCTCGGAAGCTGGCACCAGCCCCGACTACCTGCTGCGGGTAAACGAAGAGAATGCGGCGGTGCAGGCGCACCCGATCGACTCGCCCGAGGCTGCCACCGCCCTCAAGGCTGCCGGGTTCAGCTACCTCTACAATGGCCCAGCGGCTAGCCCACCCAACGAGTACCTTGACCCAGCACGAATTAATGCCTCGCCACTCTACACGCCGGTCTATTCTCGCGATGGAGTGACGATCTGGAGGGTGCGCTAGTGCGGATCAGTGTTGTTGGCCCGACCTACCCGTTTCGTGGCGGGATCGCTCATTACACCACGTTCATGGTGCGCCAACTGCGTGCGGCGGGCTATGCGGCTCCGCTCTACTCGTTTACCCGCCAGTATCCGCGCTGGCTGGTGGGCGGGCGCAGCGACCGCGATCCGAGCAGTTCGCCGTTGCGGGTTGATTGCGAGTATATCCTTGATCCGATCAACCCTTTTACCTGGTGGCAGCTCTACCGCCGCGTGCGCGCCGATCATCCTGACGTGCTGATTCTTCAGTGGTGGGTGCCCTACTGGACTCCATGTCTGACGGTGATTTCCAGCCTGATCAAGCGCAATACGATGACGAAGATTATGTTCATTTGCCATAATGTCGTGCCCCACGAGGGCGGCGGCGTGATTGATCGGCGTCTGGCTCTGACGGTGCTGCGCCTCGGTGATGCGCTGCTTGTCCACAGTGAGCAGGATCGCTACCGGCTGCTGGCCCTGCTGCCGAACGCCCGTGTGATTAAGGCACAGATTCCTAGCTATAGCGAGCTGGTGCGTCACGATGACTCCTCGCGGGTGGCCGCGCTGCGCCGCGATCTGGGCATCGCCGAGCATGCGCCGGTGCTGCTCTTCTTCGGCTTTGTGCGGCCCTACAAGGGTCTGGAGTATCTCATCCAGGCGATGGCCCGCGTCCGTGAGCGCCTGCCCGATGCGCATTTGCTGGTTGTCGGCGAGTTTTGGACGTCGCCGGAGTTTTACCAGCGCTACGCTAGCGAGTTTGGCGTGGCTCAGGCGATGACGGTGGTGAACCGCTATGTGCCAAACGAAGATCTCCAACCCTATTTTGATCTGGCTGATGTGGTGGTGCTGCCCTACGTCTCGGCAACCCAGAGCGCGGTCGTGCAACTAGCCTTCGGGTTTGGCAAGCCGGTGATTACGACGCGGGTGGGTGGGCTGTACGAGGTGGTGGAGGATGGGGTGAACGGCTTGGTGGTGCCGCCGCAGGACGAGGGTGCCTTGGCCGAGGCGATCATCCGCTACTTCAGCGAGGATCTCGCCGCGCCCTTTTGCGCCAATGTGGCCGCCCAGGCTGTCACTGGTTTTTCCTGGCAGGAACTGGTGACAACCATCGAGCATGCCGCACGCGATCTCGGCGTGCGGGGGTAGCCCATGCAAATCACCTTTCTGATCATTATGGGCATTGAGCGGCCCTCGGGCCGACGCTATTTCGCGATTGCCCGTGAGCTTGTTCGGCGCGGCCACCGAGTCCGTATTCTGGCGCTGCATCCCGACTTACCATCCTGTCCACAGTGCCGCTTCGTCCAGGATGGCGTGGAGATCTGGTATGTGGGCCAGATGCACGCCCGCAAAGCTGCCAGCGTGCCCGGTCGTTTCGGGGCGATTGATCTGCTGCGCGTCCTCATCAGCGCCACGCTGGGCATGATCTGGGGCATAATCTGCTCGCCCGCCGATGTTTACCATCTCGGCAAGCCGCAGCCGGTGAACGGGCTGGCCGCGCTGCTGGCGGTGCGTCTGCTGCGCCGCCAGCCCTTCTACGTGGACTGTGACGATGATGAGGTACACGGCAACCGCCTGCCCGCCGCATGGCAGCGCGCCGTCTTCGGATTCTGGCAGTGGCTGCTGCCACGTATGGCAGCGGGTACCACGGTGAATACACGCCACCTGGCCAGCATCCTCACCGATGCCGGGGTCGCGCCCCTGGCGCTGGTGCCGAACGGGGTGAATCCGGATGATTTTCTGGCTCCGCCCGCCGCTACCCTGGCCGCCCTGCGCACCGCCCTCAGCCTGGATGGTCGCCCCGTGGTGGCCTACGCCGGTACCCTAGCTCTCCAGAATCACCCGGTTGATCTGCTGATCGAGGCGTTCGTCCAGGTGGCGGACGCCCTGCCCACCGCCGCCCTGCTGATCATCGGCGGTGGCGAGGATCTGCCTCTGCTGTGCGATCTGGCTGTGCGGCGCGGACTGCGAGATCGGGTATACTTCACCGGACAACTGCCCTACCACGCGGTGCCAGCGTACCTGGCTTTGGCCGATCTGAGCGTTGATCCGGTGCGGGATGATCCGGTGGCCCGCGCCCGCTCGCCGCTCAAGCTGTTTGAGAGCATGGCTCTTGGTGTGCCTGTCATCACAGGGGATGTGGGTGATCGGGCTGAGTTGCTCGACGGCGGCGCGTCCGGGGTGCTGGTGCGGCCTGACGACTCCACCGCCCTGGCCGAAGCGATACGCGACCTCCTGCACGATCTCCCCCGCCGACAGGCGCTCGCCGCCGCAGGGCGGGAGCGGGCACGAATCTACCGATGGGATCGGCTTGCCGCGAGGTGGGCGACGATTTATATACGAGAAACGCCATGACCGCGCATATCTCGCCTGCGCCGCTGGTCTACCTGGTGGTGCTGAACTGGAACGGCTACGCCGACACCCACGAGTGCCTGGAGTCGTTGCGCGGCCTGGCCTACCCCAACTACCGGGTGTTTGTGGTTGATAACGCCTCCAGCGACGATAGCCCCGCCCGCATCGCCGCTGATCACCCCGAGGCCGAACTGCACCGCTGCGCCCACAATCTCGGCATTGCCGCAGGCTATAACGTCGGTATCCAGATCGCTCTGCAACGCGGGGCCGATTATGTGGTGCCGATGAATAACGATCTGGATTGTGATCCGCTCTTCGTCACGCAGATGATCGCCACCCAGCGCGCCAACCCCGGCTGCGGCATTGTGATGCCGAAAATCTTCTACTACGCCGAGCGCGACCGGATTTGGTCAGCCGGAGCGTACAATCGCTGGATGCCCTCCAATATCGTGATGCGCGGGCGCAAACAGCACGATGGCCCAGCCTTCGCCGCCGACACCGAGATTCAGTTCGCGCCGAGTTGCTGTCTACTGCTCACCCGCGAACTGGCCGAGGTGGTGGCATTCGACGAAGGTTACTTCTTTTACTACGATGACTGGGACTTCTGCGTACAGGCGCGCACGGCTGGGTATCGGATTATGTACTCAGCCGGAGCGCGACTCTGGCACAAGGTCTCGCGCAGCACCAAAAATAGCCCCAAGTCGCTGCGCTGGTGGACGGTATTCGGCCAGAGCTGCGTGCGCTATCACCGCAAACATCACGGCTTGCGCCTGCTGGCGATATATGTGGCCTGGGTCCTATTCCGCGAGTCGGTCAAGGGCAATGTGCGCAGCCTGCCGAGCTTTTTGTCCGGCGTTCGCATCGCCCTGCGGGCCAAGCTCGACGACGATCCACGGGCGGGGTGGAGCAGCTAGGCAAGGTTTCAGGTGCGAGGTTTCAGGTTTCAGGTCGAGCGCATCAAGATGCCACATTCCGGCCTGAACTGTAAAGTATCTGCAAACCTTGTCTTAGGGAGGAAGAGTGAGATCTATGACATTATCCACACACGCGCAGCTCCCGGCAACGAGTGCTCCCGGCTGGATCTGGGATATTCTGGTGTGTCCCGACTGCGGCGCACCCCTGCGCGATACGGCGGGCGCGGGGGTGCTGGCCTGCGAAGGTACCGGCTGCGGGTTTCGCTCCTCCTACGCGGGGCGCGTCTTCAACCTGCTGCCCCGTGAACTTGACCGCTTCCAGCGCGCGGAAGATACCTGGCGTAAAAGTCATTTCGACGCGCTGGCCCGCTCGGTGCCCCAAATGAACCCGCACCAGTACGAGGCGTTCAAGCTGCTGAATGTGATCACCTATTACGCCTTCACCTCGCAGTTCTTCTTCTTCCGCGATTATTTTGCGAAGACCTATACGCTACGCGGTCGCGGGCTGGAAATCGGCGGGGCCAGCGGCCAACTCAGCGGTTTTGTGAAACTCTTCTACCCCGACACCGAGATGCTGGCCACCGACGTGGCCCCGATCAATGTGGAGATGGGCGCGGAGTTGTCCGAGCTACTGCGCTTCGGCACCGATTACTTGGCCACGGTAGATGCCGAGCGCCTGCCGTTCCGCCGCGAGTCTTTTGACTTCCTGTGCAGCTCGGGGATGCTGCACCACCTGGGCGATATGCGGCGGGCACTGCGCCAGGGACACACCGTCCTCAAACCGGGCGGGCGCTGGTACGTGGTGAACGAACTGGCGATTGGGTCGCTCCCGCGCAAGTTCTGGAACAGTCGCCTGGGCGCGAAGGGCAAATGGGCCGAGATCACCGGCATCCGCGAGAACAGCTACACCCTCGGCGAGTGGCGCACCCACTTCGCCGACGCGGGCTTTCGGATCGTTGATGAATACTTCAACCGCAACTCTAAGCAAAAACTGCTGAGTTGGCCGCGCTCGCTTTACTATGCCGCCATCGCCAAGCTGCCCCTGGCCCTGGTAAAAACCGGTATTCCCTGCGAAGTTAATTTTGTGCTACAGAAAATCTAAATGGTCCAGACTGACATACGATTGCCGGACGGCGTGATGATGGAAGATCCGCCCTGCGAGATCTGCGGCGCAAACGACCCGCAGCCCGTAGCGTGGCGCACGGATCTCTTCCTCGGCGGGGATACGCTCTATACGCACTGTCGTTGCGGCGGTTGCGGGGTGATCTACCAGCATCCACGGCCCACCGCCGCGACGATTGGCCACTTTTACCCCAACGACGACTACCCAGAGTATGTACCGGCGATCACGACCATTGGCTGGCTGGCCCGCACGGTGCGCCGCTACGGGCTGATCAAGCGCTGCCACCGGGTGACGCGCTATGTGGCCGCAGGGCGGGCGCTGGATGTGGGATGCTCGACCGGCGACTTTGTCTGGGAGCTCAACCGGCGACCGGGTTGGTCGGCGCTGGGTATGGATATGAGCCCGATTGTGGTAGTCTACGCGCACCAACAGCTTGGAGTTGAGGCAGCGGTGGGCCTGCTGAACACCGCACCTTTTGCCGACGGCAGTTTTGACGCGATTACCATGTGGAACGTCTTCGAGCATGTCTACGATCCGCGTGCCGTCATCGCCGAGGCGGCGCGGCTGCTGCGCCCCGGCGGGGTAGTGGTGATCACCCACCCGAACCTGGAGAGCCTCGACCGACGCGTGTTTGGCAACACATGGATCGGCTACGAGCTGCCGCGCCATATTTACCTTTACCCGTCAGACATGCTGCGCGATCTGCTGGGCGAGTACGGGTTGTGCGAGATTGAGCGGAGTTGCTTTTACAGCAGCCACGCGGCAACCGCGACCAGCCTCACTTTTCTTTTCGAGCGCATCTTTGGGCGTGGAAAGATCAGCGTAGCGTTGAGCCGACTGATCTTCAGCCTGCCGTCGCGCCTGATCTTCGCGCCCTTCTTCATGCTGATTGACCGAATGCAGCGCGGCTCGAACATCACCGCCGTATTTAGAAAGTAGCCTATGGCCCCTATTTCGATGCCGCAGCGGATCTTACAGATCTTACGCATCCCTCGCGAGAAGCTGCGCCCGCTGGTTGAACGCCCGGCTTGGCGCTGGTTTTGGCGCGCCTTCACCGCGCTCTCGCTGGTCGCTGTGGCGGTGGGCATCTACTACTCGGCGAAAGAGATTCCCGCCGAGGGTCTGGAGGTGCGGCCTGTTTTTCTGCTGCTGGCCCTCGGCATCTACCTGATCACTTTTTGCTTGCACCTGATGGGCTGGCACACGCTGAGCGGATTATTGTTCGGAAAAATGCGCCTGCGCGACGATGTTGAGGCTGTGGCCGCGAGTAATCTGGTGAAGTACCTGCCCACTATCGCCTGGTACATCGCGAACCGAGCGCACTACTACCATCAGCGCGGCGTACCCCAGGCCACGGTGGTTGCCGCCTCGTTCTACGAACTCGGCTTTATGGTGAGCGCCTGCGCCATCCTGCTGGCGATCAGTTGGCTGGCCGGACTAAGCATCTGGATCGCGGCGGGGGCCCTGATCGCCGTGGCCCTGGCGCTCGGGCTGATCGCTGTCCGCCGCCCGCGCACAACGGAGGAACACGTACCTATTGGCGGCTTGGTGCGGGCCTTCCTCTGGTACGGAGCCACCTGGCCCATCGCGGGTCTCTTTCTCTGGGCGGTACTCTCGGCCTTTATCGCCGTGCCGATCACCGATATCCAGTCCGTGATGTACATCTGGCTCCTTACCTCGCTGGCCAGCTACGGCGTGAGCCTTACCCTGGGCGTGTTGAGCTTCGCCCGCGAAATCACCCTCACCATGCTACTGACTCAGTTCTGGCCGCTGCCGGTGGCTATCGCCACGGCGATCACGGTGAAACTGCTGCTCACTGTCGGTGAGGTGATCTGTAGCCTGATCCTGCTGGGGGTATTTCGCCTCACCGCTGCGAAGGCCGCCCATGAATGATCTGATCGGGTTGCTCCCCGCCGCTGGCCGAGGTTCGCGCCTCGGGCCGATCCCGTGCAGCAAAGAGATTATGCCCCTCGGCTTTCGGCCATCGCCGGATACACCGGGGGCGCTCTGGCGTCCGGTGACGGCGATTGAGTTGCACCTGCACGCCCTGCGCCGTGCTGGAGCAAGCCGCGCTGTGGTCGTGATTGGCGAGACGAAGGCCGATGTGGTGCGCTATGTGGGCGACGGTGCAACCTACGGGTTATCGGTGGCGTATGTCTACCAGCGCACCCTCGCTGGGATGCCCTACGCCCTTGATCTCGCCGCGCCCTGGGTAGGTACGGCAACGACCCTCTTCTCGATGCCCGACACGCTCATCCAGCCAGATGACACAATGGCTCGTATGGTTGAGCATCACCGCGATTATGCTGCTGATGTCACCCTGGGACTCTTTCGCACGGCCACGCCCCAGAAATTCGGCATGGTCAACCTCGGCCCAGACGGCGAACTACGCGGCTTTGTAGATAAACCCGCCCAGAGCGACTTGGAGTGGATGTGGGGGCTGGCCGTCTGGTCGCCACGATTTAGCAGCTTTATGCATGCCTACCTGGCGAACCGCGCCGCCGAAGGGCCAGAGTGCGTCCTTAGCGACATTTTCGCCGCCGCCCTGTCCGCTGGACTCAACCTGCGGGCGCTGCCGCTCACCGACGCCAACTACCACGACATCGGCACCCCCGAGGATTTTCAGTCGGTGGTACTCTCAATGGCGCTGCGCCAAGCTCGTCCGACCGAGGTGTTGTAATTACGGATGCGTCACCACACGCTCTTTGCGGCTTTGCGGCTTTGCGTCAGATCGCTAAACTGTAAATCTGGATTGAACCAAGTCTAACAACTAAGCTCTATGAATCATACGCTGTTGCGCGCCATCGTTGGGGCACTGCTGCTGGGAATCATAGCGGGCTGTAGTGCGATCGGGCCATCCTCTCACGTACTGTTCATTGGCAATAGCTACACCACGGAGAATAACCTCTCCCGCCTCTTTGCCGACCTCTCCAATGCAGGTGGGCACTCCGTGGCGGTGGATGTGGTTGCGGTAGGAGGTGCAACCCTGGCCCAGCACCTCGGCTCGCCCGACGCCCCCGGTCGGATCGCGTCGCGATCCTGGGACGTGGTTGTGCTTCAAGAGCAGAGCATCCTCCCCGCGATTCCTAGTCAGCGGACAGCGGAGATGTACCCTGCGGTGCGCCAGCTTGTTCAGAAGGCGCGGAACGCGAGCGCACGGCCCGTGCTGCTCCTCACCTGGGGACGCCGCGACGGGCTACCAGATGCCGGGTTCGGCAGCTATGCCGCAATGCAGGCGCAGCTCACAAAGGGCTACCAGGGCATTGCCGATGAGCTAGGCGTGACTGTGGCCCCCGCCGGAGAGGCGTGGAGTCGCGAGGTGGCGCAGGGTCGTGGGCAGGTTCTATGGCAGGCAGACGGAAGCCACCCTAGCCTGGTCGGCTCCTACCTCACGGCCTGTGTCCTGTACGCCACAATCTACGGCGAGAGTCCTGTTGGGCTACCGGCACCGGGCGGAGTATCGCAGGAGGGTGCCAAGCTGCTCCAGCAGATCGCATATGACACGATGCTGAGCGACCCCGCCCGCTGGCGTGTATTGAGATAAAGGAGGCAGGAGGCAGGAGGCAGGAGGCGGGAGGCAGGAGGCAGGAGGGCAGTCCACCCATTGCCCAACAACCGCGTATAATAGGAAAATCCTCACAAGATACGTTCGGCCAAGGAGCAGTCACATGCGCTTTGTCTTCCTGACCACGCAGGATAACTACACCACCGCCCTGCGCGATGCGGCGACGGCGATCTCTCGCGAGTACGGGTTTGATCTGACTGTCGGTGTCTATATGACCTCGGAGTTGAGCGACCCGGACATGCGCCAGCGCCTTGCGGATGATCTGGCGCGGGCTGATTTTATTTTCGGCGGGATGATCTTTGGCGAGGCGATTGTGCGGCCCCTGGAGGCGCAATTGGCTAAGCTGACCTGCCCGATCTGCATTATTATCAGCAATCCGGCGCTCATCCGGCTTACCCGCCTCGGCAAGTTTAACCTGGGTATGATCAGCGATGGCAAGGATAAAGAGGAGAAAAAGAGCGGCCTCCTTCAGTCGCTACGCCCCAAGCACGGTCACGGTGAAGTTTCGCGCCAGATGAATCTGATCAAGGGTTTGAGCAAGATCCTCAAGTATCTGCCGGGTCGCTTCCGTGATCTGCATACTTATGTGTCGGCGCACCAGTTCTGGGTCCACAATACGCCCAAGAATATGCAGCGTATGCTCTGCATGCTGATTGAGCGTTACGTGCCGGGCTACAAGGGCAAACTGCCGGTGGAGGATGCCGAGCTTTTCCCGGATGTGGCCCTCTGGCACCCGGATGCGCCTAAGCCCTTCACCGATATGAAGAGCTACCAGAAGTGGCAGAAGAGCCGCCGGATCAAGCTGGATAAGGGCGTAGCGGGGCTGATCTCGCTGCGGGTGATCGTCTTGGGCGATAATGTGCGCCATCTGGTGGGTCTCGTCCGCGCTCTGGAGGCGCGGGGGGTTGAGGCGCGGGTGGCCTACACTGCGGGTCTTGACGGTCGTCCGGCCATTGATGCCTTCTTCGCCAGCCACGATGACAAGCACACGCCAACCATTGATCTGCTGGCGACAACCTCGGGCTTTGCCCTGGTGGGCGGTATGGCCCAGAGCAAGCCGGAGGAGGCTCGCGCCGCGATGGAGGCGCTGAACGTGCCCTTCTTCCAGACTATCCCGCTGGTTTTTCAGGGGGTTGAGCAGTGGCTGGCCGATGAGCGCGGCCTGAGCCCGATGCACATTGCCATGAACGTGGCCATGGCCGAACTGGATAGTGCCACCGAGCCCCTGGTGTATGGCGGGCCGTCACGCGATGCGGGGGTGGCTATACCCGTTCCCGCTATGACCGAGCGCTTCGCCGAGCGGGTTGTCCGGCGCATCGCACTCAAGCGTAAGGCCAACGCCGACAAGAAGGTGGCCCTGGTGCTTTTCAATTACCCGCCCAACCTGGGTAATATTGGTACCGCTGCCTACTTGGATGTGTTTGAAAGTACCTACCAACTGCTCATAAAGATGCGCGCCGCTGGCTACCGCGTCAATCTGCCGGCTAGCGCCGATGAGCTGCGCCAGATGATCGTGGAGGGTAAGGGCGACCCGGCCAGCGCCCCGCTGCTGCACGGCACCGACGCCAGCGTGGGCGCGTTCCTGGCGATTGAGGATTACCGGCGGCTTTTCCCCGACTACGTGGACATCGAGCCGTTTTGGGGACAGGTTCCCGGCGAACTGCTGAACGACGGCAAACGCTTCCAGATCCTCGGGCGGCGGCTGGGCAATGTCTTCGTCGGTGTTCAGCCAACCTTCGGCTACGAGCGCGACCCGATGCGGATGCTGATGGCGAAGGACGCCGCGCCGCACCACGGATTCGCCGCCTTTTACACGTGGATTGATCGGGTTTTTGGCGCGGATGCGGTGGTGCATATGGGCACCCACGGCGCACTGGAGTTTATGCCCGGCAAGCAGGCTGGGCTCGGCCCGCACTGCTGGCCCGCACGGTTGATCGCGGGCATGCCCAATATTTACTACTACTGCGTGAATAACCCTAGCGAGGCCACCATCGCCAAGCGGCGCGGCTCCGCCACCCTGGTGAGCTATCTGGTGCCGCCGGTGCAGCAGGCCGGGCTCTACAAAGGGCTGCGCGTCCTCAAGGACAACATTGATCTGTACCGGGTGAAGCCATCTCATGAGCTTTTCGAGGATGTGCAGGCGCGGGCTGAGCAATTGCAGATTGGAGATTGGAGATTTCAGCCCGAGCAATCTGAAATCAACAATCTGCAATCTGCAATGGATCGCTACATCGCTTCGCTCAGCCACGAACTGCTCCAGGTCGAGCAGCGGCTCATCCCGATTGGCCTGCACGTCCTGGGCCGCATGCCGTCGGTTGAGGAACTGGTGGACACCCTGGCCCTGGTGGCGGCATTCCAGCGCCCCGAGCCCAGCGCACAAACCCTGCCCGAGCGAGTTGCTGCTGGTATGGGCTACCGCTACGCTGAGCTTGGCGCGGGCCTGAGCCGCGATCCGCTGGCCCAGGATCGCTACCGCCAGGTGGACGCGACGTGTAAGGAGGCGATTCGCCGGTTTATTGGAGATTGCAGATTGCAGATTGCAGATTTGGCCGAGCAATCTGCAATCGCCAATCTGAAATCTGCAATCGCATCTGCCGACGCATACCTGAAGGGATCTGCCAACATTGCCCCCGGTTCGCTAGATGCGATCTGGCACCTGCTGGGCGATCTCCAGACCAAGATGTCGCAGGATCACGAGACCTCGGGCCTGCTCAACGCCCTGGCCGGTGGCTACATCCCGCCCTCGCCGGGAAACGATGTCGTGCGCAACCCGGCGGTTGTGCCTACCGGGCGCAACATCCACGGCCTCGACCCCTTCCGCATCCCGTCGGCGGCGGCTCAGGTGAGCGGTGCCCGCGTGGTAGAGGATTTGCTGGCCCGTCTGACTCAGGAACAGGGCGCACTGCCCGAGACGGTGGCGCTGATCCTGTGGGGCACCGACAATATCAAGACCGAGGGCGAGGGTGTGGCTCAGGCGCTGGCCCTGCTGGGCTCACGGGTGATCACTGACGAGTTGGGTAAGGTAGCGGATGTGGTACTCATCCCGCTGAAGGAACTGGGCCGCCCGCGCATTGATATTGTGGCCACGGTGAGCGGCATCTTCCGCGACCTGATGGCCATGCAGGCCCAGTTGATTGACAAGGCCGTGCGCCTGGCCGCCGCCGCCGATGAGCCGACGCACCTCAACTATGTGCGCAGGCACGTTCTGGCCCAAACCGCCGAACTCGGCATCAGTGTGGACGAGGCCGCCGCACGGGTTTTCTCCAACGCGCCGGGCAGCTACGGGGCCAACGTCAATACGATGGTCGAGAGCGGTTCCTGGGAGGATGATGCGCAGATCGGCGACATTTTCATGGCCCGCAAGGGTTTCGCGATGGACAAACGCGGCGAGTGGCAGGCCGCCCGGCCCATCCTGGAGCAAGCCCTGGGCACAGTGCAGGCCACCTTCCAGAACGTGGACAGCGTTGAGGTCGGTATTAGCGACGTGGATCACTACTACGAGTACCTGGGCGGCGTCACCAAGAGCGTGGAGAAACTGCGGGGATCGCGCCCTCCGGTGATGCTGGCCGAAGTGGAGGCGTTTAGCGGCCCCGGCGGCGGGCGCGTGCGCTCCCTGGAGCAGATGGTGCGTCTGGAGAGCCGGGCCAAGCTGCTCAACCCGAAGTGGTTTGAGGGTATGCTGGCCCACGGCTACGAGGGCGTGCGCGAGATTGAAGTCCGGGTGAGCAACACCTATGGCTGGAGCGCCACGTCCAACGCGGTGGAGGGCTGGGTCTACCAGGGCGTGGCCGAGACCTACCTGCTGGACGAGGCCATGCGCGAGCGGTTGGCCAAGCTCAACCCGCACGCCGCCGCTGGTGTAGCCCGCCGCCTGCTGGAAGCCAACAGCCGTGGTTTCTGGGACGCCGATGAGCAGACGCTGGAGCAGTTGCGTGAGATCTACGCTGATTTGGAGGACAGGCTGGAGGGCGTAGTAGATAGGGAGGAGTCATGATCGCACAGCCCAAGAACTCCATGACCGAGCAGGCATACCTTGCGCTGGAGCGATCAGGCTCATACAAGCACGAATATTTTGATGGCGAGATTTTTGCGATGTCGGGAGGGACGGCATCGCACAATCTCATCAGCGGCAATGCGTTTGCGTCACTTCATACTCAGTTGCGCGGAACCGGCTGTCGGGTCTTTAATAGCGATATGCGCCTCAAGGTCGTGGCGACGGGGTTGAACACCTACCCTGATGTGACCATCGTATGCGGGAACTTCCAGTTTGCAGATGAGAGCCGCGACACGATCATCAATCCTATGGTGATTATCGAAGTGCTGTCACCATCAACGGAGCGGTATGATCGCGGGATGAAGTTTCAGAACTACCGAATGATCGCCACCCTGCAAGAGTACATTCTTATCGCACAAGATAAACACCAGATCGAACACTATGTGCGACAAGAAAGTGGGCAATGGATCTTTGAAGAGGCGAAGGAATTCACCGATACGATCACGTTACCATCAGTTCGTTGTGTGCTACCCATGAGTGATGTGTATGACGGTGTGGATGTGGAGCAAGAACCTACGCGCATGCCCAGGGACATCCCGCATGAGTAGGGCTACGTGATACTCCGCTTCAGTCGCCAGCAGTATCCCTGCACTCGCTCTGTGTCCCCCGCTGCCCCGCTGTAGGGCTGTTGCAAAGTCATCCCGCCCCCTCTCCCACGAGGGGAGAGGGGGTATTCCTCATCAGAAAGCTGTCCGGCTCCCCTCCCCCCGCGTGGGGGAGGGGCTGGGGGTGGGGGCGGACAGCTTTCTAATGACTTTGTATCAGCCCTGTCCCCCGCTGTCTGCGGATTTCCAGGGCGGCGCGGACGTGCTATAATGGCGCGCAGTATGCCCAACGGGCGTATAGTTTTGCCGTGTGTCCTACAGCGCGGACTCCGGTGATTCCGTTATTCCGCTCGCGGCTTGTGGGTCAAACCCTCAGCAGTTTTGTATAGAGATGGAGAGTATCAGGGGTGAAGGTTACTACTGAAAAGCTTCCAAAAAGCTTGTTGGCATTGCAGATCGAGATTGATACGGATCAGCTTGAGCGCGGGCTTGACAAGGCCGCACGTCGGATCTCGCAGAAATACCCTGTCCGTGGCTTTCGACCCGGCAAGGCACCCCGCTCGATCATCGAGCGCTCCTATGGGCGTGCCGCCCTGTTGGAGGAGGCCACCGACGACCTGATCAACAAGGCGTATCGCGACGCCCTCGACCAGGAGAAGCTTACCCCCATTGGTCCGCCTGTCCTCGATGGCATTACCTCACCTGACCCGTTTACCTTCCGCGTCACCATCCCTGTCGCACCTACTACCATTCTTGGCGACTACCGAGGTATTCGTGTCTCCCTCGATGCTGTTGAGATTAGCGATGTAGATGTGGAGCGCGAGTTGGAGCGCATCCGCGACAAGCACGTTGTTCTCAAGGAACTTGATGAACCTCGCCCCGCTCAGGAGGGCGATCAGCTTAAGGTGAACCTCGACACCATCTTTGAGGATGAAGACGAGGATGAAGACGAAAATGAAGATGAGGATGAAAATGAAGACGACGAGATTGACGATGATGAGGAGGGTGATGACGACGAGGACGACGATGACGGTGAAGACGATGAAGACGATCAGGACGATGAGGGCGATGAGGACGATCAGGACGGTCCTGAGCAAACCCTTGATCTCGTACCGGGACGTCTTGTAGACGAACTGCACCACGCACTGATCGGACTCAACATCGGCGACCGTGTCGAGGTTACGTCTGTGATGCCCGACGACCACGGGAATGAGGCGGTACGCGGCAAAATGGTGACGTTTAAAGTCAAGGTGAACAGCATCCAGGAGCGCATTCTGCCCGACTGGGAGGAATTGCCGACCCTGGAAGGTACCGAGAGCAGCATCGAGGATCTCCGGGTCAAGGCCCGTGCGGATCTTGAGAAGAACCTGCTCACGCTAGCCGAGCGTAAGACGATTGACGCCTACATCGCGGAACTGATCGCTATGACCGAGTTCGACTTCCCCGATGTGATGGTGCAGGGGTTGGCCGACGAGATGCTCCACGAGCAGGGCCACCAGTTTGAGCGCTATGGAATCACCCTCGAACAGATGCTCCAGTATCGCGGCCAGACCCACGATCAGGCTGTGGAGGCTCTGCTTCCCGATGCCGAGCGCCAAACGAAGACAACCCTCGTCTTGCAGGAACTCGTTGAGCGCGAGGGGCTACGGATTACGCCCGATGAGATCGAGGAAGAGGTGCAGCGCATCGCTCTCGACTACGAAGAGACATCCCGCCAGAACGTCATCCAGAACCTGCGCACCCAGATGTTCTCGACTGTCGCTAATGCGGTTCTCGACCGCAAGTTGCGCGAGCGGATCGTGCTACTCGCCACTGGCGCAGCACCTGCCCTTGCAGAGCCCGCCGCCGAGGAACCCGCTGCCGAGGAACCCGCTGCCGAGGAACCCGCTGCCGAGGAACCCGCTGCTGCTGAGTAGGGGTTGTGTTCCATCCCCGCTTCGCGTCTTTGCGTCATATGCGCGTTGGGATCTGACGCAAAGGCGCAGAGGCGCAGAGAATTTCGCTTTGCTCAGTCTGACAGCGTTCCTTCCTGCGCTATTGCCATATAGCAATCCTATGGGAGTCGAGGCTTTAGCCGGCTGAATCCTCAGGGCTGATGCAAAGTCACGCGCCCCCTCTCCCCCTGCCCCCTCTCCCACGGGGGGAGAGGGGGTATTCCGCATCAGAAAGATGTCCGGCTCCCCTCCCCCCGCGTGGGGGAGGGGCTGGGGG
>Ga0208376_1000210_pt1 | contig 18316 bp, 15 predicted proteins | sample CryBogmetaGMA25M_FD_184548 | JGI IMG/M metagenome (GOLD analysis project Ga0208376, IMG submission 184548) | Freshwater microbial communities from Crystal Bog, Wisconsin, USA - MA2.5M (SPAdes) | ecosystem: Environmental > Aquatic > Freshwater > Lake | place: Crystal Bog, Wisconsin, USA...
CCGTTGCGGTTCGCACCGTAGAGCAGGTGCGGCCAAGGCGCATCGACCTTGAAAGCCATGCCGCCGCAATTGAACCACAGGGGTTCCCGCCCTGTTGATTTCGCCAGCCACACGCAATGGCGGTTCGACAGCGAGACCACCTTCGGCGGCAGGTAGGCAACCTCCATTTCCGTTTGGGTGAGCATCCAATGCAACGCACCGACCACGTCGGTGCCGTCGCCGATGCGCCCCGCGCCGATGATTGGGACACCCTCCCCGGTCTCCATCACATCGTGCAGCGTGACAAAACCGTCCTGCCCGAACTGATGCATAATGATCGCCATGACCGGGGACGGTTTTTCGATTGGAACGGGATAGACCTCAAAGCCTCTCATTCGATTCACCTTATTTGTTGTCGGTAAGATTGCTGATTTCAATCGCCAGATTCAGCAAGCCCTGTGCGGCGGCGATTGCTTCCATCTTGGCATGGACCCAAGGAAGTGCAACAGGCGACAGGCTGACAAACATCGACATCGGCTCCCCGCTTTGCATGATTTCTTCGTAGGCTTGGTTGACCATGTATTCTTCACCGCAACCGCCCGTCATGATGAGTTGTGCAAACCCCAACGGATGGCAGTCGGCTGATGACTCGGCATAGTGCGGCCCGCCTGATTGCCTGAGCCGTTCCATGCAAGCGGGCATGACTTCCAGAGTCTTTTCGACAAACCGGCACCAAGGACTGCCCAAGTGCGGGCTGTTGGCATCCTTCCAGCCGTTGAATTCAAGCCCGATGGCCTCCAAATTGGGCGGATGCTTGATCCAGCCGGGTTCGGTGTCAAACGCATCGAAGAAACTTCTCAAATCCTCGCGCATGGCGTAATAGTCATCGTATGATTCAACCAAGTCGGCCACCACCCCGCCGTTTTGGGCCTCGCTTTTGCACCATTCGTCAAACCCAAGCCCTGCGGCCTGTTTGAAGTCGCCGTAGGCCGTCGTGACCAGCCCCATAAAATAGTTGTATTCCCTCAGTTCATCCGCCGTCACGCCTACGCCGACATAGGTGATGGCCTTGACGCAGCCAAACACCAGCCTTGCCAAGTCCTCGGGCATTGCATTGACTGGAATCTCGATGCCGGAACAGCCATCGGTGCTGATTTCGAGCAGCGGAAACCCTTCGTCAAGGTTGAAGCTCATGTGCAGGGCTTCCAAATGGCTTTCCGCGCAAACCCCGCGCATGAGGGTGTCCAGCGCATTGGAGATGCCCTCGACGGCACGGCACGACAACGCATGCAGGGCGGCCGGGTCGCCGTTGTTGACCGCAGCCGCGATGCTGTCGCCGCTGACCGCGCCCATCCGGTGCGCCAACAATACGATGGCGGCGGTGAGCGGACGGGCATGGATGATTTGCCGTTCCAGCAGTGCCTTGTGATAGAGCGACTCAAAGCCCTCCGACAGGCGCGGCGGCAGCAAGCCTGCCCCGGCGCGGACCGCCGCTACAGGAGCAGCGACGGATGGACGCGCATCGGAACGCCTTTGATGCTTTTCAGCCGGTGGAACGCAGACTGCCTGACTAGCCATAGTGCTTCTCTCTCTGACGGTGTTTCCGTTGCGGACGCTGGATTCGACGGCGATGCCGCCCACGTTTCCAGAACGCCCAAGGCATCGGACACCCGCTGCCCTGGGTGTCCGGCGGCGACTGCCCTTCCCTCAACCTTTGGTCTTGACGGGCGGCAGTTGGATATCATAAATCGCCTCGTTGCCTTGGATGCGCGGTGCGCCCAAGCTGGCATTGGCCAGAGATGGGAAGTTTCTTGCGTAAACCTTTAACACGTCCTCGGGTGACAGCGTGGGGTCGGGGTCGGGAAAGGTTTGCACGGGGGTTTTAAATACGCGGTTTGCGGTGATGATTTCCATGATGGACTCCACTCGGTCGGAAGGGTTGAAAAAACGTCGTTTGCCGTTAAAACAGGCTGTCCGGGTTCTCGTCGCCAGTGGGCTTGGTTCCCGCTTGGGGTGGTTCGCCGTCCTCGCCCTCCCCGCCGTCCAAATCGCCGCCATGCCCTGTCGCAGCCTGTTGGATGGAAGCGTTGTGCGCCCCCTTCAACCCGGCCTTTACCCGCCCCAAGGCGGATGCCAAACCGTCATGGATGGACAACCGGGCGTTTTTATAATCCTGCAATGCGCCCATGAAGGCGGGGGCATCAAGCTCTTCGGCGGTTGCGCGGATAATCAAAGGCATCGCCAGCCCCGTCCGCATCTGCTGGATGTCATCGCCCGGATTCTCCGACCCTTGCGCCAGCATCGGTTGCACACTGACGCACAGGCGGTCGCCGCCGTCTTTCTGGATGGTGAACACGATATGTTCGCCACTGCCCATCATTTTTGCCAAAGTATCGAATAGCATAGGTTTATCCTTGAAGTGTTGTTGAGTTGGTGGGTCAATGCCATTGCTGGCCTAGTTGTTATTGTCACCGATGAACTTGGAAATGCACGTCGGCACATAGCCGTTGAAATCGAAGCCGCCATCGGCAAATACCTCGCTGAGGATGTCCTCCTTTTTCTGTTGCATCAGGCCGGAAATCTTCCTGTCGGCTTGGCTTTCATACCAGTCTACAAACGCGACCCCGTTCCCGTTGACGGCTTCCCGCAAGATGGCTTCAATCCCGGCCTTGGTGTAAGGGGCCAGAAATGCCTTGTCCAAGCTGAAATAGTCGGAGGCTTGGCGTTTGGTGATGCCAATGACCTTGGCGGCGAATTTGCTCATTTCGCTGGCCCCGGTTCCGTTAAAACTATGCCCCGGCTCCTTTTCCAGCAAATAGGCGGTTGCATTTCTGCAAAGTGCCGAAAGCTGGTCGTTGTCCAGCCGGTGGAGGACCGGCAAGGTGTCGTCTCGTCCATGAGTGGCAAGGAATTGTTGGCCCACGCCTTCCGGCATGATTTCCGGGCTGTAATGCGCCGCCTTGAGCAATTCATGGATGGCAAGCACCATGCCGATTCGCTTGAAGTCGGCATCCAGCGCAATTTTCCGGGCCATGCCCCGGACCGTCGCATGCAGCTTTTCCGCAACGCCTTTCGGCAGGGCGTTGCTTTCGGCCTTGCCAGCGGTTTTGGCTTTGCCGTTCGATGCCACTGCCGCCGCAGACGCCGCTTTTTTAACGGGTTTGGCCCCGTTGCCCCCTTGGTCGGGCTGTGTTTGCGCATCCGGCGCGGCGGACTCCGCTTCCATTAGCTGGCGGTAATCGGCTTGTTTGCCTTGCAGGCAAGCCAGATTGAAGCAGACATCGCCAACCACCCGCCCCTCTTTGCCGGGCCGGGTGTCAAGGAGCGCACCGTAATGCTGGCAAGCCTTGCATCCCTCGTTGAACTGGGCCTCCCCTACCCCTTTCGCCCCGTTCACCACGATCACCGCATAACTGCCCGGTTCGCGTTCGGCATCGGTGAAGACCGCGTTGAACCGTTCCGCCAATTCGTCCTTCTTTGTTTCGATGGACTCCTTGGTCTTTGCCGCGTAGCATTCCCGGTTGGCGCATTGGGCATCCTTCTCCAAATGGTCGTCGAACAGCGTTTTCTGGAAGCAGGAATTGTGGGGGCAGCCGTTGCAGCCGGTGGTGTCAAACGGCGCATTCGCAAGGGCGAGGGCAAATTGCTGGATGGCTGAACGCACATCCTGTACGCCCATCCCCTTTTCGATGATCTTGGACAGGGTTCCGTCCTGCGTCTTGGCGGGAAGCTGTGACAGCAGTTCGGCATGGCCGAGCTTGATCCTCCCCTCGGTCAATGCGTCAAGCACCGCTTGGGACGCATGGAGCAGGGCCAGACGCGCATTGAACTTGGCCTCGCCCCAGCCCAATAGCCGTCTGGCCTCGGCGCGGTCGTTCCCTGCGGCTTGCAATATTTTCCGCGCCGCCCGTGCCTCCTCTGCGGGACTCATGTCGCTGCGGATGGTGTTTTCGATGGTCGCCATTAACAAGGCATCCTCGTCGGAAACATCCCGCACGACCGCCGGAATGTCTTTCCATTTGAGCGATTGAGCCGCCCGCAAACGGCGTTCCCCGGCGATCAGCCAAAACCCGCCGGCGGTGTTGGCTTCCTTGATCGGCCTGACGATGATGGGCTGCAAAATGCCCGCCCCGGCCATGCTCCGGGTCAGTTCCTGCTGCTTGGCATCATTGAAAAACTTCCTAGGGTTGTGGTCTTCGCGCACATGGATGCTGTCCAGTGGTATGGTTTTGGTTTCTGCTTGGGTCATTTGGGTATTCATTCGATTCACTGCTCACTATTGGAAACGGCTGGTTGATGGGTGCGTCTTGCCTTTGCATCGTCCTTGTTGATACTTTCCCATGAGTGCCAATATATGCAACCCCATGAAACATATGATCCTTGAAGGCAATCAGTCAGTCCTTTCAATAGTCCATGCCAAAATCCTCCCACAGGTTCTGGTGTATGCAACGCCACCCTAAAAACGTAAGTGTTCGCTCCCCCTGCCATTTCCTGGGAGCGAGGGCATCTCGCCCGCCGAGGGCGGCTAAGATGCCCGCGCTCCCAAGGGGTGTGATTGGTTGCAGATGTCCGGCTGGGAATTTGCTCGGCGGGGATGAATGGGTGTCAGCCGTGATTCGTTCCTGGACAGGTTTTTTTATTGTCACTGCAACTGGTTTTGCAGTTGCTGTCGGGTCTGCTCGATAGTTTGGTTTTGGAATTGGGTGTTTATCCGGCTGTTCACGTCCGTTGGGTTTGCAACGGGAAACGGGCTGGACGTGGTGGCCGAGCGGGTGTACATCGTCGCTGCCGCCGTGCTGGACGAGGGCAGTTTGTGGGCGGCGGTCAGGATCGCCACCCATTCGCTCAAATCCATTTTCGACCAGTCCAATTTCTGCATATCGGATACACTCAACCCGCCGCAATCCGGGGTTTCAGGCTCGCCCCACGGCCTGCCAAGAATCCCCTGCAACCGCGCCTGTTCTTGGATGATCCGCCCCAACGGCGATTGGAAGCAGCAATACGAGTCGCGTTCCTCAAGGCAAATCCCCAACACCTTTTGGGCGCAGTAAGCCCCCGCGTAATGACATTCCTTCAATTGCCGGTCAACGCCCAAGGTCAGTTCGTCTTGGGTGCATGCGTAAACGATCTGGATGATGAGGTTTGCGATGGTGTAAATCGCCATGACGATGCCTATCCCTGTGGCAATGTCCCCGGCGAGTTCAGACAAACCCTCGACGGCAGTCACCGTGCCGGTGCTGTCGGCGGTGAAACTGATCAACGACGACACGGCCGCTTGTCCAAACGTATCGACCGCCCATTGGGTCACGGCAATGGAGACGCTTTGCCCGATGTCGGAGGCCAATAGCGTCCCGGCGATGCTGAACGGTTCGCCGGATACATTCGCCACCGCTTCGTAGTTGCTGGTGAACGAACCCATGGCACTGTTGTAGGCATCAATGCCGGCATTCTGTAGGCTGGCCCACACCCCCTGCCCTTGCGTCAGCGAATTGATCAAGCCGGTTTTGTCCGCCAAATTCCAAGTGGCATAGGACAGTTCGACGTAATCCGACACCGTGATGCCTATGTTTGGCTGGGTGCAACAGTCCACATAACCGCCTAGGGCCGTTTTGCAGGCCAGGTTTTTGCCGACGAAAATCTTGCACCCGGAGGTGTCGCCCGATGAGCAACTGTTATCCATTTGCGCCCCGTTCACCACGGACATCGCCCCTGCGGCTTTGCCGAAGTCAGGGTTGCTCTCCAAAGCATCCTGGATGCATTCCGTCCCCATGCAGCGAAGCTGCCCGCCGCAAATCGTCGACGATGTGGCGCTTGAACCGCCGATGACCGGTTGGTCCGTGCCGCAGTCGTAGCCCACCACCCATCCATTGCACTGACCGGTCGAAGGATCGGTGGCCCCTTTGACGCATTCCTGGCCGACATAGGCGCACGACGGGTTTTGCTCGTAAGCCGTGCAGGTGTCCTGGGTGGAAATCGGCACGGCCGGGCAGTGCTGGACGCCGCCGATGTCGGTCCAGCACTGCATGGTGCCGGAGGCCGGCACGCGCATCTGCGCCTGATAGCAAATCGGTGCGGGCGGCGATGCCGGCGGATTGGGCAGGATGGGGCTCATGCGCGGTCCGTACGTGGCCGTGTCGAACGTCACCCCGCCAATGTTCCTTGCGTTGTCGGCATCCAGGCATTGCCAATAAGGCGTTGAAGCCTGGTCGTTCAATGAACCCGATGCAACCCACGACGGGGGCTGCCCGCTTGTGATCTGATTCCAGTTGGCCAATAGATTGGCCCGGCAACCGGGCGGGTTGTCGGTGAAACTGTCATTGAAATTGGGTGATTTTTTGAATTTTAAAATGACATATCCGTATGGCCTTCTGGTCTGCGTGCTGATTGACACCGCCACCTTGATGGAATGGTTGCCGGAACTGGAAAAATAAGGGGTCAAATCGATGCCCATGTTGGGATTGACCCAGGGGTTAACGTCTTGGCAATTGGCGAAGGCACTCCACGCCTGTTTTCCGTCGATGGATAGAATGAGTCCATCGTCGGCCCCGGCCCCCGTTATGGTCACTGAGTTGATGGCCGACGCATCGTTGATAGTGACGGTTATTTCGTCGCTATGGCTGAAGCAGCCGAAATTCCGGTACGCACCCGGCGTGGTTGAGCCTACGGTTATATCGGTGGAGAGTTCGGTGTCCGAAAAGGAAACATACCCGGAGGATGAAACGTTCTGTATGGCATCTGACAGTATCGTCACGGTCCTCGTGACAGTGCACCCTTGCGGCGCGGATGATTTATGGCAGGTTTGGTAATTCGGGACATGCACACTGCTGGTCGAGGAGGCCGTTGTCGTGTTGGTGTCGCATCCGCTGACCATGCTGTCAAGCAGGCCGTTCGAGCCGTTGAACGTCGCGTTCGAAACACTCCAGATTGGATCGTTGGACAGGTCAACCGGTGCCTTGCCTGCCCCCATCAAGGTTCGATAGGCACTCTGGTATTGCGTGTTCCCCGATTGCGCCAACGAAACCTGCGCGTTGACGGTGACGCCGCTCATTGCCGTCGCATCGCCGTAGGCATTTTGGGCGGCATCCATCGAACCCGGCACGGTCTGCGGATACAAGCCGGACTGGTCGATGGTCTGCCCTTGGACCCCGCCGTTGCGCAAGGTGATTTGCCCGCTACCCTGGTCGACCGAGGGTGGCGCGAAGGAATTGACCAGCCCGGTGCCTAGCGACTGCCCGGATGCCGCGCTGTCGGTGAAGGCGTCGGCGCTGGCTTTGGGCGCCACCAGCCATAAAGACCACACACCGAAATAGGCGACGGCGACTTGTTGGTTGACCAGGAACGCTGCCAGCGCAAACGCCAGCACCCGTTTCAAAATAGACAGCCTTAGGCATTTTGTGAACACTAAAGTCAAAGCAGACAGCAATCGGTGTACCTCCACAGCAGGTAGACATAATCCTCGCCGGTGCCGGGAATCGTGCGCCATTCGCCCCATTTGAAGGGGGTTTCGCCAATGTAGTGGCAGCAGCGGTCATACAGTTCCATCCCCGAACCGGGTCCAGAGGAAGGTGCGCTGTTGCTGGCTTCCGCCAACGGGAAAAGTGTGCTCAACCGGTATTGCTGCTTGGGCAGCATCGGATAGAGTTGCCCTCCGCACAGCGCCTGGTTGCCGCTGGTCTTCCAGTTAAGCCCCATGCGGTGCAGCCCCGCCAGTATCCGTGCCGTCAACAGGCTGCTGTCGCGCGGGGACGATTCCGGGGCGCTGATGTTGCCGGTGAAGGGGTACAAGTTGCCCCAGCATCCGGCGCACCAGAACAAAGACGCCATCGGTTTCTGCACGGATGACACGGCGCAATCCACGGAACACGAGGCCATGGCCAGCGGGTTGGCGAATACGATGGCCTCCGGGTTGACGAAGAACGAGAGTTCATCATTGTTCCAAAGGGGGTCCAGTTCGGACAGGTACAGCAGATCCATGCTCACATAGCCGCCCGCGTTGCAGTGCGACTGCATTAGCAGTTGCATCAACTCGAACAGCGGGAATGCCCAGTAGTGATAGTTGAAGAAGGTTTTCCGGGTTGAGTCCGTGGCGGATTCCTTATGCCCGCCCATCAAATGCACGTCGCTTTGCAGGCTGATGCCGCCCAGGGTGGGCGAGCAGTAGGGTTTCCTGACGATTTCGACCAGCCGTGCCGGTGCCCAAAAGCCGGCGGTGATGCCAAATTTCGGCATGCCCGTGCTGTCGTCGCAACTGCAAAATGGCACGTCGGCCGCATCGTCAGGGACATCCCCGCCGGACCCCGCGATATCCACCGTCATCAGGCGCACCGGGAAAATGCAACTCCAGCAAATGCCGGTGATCAGCTTCTCGCCCCAGATATCGGCGTTGGGACACAAAATGCCCGATGAATTTGCAGACGAGGAACTCGTGTTGGTGTCTGCCATAGTGGACATGGCCAGCAACAGGCCGAACCAAGCCAACAGAGTCCTTGCGAAGAAATGCAATGATTGGTTTATCATTCAGTTGGGCCGGTATTCGCTGATGGAGAGCATGTCCCCGTCCCCCTTGACCAGGGACGGGAGCCGTTTAATGCGGAAGCGTTCGCCAAGCTGTTTGGTCAGCAGGGAAACCGGCATGCCGAATTCGCCTTCCAGTTCTTTCAGATGGTCCCATCCCCGCTCCGCGTCGATGCGGGATGCGATATAGACGACGGGCTTGCCCTGTGCGCCCATTTCGCGGCCTATTTCCTTGGCTTTGGAAATCTGCCCTTTGCGGGTGGCATCAAAGAAAATATAGGCCTTCGCCATCGGCATGACTTGTTGCGGGTTGATCCGTTGGCCTTTTTGCGCGAGAAGGTTTCCATCTGGCAGGCGGATGTCCTGGGTGACCACGATGCTGGGATCGAACCGGACTGTCGTGTCTTGGCTGGCCTCGGGCAACGAGACGAAATCGCCATGCCGTTGCCAATAGCCTTGAATTGATTTTTCCCGCTGGGCCTTCCAGTCGATCTGGGCCATGCGCTTTTGCATTTCTTCGATGAAGTCGGCTTCCTGCACGGGGTAGGTGTTTCCCCGTGTGCCATAATCGCCGGGTGGTTTCTTCGCCAGCCATGCGAAATTCAACAAACCCTTGACGGACTTGGCCTGGTGGCCAGGCAAGCCTTCGACGAGGGTCGGCACCGCGTCGATCCGGTATTTCCTGAACAGGATCGGGTCGAGGAGCGTGTTGGGCGCTTTCTTCAATTGCTTGCCGAATCCCTTGACCTTTTTGATGAAGCTGCCCAAGTCGGAGCCTGCGTCGATCCCCCGCAACACCACGGTCGCGTTCTCGTCGGCGGCATAGGCAAGCGCCTCCATGAACTCCCGTTCCGGCATGGAGAAGGACACAAACAGCCACTTTCCGACTTCTCTGGAAGGCGATGGGCCGGGGTTGTTTTCATCGCCGCCGATGGCGGCATTGGGAGAAGAAGTGCCGTTGCCGCTTTTCAGGATTCGTTGGAATGCGGCATCCAGCGGCGACGGTGCGAGGTTCAGCCAAGCCGGGATTGCTCCGCTTTCCGCCTCCTTGGCGATCTGCTTGGAACGGTCGAGGAAGTCCATGTTGTCCGCCGTGGACACGGAGGATGCCATTACCAAGCTTAGTGCAAGGGCGATTTTAAAAGATTGGGTAGGCACGTCCGACCACATCCTCTTGTTTGATGAACCCGACTTGGCTGTAACGGCTGTCGAAGCTGTATTCATGAGTGCCTGCGACCCAGTAACGGTCAGGCGGGACGATGCTTGCCCCTTCCTGCAACGGATTGGGAAACAGCGCCTTCCCGGTCATGCCGTGGTCTTTGGCGACAAAGGTCTGCCGGTTCACCGTGAATGATTGCCCGGTTCGCACGACGGTGTCGCCCTGGCTGCCGATGACCCTTTTGGTGAACAGCGAACCGTCCGGGAACGGGTGGCCGCCATGCCATCTGAAAGCGGCATAATCCCCATTGTTGACCGGTTCGTTTTTGTGGATGATGAACAGCGTGAAGGGCAGGCTCGGCGTTTCGTTCCAGCCGATCAGGTAATTGGCTTTGAACAGGTGGTAACATACCGCCACCAACAGATAGGCGGGCAGGTGTTTTTTAACATGCCGGACCAGCAAGCCGCTGAACGATTCTGCCTGCGCCAGCAGTCCCGGCCTGCCACCACTGAGGCTATCGGTTGACATCGGCATAGGCTTCCTCGGGTGCGCTGATGACTGATTTCCCGTCGAGGATGATCAGACCATAGGAGGCAAGCTCCTGTGCCTTTGCCTTGATGGCCTTCGACAAGGCCAATGAAACCTTCTTCTGGGTTTCGGCATCCGCACCGGGCGATTCGTTGTCCTTGATGAGCTTGTCGATGTCGATGATGGCTATTTGCGCCTGGATCGGCACATGGACGGCGGCGTAATACCCCGCCAAGGCACCGCATAGCCCGGCAATGATTGCCGGGATTAGAATGGGCTTAAGGATGGTCATAATGCGTGTGTTGGTGTTGATCGCAGGGTTTAAGGTCTGGAGCCATCGGCATCAATCGTCCGATGTCAGTATGTCGTCAATCGCATCGGCCACTGTCATCCCCTGGTTGGTGCGGTGCATGATTTGCCGGATGTCGTCGGGGCGCGTCGAATACAGCAGCTTGGTGTATTTGTCCACGACCAAACGCCCTATGCCGTGTCCGAAGCTGGTGATGAAGAATATTTCCGAATAGGCGCCGGTCACCGTGTGGACCGACTTCAGGTAGGCGTAGCCCGACTCGCCGATGATCAGGCGGTTTTGCCGTTTGATGGATTCGATGGTTTCGGACTTTTGGTATAGCAGGTAAAAGTTGGCCGAATTTTCGGCAATGGCAATGCCGGAAGGCGAACTGTACAGGTCGTTGAGCGATTGGGTGATGGTGATCGCCGCGCCGTTGTATTTCCGAAAGCGCCGGTAGCCGGTTTCGATGAACTTGGCGATGTCGCCCTTGGCCAGCAAGTCCCAGGCTTCGTCGATGATCAGGATTTTCCGCTTGTCGCGCGCCCCCAAGTACATGGCGTTTTGAATCTGGTAAATCAAGATCAGCAGGACCACGGCCTGAAGGTGGGTGCGCCCCTTCAGTTCTTCGAGTTCCAACACGGTCAGGTTCTTGGTGAATGCAATCGTGTTGTCGCCGTTGAAATACTTGCCGTATTCGCCTTGGGTCGTAAACGCATAGAGTTGGTGTCCCAAGTCCTTCACCCGCTGGTCCTCGTCGGCGATGGCGGATTCGGCGATGTGGTCCACCAGCAGGCCCGTGCCGTGTTCGTCCCACAGCAGTTTGACGATGGAGCGCAGGCGCGAGTATTGGAGGTCCGACAGCTTGTCGGTCATCGATGCCATGGACACCACGATGCCGACCAGCATGTCGGCTTCTTCGTTGTAGTTTTTGACGATTTGAAAGGGGTTGAGGCAAATGTGGCTCTGTTCGCCAAACTCGATGAAATCCCCGCCGATGTCCTTGCACAGCTTTTCGTAGGACCGGCCGATGTCGATGGTCCAAATGGTCGCCCCGGCACTGATGTAGGAGGTGATGATGTCGTTGGTCAGGAACGATTTCCCCGAACCCGACGCGGCCACGATGGTCGTGTTGTAATTGGTGTTCGAGTCGAACAGGTCGATGCCCATCAACATGCCGGACCTCGACACGAAATTCAGCATCGGCGTGCCGGTCCCCGCCCAGTCGCCGATGACCGGCATGAACTCGACCGCGTGGCTGGATGCCAGCGTGTGGTAGCGTTTCAGGAACCCCACGGCCCCCCGGTCGGCGGACAGGGGGATGGAATTGACCAGCAGCGGAAAATGGATGTAGGCATCCTCTTTCATCGTCCAGCCGATTTCCCGGAAGTAGGTCAGCGTCTCCGACACCTTGGATTCGCTTTCGTCCTGGTCGTTGGCGAATAGCCCGATGCACAGCGCCATTTTGACGATGCGGTCGCCTTCCATCAGGGCCGCGTTCAGGATGTCGGCGCTCTGCTTCTTGTACAGAATCTTCGGGACGAAATTCGGCAACGGGCCGAATGCTTGGTAATTGATCGCATTCCGCTTGCGGTCCAGCGTGGACCGCTCCATCGCGTTGTCGGGGATGAAGAGGTTCAGGTTGATGAAGAAATTGCCGTGGATCCCCCTCATGCCGGTCATCGGGTCGCCGATGATGCGCCGCATATTCCATAAGTCCATCGTGTCGGGCAGCCTGCCGGGCGACAGCATCCTCAGCCGCTGATGCCCCAGCCAAACCCCGTTTTGATCCACTTCGATCATGTCATCGGATTCGGGTATCTGCTCGTTGAGGGGCAGGCTGCCGTCGTACACGGGTTCTGGGTGCTTCCAATTGGCGTTTGGACCCCAGTGGAACAGGGTGCCGATGATGCGCAACAGGGTTTCCGGCGCGAGGTTTTCGATGCCCAGCCCTGCGGACTTGAGCGATTCCCCGGTTTTGAGGCGAAGGTCGGCGGCCATTTCCATGTCTTTCCCTGTCGGCATCCCGTCCGGGCTGGCTTGGGGGATTTTCACCGAAATGACGACCTTGAAATCCCTGACATAGGCTGGCAGGTTGTGCGATATGGCGTGTTCAGTGGCCCCGACAAACAGCCCGACCCGGTTCTCGGCGGATTTTTTCAAGGACTTCGAGCCTTCCACGTCCCTCATGTTGAGCATGGCCTCCATGCGCACACGAATGTCCGGCGACGCCAGCAGCATGATCTGGATGAAACTGCCCTCGGGGTAATCGAAGGTCAGGAACGCATTCAGCCGTTGCGTCACGGTGTCATCGACCCCGGACAGTGGCATGGAGACAAACCCGAACCCGACGTACCCGTCATTCAGAATGTACAAGGACTTTTCGGTGTCGTATGCCAAATGCGGCATCAATTCCGACAGGGAATGCCTTTCGATGTGTCTTTTGTATACTGACGCGCTCACGGTTGGCCTGCATAGTGGTGGTGCAGGTATGCTAAGCCAAACGGGAAATTTCTATGGCAACGAAAAATGGACGATAAAGTCGATATTGATTACACAACAACAAAAAATAAATTGCCTACATTGCCAACATCTGTGCGCGAAATAGTTTTGGCGGTAAACGTGTACACTTATTTTTGAATCTCGGTTTTTTGTAATCAAAGGTATCTTTTTTGATACTATAGAATACGTTTATGACACTGAAATCGACTGTCGTTTTCAATGCTTAAAACGCTTTGTTAATACGGTCAAAACCAATACCGGTTCAGCCGTTTGATGATAGTAGATTGATTTTTAAAGGATAGTGACCAGCATCCAAGCCTATCGGTAAAATTTAGTCTGTCAAATACGCATATGGCGCGTATATTGCTGTTTTAATAAAATCACATAGGAAGAGTTTAGTTGTGCAAATCCTCATCAATGGCCTGATTTCTGGTTCCGCCATCGCTTTGCTGGCCTTGGCCTTCCAGACCGTCTACCTGCCGACCCGCGTGTTCTTCATTGCGCTGGGGGGGCTGTATTCGGCTGCGCCTTATTTTGCCCTGGCAGTTGAGCAAACGGGCGGCATGGGTCTAGCCGTGGCGGTGTCGCTTGTCGGCGTGGTGGGGCTATCGGTTTTCTGCGAATGGGCCAGCCATGCGCGGCTGGCGCGTCGCAGCGCATCCGACGGGGCGCAATTGATCGCCTCGTTGGGGATTTACATCGTCATCGTCCAACTGATTGCGATAGTTTGGGGCAACGACACCAAGACCTTGCGGATGGGGCTAGATGCGACCACGGAATTTGGCGACGATCTCGTCGTCACGGGTGCGCAGTGGGTCACGCTGATTGCCGCCGTCCTATCTATCGGCGGATTCGCGCTGTTCCTGCTGCGCTCTAACTTAGGGCTGCGGCTGCGGGCATTGGCGGACAACCCAATCCAATTTGCCTTGTTCGGTTACAATATCGATAGCCACCGCTTGCTGGCCTTCGCCTTGGGCGGCTTGTTTGCTTCTGTCAGCGCCTTGGTCACGGCCTACGATATTGGCTTCGATCCCTACGCGGGGCTACATGCCGTGTTGCTCGCCGTGGTGGCCGTCATCATCGGCGGGCAAGGCTCGTTTAGCGGCCCGGTGCTGGGGGCTGTGCTGCTGGGCCTGCTGCGGGCAGAAGTGGTTTGGTATGGCTCGGCCCGTTGGCAGGATGCCGCTACCTTCGCGCTGTTGGCGGTGTTCCTGCTGCTGCGTCCGCAAGGCTTGTTGGGCCACAAAACCCGTTTGGAGGCGGTATGAATTACCTGCTGCACCTGTTGGTGTATTTCGACATTTACGCCATCGTGGCTCTGAGCCTTAACCTCATTGTCGGTTATTGCGGCCTGCTGACCCTGGCCCATGCCGGTTATTACGCAATAGGCGGTTATGCTTGTGCCTTGTTGATGCTGACCGCTGGCTGGGGATTCCTGCCCGCGCTACTGGCGGGGGCTTTGCTGTCCGCAGTGGCGAGTTTGGCGGTTTCCCTGCCCGCTTGGCGCTTGCGCGGCGATTTCTTCGTGCTGGCCAGTTTGGCCGTGCAAACTCTGATTTTCAGCGCCCTCTACAACTGGTCCAGCGCCGAAGACCCGCTAGGCTCGTGGAAAAACCTCACTAACGGCCCGTTCGGCCTCACCGGCATCCCGCGCCCCCGGCTGTTCGGTTGGGAAATCAGTGGAACCTTAAGCTATGCCGTGTTCGCCTCGGGGCTGGCCGGACTATGCGGCTTCATGCTGTGGCGTTTGAAATCCTCCCCTTGGGGCCGATTGCTGCTTGCCATGCGCGAAGACGAACTGGCCGCAAGGGGCTTAGGCAAAAACACGCGCCTCGCCAAAGTCCAGGCTTTCGCCATTGCCAGCGCCATGGCGGCGGTCGCAGGCAGTTTGTATGCCGCCTATGTGCGCTACCTCGACCCATCTTCCGCCTCGCTGGATGAAAGCATCCTGATGTTAAGCATGGTCATCGTTGGTGGGCTGGGGAATTTCCGTGGCCCGCTGGTCGGCGCGGCAACATTGGTCGGTCTCCCAGAAGTGTTGCGCTTCCTAGCCCTGCCCGATGCCCAAGCCGCCAACCTGCGCTTGTTGATCTATGGGCTGTTGCTAGTATTAATGATGCACATGAGGCCGCAAGGCATTGCGGGCGATTACCGGATGCAATAATGGGCGACAAAGATATCATTTCCAAACAGATTATCAAGCACCTAGTGCGAGACTTCGCCACCGTGCTGTTTGGCCTGCCCGTCACCGAAGTCGAACTGATGGAAACTTCGCACCAACGCATCGAAGACCGCCATGCCGATTTGGTTGCCAAAGTCTGGCTTCCCGATGGGCAAGTGTTCATACTGCACATTGAAATCCAGAACGACAACCAGCGCATTTTCCCTATCCGCATGTTGCGCTACCTGACGGATATTCTGCTGGAAACCTTAGGTCTGCCGGTGCTGCAATATCTCGTCTACATAGGCAGGGAACCCTTGCGCATGGCGGACGGCCTAAACCTGCCGGACTTGTTGGAATACCGCTACAAAACCATCGACATGCACAAAATGGACTGTGCAGACCTGTTGCGGCAAGACTCCCCCGATGCTTGGGTGCTGGCGGTGTTATGTGATTTCCACGGGCGGCAATCCCGCGCCGTCATCCATGAAATCCTAACTAGATTGATGCAACGTTTCAAAGACCAGCAGCCCACATTGAGGGAATATGTGACCATGCTGGAAGTACTGTCCGACAACCGGGACTTGAATTTAGACATACGCGAGGAATACGACATGTTAGCTATTAACCTTGAAAAATTGCCGAGTTACCAAATTGGTAAAACAGAAGGTGTCCATGAGCAGTCGCTCACGATTGCGGCCAAATTATTGGCAGAAGGCAAGGAACCAGCCTGGATCGCCTTGATTACCGGCTTGCCACAGACCGAGGTTGAGCGGCTGAAAGCAACACCGAAAGCTGTAAAATTGGATTGACAGGCTTGCCAACCTGAACCTGATACCCAGACTTGCGCGATGTTAGCTATCAACCTTGAAAATGAAGGATAGCCTTGCAGGGCAAGTGAAATGGTATAGGCTCTGGTGGAATCAGGATAAGGAATGCCCGGTCTGCAAAGAGAAGATCACGATTGAGAATATCCGGTCGCTCGGGACCACATTACGTGAGAATGGGCCCACATTAATTGAGAACAGACCGAGAACATCCGCTAGGAACCACCTCATTGAGAATGGCTACAGAGGTACGCCGGCTGCCAGCAACTCATGGTGAAGCTCCTGCGCCCGGCCCGGAGGCAGTTGTCCGCAAAGGAAGGAGCGAACCTCACGAGGCTTGGCGTTGAGGATTTCCGACAGCACCTTCACATTGTAGCCATTGCGCATCAGCCGCGCCTCCAGTGCGTCAAGGCCAATCGACAGCACACTTTCCACCGTATCCGCATCGACTGGCTTTTGGCCCACACGGTAACCTTCCTCAAACGCTAAGGCCAGGTATTTTTCGAACTGCAACGGGGTGGCTAGCCGGTTACAGAGCAGAACCGCTGCTTCCTCGGTCAGGACATCCTCCGTTTTGACCTTTGGCTCCATGGCCTGGGCAAGCAACCAGTGGAGGTATTTCCTCTTGTCCTGACCGAATCCTTCTAGTTCAAAGAGGGTGGTCCGTGCGCCAATTTCCTCCATCGGTGCGCGCATCATGTCGTTCTTCAGCTTGGGGTGCCCGGCCAAGACCACCGACAGGGTTCCCTTGCCGTCGCGGATCACTTCGATCAGCCGTTTCAAACCGAGTAGCGTCTTGCTGTGCAGGTCATGCGCATCATCGACCAGCAAGGCGACCGGTTTGTTTCGTTTTTTGACCAGGTCGCGCAAGGCCCTTTCGCGCCGTTCCGGCTGGGTCGGAATCTTGAAGTCCTTCTCGTTGGCAAGATCGAAAAACAAGGCCAGGATCAAAGTGCCGAGCGTAGTCTGCGCACCGTCCACCGAGAGCGATTTCGCCACTAGGATTTCCTTGTCCTGGGCCAGCAAGTCCTGTATCTTTTGCAGTGTGGCGGTTTTGCCAGTGCCGACGATGCCTGACAAGGCAATCAGCTTGCCGTCTTTGATAGCGAGCTTGAGTTCCTTGATGACTTGCTGCAATTGTGAGGTTTCAAAAAAGCCCGTCCGGCCTAGTTCGCGGACCAGCCCGTAATAATCTCTAACATCACTTAACACGGCGATTCTCCTCCAAAGTCGGGTTCAAGCAGGTGTGTACACGTGCGATGACCTCCTGCTTGTTCAAGGTCTCGCCGACAATCGCATTAATCTGGTCAAGCTGTTCCGGCGGCAGCTTGGCCAGCGGCATTCCAAGCAAGTGCGAGATTGCCCGCTTGGCGGCAATCGAATTCGGATAGTTGAACTCTTGGAACGGGTCAGGGTCGTCGAATGCTTTTACCGGAACCGCATCGGGTGGGTTGAACGCCGCCAACTCAGGGCGGTACTCCATCGCCGCCCGTGGCAGGCCGATCCGTTCGGCAAGGGCCGCAGCCCAGGCATTCCGCCTGCATTTTCGGCCATCGCCGCCCGTGGCAGGCCGATCCGTTCGGCAAGTTCTTCGATGCGGTTGGCGCGGGCCTGCGTCCTAGTTTTCTTGAACGAACGGTAATGATTCAAGGGGATAGGACCGCCAACCGGGGCGTAGGGGCCAAAACGCTTTTCACCCTTCTCGACGTACAGTTCCTGGTCGAACAGCCCCCACCAGAGCACCACCTCTTCGCCAGCCAGGTCGGGATCGACTTCATACAGTATCCCGTTGGCCGGCACGCGCGCATCCGGCCCAACCTTGCGGCGCTCTGGTTCCCGTGCAAACGTGCAGAACCGATCCCAGCCGCACATGGCCCGAACGCCGGAGGCAGGGAGGTTTTGCAGCCAGTCATCCATCCTCGAATGGGACTCATGCCGATGTTCTCCCGCATTGTAACGGGCGAGGAAGTTCAGCAGCCACGCATTGGCCTCGGCCTCGTCCTCGGGTTCGTGGAAGTGATACAAGGTTTCGTGCATCTCCTTGACCGTGCGAAACGGTCGCTCGACCTTGCCCTTGGCCCGCGCGGTCACGCGGCGGCCATCGGAGCCGGACGGTAGATGGGTGCGCACCTCGATGCCAAGATAGCGCATCACCTGCAGGAAGACATGGCTGCGCGCCACAGGCCCGTTGTCCATGTAGATCATCAAAGGTATCCCTTGGAAAGGGAATGACTTGTCGTCCTTCGGGCGCATCGCATTGAACAGAAAGCGCAGGGCCGATTCGACATCCTCGCCGTAGACGCAGCGGTATTCCTGGTAGGCCACCCCGCTGCGGTCATCGGTCGTTGTCAAGTAAG
>Ga0208376_1000212_pt1 | contig 18237 bp, 24 predicted proteins | sample CryBogmetaGMA25M_FD_184548 | JGI IMG/M metagenome (GOLD analysis project Ga0208376, IMG submission 184548) | Freshwater microbial communities from Crystal Bog, Wisconsin, USA - MA2.5M (SPAdes) | ecosystem: Environmental > Aquatic > Freshwater > Lake | place: Crystal Bog, Wisconsin, USA...
GCCCGCCGCCGCCCCCGCCCTCTTCACACGTTTCGCTTCGAGGTCGAGGTAGGCGGCGTGGTCATTGGCTCCGTGCGATGGAATCGGGTGGTTCGACCGTAAGCTAGAGGCAGAGATGGAGCTGATCGAGGCCACGCGCCCGCGTCGGCGGGCGGCGTAGACGACACCGACGTGCAACGACACCACAAGGAGATCACCATGAGCACCAGCACCGAGCGGGGACGGAACAAAGCGCAGCCCATTGTGGAGCGGGCCGCCCTCCAGTGGGCGAACGGTAAGACCGAGTATCGCATGCCCAACGGTCGTTTTGGCCCGCTGGTGGGCTTCCACATCGAGGTGGGCAAATGCACCGCGTTCGACGCGCTGGCCACGGATGCGGAGATCGCCCGGATCACGATCCGGCACCCCCGCGAGGGCGCGGCCCCGGCGCTGGTGGAGCACTGGTCTCTCGGAGAGGCCATCCGTGTCTACCCGCTGACCTACGGCCCGCTGGCGACGGCGATGGCCGGAGCGACGAAGATCGCCGACCGCATGGCGGACGAGGCCGGGATCGTGGCCTCGTGGCTCGATCACAGCTACCTGGGCCTGCTGGTTCTCATCGAGACGGCGGCGGGCATCTGCCCCGAGCCGCTGGTGCTGTCGGCCAAGAGCCGCCTGACCCCGCACCTCTACGGCGCGTTGCTGGCTCATCTGGTGATGTGTGAGCAGGCGGATGCCGTGGCGGGCGTCGAGGTGCCGTGCGCCTGGATTGCCCTGCCCCTCGTGGCGGGCGAGGAGTTTGCGGCGGGCAGCGGGGCAACGACGACCATCACCCCGGTACGCGCCGACTACGATGACGCCCCGGAGGTGATTGACGCCGCGTATCTGAGCCGCATGAGCCTGCCCAAAGACGTGCGCAGCTTTGCCAAGGCCAGCACCGTGACGGCGCTGGGCTGGGCGCGGGAGACGCTGAACACGCAGCGCACCAGCACCTCTCCGCAGGTCGCCGCCGGTGCCGCGCCCGCGCTCGCCGAGGGGCCGCGCCGGGGCCGCTGATGACTGAATACGGCACGCGGGCGGCGTCCCCTGCCCGCGTGCCGCTCGTGTCTCCTCTGACGGGAAGAGCCGATAGCCGATAGCCGATAGCCGATAGCCGAAGGAAACTACCCCATGCCCTGCAATCTGGCCGTAAGCATTACGAAAGCCGCCGTGACCGAGGCGCACCTGGTGGCGCTCCTGACCCCGGAGGTCATCCAGCCTCTTATCGAGGCGTACCTGCGCCAGCCCGGTGTCGGTGTCGCGGGTGAGCGCCGCAGCGTTGAGCGGCAGGGCGACGCGATGGCCGTGACGGTTGGCAATGTGACCATGACGATCCGCGAGGGGCGGGTCGAAACGCAGGCCACGCAGGGATACGACGGGCGGGCGAAGGAACTCACCGACGGCATCAGCGCCCTGGTGGCGGGGATCGCGGACGCGCTGTTTGCCCAGCAGATCCGGGCGGCACTGGCCCCGTTCGGCACGGTCGCCGCGCAGCAGGTGACGGTAGACAACGACGGCGTTTCCCAGGTGGTGACGATGCTGACGATGACCATCATGTAGGGAGGGAATGCCGTGGAACTCAAAGTGTATGTGGTGCCCGGTGGCACCGTCCAGATTTTCGTAGACGGCCAAGTGAGCTTTGAACAGGCCCAACAGATCACCCAGGCGGTGATGGCGCAGCTCCAGGCCAGCGGGATTACGTTTCGTGAGATCGGGACGGTGGAGCAGCACAAGGATGGAGTCAGCCATGTCCACATCACCGGAGGCGTCCATGTCCGACACTAATCCGCCCGCGTGGTTTCGCCAGTTCCAGACCAGCTTCGTGTCCGGCGAGTCGCACGCCTTCATTGTCACAGGTGACATCAACGGCTACGCCCGCGAGGGCGTCACCCAGCGCGGGTTGCTCATCACCGCACTCGCCCACAAGCGCGAGGTGGTGGCGATCTACACGCTGGGGCGCGGCATCACCTTCCCCGTCCCCTCCATGCGCGAGGCGGCGATGCGGCTGCTGGGCTTGGATGCGGCGGGTGCGCCGTCGGCGAACCCGCTGGCGGCGGCGCTGGCGGGCCTTGCGGGGGGCCAGGGTGCCGTAGACGACCCCTTCACCGCCGCCCGTCGCCCGACAGCGGCGCTGGATCTGCTGGAGCGGCTGCTGCTGACGCGGGCCGCGTCGGGCGCGGTCGCCGTCATCCTCGACGGGGCCGACCTGATCAGTGCTCACCTGAGCGTGGGCAAGGGCGCGATGTCGCCCGATGACCGCACGGTGCTGGCGACGTTGCGCCAGTGGGCCACCGACCGCCAGATCGCGGGCAGCGACAACCCGATCTTCCTGTTCAGCCGGGAACTAAGCGACATCCACGCCGATCTGCGCGAGGCCACCAGCGGCTACAAAGCCATCACCATCCCGATGCCCACCCGCGATCAGCGCGTCGCCTTTGTCCAGTGGTATCGGAGCCATCGCGCCGAGGAGGGCCAGCCCATCGCCCTCGACGGCATCCGCGCCGAGGAGATCGGCACGCTGACGGCGGGCCTGAGCCTGCGACACATCGAGGACATCCTGCTGCTGGGGGCGCAGGCGGGCGGCGTGAGCCGCGAGCTGGTTAAGGCCCGCAAGGACGCGATTATCGCCAGCGACTACACCGATGTCGCCGAGATGATCGAGTCCATCCCCGACGCGGCCCTGGGTGGGGCGGCGCGGCTGCGTCAGTGGGCGCAGGACGAGGTGATCGCCCCGCTGCGCGAGGGTCGGGTGGATGACGCGCCCAAGGGCGTGCTGCTGGTTGGCCCCCCCGGCACGGGGAAGACGCATTTTGTGAAATGGTTGGCGAGTGCGGTGGGCTTCAACGCGGTGGCACTGCGCTCGGAGAACATCCTGGGCGGCATCGTGGGGGAAAGCGAGAAGAAGCTGAAAACCTTCTTTGGCTTCGTGCGCTCGCTGGCCCCCTGCCTCGTGTTCATGGACGAACTCGATCAGAGCGACATGTCGCGGCGCGGCACCGGCAGCGGCAACCCGGTGGCGAGCAACCTGTTCAACCAGATGCTCCAGTTTATGAGCGACGAGACGCTGCGCGGCACGGTGATCGTGGTATTTGCCACGAACCGGCCCGACCTGATCGATAGCGCCCTGCTGCGCTTCGGGCGGATCGACGCGATTATCCCGGTGCTGCTGCCGGACGAGGCCGAGCGCGGGGCGATCCTCGTGGCGCAGGCCCGCAGCCAGGGGGCGCAGATCGCGGAGCGGGCGGTCGCCACGCTGGCTGCGGCCACGCCGAATTACAGCGCCGCCGACCTGGGCGCGGTAGTGCGCAAGGCCCGCATGCTGGCACGGCGCGAGGGCGGCGACACCATCACGCCGGAACTGGCCCAGCGAGCGTTGACCCTGATTCGGCCCAACAGCCCCGCAACGGCGGACTATTACACCTTGCTGGCCATCAACGCCTGCAACGATGCCGAGCATCTGCCCCCGGCCTACGCGGGACTGCTGACCGACCGGGCCAGCCTCCAGGCGCAGATCGCGGCAGTCGCCCCGGACGCGCCGAGGGTCGCCGACGGGCCGCGCCGAGGCCGCGACCTGTGACCTGTCACGAGAACGGCGGCAGGCGTGCATACAACACGCCTGCCGCCCCCACAACCCGACCCCCCATCACGGAAGACCGGACAGCCATGATACCGGAATGGAGCAACGCCATGAACGACCTGACCAACCCCACGAGTCTCGAAAACGCCCGCCGACGAGCAACGATGGCCGCGATCTTGGGCCTGGACGCCACCACCATCCGCGTGGAAGAGGTCGCCAGCCAGTTGATGCAGGAGGGCGTGATTGTGGATGTCTCGCTCTCGCGCTGGCGGGCGCGGGCCAGCCTGGATCTCGATGACCTGGGGCTGCCGCCGCTGGCCGAGGATGAGGCCGAGTCCATCCGCAGCATCTTCCGCCTGGGCGAGAAACGGCTGCTCCCCGAGAGCTACTTCAAGCGGCTCGCGGCCTGCGAGAAGGTGCTGTACCGCACCCTAGCAGCCTGTCGGAGAGAGTGGGGTTTAGGGCGTCACAGAGCCATATTCCAAAAAAGCCGATTTGGCTTTGTGATGCGCTATTCACGGTTCTCTCCGACAAACTGCTAGAGCGGTACAGCTTCCCCTCGCCGTGGGGCCGCTTCGTCCCGGCGACGGCCTTCCCGGCCTGGAAGCAGGCGCACGCACAGGCCGAGGCCGACTATCTCACCCTGCGGGACGAGATCGTGGCCGATCACCCGCGCATCCTGGGGTTGCTACGTGAGCAGTACACGGTTGCGGCCCGCCGCGCCTACCGGGTGATTCACCAGATGGCCGGGGTACTCGATGCGGAGCGGCTCGGCGACCAGGAGGGGTTCGTGAGCGCGACGTGGGCGCGAATCCGGGCGTCCGTCCCTCCGGCAGCGGAAATCGGGGCGAGCTTCCACATCGAGGTGACCTACACGCTCATCCCGCTGCCGACGGTGCGGGCGAAGGGGGAAGCCCACGCGGCACCCGTGGCCGGCCTGCGCAACCGGGTGAGTGTCGCCAGCGAGGCCGAGGCGCAGCGCCGACGGCTGATTGAGGACATGAACCGCGAGGTGGTGGCGCAGGCGCGGGCGAAGAAAGAGGCGCTGATTGACGGCTTCCTCACGGGCCTCGTGGGGCAGCTACGCGGGCTGATCTATCAGGTGGCGACCGACACGCTACGGGCGGTGGAGGGCAAGCCCGCGCTGCATAACCGCTCCCTGGCGAGTGTGAAAGAACTCATCGGCAAGGTGGAGCGGCTGAACTTCTTCGGAGACGCCGAGGCCACGGCGATGATGGCGCAGGTGCAGGGACTTCTCGATCAGGCACCGACGGATCGCAGCCCGGAGGCAATCAGCCGCGTGCTGCGGGCGGTCAGCACGGTGGCCCGCAGCAGCCTGATCGCCATCGGAGAGGAGCCGCGCAGCGCCCGCGAGGTAGGCGTGAGCGACGCGCCCAGCGGCAGCGAGATCCGCGCCGCCCGCGTGGATCTGGGGCTGATCGTGGGGGAGGATGCGGCGACCGAGGCCGCGCCCCGGCGCGGGCGGCGGATGGATGAGATGAGCGCGATCCCCGCGCTGGATGCGGATCGGCGCGTGCGCCGGGTGATGTAAGCCATGCCCTGCGGGGCGGCGCATGTGCCGCCCCGCACGAAGGCGCGAACCGCCCGGCAGATCAAGCTGCGCTCGGAGATGGCCTGGCCCATCAGGTCAACGGTGACACGAAGAAAGGAGGGTTCGGATGCGTGCAATCGTGGGTATTCTCGCCATCGTCGCCGTGCTGGCGGCGGTGTCCCAGGGGCCACACCGCACGGTGCCGGTGATTCTGGTGAGTACGGCGATGCCCGCGCAGACCGACCTGCGGGCGCAGATCGTCGCCTACGCACGAAGCAGGCAGGGCGATCCCTACGTGAGCGGGGCGAGGGCAGAGGGCGGCAGCGATTGCTCCGGCTTCACGCAGATGGTGTTTCGGCACGTCGCCGGGGTGGACATCGGTGCCACCACCTTCAGTCAGTGGCCCACCCTGCGCCACATTGATCCGAGTCAGGTACGACCCGGCGATCTCTGGTTTGGCCGCTGGAACGACAGCGGCGATCCGGACAGCGAGCATACCGGCATCGTCGTGGCGGTGAACGCGGACGGCACGATGGATCTGGTGCATAACGGCGCGGATCTCAACGAAGTCCACATCACCCGCGACTTCGTGCACACCTATCTGGGCGATCACACCCTGGGGTTTGCGCGGGCTATCCCCGAGGAATGAGCGGCCACCGCGTCAGCGGTGACACGAAGAAAGGACACACCTATGGCGACACGATCCCTGACCGACGCCCCCTGCCCGACCCGACTTTGGCGGGCGCTGGCGGATCTGTGGAACGCGGTGGATGCCCGCGACGACCGGGCATTACGAGACAAGGCGGAGGCGCTGACGGCCCGGTTGGGCGTGGCGGGCTGGCCGATAGACGTGACGGCGCAGCGGGAGCTATCAACCCGCGAGGTGGCGGGGCTGATTGACGCCCTGCGGGCGATGGGGGTGACGGCATGAACACGACGTTTCCCACGCGGAGGCGACCTCGCCCCCCACAGCCCGCCCCCAAGGCGCAGCCGGTGGTGGTGTCGGACGCGACGTTGCGGCGGCTGATTGCCACGGGGGGCCGGATCGAGGCTCCCCACGAACCGACGAAGGTGGCGTGATGAAGAAAAAACTACAGTTGGTCTTTGCGGGGCGGAACTACGCGGTGCGCTACGCCGGGGATGACCCGGCGGTGATCGCCATCCTGCGCACGCTGGATGTCCGGGTGAACCCCCGGATCGCGGCGGAGATCCGGGCGGCACTGCCGCATATTCCCCACGACCCGCCCCCGGTGGGCGTGCAGGTGGTACTCAGCCCGCGCCCGACGGTGAGTCGGGCAGCGGCCACGGCCATCGCGGCAGCGGTGGGGTTGGAACTGACGGATGAGACAGGAGGGATCTGAGATGGACGAGATCGAGATCGTGGCCGCACCGGGCCTCTCGGTGGCGATGCAGCGACTGGTGGATCGGACGCTGGCGGCAGATCGGAAGGGCGGGGAGTCGTTGTGGGAGAAGGCGTTGGCGGTCGCGGACGCCCGTGTGGAGGCACAGACCGGCGAGTGGGGCGCGTACCTGGACGCCACGGGGCAGCACGAGCGGGCCGCGCAGCGCCTGATCGCGATTGCGACACGCGGGCGCGCAGATGAACGGTTCCGAGGGGCAATTATCACCGGCTGGCTGCCCTTCAGCGTGGGGGCCATCGCGGCCCAGGCCGATGATGAGTTGCTGTCCCATCTGCTCGATCTGCCAACGCCGCCAACCCATCGTCAGGTGAAGGCACTCACGGCGCGACCCGACAACGTTGTCGGGTCGGAGTCCGCGACCGGGCGTGCGGCGCGACCCGACACCGCCGCGTATGCCGTTGCCTACGACCGCGCCCACCGGCTTGGCGCGGCCCTGGGTCGCACCGAGCCAGATGGCCCGCCGTGGCTGCTGGTCGTGGAGCGAGGTCAGCCACGGGAGTCTTTCGCGGCATGGCCCGACCTTATCGCACGGATCGACGTGCTGGAGGCGCGGGCCGACGGCTTTGCGCCGCCCGCGCCGCCGCCGCCCACGGGCGACGCGCCGCTGACCCACGCAGAACTCGTTGACCTGTCGCGGCTGGGGGGCTGGGAGGTGCAGGCCGAGCGCATCAGCCCGCACGGCCTTCCGCTGATCACGATGGCCGTGATGCGCGGCGAGCATTGGGGCGAGACGCACGAGGAGCGCACCCCCGGCGGCTGGCGGATCGAACGGGACGCGCTGCGGGCGAAGGCGGCGGCGACGGCCCCCGCTGCGGCCCCTGCCGCGCCTGCCCCGCCTGCCGCCGCTGCCGACCCGCTCACGGCGGTTGCCGACGCGCTGCGGCGGGGGGACATCACGACGGCCTACGCGGCGGCACGGGCCGCAGGGCAGGCCAGCGGACACGCCTTTGCGGCCATTGATGCCCGCGTTGACGGTCGCCCCATTGTGGATGCCCGCGTTGACGGTCGCCCCATTGAGAAGGCGCTGACGCTGCTGGTCGCGCCAGCCTGCCGAACCTGCGGCGATGCCCCCGCCCTGCCGACGGGCGAATGTGACGCATGCACCGCGTACCGGGCCGAGTGTGAACTCCTGAACGCGCTAGAGGCGCGAGGTCTGCACAGCCGGGTTCTGGATGCGGAGATCCCCCCCGGCTGGGATGCGTGGCGGGCCAGGGCAGTGACGCAGCACTGCTACCTGCGGCTCGTCGCCCCCGGCATCATCGTGTTTCAGGCACCTGATGACGCGAATGAGATTCGTACCACCGACTGGCCGAACGTGCAGGCGCGAATTGCGGCACACGAGCATCCCCGCCCGATCATCGCGGCGGCGCAGGAGGCAGCGACGCCCATCACGCGCATCAGCGCCGCGACGATAGCGGCTGACAGCGATCTCTACGCCCGCATCGCAGAACGGATGAGCGTTGAGGATGAAGGTGAGGATGCCGAGGCCGACGATACCACCGGCACCATCGAGATCGAGGACAACGACGAGGTAACAGTGTCCCGTCGTGGCGAGGGGATGCCGCGCATGGTCGCCGAAGTGGTGGCGCAGATCGCCGAGGCGCTGCGGCTGCTGGCGCGGGGGGAGGCACACGCGGTGGATACGTCGCTGCTGGGGGAACTGGCCCGTGCGCTCACGGCGGCCCCCACGCCCGCCCGTGGGACGCTCCAGGCCGTGCTGACACGGATTGTCGAGGACGCCGAGGCGCTCGCCGCCACCGGCCACGAGGAGGCTCGATGACCCCGATCTATACTGTTGGCTACGCGGGCTGGACGCCCGATGCGATTACCGCCCTGGTGGATCGGCTCGGGGCCACCCTGGTGGACATCCGCCTCTCCCCCACCTCGCGCACGCCGCACTGGTGCGGGGAAGCGCTGACGGCGCGGATGGGGCGGCAGCGCTACTCCTGGCTGCGCGATCTCGGCAATAGGAACGTCTTCACCGGCGGCCCCATCGAACTCCTGAACCCCGCTGGCGCGATTGGCCCGATCCGGCGGCTGCGGGAGCGCGGGCCAGTCATCCTGCTCTGCGGCTGCGCCGATGTGCAGCGGTGCCATCGGCTCGTCGCCGCCGAGTATCTGGCGGCGGCGCTGCCGGACGCCACGATCCAGCATCTCGATCCGCCGTCCCCCTCGCCATTGATGGCGGCAGCCCTTCGGGCGGGTCGTGGCGATCACCGAGGTGGGGGACATCCAGCCCATCGAGGCGCGGCGGGGCGCGGCGGTGGCCGTCGGTAGCCCAAATGCGTGGATGGGCGACTACAGCCCTGGACGGGTGGGGCTGGTGTTCACCACCATCCAGCGCGTGACCCCGCCGATCCCGGCACGAGGGATGGGGACTCTGGCGCTGGCAGGCACCGCCCAAGGTGTGGGCGGAATCATACCGATTGAAAGGATAGCTCACATGTCAACGGAATCACGCTGGGATCAGCTCGGAAATCCGACCGTCGAGGTGATGCTTGATGCGATTGCCGCCCGCGACGAGCGGGCAGCGACGGCGGCGCGGGCCGTCTGGGACATCCTCCAGCGCCACACACCGCACGAGCGGGATGAGTGGCGCGAGCAGATGTCCACCGCCGTTTTGTCCTATCGGGGAGTCTTTGGTCGCTCACGCATCTATGCCATCGCGGTGCAGCGCCTCATCGAGCTGACGGGATGGCAGGCATGACGCTCACCCGGCTCTTCGACGAGGCGCGGGCGACCGCCGAGCGCCGTGCGGCGCACGGCCCCACGCGGCGCGGCGCATCCCCCTGGGTGCCACTGCCGCGTGGGGCCACGTTCACCGTGCGGGTAGACGCCACGCGCATCCAGGTGGTGCTGGCCCGCCTGCACGTCCCGATAGGCGTGCCGACCGAGGAGGCCACGTTTTGCCGCTGCTTCGGGGTGCCAACGACGGCGGTGCGGTGCGATCACGGGTGCGCCGCCGATGGTTGGTACAAGGTGTCCTTCACCTGGGTCAGATCGCCGGGAGGCGCATGATGCCAACGAGTCTGCTGAAAAACAGTGTAGATTATGCCCTCGCCAACGGGTATTTCACGTTCGCGGAAAAGCTGCTCCGCGCATGGGCGGAGCAGCACGCGATGGATTGCTGGGTCTCCTTCGAGGGGGACGATGGGCAGATGTATGCGTTTACCGAGGATGGCTGGGAGCGGTGGGATGATCGCCTGGGGGCGGTGCGCGTCGAACGGGCGGATCTGCCGCCAGGGCTGGTATTTTGCGGGTTTGCGGAGGACTAACGGCGGCGGTGGCTTCGTGTCACCGCTGACAGGAACGACCACGGCCCCTCGGAGCATATCCGAGGGGCCGTGGTCGTTGTGGCGCGGGCCGTGCAGCACTCAGTGATCACGCGGCTCCCAATCACGAATCTCAATCGTGACGATCACCAACACGCGCCCCACCGTCCAATACTTCACGGCGTAGATGACATGGGTATCCATGCCGGTCATCTGCCGCAACACGGTACCATCGGGTGTCTCACGCGAAAAAAGACCATCCTCCGGCGCGTTTTTGATCACCTGAATCACCCGCTTCAGCCGGTGGATGTGTGCCTGATCCATGCGCTGGCGAATGGCGTCAGCCTGCGGGCTAAAGACGACTCGTGCCCATGTCAACGGGTTCACGAGGTGGCGCTCCCGTCGATCTGATTCCCGTCGCCGTCAAACACCTCTCCGGTCGGCTCCAAGGTGTCCGGGTCTACCGCGATCCAGCCTTCTCGGTTTCCGCGCTCGTAGGCGGTGAGAGCGTACTGCTGGAGCGTTTCGGATGGGACGGGGGAGAACTCGCGCACCAAATACGGCGAGACATTCAGCACTTCACGAGCACGCCGCTTCGTCGGCATCCGCACGCTCGCCGGGTCAACCAGCAAGCGGCGGTAGGTCTGTTCGGTCATGCCAAGCACCTTGGCAAACTCTGCCTGGGTCAGCAGTTGCTCGCGGCGGTAATCCTCCAGCGAGCGGGTTACGGGTACGTCGGTCACGGGTATCATCCACACCTCCTCGGCGTTGTTCTCTGCGTATCTGTCTCAGTATAACACGGTATATCATCGGGAGATGATAGGTCATTCATCGCCAAATCATCGTCATATGATCACGGTCGTTCGCCGCCGATCTCCCAGTGGTACCCGAACAGCGACACGCCGTAGGGCAGGCACGCCATTGCCGCCACCGCGCTGACCAGTTCCTTGGTCGCCTGCCCCATCTGCGCAGGCGAGCCGCCGACGGTCAGCGCCTCGGAGAAGAGCGGCGACTCGGGGCCGAGGCTCGCCGCTATGCGCTGCACCGCTGCCCACCGTTCGGCCAGCGGCAGGCGCAGCAGATCCCAGGCCGCGAGCGGAAACAGCAGGTGGAGTGTCTGCACGATGCGCCGATGCAGCGACGACGAGATACCGCTGCGCTCCCCGTCGTCTGTGACCTGATAGCCCAGCAGCCGCGTGGCCGCAGGGTGCCGTCCCTCCCAGACGGTCGGCCCGACGCGCAGCCCGCCAGGGGCGAACGCGAGCAGCGCCAGGGTCGGCGCGAGCAGCGCCGGGGCTAGGAGGATCGCCGCCGCATCCCGCTGGTCGGGCGGCGGGTCGTCAGGGAAGGCCAGCAGCGGCAGGAGCAGGTAGCTCGCCCAGACGCCCGGATCGGGACGCATGGCATGCGCCCAGGCAGCGGTGAAGCCTGCGTCGTCCTGCTGCTCTCGCAGCGTGATGTGGCAACGCACCGCCGCATCACGCTGCGTGCGAACCATGTCCACGGCGGCGGTGTCCATCGGCAGGCAGGGCGCGGCGGCGGGTTTCTTCGTGCGGGCCATCGGGTGCCTCCTCGTGGGGATGATGGTCTCTCACGCCTCGTCCCAGCGCGGGCGGTACACGAACGCTTCGGCCAGATGCGCCGCCCCGATCTGCGGCGCATCGGCGAGTTTGGCAATGCTGCCCGCAACGGCCAGCATCTGCCGTATCCGCGTGCCGCTCATCGGGAGCTGGCGGATCGCCGCTTTCAGGAGCGAGGTCGCCGCAGAGTCGCGCAGGGTGGACACGAACGGACGCTGATCGGGGTCTACGCGCTCCTCCGCGACCGTGCGCCGCCGCGCATCCGCCACGCGCTCCCGCACCCGCTCGTCCGGCTCACCACGGGTGTCGGGGAACGCCATGATGTTCGGCACGGTGATAATCAGATCGGCCAGGAGCGCCTGCACGATCTCCGGCTGGGCCTGATACGCGAGCCGCGCATCGGCGGAGCAAGGGCAGACCGCACGGTCACTGCCCCGGTTCCCGCAGGGACACGGGCGCACCACGCGGGCCGTGTCGGGCTGGTAGGCATTGAGCCAGCCCGCCAGCGCGAAGGCATCCCCCGGATCGCCGAAGGCGATCAGTGTGACGGTGTGCGACCCCACCAGGGCGACCTCGATGGCGCGTTTCACATGCTCCTGCCGAGGGATCATGTCCAGCCGGGTGGTCGGTGGCGTCAGCGGTGACACGAGGGGAATGGGGCGAGGCCGCTGCGCCGCATCAAGCAGGGCCAGCGCCCGCTCCAGGGCGTCGAGGGCAGCGATGACAGCGGCCTGTCGGCGGGGTGTGGCACGGGCGGCGGTGAGGGACTCGCGGGCGGTGGGGAGAAACGTATCGTCCATGTTCGGCTCCTGCTGATGGGGCTGGGAACGATTCCCAACCCCTGCGCACCTAGAACGGAATATCCTGATCGTCGCCTGCAACTGGCGGCGCACTGCCCTCCTGGGGCGTCCCAGCGGCCTCCTGCGCAGCCTGCGGCGTGAACGTCAGGGTCGGGGCAGTGGCGAGCATGTCAATCAGCCAGGACGCCTGCCCCTTCGTGAGTGTCAGGACGGGGTAGCCCACGCCCTCGCAGAAGGTGACGAGGTGCGCGAGGCTCCAGCCCTTCGTCTTCGCGATGCGGTCAATGGCCGTGCGCTGCTTGTCGCTGGCGGGGGCGTCCGGGTCGCGGATGACGTAGCGGCTGCCGCGCCCGCCGCTGGCGAGCGACACATCCTCGCGCATGTCGGCGATAGCCGCGTGCGTGGCCGCGATCTGCACCTCGCGTACCCGATGGGCCGTATCCTGGGCCGCGTGGATCATGTCGTCGCTGGCCCCAAGCGGCACCGTGATCTCGCATTCCAGAGTATGAAAGTCCTCGCCTACTTTGATGGCCGTGCGGTAGACATGGCGCACGCTGCCGTCATCCGTGATCGCAGGCGTGGCCTTCGGGGTGCGCTTCGGGCTGGTGGTCGTCATGGTCTCTGCCCCTTCGTGATCGCGGCGCGGGGAGGTCACTCATCCCACGCGCCCGCGACGGTGTGTTCCTACGCATCGTCCCGCTCGCGGCTCTTGCCGCGAGTCTGGCCCGTGCTGCCGCTGCTGCCCTTGCGGGTCGCCAGAAAGTCCATGCCCAACAGATCGACCACCTCGCCCAGCACGAGGCCGGTGGCGATGCCGCCGACGACGATCAGCGCGACCTGGCCCAGGAAGAAGACCGCCAGGGCCACGGCGGTGATGAGGGCAGCGGTAAGAATTTTGTACATGGGTGGCCTCGCGTCGGGTAATCGGTGGTGTGTACGTTTTGACCTTTTCATTATAGCATAAAGAGTACAGTATGTCAAGCACAAGGCGTACAAAGCAGAGCGGGAATATTGCATAAAGCGTACTCCTGCGTTATGATGGGGGGGAATGACGGAAACGAAGAACCGAGAGAACAAGGGAACACCGATGGACGCAGAAGGCTGGCGGTGGCGCATCACCGAACTCAAGCAGCGGCTCCACATCACCGGGGTCGATCTTGCGGCGCGGGCGAACATGCGGCGGGCGACCCTCGCGGACTTGCATGGGGCGAGCGATACGTGGACATCGGTGCTGATCCATGTCTACCGAGCGGCGCGGGAGATCGCGCCCACCCTCACGCTGCATGATCTCGTGGCCGTCCACGGGGAGCCGTCCCCCCTTGTGGTACGGCGGCACGTCATCCCGGCGGACATGGAGCCACTGCGGGATCTGCCGGAGGTGTACTTCGGAACGCCGCTGTTGCGGCACGCCTACGCGCCCCATGCGAGTGACCCGCTCGGGACGGTTCACAAGCTGGCGCTGGCCGCACACATCCATCCGACCGCGCTGCGGCTCCTCGAACGGGGCCGCACCCAGCCGCGAATCTCGACGGTGATTCAGTGCTACCGGGTTTTCTTGGCCTACGACCCGACCCTCACCCTGCACGATCTCGTGCTGCTCCCTGACCGCGATCTGCCCCCGAACACGCCCCCCCCCGATGCGGATCGTGCGGGGGATGGCCCGATCTCCACAGATGCCCTGCTCGACCTGTGGCAGCAGCTTTCCCCCGAGGGCCAGCGCGCAACGATGCACGCGATCCGTGCCATGCTCGCCCGCGCATCGGCATCGGGGGGGTAGGTCGTGATCCGTGATGGTATGTACGCTTTATGCTAATAGAGCATAAAGCGTACAAAGAACGCGGCGATCTTTCGAGATCGCCGCGCTCGGTGCATCATGGGACAATACAAACGTTCGGCCCATGAAGGCCGCCACTTCCGCGCCCGCACTGCAATGGGCCAACCCCACGGTGTCCTGGCAGGAGCGGGCCAAGGTTCTGCTCACCGACGAGGTGCGGGCGATGATTCCCGCCGCCGAGACCGACACGCGGATGGGAGATCACCACCCACCGGCACCTAAACGACAGTAGCCCCCAAACAAAAGAACCCCCCAACGTCATTGAGGACGTTGGGGGTTCTTTGTCGATCCGACACAGGGCTTACGCAGTCATCGCCCGCTGGGGGTACTCTTCGTCCACGTCTTCATTGAGCGCGGCAGCGATACGCGCAAGGCGTTTCTGCTGTGACCCCCGTAGCTTCTTCGCTATTGCGTTGGCTGAGTACCCCGCTTTGTGTAAAGTCTTTATGGTGTCATCATCAAGCCCAAGGCTCATATCATCACTGATATTCAACGCGGTCGTATCAGTATCACGCACGATATTTGGCGAAATATCGCCCATATCGCCGAATATCGGCCCCCGCGCTGGTACTGATATGCCCGTATCGGTCGTAGCTGTGTGCGGCGGGTACGTGACAACGCTTAACACATCGCCCTCTTTCACCGGAGCCAGATCGAACCTCAGCAGCCCCCAGACGTTGCGATCTGGATACCACACAACAGCGGGTCGGGCCATCAATTGTGCGGCGGTAATGGTCGCAGGAGGGCATCCGTGGTACTTCGCACGTACCCCAACGGTTGCCCCAAGAAAGACGATCACATCAAAGCATGTACGTAGCGCCCCTTGCCCTTGTAGTCCCAATGACTCCACATCGTCGCTTTGGGCCGCGATGAAGATGACCTCACAGACCTTTCTCCCTTGAGTTATCCGACCCGCCAGGATTTTCGCAGCATTGACGCGGCCCTGCTTTCCATCGAGTTCGGCGGCGATAGCAGGGAACTCATCGCCAATAACAAGACGCTGCGGAAAGCACATTTCTTTGCGCACGCCAGCGGCCAGGTCAACGAAGCGCTGTTGCATAGCGGTATTCATCGTGGTTAGCTCCGCGCCGATAGCATCCCACGCCAACCCACCACCCACAACCCGGCCCTCCCATTTCCCTGGTGACGAATGCGGATCAACAGCGATAATCTCATCTAAGATGTCGCTACGGCGATGAACCAGTGTACGGAGCAGGGTTGTTTTACCCGCGCCCTTATTTCCGATGATCATGATATTGATCGGCGCGGGATCGTCAGCGATAGCAGATAGCTTGATGAGCATCGGCGGTGCTAGTAGTCCCACGTCGGACTGCTTCGGTAGCGTGGCCATAGCGGGATGCTTCGTTAGCTTCACCTTTTCCTGCGCATCATCAACAACGGTATAGAAGCTGCGCAGTGCAGGGTCAATGCCTTGGGTGGCACACTCTTCCAACGTCGGCATCCGCGTCTTAGGCTTCTTCGGGTCATTACGTCGAATCAGCCAGAAGTAGACGAGGCACACCACTACAAGAGACGCGCCCACAAGGGGGTCGCTCATCGCATTGATTATCCACTCCATGTGCAACTCCTAGCCACGAAGGATGCGTACTGCCTTGATTATATCGCTGATAGCCGACATTGCTACCTTCTCTGGCCCTACGGTGAGGAGCGCAGCGACGATGACGCCAACAACCATAGGCCCAGTGTTCGGCGTGCCAGTGGCATTGTACATCGCAGGCACGGTATACCCCACAAGCAACGGGATTGTTTTACCTGCGATAGTTGCCGGTACACCGTAGCATGTCGTTGCGAAGTCCAGTGCGGCAATGAGCGCTGCGGTGATCAGGAGTGACATCGGCAACCGTCTCCTATACCCCCACGATGTGACCTCGACAACGGAGAAAATGACAGGAACAATCAACCACGTCCATCCTTCTGTAGGAAGCGTAACGCCGCCCCACATTGCCATCGCTACGACGGCTACCGAGGTGAAATAAGCGCCGATTGTCCACAGTGCGCCCATGATAACGATGTTGAGGACTGCAAGGACGATTCGTGCCGTCACTTCCCCATGGTGGATCACGATGGGAACGTTCTTCGATGTCACGGACATGGCTTCGACTCCTTCGTACCATTTCGACACATCATGTATCAGAATGAACTAATCTATTCAAAAAGGTACACCGTCTGCCCGTACATGGTGTACCTTCGTTGTCTAGTCCGATGTTTGCGCCGTCTGCGGTGGCATATTCTTCCGGTGTCGGCTAGCGATGTACCTATCGATTTCGGCTATGTCGTACTGATAGCCCGACGGCATATCATAGTAGCTAATTTCTCCGTTCTTGCACAGCACCGAAAGCACCCGCCGTGAGATGCCAATACGCGCCGCTGCTTCTGCGGATGTGAGTCGTGGATTATCGTACGTGGCCATATGTCTCCTGTCTCATTCGCTGGATGCTTCCTACGAATTATAAGCTCACAGCCACAATCCTTTGGTTTACACAGAGCAAGCGAATTACGGATGCGGCGTACTTCAACACCGTCTTGCCTTGCCAACCGCCGCTGCGGTCAGTTTTTCAATCTGGTCAGCAGTGATATGGGCAATCAATATTTATTAGGAGTTACGCAGTTGAGACGGCTTACCGCATCTGGAAGCCATGCCTGCCCATCGGGAAGAATCGCGGTTTAAGGCTTTGCAAAGTATACCATGTGTACTGCGTATGTTCTACGCGCATTGCCTACGTTCTATACATACCGTTACACCTATGGTGAAACAAAAAAGCCCAAAGTCCTATGACTCTGAACTCTCTGAGATCGACATCGAACTGACGAGAACGGGCAAAACACCTAACTCATGCCGCCTAACACGCACCACGACGCCCCCGGCTTACCGGGGGCGTCGAAAGGGGAAAATATGCTATAATCCCTCACATACACTTTAAGATCACAAGAAGCCCCATCCATCGCCCTCCCGCCAAGGTAAAGCGATGAACAGAGCCTCTTGGATTTCACCCGTGACAGGAATCGCCGTAAAAGCGACCTAATACCACCGAATCGTAACAGATACATGACGTTGCTGTCAAGCAGCAACGGTCTGGTTGGCGCACGTGTCTCCTGTACCACGATTACCTCACGGTGGCTCGCCTATCCATACCACCGTGGACGAACTGCTCGTCCACGCCTTCGCCGTCGTACTGCCCTCTGATGGGCATCCCTGGAGTGACCTCATGAACAACCTGAGTGCGATCACACCGTCACCATTGAAGATTTCCCCACCCCAAACACACCAGAAACACGCACATGGGCCATCGTGCGACGCACAACCATCGGCACAACTGTCGCGGGATGCCTCGACGACAACGGCAATGATAGCCAGGGGGCCACCCCTATACAATGACGGCAATAACAAAGCCCTGGGTCGAACCAGAGCTTCGTTCGTATCTATCCGTTTTCGATGTCCGAGACTCGCCGTAAACGAGTTGTTCGGAGAAAAGTACAGCTATGTCTGATTATAGCATACCCATCCCGCCACACAACACGTCCCACCTCGGAACACTCGTACACTTCAAAGAGAAAAGCGGCATCGTCTCGCATTCGCTCCATGCCGACCCGACGCCCTTTTCCGCTGTCCCGGAAGAACTGCGCACGCGCCCCCAGTGGGTCATCTGGCGCTACGGCCCGCCTCGCCCAGGGGGGAAGCGACCCAAGATGCCCTACAACCCCCTCAGCTTTGCGACCGCCAGTGTCACCGACCCCTCGACCTGGGCCACCTTCGACGAGGCGCTCGCGGCGCTGAAAAGCAAGAGCGGAGCCTTCAACGGTCTCGGCTATGTCTTTAGTGCGGACGACCCCTTCACCGGCGTGGATCTCGATGGCTGCGTAAACGGGGAAGTCGTCACCCCCGAAGCACGTGATCTCATCACCACGCTGCTCGGTGCCTACGTCGAGCAGAGCGTCAGCGGAAACGGCATCCACGCGATTGTGCGGGCGCAGCTTCCCGGCCCCGGACGGCGTCGCGGTGCGGTTGAGTGCTACGACCGCTCCCGCTTCTTTGTCGTCACCGGACACGCCCTCTCCGAACCGGGGGCTATTGCCGACGCACAGGCCGTCATCAGCAGCCTGTACACCGAACTGGGCGGCACCTCCGGCGAAACCAGTTCCACTTCGACCTCCCCATCTGCCC
>Ga0208376_1000214_pt1 | contig 18135 bp, 14 predicted proteins | sample CryBogmetaGMA25M_FD_184548 | JGI IMG/M metagenome (GOLD analysis project Ga0208376, IMG submission 184548) | Freshwater microbial communities from Crystal Bog, Wisconsin, USA - MA2.5M (SPAdes) | ecosystem: Environmental > Aquatic > Freshwater > Lake | place: Crystal Bog, Wisconsin, USA...
GCCCCCTCTCCCACATGGGGAGAGGGGGAGCCGGACGCATCCTGGTGCAGAATATCCCCTCTCCCCCGGTGGGAGAGGGGCAGGGGGTGAGGGGGCCAAGGCTAACTTTGCACCAACACTTCTCAGACGAGTCAGCGTCCCGGATCCGCCAGATGCGTATGCTATAATAGGCGCTCGCCACCCCCCCACTTATCGCTGTAATATCCAGGGCAGGTCGTCATGGATCGCCAGGGACGTGTCAAACCAGCGAGCCACAATGCTCTGACTGACGGTAGCGTATCACGCCGCCGGTCAATAAGCATTACCACCTGGCTTCGCTGGTCATATCTTATTTCCTCTACGCTGCCACTGTTGCTGGTCGGCGCTCTACTGACCGCCGTCCTTTTTCAGGTGCAGCAGCGCAACGCCTACGCGAGCCAACAGGCGGTTGCCGACCAGATCGCGGGCAATATTTCCACCTTCCTCTACGATCTTGAACAACTCCTCCTGCGGGCCGCACGTGATCTGCACCCCGATGCGCCTGGCACGATCCTTGACGCCGATGCGATCCGCTTGGTTAATAGCTCGCCAGATCTGCGCGCCCTCACGATCATTGATACGAATGGTGCCAAGGTGGCGAGCGCGTCCAGTTCGTTACTGCACGACCAAGGGGCCGTGATTGCTCCCAGCAATGCGAGTGCGCTTGCCGATGCCTACAGGATCGGTCAGGGCGGACGCTCATCCATCATGCTCGCCAATGACAAGACGCCCTATTTTCAGGTGGTGCTGCCGATCCGCAACCAGAATAACGGCGTTCTGGTGGGTGCCCTCAGCGCCGAGGTGAGCGCCACCCGCATTAACCAGATTTTGCACCTCGCCGTTCAGGGTGAAGATAAGGTTTCATTCCTGATTGACTCCAGTGGCAATCTGATGCTCGCCTCGCGATTAACGGGCTGGAGTCCGCCGAGCAATCTAGCGTCCATCTTTACCAACGACCATACGGTTGGTGAGTATCTGGGGGCCAACGGTACGCGCATGGTCGGAGCCCGCTCGATGGTGAGTCCTGTCACGCCGTCGAGCTGGGCGGTTGTGGTCGAGCAGCCCTCATCCGGATTTCTTACCGAGGTTTATCGCAGTGTGTTCCTGCTGGCCGCTGTGGTGATGCTCGTGGTTCTGCTCGCTTTAAGCTGGGCGCTCTACCAGGCCCGGCGGATCGTGCGCCCGGTGCGCGCACTCGCCGCCGGTGCCCAAGAGTTGGGCAGCGGGAATCTACAGCACCGGATTATTGTTGAGAACCACGATGAACTGGGGCAACTCGCCGATACCTTCAATCAGATGGCCGAACGGCTCCAGAGTAGCCTGCACAAAATCGCCGATCAGAACGAGCGTCTGCGCCACGGCCTGATCCTCGCCCGCGATATTCAGATGGGCCTGATGCCCAGCAGCCCGCCCTGGCAAAAGGAGATCCTGACCGTTCATGCACGCTCGCTTCCCGCCAGCGAAGTGGGCGGCGACTTTTATACCTATATGGCCCTGCCAGGCGGGCGGGCAGCAGTGGCGATTGGCGATATTTCGGGCAAGGGTGTGGCCGCCGCACTGCTTATGGCCCTCACCAGCTCGACGCTGGAGTCCCAGGCGCGGACAACGGATCACCCTGGTGCGATGCTTACCGCGCTCCACGAGGCGCTGCGACCTCGGTTCCAGGCCAATCAGATGAACGCGGCCCTGATGATTGCGATCTACGACCCGGCACGCCAGCAGATGACGGTGTCGAATGCAGGGATGATCTCTCCGCTCCTGGCCCGCACGCTGCCGAATGGCGGGGTTGAGTGCCGCTTTATTGATGTGAGCGGGCTGCCGATTGGCACGCTGATGCCCGCCTACTACCCTGATGTTGACGTTCATCTCGGACCGGGCGACACGATGATCTTCCTCAGCGACGGTATTGTCGAGGCCCATAACCTCAACAACGAACTCTATGGGTTCGAGCGACTTGAGTCCCTGGTCGCCAGCCTCCCCCAACGCCTCGGTGTCACCGAGGTTGTCCAGCATATCCTCGACTCCGTGCTGGCTTTCGCCAATGGTGCCGACCCCCACGACGATATTACCATCTTGGTCACCCGAGTCGCCGTTGATGTGTCTGCCTATGAGACAAAGCTCGCGGTGGCGGGAATGGGCTTCGACGACGTGCTATAGAATGAGGCGGAGAGAGCGTCTTCACGGGAGGAATTTCTCTCCCTTGCTTCTCCCATACGCCGATGTCTGGGTTCACACGATCTGGAGTACCTATGCGCCTCTACAACTCGCTGTCACGCGAGAAGGATACATTTGTCATCCCGCAGGATCGTCCGGTTACGCTCTATGTCTGCGGCGTTACGCCCTACGATACCACCCATATCGGTCACGCTCGCACCTTTTTGATCTTTGATGTGCTGGTGCGCTATCTGCGCTGGCAGGGCGCTGAGGTGCGCTATTGCCAAAATGTCACGGATGTGGACGACCCGCTGTTTGCGCGGGCGGAACGCGACGGCGAGCGCTGGCAGGATCTGGCTGAACGTCAGACAGCCCAACTCCTGGAAGATTACCGGGGCATGAATATTCTTGTGCCGACCTACTTCCCACGGGCCAGCGCCGAGATTGGCACGATGATCCCGATCATCGCCCGCCTAATCGAGCTTGGCCACGCCTATGTTGTCGCCGGGAATGTCTACTTCAGCGTTCGCACCGACCCGGAGTTCGGCAAGATGGCGCGTATGGGTTACGATGAACTACTCCTTACCGCCAACCAGCGCGGCAATAATCCCAACGACCCACGCAAGCGTGATCCGCTCGATTTTGTACTCTGGCAGACGGGCAACCCCGGCGATCCGACCTGGGAAAGTCCCTGGGGTCTTGGACGCCCCGGCTGGCATATCGAGTGTAGCGCGATGGCGACCCGCTACCTGGGCGACCAGATTGACATCCACGGCGGCGGGGCCGACTTGCTCTTCCCGCACCACCCCTGCGAGATCGCCCAGACCGAGCCGGTGACGGGAAAGCGGCCCTTTGTGCAGATCTGGATGCACGCCGGTCTGGTTTGGCTCGATGGCGAGAAGATGAGCAAATCGTTGGGCAATCTGGTGTTCGCCCGCGATGCTCTACGCGAACATAGCGCGGACACGCTGCGCTGGTACCTGCTCAGCCAACACTACCGCGAAGATTTCATCTATGATCGCGCTGAGGTGGCCCGCGCAGGCGATGCGGCTCAGCTTCTGCGCACCGCCCTGGAGGTGACGGGCGGCCCCGGTTTGCCCCTACGCTTCGATGTGCCGCGCAGCGAGTTTGCCGCCGCGATGGCTGATGATCTCAACACTCCAACCGCCCTAGCGGTGCTGCATATGATGGCTGGCAACATGGTGAGCGCCGCCGCCGAGGGCCGTGATGTGACCGCATGTCAGGCCATACTGCGTGATCTGGCCGTGGCCCTTGGGTTTACGCTGAGCGCTTAGCCATTGCAGGTTGTAGATTGCAGATTATGCGCAATCTACAATCTACAATCTACAATCCTGTTATATGATCACTCAATCCCAGCGAATATTCGTTCGCCCCTGCCTCACAATCTTCACCATCGCCCTGCTATCCGCCTGCGGCCCTGCCGCGCCGCCCGTTGTGCCGCCGAGCGGCACCCTGCGCTGGAGCATCGAGGGGGTGAATGACATCTCTCGGCTCGACCCGGCGCGTGTGGGTGACTACCAGACGATCCTTGCGGTGAACCTGATCTTTGCGGGGTTGGTGCGTCTGAACCCTGACCTGGCAGTGATCGGCGATGGTGCTGAGAGTTGGCAGACAAATGCCGACGGGACGATCTACACCTTCACACTGCGCAAAAATTTAGCGTATGGCGATGGCACGCCGACCACGGCGCAGGATTTTGCCGACTCGCTGCGGCGAACGATCTCGCCCGATACGGGTTCGTCCTTCGCCTTTGAGTTCCTCAAGCACATCGTCGGTGCCGAGAACCTGCACAACAAAACGGCGACAACGCTGAGCGGGGTGCGCGCCGTTGATGCGCAAACCCTGGAGATTACCCTCGACTCACCACGAGGTTACTTCCTCTCGCAGCTTACCTACCCCCTCGCATTTGTGGTGCCGCCAGGAAAGATCGAGGCCACCGGTGATGCATGGGCGGGCAAGGCATTTGGTAGCGGGCCGTTCCGGGTGAAGGAGTATCAGGTTGGTAAAAAGCTGGTGCTTGAGGGCAACCCGCACTACTGGGCGGGATTGCCGGGCGTGGCCAACGTGGAGATGACCTTCTTCCCCGATACGGCAGCGGCATTCACGAGTTATCAGGCCGGTAACCTGGATATTATGGGCAATATCCAAGGCGGTATTCCGGCGGAACGGGTGGCTGAAGTTCATGGCTTACCCGATGTGCGCTCGGCTAACTCGCCGGTACTGCGCTACATCGGCTTCAATAATCGCCGCCCACCCTTCGACAATATCTATGTGCGGCAGGCATTTGCCCAGGCCGTTGATAGGGATACTCTGGCCACACAAGTACTCTCCGGCCAAGTCCAGGCGACCGGGCGCATCCTGCCGCTCGGGTTCTCTGGTAGCAGTCTGTCAATCACAGCCCTGAACTTCGACCCCATCGGGGCACGATCCGCCCTCGGCATGGCCGGCTACGTCTCCGGCGCAAGCCTGCCGCCGATGGCCCTCACCTACAGCCGCGATACCGACACCGAGAAGGCGGCCCAGGCTCTCCAGCGCAACTGGCAGGATACGCTGGGCATTAACGTGCGCCTGGAGGGATTGCCGATGGCCGAATTTATCTCCCGGCTTGACTCGATGGTGACAGACCCGACCAATCCCAAAACCAGCCTCCAGATCTACCTGAGTGTCTGGGGAGCTGACTACCCCGACCCACAGAATTTTCTCTCGCTCCAACTTCAGAGCGACTCGGCCTACAATAACGGCCATTGGTCAAACAGTGAGTTCGACCGGCTAACCAGCGAGGCCGACCAGATGAGCGATCCGGGCCGTGCAAAAGAACGGCTGAAGCTCTACAACCAGGCCGAGCAGATCGCCGTGCGTGAGGTGGGCTGGCTGCCACTCTTCAACCCCGAGGTGAACATCCTGATCCGGCCCACGGTGCATGGCCTGAGCTTCACCCCGCAAGGCATCATCGCCGCCGACTGGACGCAGGTGCGAATCGAAAACGCACAACCCTAGGGCTGTGCGTTTTCGATATATGTTGGTTAAAATTGCCAGCTCTGCTGACAATTTTAACCAACATATGGCGTTGTGTGACTAACCGACGACCTCAATGTTCTCCAGACCACCGTAGACCGTCCACCAGGGCTTGGCACCCTTGGCGAGGACTTCGTTCAGGGCGTTGATATTGGCGACGCCACGATCTTCAAGCCATGCCTCAAGAGCGGCCTGGCCATCCTTGCCGAAGATCGGAACGCCATCCTGCCATGTGGCGCGCCCGCAGAGGACACCAGCGAAAGGCGTGCCAGCCTCGGCAGCCAGTTCCAGCGTCTCGCGGAAGACATCATCGGTGACGCCGGCGCTCAGGTAGATGAAGGGCTTGGTAGCGGCGGCAGCAGCGGCAACGAAGTGCGCCTTGGCCTCCTCGCGGGTGTAGGCCCGCTCACCACCGAACACCTTCATACCCTCAACGAACTTCACGTTTACCGGCACCTCGACCTTGAGTACGTCCACACCGTAGCGCGGCTTAGAGAACTCGGCCATGTAAGCGGTGACGTACTTGGGCTTGGCGAGGGCAAAGGCCAGGGACTTCTCATCACCGAGGGCATCGTCGTAGGCCAGCGGCTCCAAGAAGAAGGGCTTGTCAATAGCAGCACACTCAGCACCAATGCGCTCGATGAAAGCGTGCTTGATTTCGTTTACCGCCGGGTCGTCAAAGGCATTGTAGTAGAGCAGAATCTTGATCGCGTCGGCCCCGGCCTCGGCCAGACGACGGACGCTCCAGACATCCAGCAGGTCGGGAAGGCGACCCTTGACGGCGGCATCGTAGCCGGTCTTCTCGTAGGCCAGCAGCACGCCGGTGCCGGGTGCACGATGCTCCAGAGCGGGCAGACCGTACTCGGGGTCCATCAGGATAGCGCTTGAGTGCTTTGTGAGTACCCGTGTGACGGATGTCTTAAACTCGGTGAGTGCGGCGTCGTCCACCTCCGCACCACGGGCCTTGGCAATTGCCTTCTTGAGCGAGCCACGCTGATCCATCGCGGCAGCGGCGATGATACCCTTCTCAGATGCACATGCCTGAATACCGTCAAACTTGCCTTTGCTGATCCGCACCTTGGCCATGAGCGTTACTCCTTACTACAACAGGGGTGATCAAAAGCTCCAGTGCTCCCTGTTCTCCCGCCGAATTATACACGAACACAGCAATTGTGAGGGCGGGGCGATTCGCGAATCGCCCCGCCCTCTGTGCTACCGCTCATTGCGGGCATTATCAAGCTGAAGTACGAGAGTCTCAAAAAGATCGCTCTCGGTAATGATCCCGATCACCCTATTCTGATCGTCAACGACGGGCAATCCACCGATCTTGTTTTCGATCATCAGCATGGCTGCCTCGCGCAGGCCGGTTTCTGGGGTGATCGTCAGGGGATCGTGAGTCATCACCTCATAGACCTTGACGCGGCGCAGTGCCTGGGCAATATCGAGCGGGTCGAGCCCGGCAATTCGCATAATGTCGGCACCACGGATGTCGCCCTGGGTGATCATGCCGCGCAGTTCGCCGGTGTCAATCACCACGGGCAAGCGACGAACATCATGCTCGCGCATGAGCGCGAGGGCGTCGCTGACGGGTGCAGCCAGATTAATCGTGACAGGTGGCACCCGCATCCAGTAGCGCACTTCCTGCTCGGCGGGCACAGATAACGTATGGTCGGTTGGCATCATGGGCGCGCTCATGACTAACCTCCTTCATGATTTTGATTATAGGGATCGCTCGTGTCCCTTGAATCATAGCGCGTATGTGCCGTCCGCGATGAGATGGTTCGCTTACCAGTGGTGATTATTCGGCAACGGCAGGTTGCCCCAGCCTGAGGCTTGGGGTACAATGCCACGGCTATTTTTCTTCATAAGACAAGGTTTCAGGTGCCAGGTTTCAGGTGCCAGGTTTCAGGTTTACAGTTCGTCGTGCAAGCTTCCAGCCTGCCGACGCGCATCTGGCGGGCTGGAAGCCCGCACGACGCGCAACCCAAACTGTAAGGCTGGATTGAACCATGTCCAAGCAGGTGGCGTACGATGCTAATGAGATCCCCCGTACTCAGGCGGTGTGTGGCCCTAGATATCCATGCGCGGGGCGCACAACACCCGATGAAAAGAGCCGCTGATGCCCGGCTATCGGCTATTGGCTATCGGCTATCGGCTATTTTCATATCAGTCGCAGTCGTGATCCTCGCCTCCGGCTGCGGCGTTACGTCGGCGAACAGAGCCAACGAGCCGAGTACTCTCCCCGCGACCCGCACGCCGTCCCCAGTTGCCGCCACACTGGCCCAGGTTGCACCAATCGCCTACAACTACCAGGTGGTGAAACGCTACCCACACAACACGACGGCATTCACCGAGGGTCTGGTGTATGTCGGCGATGATACGCTCTACGAGGGCACCGGCCTCTATGGTCAGTCGTCGCTGCGCGAGGTGCAGCTCTCCACCGGACAGGTGGCGCATCAGGTGAATGTGAGCGACCCTACGTTCTTTGGCGAGGGTGTTGCGCTGGTGGGCGACACGATCTTTCAACTCTCCTGGCAGAACTGTGTAGGATTCCTCTACCATCGGATCGATTTTACCCAGTACGGCCAGTTCCACTACCCGCAGGCGAGCGGCGGAAGTTGCGCGATGGAAGGTTGGGGTTTAACCTACGACGGTGCGCAGTTGATTATGAGCGATGGCACCAGCACGCTCTCGTTCATTGACCCGGCGGCCACGATCACGAGCGGCACGCTGGCGATTATGCGCCGGGTACAAGTGACACTCAACGGGAACCCAGTACACAACCTGAATGAATTGGAGTATGTCAACGGGTCGGTCTTTGCCAATGTCTGGATGACCAATACGATTATGCGGATTGATCCGGCGACGGGCCAGGTGACGGGGACGCTCGACCTGAGCGGGCTACTCAACCCGCCCGAGTCGGGCGACAACGTCCTTAACGGAATCGCCTACGACGCCATAGGTAACCGTCTGTTCGTCACCGGCAAACGCTGGCCGGCCCTGTTTGAGATTACGCTTGTGCCGCCCCTCGCCTACCGGCTGCATATGCCGCTGGTGGCTTCGTGACGGAGAAAAGCACGGGAGGGCGAAGCCTCCCGTGCTTTTCTCATCTACCTGTACACATATTAGGAGAGCTATGTCCCCTTCTCGTATCCCTGCCAGCTTAATCGGGCTCGCCCTCGCAGGTACGCTCTCCGCGTGTGGCGCGGGGCCGACCGCTAGCAGCACCGCAACCGTCGTCCCTACCAGCGTCGCAACTGCCATCGCCCCTACCGCCAACGCAACCGCCGCCCCTACCGCCAACGCAACCGCCGCCCCCACCACCAGCGCCGCCGCCGTCCCTACCAGTGCTAACAATCAGGAGAACGTCGTGACTACCGCGAGTGGACTGAAGTACATTGAGATCACGCCCGGCACCGGCAACGCTCCCAAAGTTGGGGATATGGTATCTGTCCACTACAGAGGCACCCTTGAGAACGGCACCGTCTTCGATAGCTCCTACGAGCGCAACCAGCCCATCCAGTTTGCCCTCGGGCGCAGAATGGTCATCCCCGGCTGGGATGAGGGGATCGCGCTGATGCGCAAGGGCGGCAAGGCCAAACTGATCATCCCGCCGAACCTGGCCTACGGCACAAGCGGGGCGGGCGGCGTGATCCCGCCCAACGCGACGCTAACCTTCGAGGTTGAGTTGGTGGATATAAAGTAACATGTGTTACGGCGTTACTTTTGCGGTATGGCGAAGTGACGCAAGCCAGATATAGCAGTCCTATTCCGGTTATGAAGAGGAGTCAAGGCTTTAGCCGGCTGAAGCCTTGACTCCTCTTCACGGCTCCAAGAGGATTGCTCTAGCCCTTTCCAACTGTAAACCTGACACCTGACACCTTGTCTTATGGCAAGTAGGCTGCCACGGTCGCCTGAAACCCGTCCTGGCTCATGTCGCCATAGATGCGCAGGCGCGGCAGGGTGAACGGATCGTTCTGGGCACCCTCCTGGATGGTGGTGACGGCGTTGGTGTAGCCAACCTCGCGGGTAATCCAGGCGATCTCGGGGGTGAACCTGCCAGAGGGATAGCAGAAACTACGCACGGGCGCGCCGATCTGGGCGGCGATCTCGGCCCCTGAGCGGGCGATCTGATCCACGTTCTCGTCGTGGCTGAGCGTGGTCAGATCAATGTGGCTGATACTGTGGGCACCGATCTCCATCCCGGCGTTGCGCAGGGCGCGGATCTCGTCCCAGCCCATGTAGGCGTCCTTGCCCACAAATCCGCTGACGATATAGAACGTGGCAGTGGCCCCGTACTCCTGGAGTACGGGCAGGGCGGCAGTGAAGGCATCCATGTAGCCGTCGTCGAAGGTGAGGGCCACGGCGCGGGCGGGGCAAGGCGACTCGCCACGGATACAGGCAGCCAGGGCCGACATCTGGATCGTGTCGTAGCCAAAGCGACGCAGCCATTCAACCTGAGCAGCAAACTGATTGGGCGTAACCGAGAGGCCGTAGCCGAGCGGGTCGGTAGCCTGATCCACGTTGCGTACATAATGGTACATCAGGATGGGGATGTAGGGACGCTGACCACCTGGGGCAAGGGCGAAGACCGGGGGCGGAAGGGGAGCCGGGGTCGCGGGAGACAAGTCAGGCACGTGAATCACCGGCGTCGCGTTTCCTGCCGCACCAAAGGCACGCGAGAACGCAAGGCGTGCGGAGTTTGACCCACCAATAATAGTCGCCAGCAGCAGCACAACAACAACCGCCGGGAACGCAAAGCGCATCACCACACCTCATTGATTTTAGCTTTTAGCTTTTAGATTTTAGATTGTGGATTTTAGATTGTGGATTGTGGATTGCGCAGCCAAGACTGGTGCGCCGAATATGGTAGCGCACATCGCTGCAATCCGCAATCCGCAATCCACAATCTAAAATCTAAAATCTAAAATCGCACAAGACGCAGGTGGCGTATAATAGCCCCATTGGGCCGCCCCACCCATGCGGGGCAGTGCCGAAACCTCAGCAAAGGACAGTTCGATGAGCCAGCACCCCCTGCGCGAGCGCCTCGATCAGATGCGGGCCGAGATCGCCCGCGCTGCCGCCGCCGATCCCACGAACGAGACGCTGCGCAACCTTCACACGCAGACGCTGGACGCCCTAGCGGAGATTGACCGTGATGGGAATCGGAGCGGCGGGGCGGAGTTTCAGCCCGGTCTCCCGACGGTGATCAAGGATTTTGAGGCTTCGCACCCCAGCCTGACTCTGGCGATGATGCGGGTGATGGATGTGCTCAACGGGATTGGCCTGTAAGATCGTCCTAGTCTGCCACAGCAAGGCCGAGCGCCTCGCGGGCGGCGGCGACCACGAAGAGTGAGCCGGTGACGCAGATCAGGTCGCCGGGGCCGGCCAGGGCGCGGGCACGGGCTAGAGCGTCGTCTATCTCGGGGGCCAGGGTGAGGGAGCCGCGCAGGTGTGGCTGCGCAATTGCGGCCACCCGGTCGAGATCCATGGCCCGTGGATGAGTCGAGCGCGTGATCACCACGGCATCGGCCATGGGCACAATCTCGGCCACAATCGCCTCAATGTCTTTGTCACGCGAGGTGCCGAGGACGAGGATAAACCGACTGAAGCTCAGTTCAGTGCGGATCGCGGCAGCCAGCTTGTGGGCCGAGTCGCCGTTGTGGGCACCATCAATCAGTATCGGCGGCGATCCTGGCACCAGATCGAAGCGACCAGGCCACTCAGCCGTGGCCAAACCCGTAGCGATTGCCCGTGCATTAAGGGGCAGACCCTGGCGGCCAAGCAGTATGGCCGCACCCACCGCTAGCCGCCCGTTCTCGCGCTGGAAGCCGCCGCATAACCGGCTCGGTATCGGCGGCACCGGGTAGGGCAGACAACCATCTGGCCCGATGAGCCCACCCTCCTCGGCGATATAGAGGTTTGTGCCCACGAGCCGGGCCTCGTCCGCAAGCACGCTGGCGGCATCCGGTGGCTGCGGCACACTGATCGCGGGTACGCCCGACTTTATAATCCCTGCCTTGTTCCCCGCAATATCCGCCAGAGTTGGTCCAAGGATGGCCGTATGGTCGTAACTAATTGAACTGATTACAGAGGCCAGGGGCGTGATCACCCCAGAAGCGTCGTAGCGCCCACCTAGCCCCACCTCAAGCACGGCGATCTGCACGCCACGGGCCATAAAATAGGAGAGAGCCAGGGCAAAGCCTACGTCGAAGGTACTCGGTCGTCCGTAGGGTTCAGGGTCGAAGGCATCAATGATCGGCTTCAGCCGATCAGTCAGATCAACCAGTTCGGTCTGGCTGATCATCTCGCGGCCCACCTGGATGCGCTCGCGGTATGAACTGAGGTGCGGCGATGTCCACAGCCCCGTCCGCAGACCAGCGGCACGCAGCATCGCCTCGATCAACACACAGGTACTCCCCTTGCCCTTTGTGCCCGCCACCACCACCGTCTGCATCCCAATTTGCGGGTCGTCCATCGCATGGAGGAGGGCGCGCACGCGATGGACGTTGAGTATTGCCTCAGCCGGGCTACTGGCCGGCTTACGCAGCGGGTCTATAAAGCTATAGATATAGTCCAGCGCGTCCTGGTAGGTCTCAATTGGCATGAGAGTCCCATTGCTGACGTGACTCGGCCTGAGAGCCTACCCGAAGATTTTCTCGGCCTGGATGATTCTGGGGGTGATGCTGCGGCGCATTCCTACGTAGTGGGCGGAGAGCCAGTGGCCCAGGCGGCGCATCTGGCGGACGCGGGATCTGCGCAGACGGCGCAGGCTGCGCCGTCCGAGCAGGTGCAGATAGCGCAGCGCCGGATCGCGCCGACCGAGGAGGATGATAGCGATGACAAATCCTGGCCAACCGGGAATGATCGGCAGGAGTACCCCGGCAATCCCGAAGCCAAGGGCGATGAAGCCAAGCGTCCGGCGGATTAAGCGCACGCTGCTGCGGGTTATGATGTGCATGATGGTATCCCTGTGTGATGGCGGCTGGTGTCCCTGTCTCCATTATACGCACACAGCCCTCCACCCAGTTGCACAGCCCGATATGATTTTGGCCCAATACTTCTCGAATAAGCCGATCCCGTGCCGACCGTGCCCCCTCACCCCCTGCCCCTCTCCCACCGGGGGAGAGGGGAGATTCCGCACCAGAGTGAGATTTGCTCCCCCTCTCCCATTCTGGGAGAGGGGGTTGGGGGTGAGGGCTGACCGGCAGCAAACTCTTTAAAAAATATCGCACTCACGCCCGCTCGATGTAGTCGGCGATCTTCTCTAGGGCCGTGCGGGCCGGGCCGACAGGAAAGGATGCCAGGGCCGTGCGAGCCGCCGCCGTGCGTCGGGTGAGTTCGGCGCGGGCCGGATCAACCCCGTGGCGGCGTATTTCACCCACTGACCAATCAAGGTCGGCTTGACCAGATTCGAGTGCCAGCTCCAGGCGGCTACCGTCGCCCGCAGCAGCGGCAAGAATGAGTGGCAGGGTCGCCGCACCGTGGCGCAGGCTGGTACCCGCTAGGCTCATGCCGTTCGCTGAGCCACGGGCGAAGTCGCGCAGTTCTTCGCCAATGCGCAGCGCCATGCCCAGCTCGTGGCCAAAGCACCCGAGAGCCTCGATCTGCTCCGCGTCGAGCCCACCGCAGGCCGCGCCCGCTTTGCAGGCTGCCGCATAGAGCGCGGCAGAGGTGCCCGCGATATAGGCAAAGTACTGCTCAATGGCCTGCTCAGACGGGCGCAGTGCCCGCACCGGGGCCAGTTGGCTCTCGCAGATCTGCATCACCGCCTGCGAAAAATAGCTAATCACCCGAGGATCGGGGCTGAGCGCCATCTCACCGGCGGCGAGGGCGAAGAGGTAATCGCCCACCATCAGCGAAATACCGTGATTCCAGTCGCCCTGGCGAACCTGCCCACGGCGGCGATCAACCTCATCAACGAGACCGTCGTGGGTGCTGGTGGCAGCATAGATCAACTCGATAGCAGCAGCGGCGTGGATGGCCTGGCTGAGTCGGTAGTCGCCGAGGTGCGCAGTCAGTAGCACCAGAGCAGAACGCAGGCGCGTGTCGCCCGGTCGCAGCAGGTGCGGGTCGGCCACGCTGATCACGGCAGCACGCGCACATGTGCGCTCCTGGATGATCCGCTCAACCTCGTGAATGTCGGCACCGAGGGCGGCGGGAAGGGGCGGCTGTATCATAACGGTGGGGGCGGCTGTAGGCCGTTGCCTATCGCCACGTAATGGATATTTGTATCGGCGTGGTACGATACTCTATCCGCTCAGGGGTGTCAACTGTCGCATTCAGAGCGCCAATTGTGAAGACGCCTTTACACAACTTTACACTAATTTGTTGTTTTGTTTGAACTGGCTTGATAATCAGCCTGTATCATATATATATTCCCTGAGTATCGGATTGATCCCAGATTGGCAGTTCCCGGTATCGCCACTGCGGTGCTGTGCGCTATGCGTACTGTTCTGGCGTTGTCGTGAGTTCCACGGGATCTCTTCGCTCAGGAGTTTGTGTATCATAGTTAGGGCAGACAACGAAAGGGCATGGCATGGCACGCTCGTCTACCGCCGGCGCCGTCGCCGAGCAGGGGATCACCAAGATCATCTTCTCATCCGCCGCCGGAACGATGATTGAGTGGTACGACTTCTACATCTTCGGCAGTCTGGCAAGCGTTATCGCCAGCAAGTTCTACCAGACCGGCACACCCCTCGGTGACATCATCGCCTGGCTCGCCGCCTTCGCTGTCGGCTTCATCGTCCGCCCCTTCGGCGCGATCTTCTTCGGGCGCCTCGGCGACCTGATCGGTCGCAAGTACACCTTCATGGTGACGATGACTCTGATGGGTGTCTGTACCTTTGCCGTCGGTTTGCTCCCTACCTCTGAAACAATTGGCGCGGCAGCCGGTATCATCTTGATCCTGCTGCGCATCCTCCAGGGTCTGGCCCTGGGTGGTGAGTACGGCGGCGCGGCCACCTACATCGCCGAGCACGCCCCCGCCGACAAGCGCGGCTACTACACCAGCTTCATCCAGATCACCGCCACCCTGGGCCTGTTCCTCTCCCTGGGCGTGATCTTGGGCACCCGGCTGGCTGTCGGCACCCAGGCGTTCAGCGACTGGGGCTGGCGCGTGCCCTTCCTGGTCTCGATCTTCCTGATCGGTGTTTCGCTCTACATCCGCTCCTCCCTCAAGGAGTCGCCGATGTTCCTGCGCCTGAAGAGCGTCGGTCAGACCTCGAAGAACCCGCTGGCCGAGAGTTTCATGAACCCGGTCAACCGGCGCTACGTGATTATCGCCCTCTTCGGCGCTACCATGGGCCAGGGCGTGGTCTGGTACACCGGCCAGTTCTACGCGCTCTACTACCTACAGAATATCTTCAAGCTGCCCCTGGTTGATGCCAACGTGATCATCGGCGTCGCCATCCTGATCGCCACTCCGCTGTTCATTCTGGTGGGCTGGCTCTCAGACAAGATCGGTCGCAAGTGGCTGGTTCTCAGCGGTATGCTTCTAGGGGGGCTGACCTACTACCCAATCTACGCGGCGATGTACCAGTTCCGCTACGCCCTCGACCCGGCCCAGAAGCTGCTGGACGCAGCGGGCAAGGTCGTTCTGGATGCGGCTGGTAAGCCGAAGCCCGCCGTCATCTTCGACATCAACCCAGGCTACAGCCCGGTGATGCTCGGCGTGTTCATCTTCATCCAGATGATCTACGTGACTCTGGTGTACGGCCCGATGGCGGCCTTCCTGGTTGAGATGTTCCCGACCCGCATCCGCTACACCTCGATGTCGCTGCCCTACCACCTCGGTAACGGCGTCTTCGGCGGTATGGTGCCGATCATCGGCCTGAGCCTGATCCAGAGCACCGGCAACAACCTGGCCGGTATCTACTACCCGATCGGGATCTCGCTGATCTGCTGCGTTATTGGTGCGATCTTCCTCAAGGAGACGCATAACGTTGATATTACGGCAGATGTGAAGAACATCTAGCGCATCTGCCCTCGCCCCCGGCCCCCTCTCCCATTCAGGGAGAGGGGGCTTTTTGGCAATAAGACATGGTTCGCAGATACTTTACAGTTCTACCCCCCCTAGCCCCCCCGCAAGCGGGGGGGGACAATGCATTGGTTCCCCCCCCCACTTGCGGGGGGTTGGTGCTAGCAGACATTTCTACCATCGCTCTAGGGACAACGCATTGGTTCCCCCCCGCTTGCGGGGGGGCTAGGGGGGGTAAATATGCCATGAGTGTAAAGTAAACTTGGCCCCTCTGAAACCATGTCTCAGGACGAGATATACCCCCCTCTCCCCTTGGGAGAGGGGCAGGGGGTGAGGGGGTAAGGTCGGAATGAAATCTGCTTATTCGTAAAATATTAGATCTAAAGGCAATTCTCCTATGATCAATCTGACTCGACTCGGGCGCACCGTTGGCATGACCGCCGGGGTGGCTGCCGGATTGGTTGGAGTTGGGGTGGCGGCTGTGCTGCGCCGCCCGTTGCCGCGTACAAGCGGCAGCGCTGCCTTGATCGGCCTGTCTGCCCGCGCCGAGGTGCGCCGCGACCGCTGGGGCATCCCGCATATCTACGCTGAAAACAATGCGGATCTCTTCGCCGCCCTTGGCTATGTCCACGCCCAGGATCGGCTCTGGCAGATGGAACTGAACCGGCGCACTGGCCACGGTCGCCTCGCCGAGATTTTTGGCCCGGTGGCCCTCAGTTCCGATACCTTCATCCGCACCCTTGGCCTCTCGCGCATTGCTCGCCGCGAGGCGGATCTGCTCGACGAACACACTCACGCCATGCTCACGGCTTATGTGCGCGGGGTGAATGGCTGTGTCGAGGCGAGCGGATCGCGCCTACCGCTTGAGTTCAGCATCCTGGGTATCACGCCGCGCCCTTGGGAACTGGCCGACATCCTGGTCTGGCCGAAGATTATGGCGCTGAACCTTTCGCTGAACTGGACGAGGGAGTTGCTGAATGCGCGGATTGTGGCCGCTTTGGGTGCCGAACGGGCTGTCGCTATCGCCCCGCACCATCCCGACTCGGGGCCGCTGAGCGTTCCCGCAGGCGTTACCTACGACCCGGCCATTGGTGCGGCGGCCCTACGCATGTTTGCCGATGCGGCGGCATTTGTGGGCGAACCTGGCAGTCCTCAAGGTTCCAACGCCTGGGTGGTGGGCGGATCGCGCAGCGTCAGCGGACGACCTCTGCTCGCCGACGACCCGCACCTCGCCCTGGGTTTACCCGGCGTCTGGTATCTGGCCCACCTGGAAGGCGGCGATTACCACGTTACTGGCGGCACCTTCCCCGGCACCTGTGGCGTGATCATTGGCCATAACCGCCGGGTGGCCTGGGGCGTCACCAACGGCATGATTGACAATCAGGATCTCTACATCGAGCGCTTTGATCCGGCTGATCCGCTGCGCTACCAGTGGCGCGGCGCGTGGCGGCGGGCCGAAACCGTGCGCGAGGAAATTGTTGTCAAGGGCCAGTCCGTGCCGCATGTGGTGGATGTGCGGGTGACCCACCACGGCCCGATTATCGATCCGGTTGCCAGTCCCGCTGCCGGCCCGCTGGTGCGCCCAGTGGACGTAGCCGAATCCTACCACGAGGCATTGGCCCTGCGCTGGACGGCCCTCGACCCCGCGCCCGGAGTCACCCGCGCTATCCTGGGCCTCAACCGCGCCGAAAACTGGGCCGAGTTCCGCATGGCCTTGGCCGACTGGGATGTGCCGCCGCAGAACTTTGTCTACGCGGATGTGGACGGGCATATTGGCTACGCCTTGGCTGGTCGTCTGCCGGTACGTGCCCAGGGCGACGGCCAGTTGCCGGTGTCGGGCTGGGACGGTGCCTACGAGTGGTGTGGATTCATCCCGCCCGAGGCGCTGCCCTCGACCTACGATCCACCCGGCGGAATGGCAGTGACGGCGAATAATCCCCCCGCCGATAGCGATTATCCCTTCCACGCCGCGCTAAAGGGCGAATGGCTGAATCCCTACCGCGCCGCCCGGATCACCGAGTTGATCCAGGCCGAGGAGCGCCACGATCTGCGCAGTTTTGCCCGCATCCACCACGATGTCCACTCGCTGCCGGGACTGGCCCTGGCCCAACTGGTGGCCGACCTGCCGATTGATCAGCCCATTGAGCGCACGGCTCGCGATATTCTGGTCGCCTGGGATGGCGATCTTGGCCCGAACAGTGCGGCGGGCGCGATCTACGATGCGCTGCGCCACCACCTGCTGCGTCTCGCCTACGCCGAACTGGGCGATCTGATCACGGCAACGGCTGGTCTGGGAGTTTTCGCCAGCATCCCGGCGAATAACTACCTTGACCGCGCCCTGCCCACGCTGCTAGAGCGAATCGCCGCCGCGCCCGTGCCCGGTCGGCCCGACCCCTGGCTGGGTGCGGGGCGTACCTGGGACGATCTGCTGCGCACGGCGATGGCCCGTGCCGTAGCCGACCTGCGCAAGCACGGTGGCGACCCGGCTCGCTGGAGCTATGGCAAGGGACACCGGCTCATCCTCCGGCATCCGCTCGGGGGCGTGGCCGCCCTGTCCGCCATCTTCAACCGTGGCCCCTGGCTCACTGGCGGCGACATTGACACCGTGAATCAGGCATATACTCCGCGCAACAGTCCGGCTGGCCCGATCTACACTGCCCCGTCCTATCGCCACATTATTGACGTAGGCGGATGGGATGCCTCGCGGGTCATTCTGCCTGCGGGACAGAGCGGTCACCCAGCCAGCCACCACTACAGCGATATGACCGACGCATGGCGTGGGGGCGCATACTGCCCGATGCTCTGGACTCGCGCCGCCATCGAGCGGGATACCGCCGCCGTACTGATGTTGGATCCGGCGTGAGGGAGTAATGTGGTGGGGCAGGACTGGTGCAAAGCCAGTACACCCCCTCTCCCCCTGCCCCCTCTCCCACCGGGGGAGAGGGGGT
>Ga0208376_1000216_pt1 | contig 17995 bp, 21 predicted proteins | sample CryBogmetaGMA25M_FD_184548 | JGI IMG/M metagenome (GOLD analysis project Ga0208376, IMG submission 184548) | Freshwater microbial communities from Crystal Bog, Wisconsin, USA - MA2.5M (SPAdes) | ecosystem: Environmental > Aquatic > Freshwater > Lake | place: Crystal Bog, Wisconsin, USA...
CTTGAGCTTGGTACCCTTGCCGCCCTTGTGCTCCTGCGCGTCGTGCTCCTTGAAGGCCTTCATGATCATGGCCTTGTCTTGGGACTTGTCGCTGGCTTTGCCGCCCTTTTTCATGGCAGGCATGCCGGGGGCCGCAGGTGCAGCCATGGGGGCCGCAGGGGCGCCCATAGCCTTGCGGGCCATCATGGCCTTGAGCATGGCCGCCTTGCGGGGGTCCATAGGGGCCGCAGGGGCTGCCATGGGCGCGGCCATCGCTGGTGCGCCCATCATGCCGCCCATGGCCTTCTTGACCGCCTTGCCGCCCTTTTTGGAGTTCAGCATGGAGCCGGACATCGCCTTGCGGCGGTCCGACATCGAAGGCTTCTTGGGGGACTCACCCTCAGCAGCTTCCTCGGCGTACTTGGCCTTGAAAGAGGCGCCCTTCATGTTGGTGTGGCCGTCAGCATCCTTGTGGGCTGCGACGTGGCCACCTTTTTTCAGTTTCAGGATCACCGATGGCTCGGTGGTCTCCATCTTCACCATTGGTTTAAATTGGCCCATGATTTACTCCTTATGCTTGGGTCACACCGAGAGCGCCGGTGCGGGTAGCGTTGGGGCCGACTGCGATGCCGGGCAGGGCGATGGTCATGACCAAGCGCTTGATGCCGTCCGAGGCAGTGGTGGGCGTAAAGGTTCCGCGAACGTCGCCGGTGCTTGAGGTAGCAGGGGCCGTCATGTCGGCAGCCACGAAGGTACCAGCATTCTGCAGGATGGCGTTATTCCAGCCTACCTTGACGACGTAGCCAGCGTCCATGCAGCGCACGGGCAGGCCGAGCACGTCAGTGGTACCGACCGTCACTGCGGTGGTAGAGCCGCCACCTGCACCGGTCACCGAAGCGATCTGGTAGAAGGCTTTCTTGCCGGGGGTAGTGGCAGCAGCGACCGTGGTGATCACTTCACTCATGGCTTGTCCGAAGTAGTCGTACCCAGCCACGGTGTAGGCACGGGCGGTACCGCCGGTGACCAAGGTGATGGACACAGCGCGGGGCGTGTTCAACTGGATCACGGTGGTGCCGTCAGAGCGAACAACCGACTTGGCCGATGTGCCAGCAGTCAGCGTCAGCGCGCCAGCGGCAGCAGGGGTCTGCGATGCGGCGATGTTGGCCGCTTGCAGTGTCTGCGGTATGCAATCCCAGATGTACACGCGGCCCAGAGGACCAACGCCCAAGTCCATGGGGGACGGGTCACCGTAGCCACCATCACCGGAGGACGTGATCGTGATCGCACCAGTGGCCGAAGAGGACGCGCTGACGGTGTAGGTGCCCACGCCGCCCGAACCGCTGACAAAAGCAGTGATGTATGAGCCTGCGGTAATGCCGGTTCCACTGACATACTGGCCTAACACCAAGGGCTCACCAGAGAGCACTTGCGTGATGGTCATCGTAGTAGTGGTAATCGAACCGGCAAAAGTGCCTTCGGTTTGAGTCTGGCCGGTGCCCATGTATGTCTGGGCCGGGCCTAAGAATAGGTCGTCTGCGAATGAAGGCATGGTCTGCTCCTTGAAAAGTTTGACCGTGTTAAAGAATTAGGCAGCGGGGGTTTAAGGCCCCCCGCCACAGCCTTAGCCGGTAGTAAAACGGAGCTTAACGCATCCCCGTTTTACACGTCCCCGTCAGATGCCAGATGTCCCATAAGCACAGCGTGGGTCGGTGAAACCAACGTCGTAACGCTCAGTGGCCTTGTAGCGCATCGAGTCAGTCTCGAAGTCGCCTTCCATGGTCTTCTCCAAACGACGACGCATCAAGAGCTTGAAGCCCTCGGGAGCGTCGGTCTGGACCCACCATGCGTTTGCACTGGTCAGACGAGACAACACAGTAGCGCCGCCGTCCAGCAAGCCGATAGACTTGATGGGGTTGACGTCGTTATTGGCATTGCCTGCGCGCAGGACCGACTTCAGCAGCACTTCCGATTGGAAGACGTTACCGGGAGCCACGACGAGCTGCTTGGGCACCAAACGGATACGTTTACCGTTGTTGTCCACAGCTTGGCGTACTTGGATAAGCATCTGCTCAAGGGAGGTTTGCGAAAGCACAGCGGCGGTGGCCAACTGGTTGCTGAACGTGCCGTTCACGATGGGGTGAGCGGTGTTGATCAGGGACACGCCGTCGCCGCCCGGATACGAGCTGTTGAAGGCCGTATTCAAGACGTTGGCAGCCAACAGTTCCTTGGTTTCCACCAGCGATTGTGCCAAGTGACGTGCGTACACTTGACCCAAGCGGATGTGGTCGCCATCTTCCACGAGGACCTTGGTCAGGGCGAAAGCCAGACCATAGACCTTGTAGACATAGCGCTTCAGGAACAGCACACCACCTTGTTGGTACGTCACCGGGGTGCCGTCAGGCAGTTGAGGTGCCGCGCCGAAACCGTACAGGACGGGTTCTTCGTGGTAGTTGCGAGGGATGCCGTCTTCTTCACGGAACACGCGGCTCCATTCGTCGGCGCGTTGGTCATAAACTCCGTCAAAACATTCGTTGAGGATAGGCTCAACGATGGAACGGAAGTCTGTACTTCTCATTGGTGCAGCCATTGTTTATTCTCCTTATGCAATAGCGTTTACGGTGCCAAAGAACTGCGAGCGTGAATTCACGACGCGAACTATGACATAAGAATCGCCCCAAGCATTATCTTGGTACGGAGCAATATCAACGACACGCATGTCGCCGGGGTTGCCGTTACCCACAGCAGTCGAGACACCCAAGGTGGCTTGCGACAGACCGGTGGTGGTGGAACCATTGGCGATGTTCGAGAAGTTGTACTCATTACCGATAGAGGTCTGAGCAATGGTGGCGTCAGATTGGATTTCGTAAACGATGTTGTTGTCGTTGTAGAAATACGCAACGCATGAGCCGGTTTGGTACGCAGTGTTAGCGGGCCAGAAGTTGCTGATCTGGCGGCGACCGCTCACATCAGTCCACTCAACGCCAGCAAAGGCACCAGACCAGATAGCACCAACGGTGGCAATAATAATAGTGCCAGCAGATGGGTTGTACTTGACGGGCTGACCCTTCAAGATGTTCGACGAATAAGCCGAAGCGATACCGCCAGCAAGCGCCTGTGCGCGATCCAAACCAGATGGGTGGAACGCAGGACGCAAGCCAAACGGAGCAGAGGTAGAACTCATATTAACTCCTTAGTTAGCCGGAAAATACCGGCGTGCGATTGGGTTGCTTGTCAAAATTGCCCATTCCGTCACCCTCAATGCCCACCAGCGACTTGCCGTTGCTGTCCCTTGCGCCTTGGAGTTGCTCCACTTGGACGCGGATTTTGTCCGCCTCGTCACGGGGTTTCTCGTCGTGCATATACGCCATGATCTCTTGGTAGACATCCATGGGTAGTTTGAACAGCAACATCTCGTTGCAGGAGATATATCCAACGTGCTCACCGGTCTTCACGCGCAGGTCTTCGTACCCGGGTAACTCTTCAGTTTTCACTGGAACGTACCCTTGGCGAATCCGTTTGTCGATGGAGTCGTAGCTATTGGTTGTTGAGAGCCAGCAAAGATGCCACCCACTCAGGCTGGGTAGTTTAGGCAACGCTGATTGCGTCCACTCCTCGTTCCACATCTTGCGACGTTCTTGCGTAGAAGCGAACTTATCCTCGGGTGCTGCGCGGCTTACGTCCTCGCTTGCGCGATCATTGCGGCCACCAGCATTGAGAGATTTTTTAAGACGGGACTCCATGGTGAGTCTCCTTATTCGTTAGGTTGCTAAGGATTTTACGCGCAACTTCATTTGCAGCGCGACGCTTAATCCAAGATTGTTTGATTTTGTCAGCAAAACCTTCGGGCTTTGCGCGCCCTTTTAGCGTTTTGCTGATGGAGGCTTTAACAGTAGCATTCATGGCGGGCAGCGTAAGACCCTTGTTCCAAGCGCGGCCAAGTTTCAATCCTGCGGTATTTAACTTCTGTTTTCTTTCTACAGAAAGTTTTTTACCTTTTTGATGCGAAACTTTTCCTGCTTGACTTGGGGGATTTTCCCCGCCGGAAGTCATGTTGTAGCCGTGGGGAAGTTCAGTATTTTCCTGAGCAATCAATTCTTGTTCAAGCGCGTACAGATTTTCCGCAGTACCAATGGCTGAAGCAAATTCTTCCACGATGAAGTTTTCCACTCCATGTTTGCGCATTGATTTATACAAAACATTCTGTTCACCACGAGTAGCCGCCCAGCAATGCTCTTTAAAGCGCTGCTCGATGCTGCTGGTCGTAACCCCGACATAAATTTTGCCGGTGACCAGATTCGTGATGCGGTAGCAGATCATTTTTGATTTGTACGTGCGTGTTCAGCGTAGCGTTTGATCATCTTGGCGCGTTTTTCTGGGTTTTCCCACATGCCGCTATCTTTCATTGCACGTACCTGTTCGGCACTCAATGTAAAGGTGCGGTTTGTGCCCCCGTATGCGGCTGATGCTTCACGTCCTGAGCTTCCCACGGTATTCCTTGGTGTTCGTCGGTCTGTTTCACGCTTGTCTGACGCGCCATTATAGTGATGCGGCAAATATTTCTGCAAGCGGTTATCTAATTCGTCCCAATAATCACCCGTTCCGGGGTTCCAGCCCTCTTTTACGAGCGCTTCGTCGATCTGTTTGGCAATTTTGCTGTCCGTGTCCGATAAATCGGGTTTGTACCAGCTATTTCGCTCAATCCATGTGCTCGCATGGCGTTGCACGCCCGGGTCGATACTCGGCGCGGCCTGTTGTTGGGGTTGCCCGGCGTCTTTTTTGAGCCGATTGAGCTGTTGGAGCTGTTCTCGGGCTTCAAATAGCAGTTCCTGCGCCTTGACAGCGCTCTCGCCGTCGCCAGAGCCGGTGGCTTCGGACAGTTTCATGCGCGCGTACTCCATGCGCACCTGCTGGTCCTCGATGGCCTTGTCAATCCGGCCCACGTCGTAGGCCTGCGTCTTCTGTTCCACGCGCGAGAGCCGGTTACGCAGGTCCTCGTTCTCGCGTTGGATGACCTGCAGGCGTACATCCTTCTCCTCGTTGGTCTTGCGGATCAAGTCCTTCTTGGAGCGGCGGCGGGCGCGGCGCGCGGCGCGCACGGCTTCGCTGTCGTCTGGGTGGTCCTCGTCGCCACTGTCTTCGGACTGGGCTTGGCGGGTATCTCCGCCCTCATCTGGGGGCAGGATGCCCTCGGGCAGCTCCACCGTGGCGGTGCCGTCTTGGCTTTCCTCAACGCGCAAAATCTCTTCTTTGTTCTCTGTTGCCATGGTATCTCCTTAGACGTAGGCTTTGAAGGACAGCGGGTCATCAGTAATTTTACTGATTACCTCATGGTCGTTGATGGTCATGAACAGGACCGGGTTAAGGTCGCCGTTTTCTTCGTTGAACACGGGTCGCTCCCAGCGATCTCCACCCCAACGCGGTACTCGGACAAAGTCGCCAATCTGCGCCCAGCTACCCTCGGGCCATGTCGCCATGGTCTCGCGGTTGCGGTACGCTAAGGGGCCGATTGCGACGACACGTCCGATCATGTTGTTCCACTTCTCGTTCTCCTTGGTCTCTTCCACCAAGATGATCTTTCCCGCATTTTTCTTGATGCGGCGAAGTTGAACAATGACCCGGCCACCCAAGGGGGCCTGACCTGCCGATACGTCTGGGAACGCCCATGCCAACTCGGCGGGGTCCGACGTCCGTTGTATCCCTACGGTATAGGGAACTGCTTCTACGCTCATACTCACTCCTATCTACAAAAACCATATTTCAGGTTCAGAATGCGCATATTTCAGCGCGGCTTGGGGCCTTGCGGCCTTATTCGTTTTCGGCGAGTTTCATGTTGAGGGCATCCATGACCCACTGCAGGCCTTGGTACTCCCCAACGATGCGTGTGTATGTCGTGTGGTCGCCCACGGGGTTTTGTACCAAGGACAGGCGGAGCTCCGCCTGCCTTACCTGAATCTGGTGGATTAACTCCGAGATCACTTCTTCTTGGCCAATGCGCTCAGACCGCCAGCGGGTTTGTTGCCGCCCTTGGGCTGCAGGCTCTGGCCGTCGAGCTTCTCGCCTTGGGCGAGACGTTTGTGCTGAGGCACGTTAATACTCTTTTGTTCCTGATCAGGCGTTGCCATTTGGGGCTCCTTGGGGTTGGTTAATAGTCTCGTGCATCAGCTTGGCATTCTCGATCTCAATCCGAGCCTGATTGTTAATCTGCGCGATTTGCAATTGTAGTTGCGCGTCCTGCTGGGCACTCTGCGCCTTGGCCTGCATGTCGGCTTGGCCGCGCTGCTGGCTGTCTTGCAGCTTGGCCTGCGCAATCTGGCCGTCCTGCTTGTCCTTGGCGGCCTTGCGCTGCGTCTCGGCCATGGCGGTGTCGTGCACCACTTGGGCGTCGGGCGGCAGTTGTGGCTGGGGCTTGTTCTGCTGCAGTTGCTGCTGGAGCTGCTGGAGCTGGGGCAGAATCTGCGCAAACACCTGCTCGCTGTCCAGCGCGACGTGCTGGCCGACGGTGGCGTAGAGCTTGTCGATGATGGCCGTGAGCTTGGGGTTCTCGTAGTCGTCCACAGGCTTGCCGCCGCGCAGGTTGGCCACGTAGCCGTTCATGCGGTTGAGATACCACAGCGTCATGTGCTGCTTGATGTGCTCCACGGCGTTGGGCAAGAAGGCGGGTGCGATGAACGGGTTTGCACCAAAGCTCGGGTCCATGCCGAACATCAGGTGGCCTTGGATGTGCGCGATGTGGTCCTGCTGCATGTAGGCATAGGCCGGGTGGCCCATGGACATCGCAGCGTTCTCGTCGGCCAGCGTGCGCTGCTCCGGCTCGGGCACGTCCTTGAGCAGCTCGCTGACGTTGGGTATCTTGATCTGTTTAAGGAAGCGCTCCTCCACAGCCTTGGCAATGTACAGGTCGGGCTTGGCGTCGGAGCGGGACAGCACGGCCTGCATCTGCGCCATGCGCTGAGTCTCCGAGAAGATGTGCGGGTCGCTAACCGGGATGACATCGCTGTTCTTCTCGAAGTCCTCGCGCTCAATCTCAAGATCGGCCACCATGTCACCCTTGCGCATCTCCTTGAAGTGCCACCGGTTCAGGCGGCACAGCACCTTGATCAGGCGTGCCTGCGACTGGTGCAACCGGGCGTGGATGGCTGAATAAACGGCAGCACCCTGCTCGATCAGGGCCTGCGTGGTGCCCACGGGGGCGTTGGCGTTCACGTCGGCAATCTTCTCCTCGGACGTGGTCACCACGCCCTTGGCGGCGCCGTCCAGCCAGCCTAGCAGCTCAAACAGCACCGGGCTGGGTGGGTTGAACGGCATGGGCATGGCGATCTTGCGGATGTCGTCAACACCCGGGGCGCCTTCGATCTCGGCCACTTGGGTGACCTCAATCTGCTGGGTCTGGCCGCTGATCTTGGCGCCCTTGAGCTTGAGCATCGTGGCGGCGTTGTTGATGTGGGCCGAGTCCAGCAGCGCGCGTAAGGCTCCTGTAAGGGCCGCGCTCAGTCCCCCGATCAGGTGCGGCAGGCCAATGGCGAACACGCCGCGCCACGGGATGAACTTAAACTCGATGATCCAATCGAGCTTGGTCATCGTCTCGTCGCCCTCTTCCCAGTTGCGGTACATGCCGATGACCTCGGAGCTCTGCTCGTCGATCATCATAATGTACGGGGCCATCTCGCCCTTGGAGAACTTGTCGTCTTCCTGTTCCAGCCACGTGTAGACGTGGAAGACCTTGCGCAGGCCGTCCTCGTTGTCTTGGAACTTGCGCCCCTCGATCTTGTCGTTGGCCTTCTGGGCGCGGGTCTGCTCTGGCTCATTGCCGGAGGTGACGTGCGTGCCGCTCTTGTACATGCCGCTGGCGATGCGCCGGTCGTATTCCCACTTGGTGATCTCGTGCACCTCGGCAGCGCGCTGGGCGGTGTAGAAGTTGCTGGCCGCAAACGGCAGGATCATCCGGTCGATGGGCAGGAACTCAATCACGGGCCGCTTCTTCTGCTCGTCGTACCAGAGCTTGAGGTACTGCGAGCCGCCCAGTGGTAGCTGGGTCAGCATCTGCTCCTGCTCGTCGCGGAACTCCTCGATCTGCTCGGTGATCTGCCAGTTCAGGAAGTCCCGCTTGCGCTCGGCGCGCTCTGTCTTGAGGTCGTCCACCTTGCCCAAAATCTTGGTGCGCACGGGGCCGTCTGGTGGGAACAGCTCCTTGATGGCACGGCTGGCGAAGTCCACGCAGCCCTCGGCCATGACCGGGTGCACGGCACGGCTGGCGCCCATGAAGTTGGCACCACCGGGGGCGTCCTTGCCCATGCCAGTGCGCCGGATGCCCTCTTCGTACTGCTTGTCACGCTCCTCGCGGGCGTTCTTGTCCTTCTCCAGCAGGCTGACATAGCGCATGCCCAAAGTGTTCAGGTCATAGCTGTCAAGCTCCTCGGCCATGTTGGCGTAGAAGTCAGGGGACTCCTCCGGGCCGCTGGTCTCCATGCTCACCACGGCAGAGCCGTCTGGCAGCTCGGTGACATCGGAAATATCCTCTGGCAGCTCAACGTCCGCAGAGCCGTCCTCGTTGAGCTCGGGGTCCATCTCGTCGTCTTGGTTGTCGTAGGTGTCAGCCATTATTTTGCTTTCCTGTTAAGCAGCTCGTACTGCATCACGTCCATGCTGGGCGGGATTGTAACTTTCTCTTTGACTGCGCCGCCTTCGGCCTTGGTTATGTCGGGGTCCTTGGGGTCGTACGTACCACGGTTGCCAATGGCAGACTTTACTTGGTGCGGCTCCAAAGCAATGTACGCATTTTGATTTTCAAATTCATTGGAACCATTGGGTGCGTTGGAGTCATGTTTGATGATGATCCCGTCTTTTCCCATTTCTTTCAGCCACTTGCGCAAAGCATCAACTTCTGGCGTACCCACCATACGACCATCATCTTTTCCATTAGCCAGCAATCGTGCTCGGCGAAGCATGAGTTCAAAAGTGGTTTCGTGAGGGTTTTTAATGCTTGCATGCACCGGGTAGATAGCGCTCCCTTTATGTGCGCCTGAATACATTTCAGCCCCTGTTTTTCCGGGCTTGTCGCTCATCCAAGTACCCACCGTATCAATGGATGGTCGGCGAAATTTGGTGGTAAATAGCCGATCAAATTCATGGATGTCTCCCATGTTTTTGACATTTTCTGTATCTGGGCGAATTACGGTGCCATGGTATAGCGTTTTGGGTACGCTAGGGTGGTTTCCCTCCAGCATCTTTGCAAGGTTGGCATCGGCTGTTTCACGTGAAACATCGCCGCCCTCGGCGTAGCGCGGGATGCCGTTCTTGAGCACGTCCTCGCGCATGGCCGGGGTGATGTCGAACGTGTGGACTGGTGCTTGGTTCAGTTGTGCTGCTCGCGCCTGCGCCTCTTCAGGTGTAGCGTGACGTGATACAAACCCTTCTGGGCCAGATACGCGATGCGGCATATCGGCATGGCCGTCGTTTACCACCTTGTGCTGATCAGTGTCAATTGCGCCCTGCTGCACTTGCACGCCGTGCTTCTTGCCAAACTTATTCAGGAAGGCGGGCACCATCTTGTCGTAGAACCCCTTCATGCCCTCGCCACCAATGTCAAGGTCTTCACCCTCATGCCTGTGTGTTGATTCTTCGGGTTGACTAATTATTTTTTTGGCTAATTCTTTTCCTAAAAGTTTTGCCAGTTCTTTTTCAGTTGCGCCGTGTTCTGCATGTAACTGAGCGCCGTTTAACCCCGCAACATTAACATCCGCAACTGGCCCAAATGCGGGTAATGTGTACCGAGTAGCATCAATATGTTTGACCGCTTTGCTCAGTCCATACCGATCAGCCACTGTTTTGCCGTGGTTGATTGCGATCTGGTCGTAGCCGTTCTCAGCGGCGTGCTGGATCATGGCCTTGAGCGCCAGCTCGTGCCAGTCCTTGGCGTGGGGGCCGCGCGGCACGCCCATCTCCTTGAGGTTCTGCAGCTTGTCGTGCTCGGCCTCGGCTTCCTCCACGGCCTTGTCATGCTCAAAGCGGTCCTCGGGGTCTAGGTGGTAGCCACCCCTGCGGCCACTGTGCGCAAGGCGTTTGCGCCACGCGGCGACTTCCGCGATCTGCTTGTCCAAGTCCGCCGGTTGGTAGCCAGACTCGCGCCCTTGCTGATGCCAGTCGGATTGGATTTCCTCAAGGTGCAGAATCTTCTTGCTTGGGCCTTGGTTTGGCACTACGTCTAGCATGGGGCGTAAGTGTTCGGGATAGCCCTGTACCGCAGCCTGAGCCTCTTCTGGGGTCTTGTAGTGCTGGCCCCTGAACCCTGATTTTTTGTTGCGCAAGGTGTAACCCATTTCTCCGGGCACCGCACGATCCTTGGCCATGATGCTTGCAATGATGTTGGGCGTGCCACCGAAGTGCCGGGAGACGCCCTCAAAACCCTTGCCCTCGGGCATGGGCGTGTGCAGCAGAATCTCGCGGTAGTTCTCGCCGCCGGGCAGGGTGTACTGCTCGTGGTGCGTCTGGCTGCCGGTCAGCTCGCGCTGCTTCAGCGGAAACTTGTTGGCCTGCCCCTTGAGCTTGGCCATGAACTCCTCCCGCTGCATCTGGGGCAGCGCCATGAGCTGCTGCAGGTCACGGTCCTCGGCCTCGGCTGGCTTGTAGCCGGGCTTCTTCTGTAGCTCGGTCATGTACTCCGCACCCGTGCCCTTGGGCCGGGTGACCTGCTCCATGAGCCTGTTGATGGGTGAGTACAGCCCGGTCACAGCTTGCGCTCCGTAATGCGGATGTAGTCCTTGACCGTGCCTCCTGTTGCCATCTTGGGAGGTGGCATGCCGGGCGGCGGTGTGGCGCGCATGGCCGCCATCGCCTGACCCTGTGGGGTCATCTGCAAGATGTTGCTCTGGGGGCCGCCGGGTGCTGGCGCTGGTGGCGGGGCTCCGGGCGGTGGTCCGCCTTGAGGGGCGCCTGCCTGCGGTGGCTGGCCCGGTTGGCCCGGCAGCATCTGCTGGCCCTTGGTCTCGGGCTGGAAGTCCACGCCGCCCACGGGCATGCCGGGACCGGAACCCTGCGGCACATAGGTCTTGACCTTCATGTTGGGCGCCTCGTTGGCGCCTATGTCCTTGAGGCTGCTCATGCCGTGCAGCATGATGTGCGCCAGCATCTCGTCGTGGCTGGGCTCGTCGGCCTTGACCGAGCCTCCATCGGCAAAAGTTCGGTTGTAAGTAATTCCTGCCCGATTAATGCGGTCATGGTTAGGTAATGGATGAGCGGAAGAACTAAGCATCCCCTCAATAGACGAATTGGGACTGAGTTGGCGGTTAATGCCAATGCTCCCTTGATCGATCCCCATGTTTTGCCAGTCTTTATTTTTGAAAAAATGACCTGCTAGTCCAAGGCGTAACATGGTTGCTTCATCAAGTGGCGTTTGATAGTTTGCGTTGCCCATAGCTTGGAATGAGTCACCGTTAGAACCGCTTATAGCATTGACACTTAGATTACCGCCCTGATCAGTTGCTCCACCATCTGCGTAACCAACTGTCCCGCCCTCGGCCATGCGCCGTGGCTCTGGCTTCTGGAAAGCCTTGTGCTGGCTTGCCATGGCGCGGATGTGCTTGGCTCCGGCCAAGTATGGCCGGTGGCCGATCTCGCCCACTTCTTCGGGGTCGTGCCGGTATGCAAGACGGTGCTGGGCCGCAAAGCTCTGCTCGGGGAACGCCATGTGGCCATCAAACTCTTCGTTGTCGTTAATCACCGATCCGCCGGTGGCCAAGCGCTTGACGAACTTGATGGGCTGGGGTGTCACGTACTCTTTGCCCTTAGCCGCAATCTGCTCCTGCGGCGTGTCGATCTGGTACTCACCGTTGTTCTTCAGCGCGTGCTCGATGTGGTGCTCACCCACATGGTGGGTGAACGATGTCTGGTGGCCTACATTGCTGGTGGACTCGGTGGGCGTGGTCATGACGATGGCGCCCGCCACCTTGCCGTTCTTGGTCTTAAACCGGTTCTTGGGCAGGAACTCGTCGTCCTTGAACCGCGAGTCGGTCGGGATCATGTGCTCGACAGTTTCCATCTTGCCGGTCTTTTTGTTCTTCTTGCGTTCAGGCACGTTCACCAGCCGGGGGTGCAGGATGTGCTGCTTCTGATAGTCGAAGCGCTGGCCCTCGTGCGTCTCGTGGCCGAAGTGCGCCTTGTCGGGCGTCGTGGGCTTGCCGTTGGGGCCGAAGTGGCCTTCTGGCCCTTCTTCCCGCTCGTCCTTACTCAGCTCGTGCGCCTCGCGCCCGGTGGACCAGTATTTGGCGTGCGTGATGGCGCCTTGCATTTTCTTGTCAAACGGTGAATGCCGCTTGACATCGGTCACCATGTAGGAGTTCTTGGGCGGCGTCTTCTCGCCCTCGTCGTTCACAAAGTCCTTACCGCTGGCGGCTGCGGCGTCAACGGTGCGGCTGATTCGCTGCTTGTCCCGGTCGATGTTCTCTTGGATGGCCGCGCCCTTCTTGACCTTGGGGCCGATGTTGGAGTGCGTGACGTAGTACCCGTTGGCTGGGTCGTGCATCTCGTTGGTCTTGCCGTAGGAGTTGGCGGTGATGGGCGGCTTGTTTTCTGCCGCGCGCTGCTTGTTCAGGTGCTTGATGACGTGGCGCGATGACACGTCCGTCTCGTCCACCACGTTGGGGCGGAACAGCAAGCGCTTGTTGCTCCTGTCCGCAAGCCGGGCGGCGTTGCGCAGGGAACCGGTGTGCGCCAGTATCCAGTCCTGCGTCATGGCGGGGTCGTGCTTGGCCTGCTCGTGGCTTGCGCGGCGCACGGATGCTGCTGGGTACTGGGACTCAGCGTTGGGAGCGAAGCAGGTGCCTTTCATGGTGTCCACCACGCCGTGCTCATCCGTGCCGCCGCCACAACCAGCGGTCTGGCCCGGGCAGGTGTTGATGACGTGGTACTTCTGGTCCTTGCCTGCACCGGATGAGTACAGCGCGTGGCCCGCAACGCCCTTGGACGCAAAGCCGATGTATGCGCGCCCCTTCTCGTCGTGCTCGTGGTTGACGGTGTCGAGCTTCTCGCTCTTGTCCAGCGTGTTGGCTGTTTTCCCGATGTGCTGGGCCGCCCGCAAGCGCCCTAGCGCCGCGTTTTCGGTGGCCATCTGCTCGTTCAGGGGCTTCTGGAAGTGCTCGTCCAGTGTGTTCTTGTGGATGCGCCCTGCTTGCCCAATGTTCAGCGGGGGGCGGTTCTCCGATCCGTAAACTTTTGCACGCGCCTTGTCTACGGATTTCATACCGAAGACGCCGGACATCACACCCGCTTTATTGAGCTTGCGACTGCCTTCGAGCATGTGTCGGGGGACTTTGATGCCGGTCACGCCGCCGGGGCCGGTGGCGTTCACCAGTACGCGGGTAGGGCTTCCGACGTCTTCTTTCTCGGCCAGCTCCTGCTTCATCTGTTCTACGGTTGGTTCCATGTCGTGTCCCGGTAGTTCGCGCGCATTTTATACCGCGTATGGGTTTTCCCTCTTGCGCGGGTTGGCGTCGGCGTAGTCCTCCTCGTCCACCCAGTTCGTCGGGAAGTCAATAGTCAGCCACCCGGCGTCGCGCAAGTATCGCAGGGCTTGGCTCATGGCGTCAACAAAGTCGTCGTGCGCCGTGCCCTCGGGGAAGCTGCAGACCTGACTGACCATGCCCTCGGCCCAGTCCCGCACGAAGCCCTTGCGGTTGCCGGACTCGGGTATCCAGACCCGTCCGGCCTTGATGATGTTGGCCACGATGGACAGGCGCTGTATCTTGTCGGCCTGTCCGGGGTTGTAGGCTTGGATCGGCACGCCCGCGCGCCGCAGGTCTTGGATCAGGCTGATGCCCGCGCTCTTGTCCTCGATCAGCAGCAGGTCCACGCGCTTCTTGGCCTTGCCCTCGCCGTAGACCGTCTCGTACTCGTCGAGTATCTTGGGCCGCAGGTCGGGGTACTGCAGGTGGTCTTGCCAGCAGTCGATCACCATCGCGCACATACCGCCGTCCTCGGGCTTGAACACGCCGAAGGTGATGTGCGCCGTCGGGTCGTTGTGCGTCTTCTCCGAGGCCGCGCAGTCCACGCTCTGCACGATGTACTCGAACTTGGGGAAGGGCCTCTTGTCCGGCCAGAGCTTGAACCAGTCGCGCTTGACGATGCCCGACTCCTCGGGGTCGATGATCTCCGCGTGGATCTCCTGGCGCCCGAGCTTCGTGCCCTCGTACTGCAGGATCTGCTTCTGGAACGATGGCGCGAGGTTCTTGATGTTGACATAGGTGCTGGCGGTCGTGATCACGACGTCGTCGCCGTTGCGATCGATCAGGTCCATGACCACCGGCTTGGGCTTCGGGGTGGTAGAGCAGATCACGCGGGTGTGGCTGCCCAGCCGGACCGCGAACTGGATCATGTCCCACGCCTCCTGCAGGTACTCCCAGGCCGCCAGCTCATCGAGCCATGCGCCGTGCCACTGGCCACCGCGGAAGCGCTCGGGCTCCGACGCGGGGATGCCCTTGATCAGCGAGCCGTTGGTGAGCGTGATCTCGTGCAGCGAGCTGTTGTACTTGTCCACCAGCTTCGGGGGGATGACCGCCAGCAGGCCGGACTCGCCCTCGTAGCACGTGCCGCGCAAGTCGGCACTGGTGGGCGCCGAGACCAGCCAGCGCGTGCCGGGCTGCTCCCACGCCCACCAGCCCACGGTCTCCGCCGACGTGCGGGTCTTGCCCGAGCCACGGCCACCGAGCATCAGCCAGATAGCCCAGTCGCCTTGGGGCTGGAGCTGGAACTTGTGCGCCTTCAAGAGCCACCGGGCGCGCCACTCGAAGGCCGCGCGCTGCTCAGGCCTTAGCTTTGCGTACTGCTCGCGGACCTTAGAGTCCTGCAGCAGGGCGACTGCGTTACTCATTGGGGCTTGATGTAAGCGTACGGCTCGTTGGTGCGCTTGATGTCCGCCTCCAATAGGCTCAGGTCTTTCAGCACTTCGCGGGGCACCAGATCAAGGTCGTACAAGTCCAAGTGCTCTTCGATGACATTAGCTCGGCCCGTTGACCACATGATCCATGGCCTGATGTGTAGGCGTAAGCGAAAGCGTGCGAAGAACGACTCGTACGTTGCAAAGTCGTACCAAAGCCACAAAGCCACAAAGCCATAGGGGGCGCGGTACAAATTTAGGCCCAGCTTTTTGCTATGGGTTGCTTTTGTGAAGTGGATCATGATTCGCTCGCTTGGCGGGTCAGGGCGATGTTCTTGAGCAGCTCGCCGAACACGTCGAACGACACCTCGACGGCCACGGGGTTCTCGTCGTCCCCGGCCACCACCGTACGGTCGCCGTACTTCTTGGGGCTCCACTTGGCCAAGAGCTTTAGGCGCGTCTCGATCTGCATCTTGCGCCAGGCAATGCTGCCCGGGTCGTAGCGCTTGTTGCCCGCCTCGTCAAACACGGCCAAGGGCTCGGTATCCGCAAGCGATGCGCACTCGTCGGCTATCACGTCGTGACCTATAACGCGCGCGTGCGCGAAACGTGCATCGAAGTCTTTGTCTTCTTGCAGCCATTTGTAAATCGCCCTAAACGATGGCATCTCGTCTTGGCGGCAAAAATCCCGCAGCGTCTTGCCCTCCGCAAGCCACGCCACGAGCTGGTCCTTGATCTCTTCCTTGTTCGGGTAGAGGGTACCGCCCGGCGGGCGGCCCATCTTCTTTCCTGTTGCCATGCTCTGCTCCTAGCGCATCTCTCAGCGCGTTGACCGGAGTTTACCGTAACTGCCTCAACAAGTCTTCAATGGCCTGCGCCTCGGTGGCGCCATGGCCCAGCGCGTCACCGGGCTCGTAGCCGTCCACGTAGGCCTGCCAGTCGAAGTCCCGCACGGGAATGGGCGGATAGACGAAGGATGTCTTGATGTCCATGGTGCTCTCCTAGTTGCCGTACAGGCTTCTTGGGTGCCAGTCCTCTTCGGGCTCCCAGTCGTGGTCCACGGCGGGCTCGACGTGGGTCTCCTTGATGTGGTAGCCCACGCCACGGTCTAACACGATCTCAAGGGCGTCGTCCTCGGTGGATGCCTCGACATCGCTGTGCCAGTCGCCGTTGATGAACACGGCGTAGAGTGTCTTGGTCATGCTGCCTCCGCAAATTGTGTTAAAGCTGCTGCAATTGCCTTGGCCTGCTCCTTGGTAAGCACTGCGCTGCATGATGCCCTTGGCACAGCAATGTTTAGCCAAACTTTTAACGGTTCGCCGTAACTATCCCAAGCGTCCACGTTGATGCGTGTTTCATCTTCTGCCATGATTGTGATTCCTTCGTCCATAATGTTCTCCTGATGGAGCCGTAGCCCCGTTTGGTTTAAATTAAGTGCCTTGCTAAGACTGGTATGTAACCGTACTCTTTCCACTCCATCCTAATAAGTGGGCTATACGGGGTTTTGTTTTTGTCTGCGTTTGCCAATGCTCCATGACTTTGGCTGCGAATGCTATAAATTTCACTTTTTCTCATTTTGGTTTCCTTTGTGTGTGTGTGTTGATATGGGTAGAGTATACAACCCTTTTGTTGTGTAACTTAAAATTTGAATTTATTTTTATAGGTGTTTACCCTAAAAATCCCGCATGCAGTTCGCGTTTCGCCTTCAGGTAAGCCTCCTGTGCATCCTCTGGTGTCGTAAAGGCACTTCCCAAGCCTATCCTTTTGCCGTCCACCGTTATTGCTGCATTCCATTTTTTGGAAAAACGGTTGTAAGTAACGCCCAAAAAAAGGGTTATTCCCTTGCGGCTTTACCTTGTTCTGCATGTTTTCTTTATGGGTAACCAATCGCAAATTTGCAATACGATTGTCGTGCCTGATGCAGTTTTTATGATCTACGATCAGCTCATCTGAAGGCCACTCCCCGTGTACATAGTCCATGCTATTCGGTGCGCTTGATACATTTTTCCTTTCAAGCGCAGCTTTAGGTACCCTTCAAGGTAGCTTCCTATGGCCCAGCCTTTTTTGCTAAAAAAGCCTGTCTCAGAGTCGTAGTCCACGAGAGCTTTTATTTCGGATTGGGTTAAACTGCGGTCAGTCATACGAAGTGCCTTTCGTTGTGATTAGAAACCCCGTACGGCTTGCAGGCCCTCGGGGTTTCGTCATTATAGGGCTACTCTTGGCTTTGCCCAAGCACTCTTTGTTCCATCAGCCGATGTGAATGCTTGAGCGCCGCATTCTCGGCCTTGAGCTCGGCCACCTTGGTGGTCAGGTACATGATTCGAGCTTCAGCTTGGCGTATCCAGTCCGCGACCTCTGCGGGCATGCGCCACTCCATAACGGAGTCTGTGGGGGCCACAATGGCCGTTTTGACGCGTTTGGCGGCTGGTTTGGTGCTCATGCCTCCACCTCCATGCTGTCGGCGCCCTGTGGCACCGTTACATGCGTGCTCATCGGCCCAAAGAACTGATCCACGGCGGTGGGCTCGCCTAAATGGTTGATCCGGTAATAGGCATGTACGTACTCGGCCGTGCTGACACCCGTCGTCTTGGGGTACACGCGCGAGGGGCAGTCCTTCATCTTTGGTTTCACCGGCTTGTGCTTGCCGGTGCACTTGAGCGCCTGCTCCAAAAACCCAACGCGGTCATCGCGGATGGTGTAGCGGGCTTTGCCTATGGTCACTGTCTGCATGGTCGTCTCCTAAAAAAGCCCCCGAGGGAGCCGGGTTGGTTATGCGAATGAGTGCTCGTACTGGGCCACGAACTCATCGGTGGCCTTGTCCAGCTTCAGGGCGGCCATGCTGTCGGCCAGTGTCCACAGCGCCTTGTTGAGCTTGACGTTCTCGTTGACGCCGCCCACAGCGCGCGTGGCGGTGCGGCGGCCGGTGGAACTGCGTCCGGGCACGCCGCCCTTGAGCATGTTCTCCTGCACCCGGTTGAAGGTGGTCCACAGGTCGCCCTTGGCATCCTCGTGGCGATGGGCGGCCAGCAGGCGGTTGGTGTTGATGGGGGCGTCGTCACCCCAGCGCAACTGCAGCGCGGCCTTGGCAAACGCCTGCTGCTCGTCTTGGCCCAGCATGATGCCCTTGTACTCGTCGATGCGGTAGCCGAT
>Ga0208376_1000217_pt1 | contig 17988 bp, 18 predicted proteins | sample CryBogmetaGMA25M_FD_184548 | JGI IMG/M metagenome (GOLD analysis project Ga0208376, IMG submission 184548) | Freshwater microbial communities from Crystal Bog, Wisconsin, USA - MA2.5M (SPAdes) | ecosystem: Environmental > Aquatic > Freshwater > Lake | place: Crystal Bog, Wisconsin, USA...
GGGTAGGCGAGCGGGCCGAGCCAGCCAAGCACGACGGCAGACAGGGCAGCGATGAGCGTGGTGATCCCAGGAGTGAGCGCCGCTGGCGGCGTGGTGTTGCCGGATGATGGAGGGTACATCGAACCTCCCAGGTCAGTGCGATGGGCCTGTGAGACTGACGCCACAGCAAGGCGCGAAGTTGCAGGTGACGGGAATCGCTAGGTATGCTGCGGCCCACCTAGCGGCACTGCTTCCAGATTTCGCACCACCCCGTCCGCGAAGGCGGTCACCGCTGGCCAGTCGGTGTAGACATAGTCGCGCCGGGTGTCGGTATCGCTGCCCTGACGGGCCATGAACCAGCGCATGAGCAGGCGGGTGAGGGGCGGGTAGCGTGTATAGGGGATGGCACCTGCGATGATCGCGACCTGTGGTGGATACCAGCCGGTGGCGACGCACAATCGGGTGACAGCCTTACGGGCGACGACGTGATCCTCGGGCCGCTGGCTCGCGGCGACTCCGCTGACCGAGAAGAAGGCGCTGAGCGTCCGGTTCAGCAGCTTCCGATGGCGGCGAGCAAACGCCTGGATCGTGCGCCAGTGCCGGTTCTGATACACGGGCGAGCCCAGGATGATCGCGTCAAAGGCGGCCATCGCTGCCACAGGTGGGTGGGCGGTCACAGCGCACAGCGTGACCCGATGGCCACACCTCTCCATCGTGTGTGCGATGTGCTCGGCCACCTTCGCCGTGTGCCCATAGGTCGTGTGGTAGAGGATGAGTACGGTTGCCATCGCCGTCTCCTCGTGTTCGTCATCATGGCCGCAATGCACCGCTCCCTGATGCCTCAAAGGCTATCCCCGTGTTAACATGCACCATCATAGGGGTGCTGCGGTAGTTCGGCCTTCCTGACCCCAACGTAACAATCCCACCGACCAATCGAATGCGGCGAGGGCACGTTGGGCCTGCGCCTTCACGGCCAGTCGCCCCATGCTCAATGGCCGCGAGGTACTGCCTTGCCCGTGCCGGCAGATCGTCCGGTCATTGAACACATGGGGCATGGCAAGGATTCGCGACACACGGGCCGTCCCCATGCGGCTCTCGGCGGCAGAGGGGAGGGATCGCACCCCGGCGGTGCCCGATTCTCTCACAGGCGGGCGCGTGCGAATCATAACCCATCCGAAAAGGTACCTTTTTCCTCCATTTTTCCGCTGCACACACGTGTTATCGGTCGAGTTCACCGGATTAACTCCCCCATAACTCGTCCGATAATATCACTCTGCCGATAAGATTGGCCATCATCGTATCCTCGCCTGAACTACGCCCGAATGATCGTGATGATTCGCCCGCTCGCCGTGACTGTTACCTCTGTCCGGGTGCGCTCCGCGATGGGCGGCTGACCACGGCGCTGGTCGAAGATGATCAGCCAGCCGGTGGTCAGATCGAGCCGAGCGAGGTAGCCCTCTAGCTGCGGCAGCCCATCCGTGATCGGGTCTGGCCGACGGTCACGCCAGACTTTCACCTCCATCCCAAAAACATCCGCGCCGTGGCGTAAGCACAAATCCATCCGGTCGCGGCCAATGGCGTACTCTCGGTCAATCGTTCCCCCACCGTTCGCGACTCGGTGCAAGAAGGCCATGAGCACCAGATGCGGCGCGATCTCTGCGTAGGGTGATGTACCCAGCAGTGGCTCGCCATGCTGCCGCCAAAAGGCCAAGAACGCATCAAGGAGCAGCGGTGCCGCAATCCGCCCCTCGGGTGTCAGCCAACTCGGGCTGATCATGGGCAGTGATGCGATGGCAGTACTTGACAGAACACGTGGCAGGACTTCGTGGTAGATAGGATTGGCGACGACGAGGCCGTCGGCTGGATCGAGGCGCACGAGCCCGAGATCTTGAACAAAACGCAGATCGTCGGGCGGAATATCCCCCAGGAACTGGCCGGAGAGCATGGGTTCAATGATGGCACGCACGCGAGGTTCGCGCAGCCGCTCGGCGAGACTATCCAGGTGGGTGTCCTGTCGTACAATCAGCACCTCTTTGGCCTGATCAATCAGCGCCGGGGTGATGACCTGGGTGCGGTCAGGGGCGAGTTGCTCAACCGCGACTTTGGCCAGGGCATTGACCAACCAGGGCTGGCCCTGGGTGAGTGCAAAAGCATGTGTACTGGCTTCCGGGGTGAATATCTGGCCGGTGTCGGCGGTATGTTGACCGTAGAGCGCGGCGACATCGGCCTGATCAAACGTGTCGAGCGTGAGCGAACTCGTTTTGATGTTGAAGGGACTGGCGGTGGAGAGGCGGGCACTTCCGCCCGAAGCGACCTTGTAATCCCGCACATCGCGGAGGCCGATCAGCGCGAGCGCCCAAGGAAAGGCGCGTGGTCGTCGCGGAAAGCCTGCGCGGAGCTGTCGCAGCACCGAGATGAGCGCCGCGTCCTGGAGCGCATCAATCTCATCAAGGAAGACCACCAGCGGTCGTGCGGAGGCGGCGGCCCAGGCGCGGAGGGCCGACCCGATGCGCGCTCCTGGCTCGGCCTCTGGCCAGGGTGGCGGATGCAACGCCACGGGTAACTGCCACGTCGCGGCGTCATGCCAATCACCAAGGATGGCACGCTCCGCCGCACCAGGGTCGTCATTGAAGGCGGCCCCAACCTCCATGGTCAGTAACACCGCCGTATAGGTTTCCGCAGCGGTCAGCGCCCGCGCCAGCGCCAGCATGGCGGTGGTTTTGCCACTTTGGCGAGGAGCATGGAGAACGACGTATGCCTGCTGGGCAATTAGGGGCATCACATTCGGCAGACGATCCGTTGCGGACAGCATATAGTGAATATCGGGCTGGCATGGCCCCGCAATGTTGAACCAGCGTGTCATCGCATCCACCTCCTGACCCACGGATAGACGGCCTCAGTATAGCACGTGTATCGCGTCAGAAAGGGTAAAACGCAATACCGCAGAAGTAACCCTGTGAGGCGAAAGGGGGTATCATCGGATCGTATCCAGACAAGGAGGAACCGATGAAGCCCCCGAAACGATTATATCCGAGTACGCGGATCATCTCCCATCCGGAGGTGTCGGCATGCCCCGTCTGTGGAGGTTCGCTGATGCTGGCCAACTATGTGCTGTGGGACAAAACAATCCAGACCCTCGATGGCGTACGCTCGGTGGCCAGCCGCCCGGCATCCTGTGCAGATCCGCAGTGTGCCGGAGCCACCATGCGCCTGCGCTCGGCGGCGGGCCAACAGGTGGCCCTCCCCCACACCACGTATGGGTATGATGTCGTCGTGCGAATTGGCTGGCAGCGGCAGACCCGCTGTGCCACCTATGCCGAGATCCATGCCGATCTGCGGCCCCAGATCCAGATTGCCGAGTCGCAGGTGCGCCGCCTGTATCACCAGGCATACCTGCCGTTGCTGGCCTGTCACGAACGGCAGCAGGCGGTGCGCCTGACCCAGGCGGCGGAGCAGCATGGCGGGTTGGTGATCGCCCTCGATGGGTTGGCCCCCGAAGGCGGCGAGCCCCAACTGTGGCCACCACGGTGGTCACCCAGTTGCTCCGCCGTACCCGCTATCTGCTGACGCTCAAAGGGCGTCCACCGCTGCGGCTGGCCGGCATCGAAACCTATGCCGGGGTGCAGGGGGTGATCGCGTGCGGCCAGCGGTTGCTGGCGCATCGGCACGACCCACAGCTCGCACGCCTCGTGCGCGGCCTGCAGGATGCCATCGAACCGTTGGCCCTCGTCGTGGCGGAACTGCAGATCGGGGCAGGCTGGATGCGCCGCATCACCACGATCTTGTCCGCCGCAGCCCAACCCGCCCCGACGGCGGCGCAGGTGGCCCAGCAGCTCCAGACGTGCCTCGACCAGCGTGACCCTCCGGTGAGCGCCCCTGATCTGGCGGCGTTTCGGCAGCATCTGCAGAAGGTCAGTCGGAGCTATTGGCCAGGGCTGTTTCATTGCGATGATCACCCCGATATCCCGCGCACAAGTAATGGCATGGAGAGTCTCTTCCGTGATACGCAGCGCCGCATCCTTCGCACGACGGGGCAAAAAGGGCGCACGCGGCGCATCCTGCATCGCAGCGGAGCCTGGGAGGTGCTGTCCCACCCGCCGACCGAAGCGGCCAGCCTGGACGCCCTCCGGCAGATTGCCCCCACCGACCTCGCCGATGAGCGGCAGCGTATAGACCAGCATGCCGAACGCTTTCGGCTCCATACCCGTTCCACGCAACAGACCACGGCCCAACTCGATCACCTCGAACAGCAATGGTTCGCCTTACCGGCATCCGCGACAGGGTGACTTCTGCGGTATTGCGTTATTTCTGTTCTAGATACCTTCACCATGCGCAACCTGATGCGATCAAGCAGCAACCTGGAATTGTTAAGATGTTCCTAACAATTGAGATTATTCCTGGTACAATTTATCACATATAAAGCAGAACGGTTCGTAAGTGCGAACCGCAATCACTTAAGGAGCTACGACCATGGCACTTAAGTTTCAGAAGTTGTCAGACCACGGTGAGATTACGTTCCCCGATCCGCCGCTCACGCACCTGCTCTTCAGCACGACCAAGTTCGCATGGCTGTTCACAGCTATCCGCGTCTACCTCGGCTATAATTGGGTGACGGCGAGCCTGCATAAGATCAACGATCCAGCCTGGGTACAGACCGGCGAGGCGCTGAAGGGCTTCTGGGTGAAGGCCGTGGCCATCCCAGAAAAGGGCAGCCCCGCCATTGCCTTCGACTGGTACCGTGGATTCATCGAGTACCTCATCAGCATCGGTGCCTACTCCTGGTTTGGCAAGCTGATCGCCTATGGCGAGTTTCTGGTCGGAATCGGCCTAATCATCGGTGCCTTCGTCGGCATCGCGGCCTTCTTTGGCGGACTTATGAACTGGAACTTCATTATGGCCGGCGCAGCCAGTTCAAACGGCCTGCTCTTCACCCTGGCGATTATTTTGATACTGGCATGGAAAGTGGCGGGCTATTACGGTCTCGACTACTTCCTGCTGCCAATGGTCGGAACGCCGTGGGGCAAGAATCACCAGACCCCGCAGACCCCCACCCCTATGCGGGCGTGATAACGGGCAACACGACAACAACGGCGCGAAGCATATGCTCCGCGCCGTTGTTGTGAGTCTGGCTTACGGCCCGGACGGTCTACCGCGTTATAGTACAGGAGAATGCTCATGGCTGCGCTCGATCTGAAGAAGACCTACAAACACCTCTACGCGCCCTCGGCGAAGGCCAGTGCCGTCGTAGACGTGCCACCAATGACGTTCCTGATGTTCGATGGAACCGGCGACCCGAACACCGCTCCCGATTATGTTGTCGCTATCGAGGCGCTCTATACGCTCTCCTACACGCTGAAGTTCGCCCTCAAGCGCGAAGGCTTGGACTACGCAGTGATGCCGCTGGAGGGTCTGTGGTGGGCGGATGACATGACCCAGTTTCGTATGGACGAGCGTACCAACTGGCGCTGGACGATGATGATCGCCCAGCCGGATGCGGTTACTGAAGCGCACTTCACAACCGCATGCACGGCTGCCACGAAGAAGCTTGACTCAGCCACGATTGCCCGAGTGCGCCGGGAGGTCTATCACGAGGGATTGAGCGCACAAGTGATGCATCTCGGCCCCTATGCGACCGAGGCTCCCACGATTGAATCTCTGCACGCATTCATTGCCGCACAGGGCTACGTGCGCGCCGGGAAACATCACGAGATCTACCTGAAGGATCCGCGTAAGACGGCATCGGAGAAACTCCAGACGGTGATCCGCCAGCCGATCACCCGCGATGCGTGACGTGCGGTAGAGCCGAACATATCTGGTCTTGACAAACAAATGCCTGTGCAGTAATATATCTACGTAGATATATTACTGCACAGGCATTTGCCGATTGTCCACCACGAGTCAGGAACCCTATGCCGCTTGCCCACGCCATTCTTGGTTTTCTCGAATACGAGCCTATGTCGGGCTACGACCTGAAGAAACACTTTGACCAATCCATCGCCCACTTCTGGTCTGCGACCCAGAGCCACATCTACAAGGCACTGGAAGATTTGGAAAAGGACGGGTGGGTCGAATCGCAGCGCATCTCTCAGGAAGGTCGACCCAATCGCAAGCAGTATCGAATCACCGATGCAGGAGGCGATGAGCTACGGCGTTGGGTGCAAACACCGCTACCGCTAGAGGTCAAGCGGGAGGCGTGGCTCATCCAGGTCTTTTTCGCCCATGGGATCACCAATGAGGCGATCATTGAGGTGTTCGATCAACGGATTGCGGCAATTCGTCACTATTGTGCGCAACTCCAGCTTGCCCAGGAAAATATTGACGAAACGTATGCAGATATGGGCGTCGAGCGGATCCGCGATCTCTGGCAACTGACGCTCGATTATGGCACGTCCTACTATGCCCACGAGATCGCCTGGTTGGAACAGACCCGTGAGCGTATTCGCGCTCTGCCTCCACTTACGCCGATAGCTGATAGCCGATAGCTGATAGCTGATAGCTGATAGTACTACAGTTGTAAATATCTTCACAGAAAGGCTCTCGCCGATTACCCCCCCTCAGTCCCCCCGCAAGTGGGGGGAGGTAGGCAACGTATGTTCCCCCCTGCTTGCGGGGGGGCTAGGGGGGGTGATTCAAACGACAACTGTCGTAATAGCCGATAGCCGGGCGTCACGTGAACACGTATCAACTGTAGTGATGTATGACGGAGGACGTATGAAAGCTCTGATCCTGAATGGCTCCCCTACCCCTGACGATAGCACCGCCCCCGCCGTTTCTGCCGCGCTGTGCAACCAACTCCAGGCCCGTGGCTGGGAGATCGAACATGTTGTGCTGCGCGAGCAGAAGATTGGCACCTGCGCAGGCGACTTCTTCTGCTGGATCCGCAACCCCGGCATGTGCAATACCAATGACGACAACCGAGAGATTGCCGCCAAGATTGTACAGTCCGATCTGCTGATCTGTCTGACCCCGGTGACATTCGGTGGTTACGCTTCTGTCCTTAAACGCATGGTTGATCACCTGATCCAGAACATCTTGCCCTTTTTTACGCATATTGATGGTGAGGTGCATCATCAGCGGCGCTACTCGCGCTATCCGAATCTGCTGGTGATTGGGTGGATGGATGCTCCAGATGCGGCCAGCGAGGCGATCTTCCGCACCCTCGTGCATCGTAACGCCCTCAACATGTACGCCCGCACGAGTGTCTGCGGCATTGTAACCAGCAACCCGGCGGCGGACGAACTCACGGCACAGGTTACTGGCTGGCTCGCCGCGATCTCCAAGAATGTCAGTTCGCCCGTACCCGCGCTGCCACTCACAACCACCGGCCCGCTTGCGGCGGGCGAGTCGGTCCGGCGGGCCGTGTTGCTGGTTGGGAGTCCGCGCACGAGTAAGAGTACGTCTTTCTCCCTGGGCGACTATCTACAGGCACAGATGGCCAAGCAGGGGGTTGAGACGCAGACCATCCAACTTTACACCACGCTCAGTTCCCCGGCGAAGCGGCAAGCGCTATTTGCCGCGCTCGATAGCGCCGACCTGATTGTGCTGGCCTTCCCGTTGTATGTGGACAGCTTGCCCGCACCTGTGACGGCGGCGCTGGAGCTGATCGCAGCGCAGCGGGCGGGGAAGCGCAGTACGCAGCGGTTTGTGGCGATGACCAACTGTGGCTTCCCCGAGGCGCACCACTGCGACAGCGCGCTGGCTATTTGTGCGCGCTTTGCCGAACAGGCTGGTCTGATCTGGGCCGGTGGGCTCGCGATGGGTGGGGGCGGCATGATCAATGGCACGCCACTGCCCGCGATGGGTGGGCGCACCCGCATGGCCAGGCAATCTCTGGATATGGCCGCCACTGCGCTGGCGAGTGGGCACGCCGTCCCGCGTGCGGCGGTTGACCTGATGGCGAAGCTGAGTGTCCCGGCGTGGCTCTACCTGCTGGTTGCCGGTCTCAACTGGCGGCAGATGGCCAAGAAGTACAAGGCCCAGCAGCAGATACGGAAGGCTCCCTATGGAAAGGTGGCCGCGTGATGAGCTATCAACGCATTATTATCAGCCGCTTCGGCGGCCCAGAAGTCCTGAATGTAACGGTGGAAGACGACCTACCGACACCGAAAGACGGCGAGGTTCGACTGAAAATGCTCGCCACGAGCGCGTGTTTCACCGACACAATGATCCGCAACGGGCGCTACTTTGGGAACACCCAGAAGCCGCCCTTTTCGCCAGGGTACGATGTGGTCGGTGTTGTTGATGCACTTGGGCCAGGCGTGACGAATCTCCAGGTGGGGCAACGAGTCGCCGAACTGACAGTCACCGGAGCCTACGCCGAATATCTTTGCCTGCCAGCCTCCCAATGCGTCCCTGTCCCACTCACGCTTGATCCAGCCGAGGCCGTGAGCATGGTTCTGACCTACATAACCGCCTACCAGATGCTTCATCGGATAGCCAAGGTACAGCGCGGGGCCCGCATCCTGATTCATGGGGCCAGCGGTGCCGTCGGCACGGCCCTTATTCAGTTGGGACGCCTGCACGATCTGGAGATGTACGGCACCGCAGCGCAGGCGAACCACGACATAGTTGCCAGTCTGGGGGCAACCCCCATTGACTACCAGCATGATGACTTTGTGGCGCGGATGGATGCGCTCACGCCCCGTGGGGCAGATGCCGTCTTTGATGCGATTGGGGGTCGCCATTTCCAGCGATCCTGGCGCTGCGTGCGCCGTGGCGGCATCTTGGTCGCCTATGGCGCATATTACGCCGCCATAGGCAAGGAAGGCGGGGCAATGTGGAGCTACACCGACCTGATGATCCGCAACCTATGGCCAAACGGGAAGGCTGCAGCAATCTACAGTATCGCCTCGCTCAAGCAGAAGCATCCCGATTGGTTCCGGGAAGATCTGACAGAGTTGTTCGAGTTGCTGGAGCAGAGCAAGATTCAGCCCGTCATTGCCCATCGGCTGAAACTGACAGACGCGGCGGAGGCGCACCGACTCCTTGAATCTCGTGGGGTTCGTGGAAAAATCGTCCTCCTGGCATGAGCAAGGAAACCAATTCATGAACATCCGATGGGTCGCCGCACTCCTGTTTACAATTGCTTCCACTGGCGTTATCGCGTTTCAGATCGCGTTGGCTGCGGGAGCGCCGTGGGGAGCATATGCGATGGGCGGCGCATTCCCTGGGCAGTTTTCGCCTCCGCTGCGCATCGCTGCCGTTGTTCAGGCTGCCCTCATCGCCGGAACCATTGCCGTTGTGTTGGTGCGCGCAGACATTATCCGTGCCCGATGGTCGAGTCTTGCGGGCAGACTTGTGTGGGGCGTCGTCGCCCTCGGCGCGATAAGTCTCGTCCTCAACCTGATCACGCCCAGCGCGGGTGAGCGGGCGATCTGGGCTCCGGTGGCGCTCGTACTCCTGCTGAGCAGCACGGTGGTCGCCATGACGGGTTCCTCAACGCGCAAATGATGGCCCCGCCATAGTATGAATTACTGGCGCACGAAGGTAGCCACGGTGGCTACCTCCGTGCGCCAGATGCACTGAGGGCTGCCTGAACGCCGGGAGTCGTCAGTGCCTGAAACATCCGATCTACCTCCGCCGCTGCGCACGGCATCCCCGCCTCTATCCACCAGACCAACAGCCCCAGAAACGCACTTACCACATACTGCACCAGCACCTCCTGAGGAATCGCAGCCCGCGAGTCGGGCTTCGTGCTGTCCGCCAGTTCTGCCCGCACCAAATCGGCCAGGATGTGTTCAATCTCGCGCTGGAGAATCACGCCGCTCTGCTTGCCCACCATCGCACGATAGAGCGGGACGTGACTACCGGCGTGGTCGAGCATCCCTAAGCTGAAGGCGAACCGGCCCTGGGCGAGGCCGCCGCGTGTCTGCACGGTCGCCCGCTGCGACTCCGTAAGCATCGCCCGTAGCTCCGCGAGGTTGGCGAGCAGCAGTTGGTGCTTGTCAAGGTAGTGGGCGTAAAAGGTCGAGCGCCCCACATTCGCCCGGTCAATGATCTCCTGGATGGTGATCGCCTCATAGCCCCGCTCCATGATGAGCGAGATGAGCGCGCTGCGCAGGGCGCTGCGCGTGCGCTGGATGCGCCGATCCTCCGTTGGTGCCGTCATGACGTGGCCTCCTCTCGAACAGTTTGCTGCTCATTGTTCAGTTCGGAACAAACGCGGGCTGATTAGTTGTTGACCATCCTGTTCCTGAACAGTATAACAAATACCAGACACGGTGTTCATTATCTTACATCGAGTTCAGGAGGTTCCCAGTGCATCACGCACGCACGCCAACCGGGTCAGCGCCCGCTATCGCCCACTCGCCGATTGAACTGCGGGCGGTTGGAAAAACCTACCCGACGCCGTCTGGGCCATTTCCGGCCCTGCACAATATTACGCTCCAGATCCCCGCCGGTGCGTTTGTCGCGATTGTTGGCAAGTCCGGCAGTGGTAAATCCACCCTGATCAATATGATCGCCGGGATTGATCGTCCCACGCACGGCGAGGTGGTCGTCGCCGGGACGCCGATCCACACGCTGGCAGAAGGCCCGCTGGCGGCATGGCGTGGACGAACCATCGGCGTCGTCTTCCAGTTCTTCCAACTGCTGCCCACACTCACCGTCGCCGAGAATGTGATTCTGCCGATGGATCTCTGCCGCACCTACCCGGCACGCGAACGCCGCACACGGGCGATCACGCTGCTGGAACGGATGGGTATTGGTGAGCAGGCCGACAAGCTGCCATCGGCGCTCTCAGGCGGGCAGCAGCAGCGGGCGGCGATTGCCCGCGCCCTGGCCAACGACCCGCCCATCCTGCTGGCCGACGAACCCACCGGAAACCTCGACTCGCATACTGCCGATGCTGTCCTGCAACTCTTCGCCGACCTCGCCACCGAGGGCCGCACCGTCGTGATGGTGACGCACGAGCGGGACATCACCCGCGTGGTGACGCAATCCATCACCCTGGCCGACGGTGCCCTGGTGACGCCTGCCGTTCGCAGTGCGTTTGCCACGGATGAGTTTCTGAGAAGCTGTCTGAAAAGTCACCGCCCCCCTCCCAACCTCCCCCCGATGGGGGGAGGAGTCGGCTCCCTCCCCCATCGGGGGAAGGCTGGGGAGGGGGAATCGCGGGATGAGTGACCTTTTCAGACAGTCTCTGATGGAGGTGGGTCGTGGCTAAAACGCTCTGGATCAAGCTGTTCCGTGATCTCTGGCAGGCGCGTGGGCGCAGTGTAATGATGGTGCTGGCGATTGCGGTTAGCCTGCTCGGCATCGGTACGGTTCTGAGCGCCTACGCTATTTTGAGCCGTGAGATCAGCCGCAATTATCGGGAAACCAACCCCGCCGCCGCGACGATTGAGCTTGACCGAGTTGATGCGGCGCTGCTCGCGGCAGTGCGGGCGCGCCCCGAGATCGCGGATGCGCAGGCGCGCAGTTCGGTGCTGGCACGGGTGCAGCACGGCCCGGACGTGTGGCAGCCTCTGCTGCTTTTTGTCGTGCCGGATTTCGCCGATATGCGTATCAGCCGCTTCTGGCCCGACGCCGGTCAGTGGCCACCGCCAACCGGGACGATCCTGCTCGAACGTAGTGCGCTGCCCGTCCTCAGCACCCAACTCGACGCCGAACTAATCGTCAAGACACCCAACGGCACCGCTCAGAGCGTGCGAATCGCTGGGCTGGCCCACGACCCTGGGCTGGCTCCCTCTTGGCAGGAGCGCACCGGCTACGGCTACATCACGCCAGAAACCCTGGCCTGGCTCGGCGAGCCTGCCACGATGGACGAGCTAAAAATCGTCCTGCGCGAGCCGTCGCGTGATCCCGATGTGGTGGATCAGCGCGCCCGATCCCTTGCCACGTGGCTGACGACCCAGGGCCACACAGTTCACGCTATCCAGGTGCCGCCGCCGGGTCGCCACCCACACCAGGGCCAGATGGAGGCGATCATGCTGCTGCTCTTCATCTTCAGCATGCTCTCGCTCGTCCTCAGTGCCATCCTAGTTGCCACGATGGTGGCGGGGATGCTCGCCCAACAGGTGCGCCAGATCGGCGTACTAAAAGCCATTGGCGCAGATACCGGCCCGATCATCACCCTCTACATGGCACTAGTCGCGATCATTGCTATCGCAGCTTGGCTGATCGCCCTCCCGCTGGGAATACACGCCGGACGATCTCTCTCCCTGGTCGTCGCCGATCTGCTCAATATCACGATTGCCAGCGACGCGCTGCCCTGGTGGGTGTATGTCACGCAAGGCACGGCGGGCCTGATCGTACCATTGCTCGTGGCCCTCGTCCCGATTATGCGCGGTGCGCGGGTGAGTGTACGTGAAGCCATGAGCGACTCGGGTGTGCGCCCAGAAGAGATCGGGCGAGGGCTTGATCGGCTGCTCGCCTCGCTGCGCGGACTCGACCGCAGCCTGCTGCTCGCCCTGCGCAACACCTTCCGGCGGCGCGGACGCCTGCTGCTCACGCTGGGGCTGCTGGCCGCAGGCGGGGCGATGGCCTTGTCCAGTTTAAACGTGGCGGTCGCGTGGCAACAGGCAATTGCCGACGGGATGAATACCCGACGTTTTGACGCCGAGATCCGGCTGAACCACCCGGAACCGACTGACGCGCTGCTTGCACGGGTGCGCGCCGTCCCCGGCGTCACCGCCGCCGAGGGATGGTCGCTGGTAGCATCTGGCCCCGCGCCCGCCGAGTCGTTTGCGATCATCCGCACCTACCCCGACGGCGGCCACGGCAGCTTCCTTCTGCGGGCCACGCCGCCCGACAGTCGGCTGGTTGAACTGCCCCTCATCGCCGGTCGCTGGTTGGCGGCGGGCGACACCGATGGCGTGGTTCTCAACCACCTCGCCGCCGCACAGTTCCCCGGCGTACAGATCGGCAATCCCGTTGTGCTGACCGCCGACGGCCACACGGCCACGTGGCGGGTGGTAGGGATTGTGCGCGAGATTGGATCGCCCGCTACGGCCTACGTCGTTGACAGCGCCTTTACCCACGCCCAGGGGACGGGAGGTCAGACCAACGCGCTGCGGGTGGTCTTCGCGAGCAAAGACCCGGCGGGCCGGGGCGAGACTATGCGTGCGGTCGAGCGAGTTTTGGCAGAGGCAAATATCAGCGTCTCCGCCGTCATCACCGACACGGAGCTGCGACTGGCAATTGACGGACACATCGCGATCCTGATCATCGTGCTGCTGCTGCTGGCGGTGATGATGGCAACCGTCGGGTTGCTCGGACTGACCGCGACACTGAGTACAAGCGTGGTCGAGCGCACCCGCGAATTCGGCGTACTCCAGACCATTGGGGGCACGCCCGGCACCGTCCTCCAGATCGTCATGAGCGAGGGGGTGATCATCGGTATTCTAAGCTGGGCGCTGGCCCTCGTCGGGGCGCTGCCGCTCTCACTCCTCGTCGGTGCGGTGATCGGCAACCTGGCCTTCAAAATCACCCTGCCGCTCGTCTACTCGCTACCCGCCATCGTGATCTGGCTGGTGCTGGTGATCGGCGGTGCCGCGCTCGCCAGCGCAGCACCGGCCTGGCGAGCTTCGCGAATGACGATCCGCGAAACCCTGGCCTATACATAGCCGATAGCCGATAGCCGATAGCTGACAGCCGATAGCTGATAGCTGATAGCTGATAGCTGATAGCTGATAGCTGATAGCCGATAGCCGATAGCCGATAGCCGATAGCTGAGAAAGGAACACACCCATGAGTCGTCGCACCGTTATCGTCGTCAGTGTCCTGCTGGTGGTCATGCTGCTTGTCGCAATGCACTCCCTTAATTTGCTTGGACTCCTTGGAACCCTCAACCCGCATGCACGACCTTGAAGAAATAATATCATCGTCGCATACGCCACCACCACGCTCCGCCAATCACTACGTAATAGGTCAGCAGCGCCCAGAGCGGCAGGGGTGGGATGATCACGGCGGCCCAGGATGGTCTGGCGAGGAGTGATACCCCTTGGGCGATCCAGGTTAGTGGAAGCCAGAGCAGCATGCCAAGTCCCTGGCCGAGAGGCAGCCAGAGCAGTCCGCCGGCCAGGGCCATGCTACCAAAGAGCATGGCGTAGGGGACGACCGGCACCAGCAGGACGTTGGCCAGAGGTGCGATCAGCGAGAGGTTGCCGAAGGCCGAAAGGATGAGCGGCAAGGTCAACACCTGCGCCGCCAGGGTGGCGGTGAGCGCCTCGGTGAAGGGGGCCATCCAGGGCCAGACAAAGGGCCGTCGGCTGCCGATCCAGCCCTCCACCGGGCGGGCAAAGGCGAAGAGACTCGCCGTGGCGAGGGACGAGAGCTGGAAGCCTAAGTCCCATAGAGTATGCGGATCAGCCGCGCTGATGATCCAGCAGGCCGCCAGCAGCAGCGTCCACGGTTCGCTACGCCGCTCGCTGCTGCGCGCCAATACCATCAGGCTGGCCATCACCGCCGCTCGTAGTACCGCCGCCGAACCGCCCGTGAACAGGGCGTAGAGCCACATCATCGCCAGGGTCAGCCAGAAGGCTGGCCAGCGCCTCAGCCGCAACCGCGTGGTGAACCCACCCAGGAGCGCGGCGACGATGGTGAAGTTCCAGCCCGAAACGACCAGAATATGGCTGGTGCCAGTCGCCGAGAAGTTGGCGTATACGTCGTCGGGAATGCTCGACTGGATACCGAGCAGGATGCCGACGATCAGGGACGCCTGTGGCTCGGGCAGCAGCCGGATCATGGTGGCCCGACAGTGCTCGCGAACGTCGTAGAGTAGCCGCAGCGGCCCGTCGCTCGTGGTCGGCAGCAGACGCACCGCCTTTGGCTCGGGGATCAGCACATGGATGCCGCGATGAGCCAAGTAGGCCCGGTAGTCGAACTCACCGGGGCGCTCGGCCTCAGGCGGAATCTTCAGCACCCCCGTCACCGCTAGCCTGTCCCCGTTACGATAGATCGGGAAGGGTGGCAGGGCTACCAGGACACTTCCCTCAACCGGGCGCACGACCGTCTTTAGGCGCGTAGTGTCAACCTGGAGGATCACTTGCTGGGCATCCTCACTGCGCCTCGGGTCGCCGGACACGTACCCGACCACGATTAATTCTCCGCGCCCCGCCATACGTCGTATATCGTCTGGTCCGGCGGGCGGCACACTGGCCCCGTAGCGCAGAGCGCCGAGGGCGGCGCAGGCGAGGACCAGGGCCAGATCGCGCCCATGCGGTTTCTGCCGCAGAGCGAGGGCGATCACTCCCCCCGCGCCAACGACGACCCACAGCCAGCCCGCCTCTGGATACCACAGCGACCCGGCTACCACCCCGAGCATCCAGGCAATCGCGAGACGGATGAGCATAGCTCCCCCCGGCAGATAGATTCGGTGACGAAGACTATACCGCCGGAGGGGTGACGGAGGTTGCGCACTAGAGTTGTTGCAACGTCACGCGCCCGGCCCGTAAACGGGCGGGCTATCCATTGCGAAGGCCGCTGAAGCGGCCTCAGGTAGGCCGCTTCAGCGGCCTTCGTCGTTAATAGCCGAGGCGTTTACGCCCACGGCACGGGCGATCTGCGGATCTTGCACCAACCCTGGTTTTCTGCCCCACTGCCTTATGTGCTATAATCGCGCCTACTGCACATACACAAGATCATACGTGTTGAGGTGACCCGCAAGCCCGGATGCTAGGGCGTAATGGTGGAAGCTGGTGTGAGTCCAGCGCTGTGCCGCAACTGTAATCGGTCGTCTGAGAGAGACGCCGGAAGCCAGGAAGCCTACCTCGACATCTCGTTCACCCCTTCTCGATCCTAGGAGGACGAACACGACCCGAAGCCCATAGCGCATGCGCGTGATGGCCTATCCGGTGTTCTGTCGCCCCGGTCTTCTCTGAAGGCTGGGGTTTTCTGTTTCAGGTTTCAGGTTTCAGGTTTCAGGTTTCAGGTTTCAGGTTTCAGGTTTCAGGTTTCAGGTTTCAGGTTTCAGGTTTCAGGTTTCAGGTTTCAGGTTTCAGGTTTCAGGTTTCAGGTTTCACACATCTGAAACCTGGCACCTGAAACCTTGTCTCTGGCACCTGAAACCTTGTCTATGGAGTCTTCACAATGAAACGCTCTATCCGCATTGCCGCTGCGCTCCTGATCGCACTGGCTCTGGGCGCATGTTCTGCCGCGCCCGCTGCTCAATCACCTGCCGCTACGCCTGCCGCCGCGCCCACTACTGCACCCACGATCACTGATGCGCTTGGGCATCAAGTGATCATCCCGGCATCGGTGAAGCGGGTCGTTTCGCTGGCTCCATCCATTACGGAGATTATTTTTGCGGTGGGGGCTGGCCCGTTGCTGGTGGGCGACACGAAGTACTGTAACTATCCGCCCGAGGCCGACGCCCTACCCAAGATTGGCGGCTTTTCGGCCAATACGATCAGTGTCGAGTCAATTGTGGCCCTCAAACCCGACCTTGTGATTGGTGGGAGTGTGGCCCAGGCATCGGTGGCCGAGGCGCTAACTAAGCTGAACATCCCCACTCTGGTCTTCGACCCGAAGACTTTTGAGGAGGTGTATAGCAATATTGAGAAGGTTGGCTTGGTCACCGGGCACGCGGATGCGGCCACGGCGGTGGTGAAGAAGATGCAGGATCGAGTTGCCGCCGTGCAGCAGCGGGTCGCGGGCGTTCCCGCCGACAAGCGGCCAACCGTCTTCTATGAGGTTTTCGATGCACCGCTGATGACGGCGGGGCCGGGAACCTTCATCGGCCAGATGCTCGGGCTGGTGGGGGCGACCAGCATTTTCGCCGATGCGAAAGAGGACTACCCGCAGGTAAGTGCCGAGGCGATTGTTTCCCGCGACCCGGCGGTGATTGTGGGGCCAAGCTCGCACGGCGATAAGCTGACGCCCGATCAAGTGGCCGCTCGTCCGGGCTGGGACAAGATCCGCGCCGTGCGCGATAAGCGGATCGCCCTGATTGACGGCGACATGGTTTCGCGACCCGGCCCGCGCCTCGCTGATGCGCTGGAGGCTCTCGCCAACGCACTCTACCCGGCACCAAAGTGACAGGCCGACTGCGCCTGCGCCCGGCGATCTGGGCGCCCGCACTGGCCCTCGGCCTTGTTGTGGTTGCCATCCTCAGCCTGGGCGTCGGCGCGGTCTGGCTGCCCCCCGACCAAGTGGCCCGCGCCCTGCTGATACCGCATAGCCCGGATGCGATCAGCACCGCCGTAACCATTGTCTGGGATCTGCGTCTGGCCCGCGTGCTGCTGGCTGCCCTGGTGGGCGCCGGGTTGGCGGGCGCGGGCGCGGCATTTCAGGGCATGTTTCGCACACCCCTGGCCGACCCCTTCGTGATCGGGGCGTCGGGTGGGGCAGCCCTGGGGGCGACGATGGCCATTCTCGGGAAGGTGAGCATCGGCGCGGCAACGGTGCCGGCGGCGGCGTTCATGGGGGCCATGCTCGCGGTTATGACGGTTTACGGAATTACGCTGGCCAGCGGGGCGAACTCGGCGACGGCCCTACTGCTGGCCGGGGCAGCCCTGAGTACCATCCTCTCGGCGGTCGTCTCGCTCCTTATGCTGATGAATGACCGCGCCATCCAGGAAATCTTCGCCTGGCTGCTGGGCGGCTTTTCAGGGCGGAGTTGGCCGCACCTGGCGATGTCCGGCCCACCGATTCTGGCGGGGCTGGCGATGCTCTGGCTGCTGGCGCGACCGCTCGACGCCCTGACCAGCGGTGAGGAGACGGCCCGCAGCCTGGGTTTGCCACTGAATGTAGCCCGTGGGGCGATTGTGGCGGCGGCTAGTTTGGTGACGGCGGCGGCGGTAGCGGCCAGCGGGCTGATTGGCTTTATCGGCCTGGCTGCGCCACATATCGCCCGGCTATTCTGCGGATCAAGCCACGCCCGGCTCATCCCGGCCAGCGCCCTGGTGGGAGCCCTGCTGCTGCTGATCGCCGACAGCGCAGCCCGCACCCTGATCGCCCCCACTGAACTGCCGGTCGGCGTCCTTACCGCCCTGCTTGGCGGGCCGTTCTTTCTCTGGATGCTGGGCTGGGGAGGCTCACGATGACATTATGGCGATCGCGATCTCCTTC
>Ga0208376_1000218_pt1 | contig 17945 bp, 23 predicted proteins | sample CryBogmetaGMA25M_FD_184548 | JGI IMG/M metagenome (GOLD analysis project Ga0208376, IMG submission 184548) | Freshwater microbial communities from Crystal Bog, Wisconsin, USA - MA2.5M (SPAdes) | ecosystem: Environmental > Aquatic > Freshwater > Lake | place: Crystal Bog, Wisconsin, USA...
TACCTTTTAATTAGAACGGGTCTATAATGGTTGTACCGCCGCAGCACAGGAGTACAACATGGTTCGTTCTAAAGAGTGTTTTAAGTGCAAGACCATTAAGCCATTAGAAGAGTTTTATAAACATCCAAAGATGGGTGATGGTCACCTTAACAAATGCAAGGAGTGCAACAAAAATGATGTCACAGCCAACAGGAATAAGAATATTGAAAAGATACGGGCCTACGACAGGGCGCGTGGAAAAATCTCAGAGCGCATCAAGGCGAACACAGAAGTCACCCGTGCGTGGAGAGCCGAAGATAAGAGAAGGCAGTTGGGGCATGTCGCCGTTGCTAGAGCCATCCGTAATGGCAGTTTATTGCGACTACCCTGCGTCAGGTGTGGAGAAGCAAAGTCCGTCGCTCACCACGACGACTACGACAAACCGCTTGATGTGATGTGGCTTTGCCAACCCTGCCATAAGCAGCGTCACAAAGAGTTGAAAGAGATGTTCTGATGTTTACGGGGGGAAAGCGGATGCTGTGCAGACGAACGCGTAATGAGGAAACTCAGGCACAGACGCAGCGAGTACCCCCACTATTTTGGGGTGCTGTTAAATTTCGGGTTAGCGCCGAAACGCTCAACTCTCCAAGGGTTGTTTCATAAACACTGCTTCATGTGAATTAACAGTACCCCTACCTTATGGCAAAAGAATCACCCACCAGTAGGACGCTAGAAGTCCTGCGAGAGCAGGGCTACACGGTAGCTATCGTAGAGAAGTGGAACCCCCATGCCCGCATACGGCAGGACTTGTTTGGGTTCATAGACATCTTGGCTATCAAGCGGGATGAGACTCTGGCGGTGCAGGCCACAGCGTCTGGGGTGAGTGAGCGTATCAAGAAGATTATGAACAGTGAACTATTACCGAAAGTGAGGGAAGCAGGATGGAAGATACAGGTGTGGGGCTGGCGCAAGTCAGCCAAGACCAAGAAGTACGTTCTACGGATAGAGGACATCTCGTAGAACTTATCAACATGTCTCTACAGCAGTTGTGGGATATGGCTTATCGTGCCGGTTATGAAGACGGCATGTCTTTTATTTCAAAGGGGTAATCATGGCATCAGGTGGATTTGCAGGTAAGGACAAGGAAACCAAGCTATCAAAGCTGGTAGCAAAGAAGAAGCGGTCAGACACTATTGTGGTGACTAACAAGGTGCAGAAGCCAGTGGTTCATCCGCACTTGTTTGTGGCAACACCTATGTACGGCGGCATGTGTACAGGCTATTTCACCAACAGCCTGGTGAGCATGACCAACGTGATGAAGAACATGGGCTGGAACATGTCGTTCTCTTCTATGTTCAACGAGTCTCTCATCCAGCGTGGACGCAACGCACTTGTCCACCAGTTTATGAAGACAAAGTGTACGCACCTGTTGTTCATTGACGCTGACATTAAGTTTGATGCCAACGACATCCCGCTGATGGTGCAAGCTGACAAGGACATCATCTGCGGTATCTACCCTAAGAAAGAGATTAACTGGCACGGGGTAGAGAAGGCCGTGAAAGAGGGCGTAGCCACTAACGAGTTGTCCAAGCGTACAGGCGCTCTTGTCGTCAATCTGGTGGGCTATACAGGGGCTGTAACCGTGCCTATCGACAAGCCTGTGGAGATTTGGGCAGGTGGTACAGGGTTCATGCTTATCAAGCGCAAGGTGTTTGAGAAGCTGAAGAACAAGGTATCGTCCTACAACAATGACGTAGCCGTGCTGTCGCAGGAGATTAAGCCAGCAGAGCGTATTGTTGAATACTTTGCTTGCAGTATCGAACCAGGCACAGAGCGTCTGCTGTCAGAGGATTACCACTTCTGCCGTGTTGCACGGGAAAACAAAATCAAGATTCACGCTGCACCGTGGGTCAAATTGGGGCATTTTGGAACCTACTTGTTTGAGGGTGGCTTGACGCCAGCACCATAATGAAGTTCAGCCAAGATTGGTTTAGCAACAACATTCCCAACTTTGAGGCATGTGCCAAGCTGTTGCCCGACAACAGTGCATTCTTGGAGATTGGGAGTTTTGAAGGCAGGTCTACAACGTGGATGTTGCAGAACATGTTGGCCTACGATGGCACGATGGTGTGCGTAGACACTTTCAAGGGCGGTGAAGAACATGCTGGCCTTGACTTGTCAGAGTTACGCAAGACGTTTGATGACAACGTAGAGGAGGCCAGAGAGGAGAACCAGGCTCTTGAAGTGATTGCCAAGACATCTTGGGAGGCTTTGAGCGAACTGGTGTATTTGGATTTCACGTTTGATTTCATATATGTAGATGGCAACCACCAAACGCCAGAGGTGTTGCTGGATGCGTGTCTTGCATTCAAATTGTTGGAGCCAAAGGGCGTGATGCTGTTTGACGATTACGCTGGCGGTGCTGGTGTAGGCGCAGCGGTAGACGCCTTCCTCAAGGCTTACAAGGGTCAGCTAAAGGTAGTCTTCAAAAACTACCAGTTGGCTATCCAAAAGGTTTAACGGCAACCCCAACGTTTCCTAGCGGCTTTCCCCCGTTCACCTGTCCAACTCTTAGACCTGGCACAGAAGGACTTGTGACGGGGGCCAGACTTCTGAGGAGCCTTGAGATTACTTCCGGTAGAACGGTTGTACTTGGCTCTGCCTTTTGCGGTTAAACCGCCGCCCTTGCTCACAGACAGCTTTTCACCCCTGCCAACGGAAAGATTGGGGCCTTTCTTTCTAGCCATAAGCGCGTGTCCCTTCCTTGTCAATGATTAGGACTTGACCACGAGGTGCGCCACCTGGTTCATTGGGAACAGAGATGTGCGTCCAGCGGTCAAACTCACGGATAAGTTGGTCATAGGGTAAACCCGCAGCCATGATTGCTTGCACCACTTCATCAGGGGTCATACCAGGCACACGGATGTCAGCAGCGCAGCCAACACGGTGCTGAGAAGTGTCTTTGCTGCCTACTGCGTCATTAACTTGCTTGCAGCGGAAAGCAGAGTTGACCATGACGGGCTTACCATCGAGGGCAGACTTGACCTGTTCCAGAAGTTCAGCCACCCGCTTGAGATTGTTTTTTTCAGAATCATTGGGGGTGTTGTCGAACTCACGGTGTTCAGTGATGGTAAGTTCTTCTAGGGAAAAGTGTGGTGTTAGCAGGGTCATGTTGATGGCGTAGATTGGTGGAGAAGCTGGTCTTTGTTCTGGCTGCTGGCGCTGGAGCCAAAGTAGAAGGCAATGATGCCTGTCCAAGCTGTGCCGAGTGAGCCAAGCATGATGTCAATCTGAGGGGCATGTTGAATCTGACCGTACATCAGGCCAAACAAGATGCCAAAGAATCCGAGAGTCACACCGACAGCCAACAGCGGAGGAATGAAAGAACGGGTTACGGCCTGCATATCACGGGCAGACTTGCGGTCTTCTACCGAGAGTTTGGCAAAGTCCAAGTTCATCTCTTGAGCTTGCTTCTTGAGTTCCAACTCTGCCTGTTGGATAGCGGCTACTTGTGTGGCATCCAGCTTACCGCTGCTGATGACGTTCTGTACTTCTTCTGGGGTGCAGCCAATAGCCTTGCTGACAGCAGATACCGCCATACCAGCGAGAGGGCCACCCAATGCGGTGGCAATAGTGGGTGCAAGTTGTGTCAGCCAGTCCATGTCATTTCCTCATAAAGTCAATGTATTCCATCGTTCCCCAAGCCAGCAGAGTGATAAGCAAAGCACCGGCAGCTATCGCAAGAACCATCTCGATAGTTTCTTCAATTTCTTTCTTCTTCTTGGCCTTGGCTTTTTCCATAGCAATCTCTTCTGACTTTCGTTGCTGAACAATCTTGTTGCGCTCAAGAACAATGGCTTGCCAAACGTCTGCTTGCCCACTCCAGATGAGCATCTGCTTTAGTTCATCCTCGGCGTCCTGCAACTGCTTGGCATGAAGAACTGTCTCAAAAGCCTGTGCCGTATCTGACTTGCCAAAACCTTTCTTGGGTTCTGCTGCGGCCTTGGCTACAACGTCCTTGGCCTCAAAAAACTTCATCAAATCACCGCTGATGCCTTGCAAGTCCTTGCCCATCTTGATGGCGGCCTGGACTCCTTTTATGGCGGCTTGCGCCGTAGCAAAAGCGGTAATCGGGTCAATCATGCCTATAGGCCTTCACCTGGCGTAAAGTAGCACTCAGAAGTGCCTTCACCAATAAACGCAATGTACACATTAGCAGAACTGAATTGAGCAGGAATGGTGAACACTTTGTATGTACCAGGCACAGACACTAGGGCGTACTGCGGAGCGCCGTTAGCTGGCGCAGTACAGGTGACGCTAGAGTTAGAACTGACATTGAAGTACACCGGCTGACCGCCAGAGCCAGTAGGCTGGTGATTAGCCACCAACAACTGATTACAAGGGCTGTCAGCAGTAATTACAATGGTCTGAGAAGACGTAGTGACGTTGGCCTTATACGTCTTTCCTTGGGCTTGGAAAGCGATATTGTTAGCCATCAGTACACCTTCTTGCCGCCGCCAGCGGTAGGGCTGTGCTTGGTGTCGTAGGTGGGTGTGCCGGAGAAGTCAAACACAGAGCGATAGCCACCCTTAGGAAGCTGCCCTGGCTCCCAGCGAGTCATCCCTGGGCTGCCGTCACGGGGCAACTGAGGACGTACAGACTTGGCTATCTGTTGGTTGTGGTCATGGTCACGTTGATGGTCTCTGCTTTTCATTACTCTTCTCCTTTGCGGTTACTAAAAGATACGCGAAAACTACATAGATGGCTAGTGCCGAGACACGCTCCCATCCCAGACCCCACATTGTCCAGCATCCAAGGCCAAACGAAGTTAAGAGTGCGAGCATAGTCAGAAGTCTGTCTGATATGACGCCTAAGGCTATGCGTACGACTGTGGTTGCATCCATGATAAATACCCTCTACTGGTTGAGAAGTAATCATGTTATCACTTCTCGTCATCATCGTCTAACCCGAAACCACTGCCCCACTCTGAATCTGAGTCTTTCAGTTTCAACTGCTCCAGCTTCAATGCGCGGTCAATCACCCGCATTTTGTCCGTGATGGTGGCGGTGGGGTCAGAGGTGACAGATGCCATCAAGCTGTTGATAGCTTTCTCCAACTCAGGGTTGATGCCTTTTGCTTTCTTGCTCATGGTTCACTAATCTTTCTTTGAATGCTTCTGGCGGCTGGACTGTCGGTAGCCAATCCAAGTGCAAAACGCTTAGACCTGTTTAACAAAGATGCCAACTCTCCAGACGGTTGCTCTGCACCTTCATACATGCCACGCAACTTCAACTGCCTACCACCCAAACCAAGTTCGTACAAAGGATGGTTTGCCTGGTTGTACTTTGTCAAGTTGCCAAGTTTTTCAAGACTGACGTTGCCTTGCAAAATTCCGTTGCGTCTTTCAAGTTCCAACAAAGTCGAATTGGCAGCGTACTTTCGGTTTGTGTCCAAAAACTTAGCAGCAGTTTCTGGGTTGCTTCTAGCAATTGCTTCATCAATTTCTTGCAACAATTGGCTTGCACGGTACTTGTCTTGACCTTCCAATCTGTGAGTCAGGTCAGATAAGTTGCTACGCAATGTCTGCAATTCTTTGCCTTTGATGTCTCCCACCATTCCAGCAACGGCAGGTTGTTCTGCAACAGCTTGCTGAGTAAGATTTCCTTTCCAGTTTGTCCGGTAAAACTGTTCAACTTCTTTTGACAGACCAACGTGACCAGTAACTTTTTCGTAAACGTCCTTCCACATCTTTGCTACGTTTGCAAAGAATTTTTCAACAGTTGTTGTTGGCGCTTTACTGGTTGTAATCCAGCGAGAAGTTTGTTCTGCAAACCACTCCGAGAAGTTCTTTAAGTATTCTTGTTCGTAAGAGCGACCTGGTATAGAGGTTCTAATTTCTTCTGGGTACTTGCTGGCAGTTAAAGGACGGTACTGCTCAACGGTCTTTGTGCCAAGTGGGATTGACTTGCGGTGTTCTTGAAACGCCTTGTAGATGTCAGCTTGTACATTGGAAGGCGCATGACGCAACAATTGAAATTCGCCTTGATGACCAAACTCATGCAAAGCAGTTGCCAATGCACCGTTTTTATCAAGTCCATCTCTAATGATGATGTGACCATCAGAGCTTGCCATACCGTAAGTAGAACCACTGCGGTCTGTTCCAAACCAAACTTTTGGTTTAACAGCAAGGTTGAGATTTGTGGCTAACTCATCAATGGTTTTTTGAATTCCAGCAGCGTGTTCTGGCGCAGCTTTGTCTGTTGCAGCCTTCAAATTTGACCACTGTTTTTTTGTTGAAGCTGCCATTGGTGGAGGCTCAGACAACGGGACAATTGGCTTTTTCCGATACGGTTCAATCTTTTGGTTGAGGCGCTGTATCTCTTCCCAACGCCTGTTGATGTTGTCAGCAGTTTTGGAAATCACGTTGACTTTTGCCGGGTCAACAGCAGCCTCAAACTCAGCAGCTTTCTGTGCTGCGTTCGCTAGTTTTTCATCAATCTGAAAGTCTTTACTAAAAATTTCGTTATAGACTTTGCCAAGTTCTTTTTGCGTTTTTTCTAAATGCTCTTTGGTGACTTTACCGAATCCAGCTTTTGAGCCAGTTTCTGCTGTGGTCAGTTCATTGGCTAACGCTTGGTTGTTTCGCATTTGAGATGTTGAGTAGCCAGGTGAACCAAGCGGTTTTTTCTCACGCAATTGACCAGGCTCAAATTTGAACCCTTTGCTCTCAAACTTTCTTGCAAGTTCTTCAACAGATGGAGTTGTCTTTCCAACCAGCATTTCAGCGCCGCTTGACAGTGCAGTTTTCAATCCTCGTCCAAGCGCAGGAATGCCTCGTCCAATTGCAGGAATGACAGAGGGAAGAACTTGCGCTCCAACTGGTGCAAATTCACCAGCCATCTGAGCAGCTTTCAATTCTTTTGATTCTGGTTCTTTGAAGCCTAGCTTTGAAAACCCTTCTCGTATGTTTTCTGGCGTTGGAAAGATTGTTTCGTAACCTTTGAATTGACCTTTTGACTCAGGTGTAATCATGGACTCCAAAGCACCTGGCGCACCAAGAACTCCAGAAACCAAGCCTCTGATACCCGCAAGAGAACCTGCTGCCTCTGCCTCTGGCTGTGGAGCAGTGGTAAACATGGATGGCAAGCGTGGCTTTGCTTTTGGCTCTTTAGGAACCAAATCAGAATAGTCACCTCCCCCAGAACTTTTCTTGGGGACTAAATCTTCATAGCCGTCCATTTACAACTCCTGACCAGTGTTTTTCTTGAAACGCTCTTTTACAGCACTTTCTGGAGCGCCAGCGGCAATTGCTGCTTTGGCGTTTTTTCTTTCTGTTTCAATGTTAGATGCTGCTACTGGTGCCGGTGCTGGTGCTGGTGCAGCCTCTCCACCAAACGGTGTGTACTCAGAACGACTAGACATTTTCTTAACGTCTTTGGAGTCAAACCCATTGTCATGCAGCGTGTCGTACAAGTCTCTACGGCGGCTGTCCAGCAACTGGTTGTATGTCTCTGGCTTGTAATTAGTGGGGTCAAGAACAGGGCCAGCTTGCTTCATCATCTGCACAGTCAAACGATTGCCACCAGCCGCAGCACGTTCGATAGCGTAGCTTGTCAACAGGGCTTTTTTCAAGAACAAAGTTGTTTTGTCTGTTCCCGTCAATTGGTTGTTAACTACAGATTCAAAATCTGAACTACCAAGAGAAGCTATCTTTTCAAAGAAAGAAGCTGCTTTTGCTGCCAAGCCCGTTCTTACTTCTGGGTCACGCAAATCTGTTTGCAATTCTTCAATAGCGCGGATACCTTGCGCTGCTGATTGCACATCTCTTGCGGTTTTAGCATCTGGCAACATTTTTCCTGTCTGCTGATAGATGTTGTACTGTGGCCCAGCAGTGCCAATTTTTGCAATACGCTTGTCCTCTGGTGATTCTGCCGCAGGGCGAGATGCACGGGTCTCTTGTATCAATTGTTGGTGGTAGCGCTCTTGTGATGCTTTGTCCAGAGACTTCCTGACTTCTTTTGCCCTTTCGTAAGCGGCAACAAGACCGTTCTTCTCCGCATACGTCTTCATAAAGTCAGCGCCAGCTTCTGCAAAAGCAGAAGCAGCACGTTCATCAGCAGCGCGTTTGTCGCGGGTGAACTCTTCCAAGGAGTGACGCAACTCATTCTCTAGGAACGTAGCCTTTTGTTGCAAAGCCTTGAAGTTCTTGTCAAACTTGACTTGCTCTTCTTTGAACACGTCAGCACGGCCTTTCTGGTGGCCTTCCAACATGCCGTTCATAGCGTGCATGGCTTGCATGGCGTTCTGCTTGCCGCCAGCACCGATAGCAAAGCCGATGACGTTAATCAAGGAGAACAAACCAGCTTGTTCTTGCAGGTTTTCTTTTGTTGGAGCAAAGTGTTCATCCATCAGAGCCTTGTCTACTTCACCTTTTTGTTGGCGAATAGGAGCCTCTCGCTCTGCCTGACGTTGCGTAAGTTCTTCTGTTGATTTGACTTTGGCTTGTGCTTGTTCAGCGGTGCGCTTTGCCTCTGACTCTGCCCTCTTAGTTTCTAACTCTTGGACTTTCTGACCAGCGCCCAACTCTTCCTGCACAGCGGTATCCCGCTTAGAAGTGAGTTCTTGGATAGGGTCGGTGACACCCGTTAGTTTTTGAAGAGTAGCGGTAGCCATTATGCTGCTCCTGTTGGTGCTGCCGGTGTTGCAGCTTGCGGTGCAGTGCCGTACAACGTCCTAGCAATGTTGCTGAAATAGTTGCTGGTCAAGTTGTTGACGTACTGGTCAGCCTGGATGCCAGTCTTGATAGCGCCCGTCATAATGTTGTCGGCAATGCCAGACAGTTTCAAACCGTAGTCGTACTGCTGTTGCAGCAACTGCTGACGGAATGCTTCTACCTGAGCCATAGACTGCTGTGCGCCAACACCACCACGTTTCTCTGCGCCTTGCGCTGCTTGTGCTTGCACCGCCTGCAACTGCTGTTGACCAACAGGTGTAAGTTCACCGCGCTGTGCTTTTGCAATGATGTCGCTGCCTTGCTGACGATAAGGTGCAGCCATAGAGGACAACTCTTCTTTGCTTTGCTGTCCAGCTTGTCTTGCTTGGTTTGCTTGGTAGCCGCCAATAAGTGCTTGCAGACCGCCAATGCCCAGCTTTTTCAAAGACTCTTCACCAAGGCCGGTGGTGCTTTTCAGCTTGCCAAGCAGGTCAAGGTCAGGCTGTGTTTGCTTGTTATAAGCAGCAGATACGCTGCTAGGAACTTCTCCTACTGAGGGCAATTGACCGGATGTGCCTCCAAAAGCTGGTGCAGTGTCAACCTTGGTTGATGTGGCAGTAATAGGGCCAGCGTAGCCTTCTCCAACAGGAGTAGCACCGGAAAGAACTTCTGGAGAATTAGCTGCGGAAGCTGGTGGCCCCATTTCTTGAGAAAAATTAGCGGCAGATACGGGTGGCCCCATCTCAGTTTCACCAGTGGTTGCAGGTAAATCATAATCATCAAAAGACGGAATTCCGGTGTCAGCATGTGGCTCACCAGAGCCTCCACGGGCTTTCAGCAGGTCTGCTTCCTCTTGGTTGATGTAGGCAAGCATGTGTCCTGGCGGGGCTTTCTTTTGCAAGAGCCGAGCAATCTGGCGTACGTCACCGCCAACACTGGTAAGTTTTCTGACTGCTGATACCATGATTAGATTCCTAGCGCGTCTTTAAGACGCAGTGATTCTTCATTCCACACATTCTTACGCTTCTTGCCCGTTGATGGGTCTTCTATCTCACCAGCACCACGAGATGCTGTTGCTCCTGTAGACACCCCCAAAGCCTGACTCAGCACAGCGTTGGATGCAGGTGCTTTTGGAGCCGCACCCCCAAGGATAAACAAGTTTGGCTTGTAAGGCTTGTCTTTTGGCGTTTCTTCTGTTGTAGTTTCTTCTTTTGCAACAGTATCATCTTTTGGCGTTACCTCATCTTTTGCAGTATCTGTTTTTACAGTAGTGTCAATAATGTTGGTATCGGTAGCGTCAACTGGTTTCTTTGCAGTAACGGTAACAGGCGGTAATTCTGCCACTGGTGTTGCCGTGCTGTCAGTAGGCGTAGTCTTAATGATGGCATCAATAATGTCAGTGTCGGTGATGTCAGTTTCTTTTGGAGCCGTAACAGTGACAGGCGGAAGTTCTGTTACTGGAGGCGTAATTGGTTGTTCCGGTGAAACAGGTGTTGTTGTGTCAACAGGTTGAGTTTTTCCAATGACATCAATAATGTCAGTGTCAGTGATGTCAGTAGGTTTTTTAGCAGTGACAGTAACAGGAGGTAGTTCTGCTACTGGCGTAGGTTCTGTTATTGGTTCTGTCGTTGGAACAGGCTCTGCTGTTGGAGCAGGTGTTGCACCAGGTGCTGTAGTTACAGTAGTTGATTCCGAAGGTTTTGTAATGTCACCTGTAGGCGTGATGATGTTGGTGCTGGTGACATCAACTGGCTTTTCAGCCGTTACAGTGACAGGAGGCAACTCTGTAACAGGTGTTGGCTCTTCTGGCGCTGGTTCTACCGGAGTAGGCTGCTCAACAGGCGGGTTCAACAAATCTAAGATAGGTTGGTCGGGATTTGGTGCAGGTGCAGGCTCAGGTGTCGGCTCCGGCGTTGGTGTTAGCTCTGGCACAGGCGCAGGGACAGGCTCTGGTTGCGGTGCAACAACTGGCTCGGGAGCAGGTGTTGGAGCAGCAGGCTGCTCCGCAGGAGGACTAATTAAGTCAAGTATTGGCTGGTCAGGATTAGGAGCGGGAGCCGGTTCTGGCGCAGGAGCGGGTGCTGGCGCTGGTGCTGGAGCAGGAGCAGGCTCAGGTGATGGTACTGTTTCTGGTGTTTTTATCAAGTCCAGAATAGGCTTATCAGGGTTTGGTTGTTCTGGCGTGACAGGCTGTTCCGGTGTAACAACAGTTGGTGGAGCAATTGGCTGTTCTGGAACAACTGGCGTAACAGGCGTTTCTGGCGTGACAGGAGCAGGTTCTGTTGTAGTAGTGCTTGTGTCTCCAGTTGGAGAAATTGCCTTGTCAATAGCACCAGACACCGTGCCTTTTAACTGACCACCCAACTCACCAGCAGCACCGGAAATAGCACCAGTTGTACCGCCAGTGACAGCACCGGCAATGGTAGAGCCTAGAACCCGTCCAGTAGTGTTGGTAATGTCTTCACTTGCAGTGTTGTAGACAGACGATGCTCCAGAACCTGCTAACGCACCAACCATGTTTTTGGCAATGTCGGCCTCTGTTCCACCGGCAGCAATGGTCTTGGCAGCAGAGCCAGCAGCGGACACGATAGCGTCTGTCACTGCGGGATGACCAATCAACGAGTTAACTTCTTTAGCGGCTGCTACAGAGCCTGTGCTGACAGCAGCACTGACAACAGCGTTAGTCAATGCCTTATCAATAGGAACACCTTCTGCAACACTAGCGGTAGTGCTTGCAATGGCAGAACCCAATATGTTTGCAGCAGTTGTCGAGGTAACTACTCCTGCGTCCAACAACGCACCGGCAATAGCTTCACCAATTCCAGGTAAAGCAAAAGATAACGCTATTGCAAACGGATTTATTCCAGTGTTTTCTTTGCTAGGGTCATGGTAAACAGGTAAACCCGTTTCAGCATCAATACCCGTATAAGTTGTTCCAGGAGGAGCAGCAGCTCGAAACGCCGCATCTTGTGCTGGAGTTGAAGTAAATCCTGTTTGTTGTTTTGGAGAATAACTAAGTACAGGGGCCGAATAATTTGCATACGGCATTCCGGTATCTGGGTCAATACTTGGGTCATATCCTGAATCGCGGGCCATATCAAACTCCTAAAGCCGCAGCTATTTGTTGGTGAACGGTCAGGTGTACACCCAGCCAATCGTAAAAGTCATCTTCAACATTCCAGTCAACGTCTAGCAACTGAAACGGATTGTCAATCACAAGGATGGAAGACAGGCTCTCATGCTCTTGGTTGTGCACAAACAACCAGTCATCAAGGTTCTCTGTTGTCGCATCTATGATGGGGTACTTAGGGTAAGTGATGCCCGTGTCAGTGATGATTTGGTGGAACAGACGATGCTGCACACCGTTTTCCCACAGCATCTCTGCCAAGCCTTCCTTGTCGCCAAACTTGACGTAACTCAATGCGTCCATGTTAATAGGCCGTCCCTACCTTTCTTTCTTGAAGAACTCGTCACGAATGAGGACGTAAGTTTTCAGCAAGGTGAAGATGATGGTTGCCCACACCATCACGTCAGATGAGGAAACGTGGCTGACAATAGTTCCTGCCCAGATGATGAGCAAATCCAAGGGAGAGGTGGAGTGGTGGTTGTCGTTCATCTTAAACGGCGTAATAAGGCACTTTTACCACTGTGCCGTTAAGGTCAACACTGAAGAATCCAGCAGGTACTAACAACAGGCTGGACGTTGCAAACGTGGCATTGGCGTTGGTAGTGCTGGTCAGGTTGGTAGTCTGCACGTTGATGTTGCCACCTGTGATGCTCACAGCATTAGAGTTCTGCGTAGCCATGCTGCCAAGGCCTGTGACGTTGGCGTTGGGTACGTTGGCAAGAGAGATGGTGACGTTAGAGGAAAGGTTGCCACCGCCCGTTAAAAGGCCACCAGCCAGCACGTTGATGGTGTTTGGTACTGCGCTAGGTACGTTGGCAATAGGGACGTTGGTGAGGCTGATAGTGACGTTGCTGGTTAGCGCACCACCACCGGAGAGCAGTCCTCCAGACAAGACGTTCACCGTGTTTGGCACAGCACCTGGCACATTGGCTACAGGCACACTTGTCAGACCAACTGTGACGTTGGCATTGAGCCTACCGCCTCCGGTAAGCAGTCCACTAGCTAAGACGTAGTTGGTGTTGGCAGTAGCGCCTACATCGTTAGCGCCGAGGACAACAACACCCGTCTGACCGTTGACAGACTGCACTGCATCCGTGTTGTCAATCTTTTGCCAGATAGTTCCGTTGAATACGGCAAAGTCTCCCACTTGCCAATCGGTGATGCCGTTGAGGTTGGTTGTACCAGCTACAGAAACGTAGTAGTAGTCACCCTTACTTCCAACACTAGAGGTAAGCGTAGGCGTGTTTGAACTAGCGTCCCATGTCCCTTTGTAGACAAGAGCGCCAATCTGATTCGCAAAACTGCTTACCGTCTTTAACATTACGAGCCGTCTCCAGGCGTGATGTACACGACAGCCGTGCTGGTAGAAGTAACCCCTGTGAAGTAAGCATTAGGAGTGAAGGTCAGGATTTCATCCGTACCAGCAAGAATGGGAATAGCGTTACCCGTACTTGTGACGGCTACTGCTCCATTGCTTGCCTGTGCAGACGTAGTTCCAAACCCCAGAAACACCAACACGTTACCGGAGTTGATGACACGGTACTGGTTGCCACCCAAAGTGTTGGAGATGGCCTGTACCGGCGTAGGCGCACTGGTAGTAGCGGTAAAAGTTACCGTGTTACCAGAGGGAGAGAAGGGTGCGCTAACGCTCATTGAATCGTGTCCTGTGGTGCAGGGGCTGGCGCTGTCTGTGCTTGGTTCAAAGCCTCTAGCTGGGGAGTCACTTGGCTTCTCAGCTTCTCAATCAGGCCAGCAACTTCCATGTAAGCACCTTGTCCCAGGTGTTTCAAGATGATGTTGATTTCGTCAATGCTGTGGTTAAGGTTAATCATTAGGCGCTCCAAGGCAAGGGTGGTTGAACAACAGGGGGGTTAATCAGGTTAGCAATTTGCAGGTTAACAGCAGCTTCGGTGGCAGCCTTGTCCACTCCACCCGCCCAAATCCAGCCAAGCACTTGGTCTTGCGTCAATTGAGCGTAGGGGGTGTAGGGTGTACCAGCCGAGTAGGTAACACCGCAGGTGCTGTACACGCTGGCGTTGTGGGTGTCTTGCACACCGGAACAAGTCCAGTGAATGGTAAAGACGACATCGGTTTGACCCTCTGCTTGAGGGTAGGCGTCCATCGCATTTACAGACCAAGTGATTGTTGCTGACATGATATTTCCTTTGGGTTAGATGCCTGCGGCTGCAAGGCGTTTACGGAGGGATTGGATTTCGGCAACAAGGTCAGCAATAGTTTCGGCGCTACCGGCTTGCATCGCTTGGTATTCTGGATTGCCATCAGCGTCCACAGCATCTTTGGCTCCTGTAACGCTGTGTGGGTACACCTCTTGGAACTTGTGCGCCAAGAACCCGCGCGTGCGTGTGCCATCGGCTTTCCATTCGTACTCAATGGGCTCAAGCGCGTCAATGCGCTCACCGGAGCCTGTTACAGCGCCAACCACATTTTTCAAGCGATAGTCGGACGTGGTGTTGTATATAACTGCGCTTGTAGTTCCTACCCTTGAAACACTCCCAATTGTTACTGAAGATTGTCTAAAAAATAAAAAAAGCGTATTGTTGCTGTTGCTTGTTTCATTAAGCGCAAGACCGTTATTGGCTGACGTAAAAGTCATTGCAATTTTTGATGAGTTTTCTGCACTCGTTGTCCCCACCAGCAAATTACCACTGGAGTCTATACGCATCCGTTCGGTGCCACCAGTTGAAAAGTTAATGGCGGGTGAAGTAGACAGCGCGTAATCAGTATCAAATCCAACTACGTTGCTTGAATCGTTTGTTTTGATGTATAGCGCAGGCTGATTGCTGCCGCTTGTATTTCGGAAATAAGCAAGCCCACCGTCAGCAGCTTTTTGCACTTGCAGCTTATAAGCAGGCGAACTTGTACCAATACCAAGCCCTGTGCTGGTAAGGCGCATTTGTTCTGCGTTGTTTACAGAAAAAGTAAAAGGGATATTGGTTTGTGAACCAATTTGTAAAGATAAACTATTTACCCCAAAAAAACCCTGTCCCGTATTGGCGCTATTTGCGACATATACCGCTCCACCAGACGAGCCAGAAACTGTCAAGTTTGTATAACCGCCGCCAAAAGATAATGGGTTATTGCCTAAAGTTAAATTCGTCCCATCAAACGTCAGCGCACTACCAGTCGTGACCACCTTAGAGCCATTGAGGTATGCAACGCCGTTAGCAGTGCCGCCAGATAGGGTTAAGCTACCAGAGACAGTAGCGTTGGTGATGTTGTCAGTGCCGATGTTGGCAGTAGTGACATTGGCTGTTGTTACGTTTGCACTGGTAGCAACAAGGTTGGTCACGTTGTCGTTCACAATCACAGCGGTTGTGATGTTTGCTGTAGTCACGTTGGCGGTAGTGACAGTCACGTTTGTCAGCGTTACGTTACCGCTGGCAATGGTGACGTTAGCCAACGTCATGTTGTTGAGCGTAGTGGCAGTGTTGCCTAGCTGGATGGCAGTGTTGCCCAGCGTAATTGCAGTGTTGAAGTTGCTGTCAAGCTGCGACAACGGGATAGAAGATGTTGCCGTACCAAAGGTATAGGGGACTGCCATATTAGAACCTCACTCGTAATTCGTGTTCAAACTCAAACGTGTTGTAGACAAACCCAGCGTTGTTACTGGTGATTGTCAAACCTAAATACTTGCCGTACTGCTGCGCGTCACTCTTGTACAGCGCATATCCGTTAGAAGTCAGCCATCCAACAATGGTGTTGCTATTGTTTTTCCAGGGTATTGCTGCCAACGAATTGTTATACCAAATCACAGAGTTGTCCAGTGTGTACACGGGGCTGGAACCGGCCTCACTGTCTACCGTGACGTTCAAAACTGCTGCGTTTGTCAGCGTGGCTTCAATGCCAAATTTCAGTGCTTGTTTTGTGCGTATGGAGTCACCCATAGGCATCAGAGCAGTGCGGATGGTGCTGGACACATTGCCGGTGTTGCTGCCGTACAGACGGTACAAGTCTGTGCCGGTAGTGCCGTACAGGTTGACGAGGCCTGACAGCGGGACAGATGTGATGTACGTCAGGCTTCCCTGGCTGGTGACAAACCACTTCTTCTCAAAGAACACGCACTGAATCTGTCGGGGTGAAGACAGAGGGTCGTTGTAAGTGAAAGAAAAGGCAGCGCACAGAATGTTGTTCAGCAGCACCTGTCCACCAGACACCGGCTTGGTGAAGTCGATGTAGGGGAAGATGCCGTCTAGCTGGTCTGAAATCTTGCTGGTGGTAGAACCGACAAGCGCGTACATACCGTAGTCGTTCATAAACAACACAGACCGGAAGTACGGGAAGATGGAGTAGATGCGCTTAGTGCCTACGCTGGCGCTGACGTTTGTGTTGGTGAACAGGGTTGCGCCGGAGGTCGTCACACGCAAGTCTGAGAACACGTTGATGCTGTCATCACCAAACACATACAAGAAGTTGTTGGCAGACAGCAATCCTTGGATGTTGCCGTGCAGCGTAGAGTCTGTCAGGGTGAAAGAACCCGCAGAGACAGACGTAAAGTCGCTGTAGCTTCCCGCAGCAGAGTAGTACACCGTACGTCCAGCCGCCACCCATGTCCGTCCAGAGAAGGTAGCAACGTCCACAATAGGGTCGGTGTTCACAATGCCGCTGGCGGTTGCGCCTGACCCCGCAGGAGAACTGCTGTCAGAGAATACAACCGTCACGTTGGAACTGGCGGTGTAACCAGCCCCTGCGTTGGACATGATGACCTGGGTAATCTGACCGCCGTTGACAATGGCGTTGCCTGTGGCTCTGGTTGTCCAGCCTGTACCGTCACCAATAGTCACCGTGACGTTGGAAGAGTTGGTGTAGCCCGTGCCAAACGTGTTCATCACCACCGACACAGTGCCGGTTTCGAACGTAATCAGGGAAGCCACCGCAGTAGCGTTCACAGTGGCATTGCCGCCAGCAACAGTGACGGTTGGAGGAGATGTGTATCCCTGACCTGCGTTTGTCAGCGTGATGCTGGTGATGACATTGCTACCAGCTACGTTGCTGATGGTGGCTACAGCCGTTGCCTGTACGTTGCCTGTTAACTCTTGCGGGGCAGACAGAGTGACGCTGGGGGTAGTGACATAGCCATTACCCGCATTTCTGATGCCTATGAGGCCTACAGAACCAATGCTGGACAGGTTTGCACCATCCCAGGTAAACAAACCATTGTTGGTGTCGCCAATGATGACGTTCTGGTTTTTGTATTGGGCAGCAGAGATGCCGGAAGCAGAGAATGTTCCCGCTGTGGCTACGTTTCCAATGTTTCCTGTGCCGCTGGCATCCAGCTTGACGTATTGGGCGCTACCATTGCTCTCAAACGCAAGAACGTAGTCGTTGATGTTGATGTTGGCAGAGGTCAGGTAGCTGACATTGTTGGCAAACGCTATGGCGTTGTTGCTGATGTCTTTGACGCTGCTCTGTACCGGCGTAATCTTGATGTTGCCGTGACCAATCGGCATGGCGTTCTCAATCCATGCAAATTCATCTTCTTTGATTGCCGTCCTGTTAGCCTTGGTGTTTAGGCTAGTGAAGTTTTTAACGACAGCATAGGACTTTTTTTGTTCTGCCGCTGCCATGATTAGTACGCTGAAGAGTAGGGGTCGGGAATACGCCGTGTAAACACAGAGTTCAGCACCGCATTGACATGCTTGCCGTACTCTTGCTTGTAAATCTCAGCCTCACCGTAGCTTTGTTCTTTGTACTTGGCTTTGTAGGCCGCATAGAAGGCAACTGGCGTGGTGTAAGGCGCAACAATAGAGTCAGGCACACTTGGGTCTGACGTGAGCAGCGCCGTGGGCATGATGACCGTATCCAGTTCGATGTAATACGACTGGTCTGGCACTGGAGAGATGTAAATCTGCCCCTGACCGTAGACGCTGTAGCAAATTGGCCTACCAACGTAGTTTTGCCAGTAGCGCAACTGGGCATTGAAGTTTGACCAAGGCAGGTAGCGCAGCGGAATGCGGCTGTTGCCCCAATACAGGTTGACGTTAACGATGTCTAGCGTGTACTGAGCGTTAGGCATTGCCGCATAGGTAATGATTTCCGCATTGCTAGAGTATTGCAGCGTTGCCGTACCGTCCGTGAACGGGGTGGACGGGGGAAACGTACTACCAG
>Ga0208376_1000219_pt1 | contig 17905 bp, 14 predicted proteins | sample CryBogmetaGMA25M_FD_184548 | JGI IMG/M metagenome (GOLD analysis project Ga0208376, IMG submission 184548) | Freshwater microbial communities from Crystal Bog, Wisconsin, USA - MA2.5M (SPAdes) | ecosystem: Environmental > Aquatic > Freshwater > Lake | place: Crystal Bog, Wisconsin, USA...
GGGCGGCGAGGGCCTCGCCGCCCCGGCGGATGACTTCATGGAGGAAGTCGCCGGAGAGCAGGCCGGAGCCGCGCCGGTGATCCTCGTAGATGCTCTGGGCCAGGGTCTGGGAGGTGACGTCCTCACCGGTGCTGCTGTCCACCACCTGGAGCTCCTGCCCGGAGCGGATCCAAGCCGAGAGCTCCTCGAGGGAGACGTAGCGGCTCTCTTCGGTGTCGTAGAGCTTCCGGCTGGCGCCACCGTACCGTTTAATGAGGCGGATCATCCTGGACCCCTTTCCAGAGTCCAATTTACCGCATTGCGGCAATCGCGCCAGTCTTTTCTTCCGCACTGCGGTATTTATTTTTGAGCCCCGCCTGGCCGGGCCGCCGCCAGCCGCTGGGCAAATCGCCCAAGTCCTTCCAAATCAGTGGGTGGGTCCAGCTCCAGCGCCATGGGCAGGATCTCCTGGCCCTCCGGGAAGAGGCTCTGGAGCAGCTCCAGGCCCCGCCGATCCCGGTCCGCCAGGAAGCGGAGGAGCCCCAGGCCCGGTGCCTTGCCCCGGACCGCCCCCGGGTCGGGATGCAGCTGATTGACCACGATGGGACCCAGATGGTGGCCGGTCTCCTTCAGCTTGCGGAGGAAGAACATGGCATCCGGGACCCGCTCGGGACCGGGTCCAGCCACCAGGACAAAGCGCGTCGCCGGCGCCCGGAGCAGGGCCTCCACCGCTGCGGCCCGGGCCCTGAACCCATCGAACAGGGGGGCAAAGGCCCGGATGAACTCCACGACGTCCAGCAGGAAGCGGCGCCCGATGAGGCGATCCGAGAGGTCCATGGCCCCCTTGGCCAGGAGGCGGAAGGTGAGGCCCCGGCGGCCTTCGCCGTCCCACCAGGGATCCAGGGCGAAGCGGATGGCCTTGTTGTCCACCAGGTGCAGCATGCGCTCCGGGGCCTGGAGGAAGTCCATGGCCTGGCGGGTGGGCGGGGTGTCCAGGATGATGCGGTCATAGCCCCCCTCGGCCTGCATCTCGAAGAGCCGCTCCATGGCCATGTACTCGAGGATGCCCGCCAGGTTGCCGGCCAGGTCCCGGTAGAAGCGGTTGGAGAAGATCCGCTGGGCGGCCGCGGCGTCCGGTGCATAGGTGCGGATGAGGCGATCGAAGGTGCGCTTGGCGTCCAGCAGGGCCGCATCCAGCTCGCCAGGGCCCACTCCGACCACCCGCACCGCGGCGTCCTTGGCGTCGTCGCCCACCCCCAGGGCGTCCTTGAGGCGCAGGGAGGGATCAAAGGTCATCACCAGGGTCCGCTGCCCTTCCTGGGCCGACCGCAGGGCCAGGGCCGCCGCCAGGGTGGTCTTGCCGACGCCGCCGGCACCGACGACCACGAGCAGGTGCCCCTGGAGCAGCGAGTTCGTCATCGGTCCGCCCCCCGCAGGGCCTCGGCCAGGGCCGCCACCAGGGCAGGCCCCCGCTCCTGGGGCAGGAGGGGCAGGTCCACCAGGGGGCCGCCCCAGGCCTGGGCCAGGCGGGCCCGCTCCGCCTGGTTCAGGCAGTGGCGGGCCCGGAGGAGCCCGGCCCAGGCACCCCGCGGGCCCCCCTCGGGGACGGCCGGGTAGAGCCCATTCACCACCACCAGGTCAGGCTGCAGGTCCAGGCGGGTGGCGAGCGACTGGAGCAGCTCCAGGGTCTCCTGGATGGGCATCTCCTCCGCCAGCGTGGTCACCACCACGCCGCAGCGGGAAGCGTCCGCCAGATAGGCCGCCAGGTCCGAGGCCATGGCCCCCAGCTGTCCGCCCTCGGCCGCCTGAGCCATCAGGCCAGGGGCCGCCAGCAGGGTGGCGCCGTGGCCGGTGGCCGGAGCGTCCACGATGACCACATCCACCTCGGGCCGGTGCATGCCATGGAGGACCCGGTAGGCGTGCCCCAGCAGGGCCGTCTCCTTCAGGCCCGGGGCCCCCTCCACAAAGTGGTGGAAGGCCGGGCTCTCGATGATGCGGCGGGCCAGGTAGGCGATGGGGAGCTTCTCCTGCACCAGTTCCTCGATGACGGCCTGGGGGCGCAGGTTCTGAAACCAGAGGCGGGGACCGGCCTGCACCACCGCACCACCCGAGGGCTCGGCCCCCAGAGCCTGGTGCAGGCTCTCCCGGGACTCCACCTCCAGCAGCAGCACCCGCCGGCCCTGCGCCGCGAGCAGGTGACCCAGCACCGCCGCCAGGGTGGTCTTGCCCGTGCCACCCTTCCCAGTCACCAGCACCAGCTGCCGTTCAGCGAGTCGATCCAGCGCAGGCATGGGAGGCACTCCGGGGAGGGGTAGCGGGACCCAGGTTAGCAGGCGGAGCTTGGCCTTCCGTGCGTCCGTCGAGGTTCCGTGGCTGGTCGGACCGGTCCCGGTGCGATAAAGTTCCCTGATCCCTCCGAGGAGGTCCTTGACATGACCGAGCAGCCCGAAACCCTCTTCAATGAACAGCCCGAGGCTCCGAAGCCCAAGGCCCCCGGTCTCCTGGAGCAGATTGCCGGGGTGTTCACGGATCCCATCGCGCTGTTCCGCCGCCTCAACCAGACCCCGACCTGGGGCTGGGCCCTGGGTGCCATTCTCGTGAGCGCCATGGTCCTCACCATGGTGTGGGCCATGAAGGTCGATGCCGACGAGATGCTGCGGCCCATCCTGGAGCGCAACCCCCAGATCACGTCGGCCCAGATCGACACCATCATCGACATGCAGAAGAAGTTCATCCTGCCCTTCAGTGCCCTGGGCGTGATCTTCGGCACCCCCGCTGGCCTGGCTCTGGTGGGCCTCTTCTACTGGCTCATCGGCAAGGCCCTGCCCGAAGAGACAGCCCCCACCTACACCCAGGCCTTCACGGCCGCGGTGGTACCTGGTCTGGTGAAGCTGCCCGGCATGCTGCTCATCGCCATCATCTGCCTGGTGCGCCCCATCGGTGGCCTCACCCCGGACAAGGTGGCGCCCACCTCCCTGGGCTACTTCATCCATGTGGACGGCCTCAAGCTCCAGGCCCTGCTCTACGCCATGGACCTCTTCTACCTGGCCGAGGTCGGCCTGGCCTACCTGGCCCTGCGTCACCTGCTCCGCATGAAGACGGCCGGTGCGGTGATCTGCGTGCTGCTGCCCCTGGTGGCGGGCCTCGGCCTGCGCCTGATGGGGGCCAAGTAGATGGCCTCGTCGAAGACCCGTCTCCTCATCGCAGGGGGGGTGGCCCTGGTCCTGCTCCTGGTGCTGGGCGTCACCTTCGGCGGTGCCCGGGACGAGGACAGCGCCTTCGCCTGGGATGCGGTGGGCAAGGGCGACATCCGCGAGACCATCGTGGCCAGCGGCGAGATCCAGGCCATGATCCGCATCAACGTCGGCACCTCGGTCATGGGCGAGATCAAGGCCCTGCACGTGAAGGACGGCCAGGACGTGAAGGCCGGCGACCTGCTGGTGACCATCGACCAGGAGCGCCTCAAGCAGGGCCTGGTCCAGGCCGAGGCCGCCCTGGCGGGCCAGACCAATGATGCCGCCCGCCTGGAGGCCAGCCAGACCAAGCTCCGGGACACCTTCAAGCGCATGGAGTCCCTCTTCAGCCAGGGCCTCATCTCCGAGGAAGACTTCCGCCAGGCCCGCCTCAACCGGGACAGCGCGGACCTCAGCTTCCAGACCGCGCAAACCGCCATCCTGCAGGGCAAGGCCAATGTGGCCTCCATGCGGGACGCCCTCAGCAAGTCCGTCCTGGTGGCCCCCATCTCAGGGCGGGTCACGGGCCTCAAGGCCGAGCGGGGCGAGACCGCCATCCCCGGCATGAGCAACCTGCCCGGGGCCGTGCTCATGGTCATCTCCGACATGAGCGACCTCATCGCCGAGATCAAGGTCAATGAGAGCGAGGTGGTGCGCCTCAAGCTCCAGCAGCCCGCCCAGGTCACCGTGGAGTCCTTCCCCGGCAAGGTCTTCCAGGGCAAGGTCCGGGAGATCGCCACCGCCGCCGAGAAGATCGGCCAGGACTCCAACATGTACCGCGTCAAGGTGGCCCTCGACATGGCCACCGAGGACATCGATCGCCTGCGCCCTGGCATGAGCGCCCGAGCCGTGGTGCTCACGGCGGAGGCCCCCAAAGTGGTGCGGGTACCCCTGCAGTCCGTGCTGGAGCGGGAAGGCACCCTGGAGGACGCCCAGAAGAAGGGCCTCCTCAGCCCGGAGACCCGCAGTGTGGTCATGGTCCACAAGGAGGGTCGGGTCACTGAGCGCGCCCTGCGGACGGGCATCGCCAACTCCCAGTTCTATGAGGTCAAGGAAGGCCTCGCCGAGGGCGAGACCGTGCTCACTGGGCCCATCCGCAAGCTCAAGGAGCTGAAGGACCGCGCCTCGGTGAAGCTGAAGCTGAAGTCCGACACGCAGGTCGAGCAGGAAGCCCGGAAGAAGAAGGGCGCCAAGCCGTGATGGGTGCCGCGGAACCCTTCCAGGCTGCCCTGAAGGCCCTGCGGGCCAACAAGCTGCGGTCCATCCTCACGGCCCTGGGCATCATCATCGGCGTGGCCGCCGTGATCATCGTGGTGAGCCTGGTGCAGGGACTGGAGCGCAGCGTCCTCAAGCAGATCGAGCGGGCCGGCAGCCAGACCCTCTTCGTGCGGCCCCTCATGCCCCAGGACATCCCCTTCGACCAGTACGTGAAGGTGAAGAACCGGGACCTCACCCAGGACGACCTGAGGGCCCTGCAGCGGGCCGTTCCCCAGGTGACCCAGGTGACGCCCCTGTCCATCTCCAGCAGCGAGCTGAAGGCCAACGGCCGGACCACCACCACCAGCATGGTCATGACCGATGACAGCTACCTGGAGCTGAACGACGTGGCGCTCCAAATGGGCCGCAACTTCGTGGCCAGCGACCTGCGCCTGGGCAACAAGGTGGCCATCATCGGCCCCAAGGTCCTTGAGAAGCTCGATATCCGGGGCAACCCCATCGGCAAGCTCATGCAGACGCCCACCCTCAGCCTCGAGATCATCGGCGTCCTGGAAGAGCGGGGCACCACCCTGGGCAGCGATCCGGACAGCAACGTGATCATTCCGCTCTCCACGGGCCTGGCCCTCCTGACGGACCAGCAGCGCCGCCAGCTGTTCTTCCAGGTGCGCATCGATCCCAAGATCAGCGCCGACGATGGCGCCGACCTGGTGGGCGACGCCCTGCGCCGCATCAAGGGCCTCAAGCCCAAGGAGCAGGAGGGCTTCAAGGTCTTCAGCCCGAAACAGTTCGCCTCCATCATCGGCAGCATCACCGGCATCATCACCTCTGTGGCCGGCGGGATGGTGTCCATCGCCCTGCTGGTGGGCGGCATCGGCATCATGAACATCATGCTGGTGAGCGTCACCGAGCGCACCCGCGAGATCGGCATCCGCAAGGCCGTGGGTGCCAAGCGCCGGGACGTGATGCTGCAGTTCCTCATCGAGGCGGCCCTGCTGTCCGTGTTCGGTGGCACCGTGGGCATCGTGCTGGGCTACGGTCTGGGCGCCATCCTCGGCAAGGCCCTGCTGGGCACCGTGGGCCGCATCCCCCTGTGGGCCGTGGTCAGCGCCTTCGCCGTCCCCGCCGCCATCGGCGTCATCTTCGGCCTCTACCCCGCCGCCAAAGCCAGCAAGCTCGACCCCATCGAGGCCCTGCGGTTTGAGTAGCTCCGGTTTGGGGCGGCAGAACCTGGGCCCACAGAAAAAAAAGAAGGACAAAAAACAAGAGAACAGGGATGAAGGGGAATTAACGGCAAAGGCAAGGCGGCCCCTCTCATCTTTGTGCCCTTTGTGTTCTTTGTGGTTAACCCTGCACTGGTCCTTTTCATCCGTGGTTGAGGCTTTTGCGGTTATCCCCTTCATCCCCTTCATCCCTGTTTCAAGTGCTTTTCACCAAGACAGGGCCATACTCGGCGCATGACTCCCAAATTTGTGTGGCTGGCCCTGGCGGCGGGGGTCCTTGTGGCCCTGCTCCTGCTGCGCCGCTTCGGGCGCCGCTGGTTCCGCCGCTGGTCCTGGCGCCATGCCCTGCGCACCCGGCGGGAGATGGGCTTCCGGCTCAACCCCGTCACGGTCACCCGCAAGCAGCGCCTGAAGGACGAGCTGCTGGCGGACCCCGACCTCCGCACCCGGGTGACCGACCTGGCCCGGGAGAGCGGCCGGGAGGAGGCCAGCTTCCTGGCGGACGTGAGCCTCTACCTGGACGAGATCATCCCCAGCTTCAACCTCATCACCACCTACCGCTACGGCAAGGGGCTGGCGGGCTGGCTGCTGCGCAGCTGCTACCGGGTGCGCATCGGCCGCAGTGCGGAGGCGGCGCTGAACCGCATCCCCCGGGACGCTTCCGTCGTGTACGTCATGAACCACCGCAGCAACGCGGACTACCTGCTGGTGGCCTTCCTGCTGTCCAACCGGGTCTCCATCTCCTACGCCGTGGGCGAGTGGGCCCGGGTCTGGCCCCTGGAGAAGCTGTTCCGCAGCTTCGGCTCCTTCTTCGTGCGCCGCCGCTTCCGCGATCCCCTCTACCACGCCGTGCTGGAGCGCTACGTGCAGCGGGCCGTGGCCCAGGGCACCACCCAGGGCATCTTCCTGGAGGGTGGCCTGAGCCGAGATGGCCGCCTCCAAGCGCCCAAGCTGGGCCTGCTGGACTACATGTTGCGAGCCGGGGCCAAGGACCTGGTCTTCATTCCCGTGGGCATCAACTACGACCGGGTGGTGGAGGACAGCAACCTGGTGCGGGAGGGCCTGGGCAAGCCCAAGCGCGGCCCCCTGGACCTGCTGCGGCGCACCTCCCTCTGGCTGCTGGGGCTGGTCTGGCGGGGTGCCACCGGGCGCTTCCACCGCTTCGGCTATGCGGTGGCCAACTTCGGCCAGCCCCTCCACGCCGCCTCGGCTCTGCACGGTGCCGACCTGCGGGCCATGGACTGGGACACCCGGAGGCCCCTCCTGGAGGCCTTCGCCGCTGATCTCCTCAAGGCTGTTGGTGACGAGGTGCCCATCACCCCCGTCGCCGCCGTGGCCTGGGTCTACCGCCACCACGGCGAGACGGCCCCCGGCAAGGCCCTGCTGCGGGACCAGGTGCTGGAGACCCTGGCCCGGGCCCAGGACCAGGGCCTGCCCCTCCACCTGCCCCGGGGCTCTTTCCAGCGGACCTTCGAGGTGGGCCTGCGGGTGCTCCTCCTGCGGCGCATCCTCCTGCAGGTGGACGGCCACCTGGTGCTGCCACCCCACAAGGCTCCCCTCCTGGACTACTACGCCCTGGGGGTCGCCCACCTGCTGGACCGGACCCATCCAGCCCCCTCCTGACACGCTGGGGCAGGCTGCTATGAACATGTCTCCATTGGGGATAGCAGCGCCTCAACCCGCCGCCGCCGGAATGGGTCTAAATCCTGCGCTCTTGCGAGGGAAGGCCCCATCGCCCACCCTTGACGAGCACTTGCACAAGGAGTTTCCATGCGTGCCATTTCCCCCCTGCTCCTCGGTTCCCTCGGCCTGCTCGCCCTGCTGGGCTGCTCGGGCTCCCACGAGTCCCCGCACTCCGTCAGCAGCTACCTGGTGAACGGCATTGCCGTGGCTGACATCGACGCCAACGGCAGCCCGGACATCCTGGGCCTGGTGTCCATGGACGTGGATGGCGCACCCACCCAAGGCTACGTCTCCACCCGCCTCCAGGGACCCGCCGGTGCCTTTGCCATGCCCGTCCGCTTCGGCGTGGGGGCCGGTCCCGCCAACCTGGTGCTGGCCGACGTGAATGGCGATGGCCGCCCAGACCTGGTGGTGGCCAACGCCTGGGAGCGCACCGTCTCGGTCCGCTTGGCGGATGCTGCCCGGCCTGGCTATTTCTTGACCGCCACCGTGCTCGCCACCCCGGGCCGCACACCCCTGGATGTGGCGGTGGGTGACCTCAACGGCGATGGCCGGATGGACGTGGTCGTGGCCGCCAGTGGCGCCCCCAGCGTGCTGGTCTTCACCCAGACCAGCACCGGCACCTTCAACACCCCTGTGAGCTATGCCGTGGGCGGCGATCCCCAGGCGGTCACCGTGGCCGACCTGGATGGCAACGGCCGGGCTGACCTCGCCGTGGCCACCACGGCCAATGCTGTCTCCGTGCTGCTGCAGACCGGGGCCGGTGTGTTCGCCTCAGCGGTGGACTACGCCACGGGCGTCCAGCCCATTGCCATCAAGGCGGCGGACCTCAACGGCGATGGCAAGCTCGACCTGCTCACGGCCAACTACGGCGCCGCCATCAGCCCTGGCACCCAGGGCCTGAGTGTCCTGCTGCAGGGTACGGCCGGCACCTTTGCCGCCCCCATGCACTACGCCACCGACTACCGTGCCACAGCCCTGGCGGTGGGTGACCTTAACGCCGATGGGCGGCCCGATGTGGTGGTGACCTGCGAGGGCCTGCCCGGCTACTCCGGGGCCGTCTCGGTCTTCCTGCAGGGAGGCATCGTCCCCGGCGGCCTGCTGCCGGCGGTGAACTACATCGGCTCCTACGGCCCCATGGGCGTGGCCCTGGCGGACATGAACGGCGACGGCCGCCCCGACCTGGTGCTGGCGGACGGCGACATCGTGGTGCGCATCAACAGTGCCACCACGCCGGGGACCTTCGGGCTTCCCAACTACTTCTACAACTAGCGCCCAAGGCCTTAGAGTAGGTCCCCAGGGAGGTCATATGCGCCGGGGCATCCTGCTCGGGGGACTAATTGCCGTGGGAGTCCTGGCGGGCTGGTGCGGCCATGCCATCGCTCCAGGGGGCTTGGCCCGGCCCCGGGCAGTGGAGCCCAGGGGCGCCCTCTACGACTGGGAGAAGGCCAGCGTCCAGCGGTTCCGGGATGCCGCCCCCAGCGTGGTCTACATCACCACCACGGAGGAGCGCAGCCGGGACTTCTTCGGGTTCAACGTGGTGGAGGTGCCAGCGGGCTCTGGCACGGGCTTCATCTGGGACGCCGAGGGGCACGTGGTCACCAACTTCCACGTCATCCAGGGCGCCACCCGCGCCACCATCACCCTGGCCGACGGCACCCACCACGAGGCCACCTTCGTCGGCGGCGCCCCGGACAAGGACCTGGCGGTGCTGGCGCTGGCCAAGACGCCGCCGAAGCTACGGCCCATCCCCATCGGCACCAGCGCTGACCTGCAGGTGGGCCAGTCGGTGCTGGCCATCGGCAACCCCTTCGGCCTGGACCAGACCCTCACCACCGGGGTGGTCTCAGCCCTGGGCCGGGAGATTCAGAGCGTCACCCGGCGCCGCATCACGGGGGTCATCCAGACGGATGCGGCCATCAACCCGGGCAACAGCGGCGGGCCCCTGCTGGACAGCGCCGGCCGCCTCATCGGCGTGAACACGGCCATCCAGAGCCCCAGCGGCGCCAGTGCCGGCATCGGCTTTGCGGTGCCCGTGGACACCGTGAACCGGGTGGTGCCGCAGCTCATCGCCCGGGGCCGCCTGGAGCGCCCGGACCTGGGCTTCGAGGCCGTGGCGCCTCGGCTGGTGGAGCGGGCCTTCGGCGCCCAGAAGGGCATCATGGTGGGCAAGGTGGCTCGGGGCGGCGCCGCCGCCCGGGCGGGCCTCCAGGGCGTCACCGTGGAGGGCCGCCGCGTGCTGCCGGGTGACCTCGTCCAGGCCGTCAACGGCAAGACCGTGGAGGACTGGGACAGCCTCCTGGACGCCATCGAAGCCCTCCCCCTGGGCAGCACCGCCCAGCTGGACATTCAGCGCGAAGGCCGCAAACAGCGGATCAACATCCGCCTCGAGGCCGCGCGGGAATAAGCAACCAGAACTGAAACTGACCACCGCCAAGACGCCAAGACGCCAAGAACTGGGGAGAGAGACAGCTTTCATTTCTTGGCGTCTTGGCGCCTTGGCGGTGATCTTTTAGTTAACCCTGGGCCAGAGGTCAGCCCTGGATCCACACGGGCTCTTGGCCCAGGAGCTTGGTCACGGCGGCGCGGCCACGGGGGCCGGGGTCCACGGTGAAGTCGTTGACCCAGGCATTCACGTAGCGGCCGATCATCTCCCGGTCCATGCCGCGGCCGAAGGACTGGCTGTAGTCCACGCTCTCCCAGTGCCGCTCCCGCGCCAGCTCCACGCTGCGGCGCATGAGCACGGCGAAGCGCTGCTTCACGGCCGCTGGCAGGTCCTTGCGGATGGCATTGCCCCCCATGGGCAGGGGCAGGTCGTAGGCCTGCTTCCACCAGGCCCCCAGGTCGGCCACCAGGTGCGCACCGGCCTCCCGGTACATCAGCTGGCTCTCGTGGATGAGCAGACCCGCCTCGTAGCGGCCCGCCACCACCGCCGGCAGCACCTGATCAAAGGGCAGCAGCTCGACGGTGGGCTCGAAGCCCTGCTCCGCGCACCACTTCCGCATGGAGAGGTAGGCGCTGGTGCGGCGCCCCGGGATGACGATGGTGAGGTCCTGCAGGGCGGCGGGGGACAGGGGCACCCGGCTCACCACCAGGGGGCCCGTGCCCTCCTGGATGCTGCTGCCGGCGGTGAGCAGGTCGTAGCGGTCCTTCAGCTCCGGGTAGGCGCCGAAGCTGATGGCCGTGACGTCGTAGCGGCCCTCGGTGGCCTCGGCATTGAGCTGCTCGATGTCCTTGCGGATGAAGGTGATCTCGAAGCCGTCGGGGTCCAGCCAGCCCAGGGCCAGGGGCGCCATCATGTAGGCGTCGTCAGAGTCCGGACTGTGGGCGATGGTGAGCTGCATGGAGGACCTCCCCTCCAGTTCACCACAATTTCCCCTGACTAGAGGATGGCCTCGGGGTCCCGAGCGGCCAGCTTGTGCTTGACGCGCTCCACGGACTTGGCGGCGGGGTCGTAGCGGGGGTTCTCCTCCAGGGCGCTGCGGAAGTGCTGGAGGGCCTTGTCGAACTCACCCCGGGCCTCGTAGACCCGGCCCAGGTTGAAGTGCGGGAAGCAGTAGTTGTCGTAGCGCTTGGCCTTGAGGGCCATGCGCAGCCAGGGAATCGCCTCGTCCGGCTCGCCCTGCTCCACGTAGTAGGCCCCGATGTCGTTGTAGGGGTTGCCGAACTCGGGATCCAGGTCGATGGCCCGGTGGCAGTCGGCGATGGCCGCCTGGAAGTCCTTGCCGAAGGAGTGCGCCCAGCCTCGGAAGGTGTAGGCCTCGGCGGTGGGGTGGAGCTCAATGGACTTGGTGTAGAGGGCGATCGCCTTGACCAGCTCACCCTTCATGTGGAGCTGATAGGCCTTGCCCACCCACTCCATGGCTTCCTGGCGCTTGCTCTTGTCGTCCTGGCCTTCGCTCATCGCCGTGACTCCGCGCCCCCAGGATAAGCCTACATGGGCCGGGGGCCACCAAATGGGATGCACAAAACCCGCCACCCGTTCCAGGCAAGTCCGGATCGGCCTGTGAACCTTGTTTGGTGTTGGCCCCTGGGGGCCTATCCTGTTGGGATGGTGACCGACCTCCCAGGCTCCTACTGCCAGAACTGCCTCTCCTGGAACCCCGGGGACCGGGAGGTCTGCCTCAAGTGTGGCACCCGCCTGCTGATCCTGCCGGGCGACCAGACCTGGGAGGACGAGGCCGACGACGGCGACAGCGGCGAGGACCTGGAGGAGCACCTCCTGGAGCGCATCACCGGCCTGGAAGAGACCATGCGCCGGGTGGAGACCTACCTGGAGACCGTCTCCGATCAGCTGGGCAAGCTGGAGCGCAGCGAGGTCATGCTCCGCAACGGCCTGATGGCCCTGGTCCAGGAGATGGAGCAGAACCGGCAGCTGGATGCCCAGGCCTTCTCCGAGCGCTGGGAGCATCTGGTGGAGGAGAACCTGCACCTCATCGGCGCCCGGGAGCTGTTCACCCGGTACCGGGCCCGCATCCTGCCCATCGCCCGGCCCAAGTCCATGTCCCAGCTCAAGCGGGCCCTGCTGGAGACCACGGCCCTGCTGGAGACCGCCGACCTCCCGGGGGCGGCCCACCGCCTGGGCCAGGCCCTGGCCCTGGACCCCAAGAACTACGAGCTCTGCTTCACCATCGCCTCCCTCCACGAGGCCGCCCAGAACTTCGAGGAGGCCGAGGTCCTGGCCCGCAAGACCGTGGCCCTGAGCCCCCGGCACTTCGAGGCCTGGATGCTCCTGGCCAAGCTGCTCCAGGAGCTTCCCGACAAGGCGGATGGGGCCATCGAGGCCCTCCACAAGGCCGCCGAGCTGCGCCCGGAGGACCCGGAGCCCCGCATGATGCTGGCGGAGCTGCTGCTGGAGCAGGACGACCTCCAGGGGGCCCTGGAAGCGGCCCTGGAGTCCGTGGCCCGACGCCGGGACGGCGAGACCCTGCTCCTCCTGGGCCAGGTCCACGTGGCCCGCGGCGAGAGCGCCCTGGCGGTGCCCCTCCTCAAGGAAGCCAGCAGCCACCTGCCGGGGGACCTCCATGTCCGGGAAGCCCTGGCTGAGGCCTACCTGCACCAGGGCGAGCGGGGCAAGGCCTTCTCGATCCTGCAGGAGCTCCTCCTCCAGAACCCCGGCGACCCGCACCTGCTGCTCATGGTGGATGCGGAGGACCACGCCCAGCTGCGGGAGGCCCGGGATGGCATCCCTGGCACCCAGCTGCTCCTGGATGAGGCTGAGACCCTGCTGGACGAGGCCCAGACCGAAGGGGCCAGCACCCTCCTCAAGCGGGCCCGCCGACGCGGCCGCAGCCAGCGCTCGGACTGGCTGGACCTGCGCCTGGCCTTCACCCGGGACCACGAGAAGAACCTCAAGGCAGCCCTGGACTTCGCCTGCTCGGACCGGCACCCCCGGCTCTGCTTCCTGGCCCTGCGGCTGGCCCTGGAGCACCTCATGGAGCAGAAGCGGGAGCCTGAGATCGCCCGCGCCCTGGATGCCTACCTCACCCGCCACCCCAAGAGCACCGGGGCCTGGGAGGCTGCCCTCATGCGCCAGGCCTACCGCCTGATGAATGGGCAGGTGACGGACCAGGACCTGATCGAAGTTCGTCGCCTCTATGCCCACCCCCTGCCAGGCCTGGAGCCCCGGGCCCGGACCCTCCTGGGCCAGTACCTGCTGGCCCTGCAGCGCCACCGGGACGTGCTGGAGCTGCTGGACCCCCTCCTGGAGAAGGAGCCCACCATCATCAACCACTTCCAGCTGGGCGCAGCCCTGTCGGGCCTGGGTGAGCGGGAGGAGGCCCGGGCCCTGCTCAAGGCCGGCCTCGACGCCGACCATGGGGACCTGGACGACGCCCAGGCCAAGGGCGTGAAGGCCCAGATTCGCACCCTGCTGAAGGAGCTGGACGAGGTCCCGGCCCCCCCGGAGCAACCCTGACCGTAGCCCGCAGTCAATTAAGTTGACAAATTTGGTCGAGATTCCACACTAGAGGGAATCGGGAGCCTCGCATGAGTTCCACCTTCAATGTGGTCACCAGCCAGGAATACAAGTACGGCTTCGTGACGGACATCGAAGCGGACAGCGCTCCGCCTGGACTGAACGAGGACACCATCCGCTTCATCTCGGCCAAGAAGGGCGAACCCGAGTGGCTGCTCGAGTTCCGCCTGAAGGCCTACCGCCACTGGCTGACCCTGCCCGAGCCCGACTGGGCCAACGTGACCTACCCCCGGCCCGACTTCCAGCGCATCGTCTACTACAGCGCCCCCAAGCAGAAGGTCCCCAAGTACGCCTCTATGGACGAGGTGGATCCCGAATTGAAGCGCACCTTTGAAAAGCTGGGCGTGCCCATCCATGAGCAGGCGGCCCTGGCGGGCGTGGCCGTGGACGTGGTCTTCGACTCCGTGAGCGTCACCACCACCTACAAGGAGAAGCTCGCCACCCAGGGGATCATCTTCTGCAGCTTCAGCGAGGCCGTGCGGGAACACCCGGAGCTGATCAAGCAGTACCTCGGCAGCGTGGTGCCCTTCGCCGACAACTTCTACGCGGCCCTCAACAGCGCGGTGTTCACGGACGGCAGCTTCGTGTTCATCCCCAAGGGCGTCACCTGTCCCATGGACCTGAGCACCTACTTCCGCATCAACAACAAGGACTCGGGCCAGTTCGAGCGCACCCTCATCGTGGCCGAGGCCGGCGCCAGCGTGAGCTACCTGGAGGGCTGCACCGCCCCCCAGTTCGACACCAACCAGCTGCACGCGGCGGTGGTGGAATTGGTGGCCCTGGACCGGGCCTCCATCAAGTACAGCACCGTGCAGAACTGGTACGCCGGCGACAAGAACGGCCTGGGTGGCATCTTCAACTTCGTCACCAAGCGCGGCCTCTGCAAGGGCGTCGCCTCGCGCATCAGCTGGACCCAGGTGGAGACCGGCAGCGCCATCACCTGGAAGTACCCCAGCTGCCTGCTGGTGGGCGATGACAGCGTGGGCGAGTTCTACAGCGTGGCCCTCACCAACCACAAGCAGCAGGCCGACACCGGCACCAAGATGATCCACATCGGCCGCAACACCAAGAGCACCATCATCAGCAAGGGCATCAGCGCCGGCGACAGCTCCAACAGCTACCGCGGCCTGGTGAAGGTGCAGCCGAAAGCCGAGGGCGCCCGCAACTTCAGCCAGTGCGACTCCATGCTCATCGGCCAGGCCTGCAGCGCCAGCACCTTCCCCTACATCGAGGTGCAGAACCGCAGCGCCCGGGTGGAGCACGAAGCCACCACCAGCAAGATCGGCGAAGAGCAGCTCTTCTACTTCCAGCAGCGCGGCATCCCCCCCGAGGAAGCCATCAGCATGATCATCAACGGCTTCTGCAAAGATGTCTTCCGCGAGCTGCCCATGGAGTTCGCCGTCGAGGCCACCAAGCTGCTGAGCCTGAAGCTCGAAGGATCCGTGGGATAAAAAAATGACACACCGCCAAGACGCCAAGATGCCAAGAACCGCCAAGAACTGCCTGTGCTTCTTGGCGCTCTTGGCGTCTTGGCGGTGAAGCTTTTCCTCGCTGGAGCAACAATGCTTTCCATAAAAAACCTGACGGCTTCGATCAACGGCACGCCGGTGCTGAAGGGGATCGATCTGGAGATCAAGGCGGGGGAGATCCACGCCATCATGGGGCCCAACGGCTCCGGCAAGTCCACGCTGGGCAAGGTGCTGGCGGGCCATCCGTCCTACGAAGTCACTGGCGGCGAGGCGCTCTTCGAGGGCCGCGACCTCTTCACCCTGGCGGCCGATGAGCGGGCCCGGGCTGGGATCTTCATGGGCTTCCAGCACCCCATCGAGGTGCCGGGTGTGAGCAACGCCTCCTTCCTGCGCCTGGCCTACAACAAGAAGGCCGAGGCCGAGGGCCGGGATGAGCTGGATCCCCTGGAGTTCGACGACTTCATCCACGAAAAGATCAAGCTCGTCGCCATGCGCGAGGAGTTCCTGGACCGCAGCCTCAACGAGGGCTTCTCCGGCGGCGAAAAGAAGCGCAACGAGATCCTCCAGATGGCCGTGCTGGAGCCCAAGCTGGCCATCCTGGATGAGCTGGACAGCGGCCTCGACATCGACGCCCTGCGGGTGCTCGGCGACGCCGTCAACCGGCTGCAGCGCGCCGACCGGGCCCTGCTGATCATCACCCACTTCCCCCGCATCCTGGAGACCATCCAGCCGGACTACGTGCACGTGCTGTCCGGTGGCCGCATCCTCAAGAGCGCCGGCAAGGAGCTGGCCCTCGAGCTCGAGGACCGCGGCTACGACTGGGTCCTGGCGGAGTCCGCCGCCGGGGGCGCCCGATGACCTCCATGGTCGCTGGTTCCAGCCTGCTGGTGGAGCTGCTCAGCGGGCCGAGGCCCGCCGAGTGGGACTCCCTCCGCGAAGCCGCAGAGGCGCGGCTGGAAGGGCGCGACCTGCCAACGACCCAAGCTGAAGACTGGAAATACACCGATCTGAAGGCCCTCGCCGCCTTAACCTTCGGCCCGGCCCCCGAGGGCACCATCGACCTGGCCCCCCTGCTGCTGTCCGAGATGGTGGGCACCCGTCAGGTCTTCGTGAATGGCCACCACGCCCCCCACGCCAGCTGCGCCTCCGCCGTCCCCGCCGGGGTTCGCTTCCTGCCCATGAGCACCGCCAGCGAGGCCTGCCATGCCCTGGGCAGCGTCAAGAACGGCGCGACCCCCGTGCTCTTCGAGGACCTGAACAGTGCCCGCTTCCAGGACGGTGCCGTCATCCTGGTGCCCAAGCACCTCAAGGTGGCCCTGCCCCTGCACCTGCTCTTCGTCACCCGCACCGACACCCCCTGCGCAGTCTTCCCCCGCCTGCTGGTGGTGCTGGAAGCCGGTGCCGAGCTGGAGCTGGTGGAAGAACACCACGGCCAGGGCACCTACCTCAGCTGTCCCGTGGTGGAGATCCGCCTGGCCGAGGGTGCCATCCTGCGCCACGAGCGGGTCCAGCGCGAGTCCCCCGAGGCCTTCCACATCGGCACCCTCAAGGCCGAGGTGGGCCGCAACGCCCAGTACCACTCCCGCACCCTCAGCTTCGGCGCGCGCTTCTCCAGGCAGCACCCCTGGGTCCACTTGGCGGAAGGCGCCGAGGGCACCCTGGATGGCCTGGCCCTGCTGGAAGGCACGCAGGTCGCCGACACCCACAGCTTCATGCACCACGCCGAGCCCAATGCCGCCAGCCATCAGCTGCACAAGTGCATCGTGGACGGCCGGGCCCGCGCCATCTTCAACGGCCAGGTCCGCGTGGCCCCCGGGGCCCAGGGCACGGACGCCAAGCAGCAGAGCCGCAACCTGCTGCTCTCCGAGGCCGCCCGGGTGGACACCAAGCCCCAGCTGGAGATCTACGCCGACGATGTGAAGTGCAGCCATGGCGCCACCGTGGGGCAGCTGGATCCCGAGGAGCTGTTCTACCTCCAGAGCCGGGGCCTGGACGCCGACGATGCCCGCAACCTGCTCACCTACGGCTTCGCCGCCGATGTGCTGCAGCGCATCCCCGTGGCCAGTCTGCGCCGCGCCCTGCGCCGCCTGGTCATGGCCCGCACCCAGGCCGGCTCCCTGGGGGACCTGGCATGAGCACCGGCACCCAGCCCCTCGACGTCACCGCCATCCGCCGGGACTTCCCCCTGCTCTCCCGCGTCTTCCATGGCAAGCCCGTGATCTACCTCGACAGCGCCGTGAGTGGGCAGATGCCCCTCGCAGTCATCGAGCGCATGGCCAGGTACGAGCGCGAGGAACACACCAACGTCCACCGTGGCGTGAGCACCCTCAGCCAGGAGGCCACGGATTATTTCGAGGCCGCCCGGGAGAAGGTCCGCCGCTTCCTGGGCGCCGCCTCCAGCCGGGAGCTCGTCTGGACCCGCGGCACCACCGAGGCCATCAACCTGGTGGCCCAGACCTATGGGCGAATGATGGTTCAGGCGGGTGACGAGATCCTGCTGTCGGCCATGGAGCACCACGCCAACATCGTGCCCTGGCAGATGCTGGCCCAGGAGAAGGGCGCCAGCATCAAGGTCATCCCCATGAACGACGCCGGGGAGCTGATTCTGGATGGCCTGGAAGACCTGCTCACGGAGCGCACGAAGCTGGTGGGCCTGGTCCATGTGAGCAATGTGCTGGGCACGGTCAACCCCGTGAAGGAGATCATCGCCCGGGCCCATGCCAAGGGCATCCCCGTGCTGGTGGATGGCGCCCAGGCCGTGCCGCACCTGCAGGTGGACCTGCAGGACCTGGACGCCGACTTCTATGTCTTCAGCGGCCACAAGCTCTCGGGCCCCACGGGCATCGGCGTGCTCTACGGCAAGCTGGCCCACCTGGAGGCCATGCCCCCCTGGCACGGTGGTGGCAACATGATCCGCTCCGTCACCTGGGAGAAGACCACCTACATGGCGGCGCCCGGCAAGTTCGAAGCCGGCACCCCCCCCATCGCCGCGGCCATCGGCCTGGGGGCCGCCATCGACTACCTCACGGGCCTGGGCCTGGACCGCATCGCCGCCCGGGAGCATGAGCTGCTGCGCTACGCCACCGAGCGCCTCAGCACCCTGCCCGGCCTGCGCATCCTGGGCAA
>Ga0208376_1000220_pt1 | contig 17844 bp, 26 predicted proteins | sample CryBogmetaGMA25M_FD_184548 | JGI IMG/M metagenome (GOLD analysis project Ga0208376, IMG submission 184548) | Freshwater microbial communities from Crystal Bog, Wisconsin, USA - MA2.5M (SPAdes) | ecosystem: Environmental > Aquatic > Freshwater > Lake | place: Crystal Bog, Wisconsin, USA...
AGCCAGCACTCATAGGATTATGAGTCTGCAAATCCTTACGGTGTCTATTGCGATAACGATCCCTCTGATCATTATCGTGAGTCTTGGTAAAGTCATCCATACCGCTCGAGCCAAAGGGTGTAGTTTTTTCACGACCGTTATGTAAGAAGTGTGCGTCCCATTTCTTCTCAGGTAGATGACTCTTTGTAATACTGATGAGCTTGGTCATTCTACATAAAAGTTGATTTTATTATCATGAGATACTATAATCAGATATGCCAAAGGGAATATACGAAAGGAAGCCAGAGGATGAAAGGTTCTGGGAGAAGGTTGATATTAGAACAGATGATGAATGTTGGCCTTGGATTGCTTCAAAAAATGAAGATGGATATGGCTGGTTTAGTTTCAATTCTACAAGGGAAACAAGAAACCGTAACATGATATTTGCACACCGCTACTCAGCTCTATTAAAGTATGAAGATCTCGGAGAAAATATAGTGAGGCATACATGCGATACTAGGGCATGTGTAAATCCATCACATCTTATATTAGGAAGCCCAGCGGATAATTCTAGAGATATGGTTGAGAGGAATAGGCAAGCATCTGGTGAGAAGAATGCCAACTCTATACTCTCTGACACACAAGCTCTAGAAATCTTGGCAAAATACAAAGTCGCAAAGGAATCTAATAAGTTGTATGGATGTTTAGAACGCCTTGCCAAAGAGTATACATGCGAGAAACAAGTTATTTATAGGATTACCTCAAGGAAAACTTATAAACATCTTATCACATAATGAGCTAAGCAAATGTAATCTGTCCAGCCTTGTCAAAATACATAATCTGCAGTGCCTTGACTAAACAGTAGGGTTGCGTTGTAGAGGTAAGACACATTTAGCACCCAGTCAGCCTGAGCGGAAGGTGTCTGTAGCTGTAAGTTCACGATACCATTAGTGATAGGTTTGCCGTGGCTTAGAATGTGGTGAGAGTCCTCATCTAAGTGAGTCTGTGCGAAAGGTAGCTCTACCCACTGGTTGAGTACGCTGCTCTGTGCTACTACTGAACCTCCAGCATCAGAGGTTAGTACATTATCCCAAGCAGGGGCCTTGTCGCCGTTAATTAGATTCCATAGAGGAGAAGAAGCAAACTCATAACGAGCGTAGATATCACCAGCGTATGTCATGATCACACTCAGAGGTAGATACCAGTTGAAAGGGTTTTTGATTACTCCATTAGTGTCACTATCCCTTGTTAGCCAGAGGTGAACGGCCTTGCACTCGCCGGACCTAAAGCCAGTTAGAACTACACTTTGAGACGCCGCGGAGTTCTGGAGATTAATACGCTGTACCTGCTGTACAAACTCACAAGGGAAGGCGTAGGCATTCACAGCCATATCCACACGACGGGCAAGAGCATCTCCCTGGTTGTTAAACATCACCTGCTGGACCTGGAACTGAGCAAAAGAGAGGCTTGTAGGGATTACAGCGGTGGTATTACCAGCAGCTACGGAGAAGACGCTAGACACCTGGTTTAGCTCTACAGTGATCTGTACCTGCTGGGTGAGTAGATCAGTTGGTAGAGGGTTAGCCTTGCCGAAGCCAGAAGGAATGTTGTGAGGTAGAGTTAGTACCACTGCGGCGTACTGTGTTACATCAAGGCCGGAGCTGCCCACTGCGGAGCCAGTAGAGTAAGAGCCACCAAGTGCGAAAAGATCGTCAGCGGTAGACCTAGAAGGCTGGCGTCTTAGGGCGTTCTGTAGAATCTGATCGCCGGTTAGATAGTACTGAGAGCTGCCGCCATACCTGAAGGTTACCTGCTTGATCAGTGCGTAGCCCCAGCCGCGAGGTAGAGATACACCAGTTAGGCCAGTGCCTGTAACGGGTGGCATAGCGAACTCGCATACCACATCCTGAATACCGTTGGTAGGAGGGATGGTGAACACAGAAGATCCACCAGTTAGATTGTTAAAGCTCTGCACATACTTGGTGTTCTGTGTAGTAGGGAATGCCTGCTTCTTAGAGGTCTCGCCGTCGTAGTAGTATAAATCCATAGGCTCGCCGGCCCTTACCATTTCCTGGGTAGAGTGTGCGTGGCTCATCTTATATTAAAGCTTTACATTTTAAAATGTAATGTACAAGTATAGAATGAAAGAACATCTGCAACCCTACATGCAAGTACTGGAGCCAAAAATGATGGCAGGCAAAGGTGCACCAAGATCTACAACTTTCGGAGTCTTAGGAATGACAAAGGAAACTGGAATGCACCGCAGTCTCGGTGGCCTTGTACAAAACACAGTACACGGCAAAGTCCCCGCTCACATGTCCGAGAAAAAAGCCGAGAAGAGTGTAGGACAAACTGAACGCCACATCTTAGGACATGCGTCTAAGACTCACAGTGCACACTACTCCCAAATTCCCTACCCTGGCCAGTTCCAGAGTCACGCCGGCGGGATGCTGAGCTAATCAGGTGCTACAGATCAGCCTCTGCCACTGTAATAAACCGTTTGACTTGTTCAATAATCTCAGACTTCTTAGGACGCTCATGTACACATCTCCGAACAAAGACAGCATGTGGATTGTCGGATAGTTCTGACATCTTAGGCTGAGCTGGGCCTGTATCTTTCTTGCCTTTTACAGGAGCAACAGCCATACGCCTAGGACTTTTTGTATCTGTTAAGAGTTTCTTGCCACTATCTAAAAAGTGTTTTAAATGCTCGTCCATCTAATATATATGATATATAGTAGATGACTGAGGACCACAAAGTCAAGATACCTGATATGCCCTTTGAAATAAAAATGCCAGAGAAGTCTACTGGTGGATGTAGTATTCTTATGATAGGCTCAACCAGATGTGGCAAGACTACATGTCTCAAACATATCTTAGACAAATACTTTGGCAAACATCTCGGAGCAATTTTCTCAGAGTCTTCCAAAGCCCCAGCCTACCAACACATGAAGTATCCCCTTTTACCTCTTAGCTCTGCATACATTCCTGAACTCGTCAAAGATTCTTACCTGATCAACAGGGAGCTGAAGAACTTCTACGATTTCTTGTATGTGTTAGATGATTGTCCCCTTGTGAAGAATGACAAGCAACTTCTTAAAATGTTAACTATCTACAGGAACTCAAATGTCTCAGCCGTAGTATGTATGCAATCTCCTACACTCCTAAATCCTACATCACGCAGTAACTTCAACTTCGTCCTACTCTTTCACCAGAATACAAGCCAACAGACTGAAGCCGTAATCAAAGCATTCTTACGAGGTGTTTTACCTCAAGGCTGGAACTACGATCACAAGATAGAATGGTATGAGCGTATGACACGAGACCACCACTTTTTATTTATAGACAACCTTGCAGGTACTTTGTATAGATGTAAGATAGATATTTAATATTGCTTTGTAGTATATGAGTGCATTACCCTGGCAAACAAGTGTAAGCCCACAAAATATTGCATCTGGCACAGCTCACAGTTTCTTCTTACCTGCTGGAGGAGTAGTCCCTCCACCACCTCCTCCGAGTACTATTAGCACTCTTGCAGATATTCAGGTAAGCAGTATCACATTCGGGGATACTGTAGGTGGATTCCCTACAAGTGGTCAGTCTTTATATAAAACTGCTGCTGCTGCAATTGGAGGAGGCTCTTCTACTATCCTTGGAACCTATTCAACCGCCCCTGCAGGACACGGTAGCTTATACTTAGATAGTGTACAGCTATTAGGAAATGTAAGCACTGTCTTTACAAGCATTACAGACCAAGCTGGGACACTAAATTTTAATGGTTCAGTTATTATTGCAGCTAATTCTAATGTAACTACATGCTCCTCTATCACAACTGGTACTGTCAATAATGCTCCGTATATACCACAGCCCCTTACACATTTCGGTCAAGATGTAATAGGTGCTGGTGGTACTACGGTTGTGAGTGTACCACGGAATGATACTTCAGTCTATGCTATAGGCTTAGGAGGATCCCCATCTACATTTGTTACTGCCAGACTAGTCAGCACATTTACTGTTGCTGGACCTGTAGGGTCTAATTTCAGCTGGATCACTGTTTCGGCAACTCAGTAAGCAGCCGCTAAATATATGTATCTATTATATAGAATGCCTGTTCAAGCTCCTATTCAAAATCAGTCGTATTTGAACAAAAATGTTGCGTTCTTTGCTCCAGCATCCACACTTGGTGCTTCCGAGTTGGGAACTGACCCTAACTTACAAGCAGGATTCTTAAACTTTGGGCTTCAAGGAGGAGGAGTACTTTCAGGCGTTGGATTGAATATTGTAGGAGTCAGCACTGTTACAGGACCTATATCTACCTTAGGTGTTGTAGCTAATAATCCTGGAAGCCCCAAAGCTCTTGCAGCCGCAGGTGTATACTTTGATACAGTAGGAGGAGCCTTGACAACATGCTCTCTTATTAAACAAAGCCCTCTAGGTAACGACACAACATATCTGTATACTTCCAACCTTGGTATGAGGAATCTTGCAATCAACGACGGTCTAGCTGTTTCAACACTCAACGGTATTCCAGTTGTGGTTTCACCTGCTAGTGCACTCTACACTGTACAGGCAGGTCTAGGGAATACGATCGCTAGTAATGCAGCTATCGTTACTTTTGCTACACCCTACTCAAGTGCTAGTACTCTAAGCATTACAGCAACTCCGATTAATACTCTGAATAATAAATTCCACCCTCTTACACTGTCTGCTATCTCTCAGAGTACCTTTGTTATAACCACAGATGCGATTGGTGTTTCTTTCAGTTGGATTGCTAATGGGCCTGTGTAACATTCCTTCAACTAGTAAAATATTATCATATAGTATAAGATGGCAGCACTTGTGAATCAAACAAATGTGAATGTAGACAGATCATTTTTCACACCAGCATCTTCTACTCTCGGTGCAGCAGCCGCAACCTCTACTATAACTGTTAGCAGCGTTACATTCTACGGTGGAGGCGGAACTATTCAGACAGGAGGAGTAAGTCCTAATATGGGCTTGAAACTACAAGACTATACAGTAGATACAGCTGGACCAAGTACTCTAACAGTTGTAACAGAGAGTAATGCCCCTGGGTTTATCCTTGCGAATACTCTGTATTTTGCAGGAGGAGGAAATATCACATCACCATCTAATGCTAGTCTAGTGATTAATGAAAACACCGTAGAATGTACAAGCTTTAGTGCAGGACAGGTTGCTGTTATAACATCTAGCATCAACGGCACTTCTTTACTAAATCCCAACCCTCGTGTAAAAGTGTTGGGCATTCAGACTCTGCTAGACGCTGGTGGAAGTACTATCGTTACACTTGCCAATACCTCTACGATCTCACTCGCTGTAAATACAGTAGGAGCTGTGCCTGCTATAGCTGCGTACTCTGTGTATACAAATCCCGCTGGCTCTTATACTCTCTACGGCGACCCTGGAGCGGTAGTCTCGTATGTAACCACTTATTTAACTGTGTAAACTAAATGTAACATATATTTTATATGTATCATATAGTATAGAATGTCTCGCGTTGTACCTATTCAATCTGATATCGCCCCAGGTATTCCATTCTTTGCCAATAACTCTAATGTTGTATCACCAGGTGTTGGGTCTGCCCAAGCAGCTGATCCTAATCTAGTGGTCTCCACTGTTACAGCGTCTCAATATGTATCATCTCCTCAAGCATTTATAAGCAGTCTGAATGGTGTAGCGTGGCCACCTCCACCTGCAAGTGAGAACTTGGTTGTATCCACTCTGACAGCCGCAAACTTCTTCAGTACACCTTCTTTACTTGTAACGAATGTTAATGGATACATATATCCTATCACAGGAGGTTCTGTATTTGTCTCGTCTCTAACTTCAGCAGACTATGTTGTCGCAAACCGTCTTACTGGCGTTAGCTCAATAAATAATTATCCGTGGCCCCCGCCTTCTTCAGGTCCTAATCTTGTAGTCAGTTCACTCGTCTCGGCAAATGATATTGTAGCTCCTAACATTAACCTGAGCAGCATCAACGGGTCTGTATATCCTCCTGCACAGAGTCTTGAGAATCTAACTGTCAGTACTCTCACTGCGGCAACTAGTATAGCTGCAGGACAAATTGTGACAGATCAGATTCTCAATCTTTCTAGTGTAACTGTTGCATCTGTGTCTGCTTCTAATCTTAATGTATCAAGCATCAACTCACTACCTACATATATATTTAATCAGAGTAGTGCATATTTTAGCACAGTAACACTCACTGGTGTTTCATCTACTACTGTGTCTCTGCCTAGTGCCTGGCAAGGATACCCATCTCTTAGTGCATTTGCAGGATACTGGAACTGTGTCGGACCATTTAGCACAATCCCTAATGTATCATTTGCTACAGATATCCCATTCGTTTCTACACTTCTTATAGAAGGGGATATAAATAGAACTATCAATTATGCAGTAATAGGCGTTGTTGTATCTTAATTAAATATATACTAGTATAGATGTCAAGGTGCGTACCCATTCAGACAAATATAAATACAGATAGTACATTCTTTTTACCTGCGGGTGCACCAGTTCCTCCTCCTCCTCCGCCAGGAACTGGCTACTCTACGATCACAGCAGCTGACTTTATATCTACAAATAATCTGGTTGTATCAAGTATCAATAACTTTACACCTGCTATACAAAACGGCTTATCGTCTGTTACAGCTGCGAACTCTATTACATCTTCCAACGCATTCGTATCATCTGTGAATAATGCAGCCTATATTCCTGTTACAAATTATGTAGTATCAACACTATTTGTATCCTCATTTGGACTACTCACAACCCCACAAATAACTATATCATCTATTAATGTTCCAGGCCAACAATATCCTCCAGTACAAAACCCAAACCTCGTAGTCTCAACTCTCACTGCGGCTACGACTATCAGCACAGTCCTAGCAGAGATTAATCAAGTTAATAATGCACCCTTCATATCTACTTTATCTACTCTTACAATCCCTCCTGACCTTGTAGTATCTACCTTTACAGCATCTACAATAACTGTCCCACAGTTATCTCTAGATACTATGTCAACAGGATCTATTGTATTTACTCAGATTAACACACCTATACTAACCACATCCACTATACTTGGTAAACCTATCTATCAACCAGGATATATTATAGGAACTGGTAATTCATTTTCAACAGGTCCAAGTACTATTATAGATATTTTAGCAAATTACGGACCAGTAATCATGTCAACTCTCCTACCTAATTATACTGTGTTTGTTAATTTTCCTGGCAACACTAATCCTGCTTTTCCAGGTAACATTTGCAGTGTTATACCTCAAGGTATCAGTACTTTTTTGATATCTCTACCTGCCTCTGCTCCTGCTAATTTTATTTTTAGAGGGATGATTGTTGGAAGTCCGAGACTTGCATAACAGCAGTTTAATATTATAGACACACTAGTAGTATGTCAGTAACAGTAAACCAAAGCCAGATCAATAATCAAATGGCATTCTTCTTACTTGCTAACATGTCAAGTATGAACTCAGGCAGTATCTCAACAGCTCAGATCACCACATCTTCTATAGGAGCAATTACAGCAAATGTATCTACTCTAACAGTAGACACAGCGTTCATCTCCACAGCCTCTATACAAACTGGTAACTTCTCAAGCATATACACGAATTACATTTCATCCGGTAATGCCGATATACAAGACCTAAATACCTCTACAATCTTTGCAACAGCAGGAGTTTTTATTGACGGAGCAGAGCTAACAGTTGTTGGAGGCACAGAGCTTTTGTTAAATGGTATTCCTATTGCTACGACCTCTAATCTTTCTAGTATCGCCGACTGGGCGTATGAGCCAGCTATATCGTCTGTTAACATGTCTGGCTTTGATGTCCTGAACGGCGGCTTGATCTCCTCGTTAAATGTAAGAGCTGGATCTGCGTTCTTCAACAACCTCCTTGCCTGGAATATTTTAGCAGTCTCCTCGTTTACTAGCACCATCTCATCCCTTAGCGTTGTGTCAGAGAATGTGTCTGTGTCTTCTATTACAGAGTTAGGGGCTGCCCCTGGAGGCTCCTATATCTCGTTCAACGGTGGAGATATCTATCTTAACTCTGGTGCAGCAGGAGGAGGTATCTACTTTATTCCTACAGATGAAGTAGCGATTCAAGACCCTGCCACAGGACAGACATACGGATTATTAGTACAATCTATCAGAGGTGTATCAAGCATTAAAGATGTCTCTACAATCAACAACTTACCATATCCCTACATCCCTCCTGGCACTGGCTCCACGATCTCCACCTTTCAGACTCTTACAGCAACAGACTGGGTCAGCAGCTCCCAGCTCTTCGTCAGCAGCATCAACGGCTCAGAGTTCAATCAGAATAGCATCATCATCTCAACCTTCGTATCAGATTCCTTATCAAGTGTAAGAGGAAGTATTCAACTGAATATAGTCTCCAGTATTCAGCTGAATCCCTCTGCGTCCTTCAGCCCTAATCTCAGTATTGATATGGGTCTTGGATCTCTATTCACGAATGTTGCAGGTGCAGCACTAGGAGGTATGAATATGGTTGTAGGAGGTATAGCCCTTGCCACAGGTGTTACAGCTATCTGGCAAGGCAGACAATCTAAGACTATCGTACAATCCAATTATGAATTAGTGAATGGAACAACGCAACTACAATTCTCTACTCTTGGTCAAGATGTCTCAAGTATTATACGATATGTAAGCTCTGTGAATGAACAGACACCAGGAGAAGAATACTTTATATCCACAATTATATCAGCAGGAACACCAGTCATTCGATCATTCTCTGATCCACTCAACACAATCTCTACACCTTCCTCTACCATTCAAGCCTTTGGCCAGTGGGTAGCAATCCCAGATCTAGGAACAATTTCCACGCTAGAGTTCTCCACTCTAACATGCTCTACTCTAGTCGCCTCGAACCTAGTCTCCACATTTGCTATAGAGGTACAGAATGTCATCAGCACCAACGGGATCTCAGCACAGTATGTAATAGGTGAGCAAATTATGTCTACACCACTACTCTTTGTGAGCAGTGTTAATAACCAGACATATCCTCCACCACAAACTGCGATCTCCACCTTCGCCGGCAACATATATGTAGGTGACTCAGTCTTCGTACAGAACCTTGTATCTACATTTAACTTACTCGTAGGAAACACCGTCTCCACAAATGGACTCTCTGCAGGATATGTAATAGCAAGTGCGTTAGTGTCTACACCACAAGTCTTCGTGAGCAGTATTAATCTACAGCCATACCCTCCAACACAAGCTGTGATCTCCACCTTTGCCAGCAACATATATGTAGGTAACGCAGTCTCTACCCCTATCCTGCTTGTCAGCAGCATCAACGGGTCTTCCTTCCCTCAAGCGTCTGCGTTTGATGTAGAAGGTATTCAAAACAAGCTTGGTATATTTCCAGCACTGCCACTTACTTCTGATGTGGTAGAGTTGGCGGCGAATAATGATTTGACACCACCAACGGCTATTGTGCCAGATGCAACAGCACCTACATCTTCTACAACACCAACTGGAACGGTGTGTTGGTTATACACGAAGCCAGTCGGTAATGCTGGATTCAACTGGTATATGTATAACCCAAGATTTGGTTCTCCAGCAGCACCGTTGCCTTATAGAAAATACAGCAGTAATCCTGCCCAGGATAGGATTCAAAGCGTATGGGCTTTAGTTCAACCTGCAGTGAATACGAACATCTATACTGCTGGTATTATAGCACTCAATCTATATTCGTATGATGATACTAACCCACCAACGAGCGGATTCTACAACAGCAGATGGGCTTACAGTAATACTGCTGGCACTGGATCAGGTCAGACTGGAATAAATCTGTACGCTGGATTCACCTATCTTATATACGCCTATGATGCTCCACGCACTGCAAATCAGGTAGGTGTGGGAACGCCAGACATTCAAGATTGGGGCCTGAGAGATCCTTATGATATTTATCCAGATGTCAATCATATTCCTTTACAAAATTGCGTCCTTGCTTTCAATCCTTGGACTGATGGAACGAATTATCAATCTTGGACTACTACAGGTGTCTATACAAATGGGCAGACTGTGATATATTCTGGCTTTGGCGGAACACCAAACGGCATCTTCTACACAGCAGTAGGAGTAGTTCCAGTAAATACGCCTCCTGTGTCTGCTACTGGTGTTCCCTCTCCGTTTTGGACGGCTATTTCTCCACAGCCTTCTTCGTATGCTTCACAGCCTATTCTTGCTACAAACCTGAATGGTATTAGTGGAACAACTACTGGCTGGACTGCTGGCCCTCTCTTGCGTGTACTATCGGTTGGATATACAACAGGGCCTAATCCTTACACACGAACAAGCAGTGTCCGGTATGTGCTTAACTAATTTACATCATTAAAAAACTATAGTCAGGTACCACCCTCTTAGGGGGTCCGGGAACAGATGTAAGAGAATATTTGTATATGTTCTCTTACTAGATGAGTACTCCTGCCGCTGCCCCTACCTTTGATCAAGCACTCCAAACACTTATGGACCTGATCCAAAAGAAACCTCAAGGTGCCGAGGAAGCAAGAGCATTAATCGAATATGTTATGCAAGTCCTGAGAGCAAAGATTGTTGCTGATCTTCCCGACCAGGAGGCAGCAGTCTTTAAGGGGTTGGTGAAAGAGAAGAAGGTGCAAGAAGCGTGTTGCGATCCACTTGTAGGTTGTTGGGGAACCTGTTACAAAAGCAGTAAAAAATGACTGTATTATTTTGTAGCTATTAGTATATGTCAAGCCTTTCCGAGATGCGTAAAGAACTCAGAGAGTTACGAAAGGAATCTGTAAAGCCTGTTAGCAGGATGAAGAAGGGTGATATTGCTGCTGAGATCACCAGGATGAGTGTAAAGAGAGAGGAGACTCCGGCACCTGCTGCCACTCCTTCCTCTGCTCCCAAAAAGATGGCATCTACTGTTTCTACTATTAAGAAGGCAAAGGAGGCAGAGTTTCCCACAGAACCTGTAGTAACCAAGGCAAACAAAGTAACAGGAAAGGTTGCAAAGGAAGCACCAGCAGCTCCTAAGCCTAAGAGTAAAGGTATCACTCGTGACATGTTACAGGCTATGTTAGATGGTCTGGAGGCAGATGATTAAATATATACAACAGAATAGAAAATGATCCGTACTTCTGAGATACCTGCTTCAGAGTTTTCAGATATACTTCAAGAGTTAACCAGATGGCCTTTACCTCTTAATACTTATAGACTTAAATCAGGGTCTGGAATGACTCAGACTTTTGGAATAGTAAACCGCCGCTGCTTGCCTCCTGACTACAGTCGCTTATGTTGGCAGCGTCCTCAGCTTTACAAGATGTTAATAGACTTTGGTTCTAAACATGTTTCTATACCTTACACATCTATTACAGTCAACTGCGATTACAAGGCATTACCTCATAAAGATAAAGGGAATATAGGACTCTCATACCTTGTAGCATTTGGAAATTATGAAGGAGGTGAGTTACAAATGTTAGAGGGACATGATAAAGGTGAGTATGATATTAAACACAAGGGATTGATCGCTGATTTCGCAGCTACTCTACACGGTGTAAAAGAGTTTAAAGGTAACAGATACTCTTTAGTGTTTTATACTGCTAAGAAGTCTTCTCATTTACCAGCAGCATCTGTAATAGTAGAGAATGGTGCTTACCTATTTAAGAGAGGTGATGAGATTATTACTACAGGATTAGATCATCCATTAAAAGGTAAGAAGAAAGCTTTAACATTTGCTAGAGAATACAAGGATGTATCCCATACCTTTGGATAGTTTGGGTAGTTGTCTGGCTAAAATATATTTTTTCTATTTCACATGACTTTTGATTTTTTTAGAAAATTTTGAAAGCCGCGTGAAATAGAAAAAATATATTTCCCCGGCAAGTGTAGATGAGTAGCAAGTTATCAAGCTCTGAACGCTTAGCAGCACAGAAAGAGAAGCTAAAAGAGAAAATGGATGTCATTAATGATAAGAAAGAGTGTGAAAATACTTTAGCAGCTACAACTTTAAATTGGGAGTTAACTAGAGCGATAGCAGGGTTAGAAGCTAATAGATCACATTTAGCAACAGCTGATAGACTATTACAACAGTATAATACAAAGGAGGAAGATAAAGAATCACTTTTAACAGTAGCAACTACAAAGAGAGATAATGCTATAAAGGCTGCTAATGATGCTTATGAATTAGCAGTTAAGAAATTAAATGGTAAGTTATCTGAACAATATACTTTATTATCTGATCGTGTAAAAAGGTTTGAAGCTGCTGTGAAACTGTCTGAAGAGAATGTAAAAAGGTTACAGGATAATAAACCCAAAGGACTTGTAAGAGTAGAGTTTGCAGCTAAGAAAATAGAAAGAGGTTTAGGATTTATAGGTGATGTAGATGCTATGAATAAAAAGCAAGAACAAGACAGGGATGCTTATATGGCTAAGATGGTTCCTAAACATATGGAGATTGATCCTGTACACAATATGCCTAAGTGGCTAGTAGATATAGGAGAAGACAAGAATACAGAGATGTTACGAATTGAAGCTCATAAGCAAGAAGATGAAAGGAAGCGTAAGGAACTACAAGATCAAGAAGATAGGAAAGAAGAGGCTGCTAAACAGCGTCGTATCTCTTTAGCATTAGACGAGCAGCGTCTATCAAACGATCGTAAATTAGAATTAGAAGGCAGGGAAGCTGGGTTAGAAGATGATGAAGTATTTAGATTAAAGGCTGAAGCTAATAAGAAGTTACAAGATGCTGCTGATAAAAAAGAGTTAGAAGATTTTAGACAGCGTGACGCTGAAGATGAGAGGAGATACAGGGAACAACATAAAGATGAGGATGACGACATGTCTTTTACAGAGGAAGAGCTTCTTGAAGCTAAAGAGCGTCAGAGAGCATTACTATACAAGAATACAAAACAAGATCGTTATGTAGAACAACCTGCTGAGCGTCCACGCATTATTACAAATACTAAGAAACCAATTAAAACAGTTCAGCGTTACTAGATGGACAGTGGCGAAATAGCCCTTGTCCTTTCAATCATTTCAACTGTAGTAGCGTTTTTAGCACATCTACATTTGAGATCAAAGTGTTGTGGTAAAGAAAGTAGTCTAGATATTACAACTATAACTCCTCCTCTTTTAAAACCGATCCTTGCTCCAAAATAATTATCTGTAGTAAGAGTATAAAATGTCATATATGACTACAATCCAGGATACATTCGACGAAAAGAAAAAGCAGCAACAACAGCCCCAGCAGCCCCAGAAGCAGCAGCAGATGCACCCGGCAGCTGTGCCTGTAAACAATTACATTCAGAAATGGGTAGACGCTAAGATCCCTGTCACTGAGGGCCAAACGGTGCCAGGTCAAATAAGCTTTTTCTTACAACTTCTAATAAACAATCCACAGATCAAAAATGTTCTGGAGATTGGTTTTAATGCTGGACTTAGCTCTGGAGCTTTCCTTGCCTGCCGTCCTGATGTAAAAGTGGTTGCTGTAGATGTTGGAGTACACGATTACATCTTACCTGCTCAGAAGTTTATTGCTGAGACATTTCCTGGCCGCCACATGCTGCTAGTAGGCGATAGTGCTGATGTACTCCCTCAACTTCTTACAACATTCCCAGACTACAAGCCTGATCTAATCTTTATAGATGGTGCACATACAGAGCCTGTAGTATCTAAGGATATTGCAAACTGTCTTGAACTCTGTAAACCTGGTTGCTTCATTCTAATAGATGACTACCATCTGAAGTATCCTTACCAGCCAGAAGTAAAAGCAGCTGTAGACGCTGCTCTTAAAAGCCAGAAGATCGTACTCTTACAACAGGCTGAAGCTGATACTAGGGAGTGGGGCTTATTCAAGAAAATCTTTTAAACTTGTATGAAATCATCTCGCGGTATACAAATCGTTCTCTGTCCTGACCTGTTACACACTACTTGATATCTCTTGAACAACTCTTCTTGATATATGATGTAAAAGAGACTATCTGTTTTTCCAAAATGGTAAAAGATAATTAAATCTTTAGTCAAATTCTTAGTCTTACATTCTGGTACATACCAAGTATCGTGACTGTATTCATCATACTGATCCATTCGTGACTTGAGTTCTATATGATAATCCTCTGAACTGTAATCCCAAGTATAGAATCGCTTCTCATGCTTGGTAATCTCTTCTCCGAGTAACTCCTCTAACCTTCCTTTAAGCTTGATCTCTTGGCTCCACCCATACAAGTGTTTGTCCGTAATACTCATTCTACTTCTCCGGCCTAAAATTATTTGCCGGGGAATACCAGAATGGATTACAAGGCCGCCTACGAGGAGTTAGCAGCAAAGACAGCTCAGAGATTGGAGAAGTACAAGGAGAACAACAAGAAGAAGTATGAGAAGCATAAGGATGTAATCAAACAGAGAGCATCTGAATACTATACCGCTAACAAGGAGGAGATCAATAAGAAGAAGCGTGAAGCCAGGGCAACTCTCCGGGGACGGTGTTTACTACAGGTAACTCCGGCCTAAGAATAAAATGTTGGTGGTATATAGAAATGGCAACTGTAGCGTGGAAGCGTACTATTGACAAGGTGATCAAGGAGGTGACTGAGATGATAGAGGACGGTGATTGGAATGAGGGCCAGTGGTTTGTAGATGGTGGTGTACGATATTTCTATACCTATACATCACGAGATGATTATATGATTCTGTTAAATGAGTCTGAGTGGACAGCAAAGCAGAAGGAGTATCTTGCCTTACAGTTTCCTTTACATCTGCGAAGCAGTCCTAAGTATCAGTTAATCAAATACTAATACAAACTTGGCGGCTTCTACAGCCAGCTTGTGTTGTTTCACTATATACTGTTTGGCCCAGTGATCTTTGTAATAGTTGGGATCTTCTGCATGCCGTTTGAGTTCGTAGTATCTTGCTCGTTGTATCTTGTTGAGCCTGTAATGTGCGTCACTGTAATACTTCTTGTGATGATATGTAAGAGCTGCGTTCCTGTTCTTTGCTTGGAACTGTGGATCAGCTAGATACGCTGCTCTTCTTGCTGCTGTTTGAAATGCTTTTTCCTCTGGTGTTAGCTCTTGCGGGCGACCCGGAGGCATGTTACTAAGATCTTTAAGATAAAAATCTTACTAACCTTTAGATGTCTGATGAGTGTGAAATAGAGTTTGAAGATATCGCCCTTGATCCTTATGGCACCTTCGCCGAGATTGCTGATAAGAAAGCGGCGTTGAAGAAGGCTAAGAAGTCAAAGAAGAAAGTACAAATCAAGGAAGAAGTATTTGTACTTGTAAAGCCTGTGGCCAAGGAACCTAACTGGGATGACTTGTATTTCTTGTTGGCGGATGCGGCTGATCACATTTTACAGAGCGTAATGAATCGTGAAGATATACCAGTAGATGCCAAACACTTGTTACAGGGTGTATTACATCTGAGAGAATCTCGGCAGATGATATACTGTGAAGGGACACATCTAACAGCTTACTCGGCGTTGTTCTGGTCTGACCGTTTGAAAGAGTGGTCTACGCAGTTGGCTCCGACAAGTTCTGTGGTAAAGAAGCAAGTAGCTTCTGAGGATCGTAATCAGCACGAGGGCTTATCGTGCGATCAGACATGAAACAGCGTGTAGCTTTGCTGTGCATGTGTATGCAAACCAGAGGTACATGATGTACCTGTGGTTGCCAGAGACCGTCTACAACTTTCCAAGAGAAGTTGAGATCGTCAAATGTATAGACAGCTTCTGTATTCTTATGGCCTACAGTTACTCTACCATCCACATTCCTGGGATCGATACCACCAAGGTACTGGCCGACTACAAGAGAGTCAAAGACAAACCCAAACCACTTCTGGTTTACATATAAGTAATAATGGGATTCAGTTCTCTTGTATGGCATTACAGGTAAGTATGCTACAGGATGTACTTTGGCATACTCATCAAGTGCTTTCATATCATTCCAAGAGTTGTAAGTAAGTAAGAACTCTGTGAATGTAGTAATGTGATAGATACTTGGGAAGTACATGACTGCTGGATGTGCACGCCCTGGTTCAGACTTTACGAATCGTATACACTGCGTGGAACCTTGTAGAGTTGTAAGAATCTTAGAAATATCGTAGTACCACATGACATCATACTCTGAGTAGAGTACATCAGTTAGATTCATTTGTAACATGAAGTCTTGGATGTAGAAGAATCTTTCCTGGACTTGCTTCCAGTAGCCAGCTCGGAAGGCTGTGTCGCCGGAGTATTTTTCTAAGAATCTTACATGTTGGGGAGACTTTTTAACGCTGGAGGCGAGAACCATTCGTACCTTAAGATCTTTGAGTGCTTCAGATGTAACTAGCCAGTAAGGATGTTCTATAATTAGATATAAAGGAATAGTCTTACTCCAGAGTCTAATTTGTTTGATACAGTCAACTAAGTATTCAGGCTGAGAGTCTCCGAGGTGAACAAGGATAAGACTCATATACTCTTAGGAAGATTATTCTCTTGATCGTAGACACCCTGTAGCCAAGTAATAGCTTCTTCTACTGTGTAAAAAGATCTGGTTGTTATCATCTTCCTGCCATAATCTACACCAGCATATAGTCTACCATAATTTCTAACTGCTAAGAATCTATCAGGGCTATCACCTCTACGCTTGTCTAAGACTATTCTGTAACCCTCGTCATCTATAGGAAAGTAGTTGTGGCGGTTCCTGTGGAGTGATGGAGGCATTCTAAGACTCTTAGAAATCTGTCGTTTAGATAGATGAAACATTTCGTATCCTTTGGATGTAACCAGTATCTGTCAGCATTACAGAAGTTAGGAGCTGAGGCAGAAGCATCAGGATATTTTGATGACATAACACTTCTTACAGAAGATAGTCTGCCTGAAAGTATTCTAACATTTGCAAAGGAGAATCCACGCGGCTTTGGGTATTGGATTTGGAAACTCTTTATCATTCAAACACTCTTAGAGAAATATCCTGATGGGCATACACTTATATATGCTGATGCTGGCTGTGGTATATCAACAACTCCAAAGGCTAGAGAGAACTTTGATCTGTGGATAAAGAGTATATATACTTCTACTTCAGGGCGTTTATCATTTGAGATGACACATCCTGAGGAGAATTACACAAAGGCTGATTTGTTTGATTTATTTGATGCTTGTCCTTCCTTTAGGAAGACAGGACAACGATCAGCGAGTATACAAGTGTACAAGGTGAGTAAAGAGAATAGGGAGTTTGTAACAAAAATGATACAGACTGCTATTCTTAAGAACAATCATTACATAACAGACGCACCTTCTGTTTCTCCAAACGCACCAACCTTTCAGGATCACCGTCATGATCAAAGTATTCTAAGTCTAATGATGAAGACGCACGGGTCATTTGTATTTAGGGATCACTGGAAGGATCCTGACTATCCTATAATGACACTGAGGCGTAGGAGTTAGTCTGAGTCAGATACAAAATCTTTTTTAGCGACCCAAGCTTTGTCTGATCCCTTGACTGAACCAGGAAGAACAGTTTGATAGAACTTGTAATAGGCATTATTGGAATGTCTATATTTATCAGTCATTACCCAAAAGATAGCTGTTAGTATACCTCTAATCTTTTGTTTACCTAACTCTGTTGTAGGATTAAGTGTAGTCAGATATTCAATAATTTTTTTATGATTCTTCTTAAGCTCATCAGGTGTATTGCCAAGGCCAAGCTTAGATAGAGTATGTAAGCGACGAGTATAGATTTGTTTGCTTGACAGTAACAAAGGTTTGTCTCTGGGTGCAAAGGTTTCAGGGAGTTCAAATGGCATCTACTAAGAGTCTATAATATGTCGGACTTAGGTCGTAACAGGATTACAAC
>Ga0208376_1000222_pt1 | contig 17796 bp, 4 predicted proteins | sample CryBogmetaGMA25M_FD_184548 | JGI IMG/M metagenome (GOLD analysis project Ga0208376, IMG submission 184548) | Freshwater microbial communities from Crystal Bog, Wisconsin, USA - MA2.5M (SPAdes) | ecosystem: Environmental > Aquatic > Freshwater > Lake | place: Crystal Bog, Wisconsin, USA...
GTCGTTGTGCGCGGCGAAGATGATGTCATGTACCACCTGGCCTACACCAGCAGCGGCTGGGGCAATTGGGAATCGCTCGGTGGACAGACGAAGTTTGCCCCGCAGGCGATTTCGTGGGGCAAGGATCGCTTGGATGTCTTCCACATTGGCCTTGACGGCAACTTCTATCACAAGTGGTGGACGGGATCACTCCAGAGTGCGTGGTATCAGGTGGGTACCTATCAGTACGTTCCCCCCCACATCATCCTTTCACCCCTGCAACTCACCCGTGGAGCACAGCAGAATGAGAGCGGCAGCGGCTTCACCCCGAATGGGCCGTTGCATATGTCCATCCGCCTGCCCGACGGCACGTACTACGAGCAGGCGCTCCAGGCCGATGCCAACGGGAGCTTTGGCTACCCGTATACGATGCCCATGAATGCGCAGTTTGGGCACTATGCCTACCGTATCCAGGATCTCACCACGGGTGTCTGGAGCAATACCGTTGAGTATGACGTGCTGGCCAGTGTTCCGACGGTGACACCGCCAACGGCGACGGCAACAGCGATACCGCCCACGGCGATACCGCCCACGCCAACAGCGACGGTCACGGCGACACCGCCCACGGTAACGGCGACAACGGAGACAACGACGCCAACGGCGATAGCGACCCGGACGGCAACCCCGGTCACGGCGATACCGCCAACGGCGACGCCCACGACGACGACCGGAAGTGTGCTGGCACTCGTTCCCGCCGCAACAACGCTTTCTGTCGGGGGCACGCTTGCGGTGGCGGTGGAGGTGCGCAGTGGCACGCAGCCCATTGACGGTGCCGCCGTCTACCTTGATTTTGACCCAGCGGTACTGGAGATCGTTTCTGTAATTCCCAGTGCCTCGCTCCCCATCTCCTTGACCCAGAAAATTGATCCCATCGGTGGACACCTCGACCTTATCCGGGGCGCGATTTCCTCCCTTCCCCAGGGAACGTTCTCGCTAGCGACAGTCACCTTCCGTGCTCGCACCGCCGCACCCACGGGTACCTCGCTCAGCATCAGCCGCACCACCGCCCGTCCGAGCGATGTCTCTTTCGGTGGCGTCTCGAAGTTGGGGCAGACTATTCCCGCCACCCTCACCATCCGCGATGGATCGGTGATCACCGTTGACGTGCCATTTGAGGGACGCCCGCAGGCTCCCAGCGCACGCCTGAGCGTACCGCTCTCGGTCACGCTCACCCTCGCCGGAGCCACTACTCCGGCCTATCAGGCTACGCTGACCACCGACCAGTACGGGCGCTTCCCGCTCGCGGGGATTGTCCCCGGCACCTATACCCTCCGCGTGAAACACCCGCAATCCCTGCGCGTCTCGTCCACCGTGGTGATCACCAGTGGAACCACAACGCTCTCCCTCGGGCTGCTCCCGAGTGGCGATGCGAACAATGATAATCGGATCAACCTGCTCGACTTCTCGCTGCTGTCGAGTACCTTTGGAAAGAGTAGCACGACCACCGGCTACGATAGTCGGGCCGACTTCAACAACGACAACATCATCAATTTGCTCGACTTCTCACTGCTCGCCAAGAACTTTGGCACGGCGGGATTGGCGTCATTTCCGCTCGCACTCACCACGGTGAGCACTCCACAGGTGGTTGCCCAGGTCGTGCGGGATCTGCGTGCCGGGGAAACGTTCGCCCTGGATCTGGCAGTGAACGCGCCGACGACGGGTATTGACGGGGCCGCCGCCTATCTCACCTTCGACCCGACGCTACTTGAGGTGGACACCATCACGGGAGATCCGATGCTGGATCTGTCGCTTCAGCAGGAGATCGACAATCCCAATGGGCAGGTGGCGTTGGTGCGCGGCACGCTCACGAGTCCGCTCCCCACGGGCCGGGTGAACCTGGGGCGGATCACGTTTCGGGCACGGACATCGGCGAGTGCCGCGACGATCACGCTGGTTGATGACGGCGCACTACGCCAGAGCGCGGTAACAGCCAACGGGCGCACCCTGTCACAGACCGACGCGCCCTGGCAACTCACGGCGACGACGGCGGGCTATTCTGTCTATCTACCGCTGGTTGTCCGCTAACCCGCATGGCGTCCCGGACATTGCTTTCGGGTTTAGGGATGTGGAAATTTTTAAGTATCCCAGCGTCATGTCACGCTGAGCAAAGCGAAGCGTCCCGACATCCGCATCGCCCGCCGGGACGCTTCGCTTCGCTCAGCGTGACATATCACTCGTAATGGGATAATTAAAAAATTCCGTGTCCCTTAGTGATGTCCTCCGCGTTACCACGACCGTCGTAGAACATGACTTTGCCGATACTCATGATAAGAGTAACGAGGATGCAATGCCTAGCAATCAACAACTCCGTCATATCTGGTTCGTTGGTTTTATCCTGCTGCTGTTGGCGAGTATTGCACTCCCATACACAAAGCTCAGAGCCGCAGCATCGGTTATCCTCAGTCTAAGTCCCTCAACGGTGACCATGGCACCGGGCGGGACAGTCACCATGACTATTCAAGTGCAAGCAGGGACGCAGTCCGTTGACGGCGCTGCCGCCTTCCTGGATTTCGATCCCACGCGGTTTGAGGTGATGGGGGTTAGTCCAGGGACGGCGTTGTCGTTCCCACTGACGAACCAGTTTGACAACAAGGCCGGTACGCTTGATCAGGTATACGGGGCGCTTACGGCACCCTACCCAAGTGGCACATTCACGCTGGCAACGTTTCAATTACGTGCGCTCGCAGGAACAGGAGATAGCACGCTCACCTTTAACCGGGGTACTCCCTCACTCCTGCGTCAAAGTGACGTGACCTCAGGTGGTGCCTCGGTACTTGGCTCTGTCTCCCCACTGACAGTTCACGTCGTTGCCTCAAATACGCTTACTACGACCCCCGCCGCGACGGCCATCACCTCTGCCACTCCCACTGCCTCCACTAATTCTACTCCCACCGCAACATCGGTTACCCTCAGTTTGAGTCCGTCAACAGTAACCATGACACCGGGCGGAACCGTCACGATGACCATTGAGGTGCAGGCAGGGACAAAGTCCGTTGACGGCGCTGCCGCCTTCCTGGATTTCGATCCTACACGGTTTGAGGTGATGGGGGTTAGTCCAGGGACGGCGTTGTCGTTCCCACTGACGAACCAGTTTGACAACAAGGCCGGTACGCTTGATCAGGTATACGGGGCGCTTACGGCACCCTACCCAAGTGGCACATTCACGCTGGCAACGTTTCAATTACGTGCGCTCGCAGGAACAGGAGATAGCACGCTCACCTTTAACCGGGGTACTCCCTCACTCCTGCGTCAAAGTGACGTGACCTCAGGTGGTGCCTCGGTACTTGGCTCTGTCTCCCCACTGACAGTTCACGTCGTTGCCTCAAATACGCTTACTACGACCCCCGCCGCGACGGTCATCACCTCTGCCACGCCCACTGCGACGGTGACATCTGCGACGGCCACTGCATCCGCCAATTCCACTCCCACTGCAACATCGGTTACTCTCAGTTTGAGTCCCTCAACAGTGATTGTGGCACCGGGCGAAACCGTCACCATGACCATTGAGGTGCAGGCAGGGACGCAGTCCGTTGATGGTGCCGCCGCCTTCCTGGATTTCGATCCCACACGGTTTGAGGTGTTGGGGGTTAGCTCAGGAACGGCATTGTCGCTCAAACTGACAAACCAGTTTGATAACAAGGCCGGCACGCTTGACCAGGTGTACGGGACACTCACGGCACCCTATCCAAGTGGTACATTCACGCTGGTGACGTTCCAATTGCGTGCGCTCGCAGGAACAGGTGATAGCACGCTCACCTTTAACCGAGGTACCCCCTCACTCTTGCGCCAGAGTGACGTGACATCAGGTGGTGCCTCGATACTTGGCTCTGTCTCCCCACTGACAGTTCACGTCGTTACTTCAAATACCATCACCGCGACTCCCACTCTAATATCAACGCGAGTGCCATCACCAACACCGACAACCACGCAATTCAAGGTGTTTCTGCCATCGGTACGAAGATCGTAGATTTCCTACCCCATGATGGTGCTCAGGTCGTCCAGGTAGATCGTCCCGCTACCGCATAAAACGATCTATCATGCATGTCGTCGAGGACGATGGCTGGGGAGACGATCTTTCCATTTCGTCAGCGCACTTCCAGTACAAGGAATAATAACCATGACCAAACATCGCCGTTCCTTTTTTCGACGGATTACATGGACGATCTGGTTATTGTTCAGCATCACCACTGTTGCACCGCTGGCGAGTGCCGCACCATCGCATACCCTCTCCCCGGCGGTGCAATCACCAGCAGTGAACCATATTGCTGACACAGCCCTGCCATCGTTGGAGAACCAGGATTCTCTCCTCCTTGCTTCCGATGAGCTACAGACGATATCCGCGCCTACATTAAACCAGTCTGCGCCGCCCTCGAATGCGATTGAATTAGTAGATCGTCGAACCAGCAATGGCAAGGTTTTTCTCAACCCGGATGGGAGTGGGGAAGCATTCGCCTATACCAGCCCTATCCATTACCAGACGGCTGATGGGCATTGGGAGGAGATTAACAATGATCTCATCCTTGACTCCGCGAGCGGCAACTGGCGCAATGCGGCGAATGATACCGTTGCACAATTCGCCCTCACAAGTCCGATGGTTGCCCCACCCCTTGCCCGTGTGTCCAAAAACGCCGTTGCCTTCGCACTCGCCCCCTCAAACGCCGCGCTGGTCTCCATCGCAATGGGTGTCTACGGACTCTCCTTCATTCCATTGGGCAGTTCCTCGGTACAGGGGCAGGTAAGTGGCGCATCAATCCTCTATCCAGATATTTATCCTTATGTCGATCTTCGTTACTGGGTTTCCTCAGATCAGTTCAAAGAAGATGTGATCTTTCATCAGCCACCCGCTGACAGCAAAATCTCCTTTCTCCTTGATGCAAAAGGGGGGACTCTTGCGGCAACCCCTGAAGGTGCGGTGATCTTCACCGGCTGTACAACTAACTGCCCCCGCCTAGCACCGCCATTCTTCGAGGATGCCGCCGGTGCCACATCCACCAGTGTGGGCGTGAGTCTTGCGGATCAAGGATCTGGGCGCTATCTGCTCACCTATACCTTCGATACAGCCTGGCTTGCAAGTTCACAGCGTGTGTATCCGGTCGTACTCGACCCAACGACCGCCGAGTCACGGGCGGGCGCAAGCATGTACCTGCAAAGCGGCAACCCAACCACTGCGAGTTGCAATGCGCAGCAGGCAGTTTTTGTTGGGTATAATCCAGGGCCGCTCAATAGCGCAAATTCTTGGTTCAACCGCTTACAAACACGCGGTTTCTTCTATTTTCCATTGCCCGCCATCCCTACTGGATCGAGCATCACTGATGCAACCTTCTACGCCTATCAGTATGTTGTCCCTGTAGGTGGCAGCGGCTTTAACACGAACCTCTATCGTGCGACCCAGAATTGGTACGATCCCTCGGTCTGTGCGTACGGGACAGGCGTTTGGACATGGAACCAACAACCGACTGTTGATACGGGTACGGCATGGTCGAGTTCCTTTGTGGACACGACTCTTGGCTTCAAGGGTTGGAGTATTACAGGGCTCGCACAGCAGTGGGACTCCGGCGCGCTTCCCAACAACGGGCTGGCGATCTTTAGCGCCCCAGAATCTCAGGTCGGCTCTGCCTTTTGCGCGGCAGTCGCTACAGGTAACCAATGTGGGCAGCCGTCTAATGCGGAAGCTCTTCACCCCTACGTACGAATTACCTTTGCTGGGCCGACGATCACGAGCGGGTTGACGCTGACGCCAGCGATTCGCGCACCTGATGCGCCTGTCGAGGCCAGCTTTGTTGCTGCCAACGGCGGCTCGCGTGCGGTCGTGATCGATCTTCAGGCAAGTGCCCCAGGGTTAGGCGATTTTCCCATTGCATCTGGGATCACCCTTGCCAAGGGTGGTGGCACCTACACGTATCGTCAGACCCGAACATTTCCCGCAGTCGGAGCATCGCCCGTTTGCGCCCAGTATCGGATTAATGGGGGTGCTTGGCAAAACCTCCCAGCAGAAGGTGGGACACCCTGCACCACACTGACCATCCAGGATACGGCCCCTACGATCAGCGCGATAGGTGACCAAACGATTGCGGAGAATGGTGTACTCGGTCCGCTTACCTTTACCATTAGCGACTCGGAAACCCTAGCCGATAGCTTGATTGTTAGTGCAACCAGCAGTGATCTCGTGCTCGTTCCAACGGCAAATATTACGCTGGGCGGAAGTGGGGCGAACCGCACGGTGACAGTGACGCCGATGTCAGCGCAGTTTGGCAGCACGACGATCACGCTTACCGTAAGCGATGGACGAAACACCAGTCGTACCAGCTTTACCCTGTCCGTCACCCACACTAACACTCCACCCACGATCAGCCCTATCGGCGCCCAGTCGATTCCTGAGAACGGTACGCTCGGCCCGCTGACTTTCGCGGTTGGGGATAGCGAGACGGCCCCCGCCAATTTGACGATGACGGCGGTCAGTAGTACCCCCGCCCTTGTTCCTCATGCAAATATCGTCCTGGGCGGAACTGGTTCGAGCCGCACAGTAACAGTGACTCCCCTTCCTGGCTATTTTGGTAGTACGACAATCACTATCACCGTCAGTGATGGATCACTCACGGCCACCACCAGCTTCGTTCTGACAGTCACACAGATCAATACCGCGCCAACCATCAGCCCGATTGGCGACCAGATGGTGATGGAGAACGGGGTTCTTGGCCCGATCTCCTTCACGGTGAACGATCGTGAGACTCCGGCAGCAAGTCTGACGATAACGGTCACAAGCAGCGATCTGTCCATTGTGCCTCTTACGAACATCGTCCTGGGTGGGAGTGGGGCAAACCAGACCGTAACGGTGACACCGCTGCCAAACCAATTTGGTAGCATTACGATGACGCTCACGGTGGGCGATGGTGCAATGACCGGCAGCGCGAGTTTCTTACTCACCGTGCGCCCGCTCAATTACCCACCAACGGTTTCGGCTATTGCCAATCAGACGGTTGGGATTGACAGTCAGGTTGGTCCGATCACCTTTACGGTCAATGATGTGGAGACTCCTGCGAGCAGTCTGATCGTCAGTGTGAGCAACGATAATCCTGCGCTCATTCCTCTATCAGCGATCATCATGGGCGGCACGGGAATCACGCGGACGATGACCCTCACCCCAACTCAGGGTCAGGTCGGACTTGCGACCATCACCCTGAACGTGAGCGACGGCCAGCGCAGTGGACACGTTACGTTCCATATCACCGTCTCTGCCGCAGTTCGGGTGTATGGCACCATTGTGGTGAATGCCGACAGCTATACGAGTCTTTCAGACGGTACGATTGTCGCAACCGGCAATCTGCGCCTTGGCGATCATTTAGTGCTGGAGGGTACGACCGCAGCATTGCGCATCAATCCCACAACGAAAATGATCAGTGGATCGGGTACCCTGTCCCACATTGTTGGCCACTACCCCTTGTTTGTCGGCAACCTCACCGCTAGCGGCGCAAGTGGGATTATCACGCCTGACACCGGCGCGACGATCTCGCTTAGTGATATTGCAGGCTTCCCGATCAGTGGTGCACTCACGTTGAGCCAAATACGAGTGGATAACGGCATCGCCGCTGGATCAGCAAGCGTGCGACTGAGTTCAGCCGGTGTCCAAGGGACGGCTGCCGCTACCTTTACGCTTACCCCAGGGCCAACCTTCGGTGGCGTTCTCGGAGCATTCACCTTGGCCACCGCTGGTGTGACGATAGAGGTAGGGGCCGGAGCACTGCTCACACCTAGCAGCATTGCGGTTCCATCCTTCGTCATCAAGGTGCCGGATGCATTTGGCGGGGCGCGGGGCAACGCCAAGGGGTTACTCATCTCCCCGACCAATTTTCAGATCACCAGCGCAACTATCACGCTCCCAGAGATTGTGATTGGCGACGGGACGAAGATTCGTCTGACTGCCAATACGGCAACCCTAAGCTTCAATGCGGTAACGAGTTCGTATAGCTTTGCACTGAAGAGTACACTCAACCTTACCTTGCCCGGAAATACTCAGAAAATTGCGACGAGCCTCACACTCAGTGAGCGTGGGGGTGCAACCGAGATCGCGGGATCGTTATCAAGCTTGAATCTAACCATCGCCGGCAGCACACTCGTGATGAAGGATGTTGCCATCGCGAATGACGGCCTTGCGGTTGGGACTGCGACGCTCTCCGTTCCCCCTGCTCTTGGCAAGAGCGTGACAGTGAGCGATGTGCGAATGACCGCGAACGGACTGAGCATTGGTGGCGGGAGCTTTGCCCTCGCAGATATTCCGTTCGGCGGCGCAGGCGAGCGTATCACAGTGCGATCCCCCGTGGTCAGCCTACAGGTCAATGGGGACGCCTACACGTTTACTGGCTCAGGGAAGCTCCGTATCCGCCTGCCTCAAAATACCCCGCCCGATAGTACCTTGAGCTTTACCGTAAGCAGTGATGGCACCTTTACCGCAAGCCTTTCCGCACTATCCCTCACAATCGCTGGGGCAAACCTAAACCTATCGGCGATCACCTTCGCAAATGATGGTCTGCACGCCGCCACGGCGGCGCTGACGCTGCCAGCGCGCTTCGGCAGCCCCACGGCCACGGTGATGGATGTCGCTCTCACGCAAAGCGGGTTGAGCCTGAGCGGCGTGACGATTGCCTTGAGCAAAGACATCCAATTTGGGAGCAGTGGGAAACTATGGATTGCGGGGGCAAAACTCAACCTGAAGGTGTCTCCCTCGGAATACACATTTGATGCCAGCGGGACACTCCACATCAACCTTCCCGGTAACGTCCAGAACACACCGATTTCATTCCATTTCAGCTCGACCGGCGATGTTTCCGGCACGGTTGCGAAGCTAACGCTGGCTATCGGTGGAACGAGCGTATTCTTGCAGAATATCGTACTGTCGAATAGCGGCCTGTCTGTTGCACAGGCGCAGATCACCGTACGTGGCGTCACCGGCACACTCACGACTATTGGCATCACTGACGCCGGACTGAGTATCGGTAGCTCCTCCATTCAACTGCCTAATCAGATCAATCTGGCGGGTGATCGAGCTGTGCTACTGAAGCCAACGCTCAGTGTGCAGACAACTAGCGGTGGCTACACGATAACGATAAAAGGAAACGTCAAGCTTAACCTGCCACAAAATACACAGACCATCCCGAATGTCTCCGTCACAATCAGCACGAATGGCCAGTTCAACGGCAGCCTTGGCAGTGTGACGCTGAAGCTTGGCACGGTACAACTTGACCTGAGCAATGTGGTGGTGAACAACGATAGCCTGAGCGTCGGAAATGGCACGCTACGACTCCCGGCGAATCTGGGCGGTGCAACAGGTGGAGTGACGAATGTCCGCGTTACCAGCAACGGCCTAAGTATTGGTGGTGCAATGGCGAACATTAATCTTCCAGACCTGCGCCTTGGCAGCACGAGTGGATTTGCCGTCACCGGAGTGAAGGCATCTATCACAGTGGCAAGTAACCAAAGCTACAAGATCTCGCTGAGCGGCACCGTGCAGATTAAGATTCCCGGATCTCAGGCCAGTGCCGCAGGTACGATCATTGTGGATAGCTCAGGTAGTCTGAGTGGTTCAGTCAAGAGTTTCGCGCTCGCTGTGGCAGGAATGTCCCTAAACGTCAGCAATGTCAGTATCAGTGGCGGGACGTTGAATGCAACCAGCGCATCACTTTTAGTACCTAGTTCCTTCGGCGGGGCGAGTGCGGCTGTCTACAACGTGAGTATTTCCCCCCAGAGCGGAGTGAAGATTGGTGGTGGCAAATTTTCGCTCCCGGCTATTAAGGCGGGCGACTTTACCCTCGGCCTCCAAGGTGAACTGAAGCCATCAGGCACAGGCTATCTGATCACTGCAGGTGGTATTTTCGGGGTACCGGGAATTGGCAGCGCGGCTGGGTGTAGTGGGATTGCTGTGAGCGTCACCATCGCCACCGACGGTGCGGGTGTCATGACGATGTCGATCCGCGAGCCTCAGGGCGATGCAGAAGTTGCACGGGTGCTGGGTGCTGTAGATAGTCTCACTCCAGTCGGAGGTTCTTCGCAGATTGAGCATCCCCCAACCCTCAGCGGCATTGGGTTGCGCCAAGTGAGCGTGACCCTGAACTGCCAAATCCCGATTGGGACAACCGGCTTCTTTATGACGTCGGCATCGGGTACCGTGACTCTGAGCGGTGGTAGCACGCGCATTGATATTGCCGTACGGATCATTGCTGGGCGCGAAATCTTCGGGGTCGCACCCCTCAGTGCCGATGCGCAAGCCTATCTTCAGACTAAACCGTTTGAGATGGGACTCAGCGGAAGTGTGAAGGTCTTTATCTTCCAAGTTGGCGGTGCCCAAGCGAAACTGACGAACAAAGAGTTCAAGGCAACGCTCTTTGTCACGGCGGTGATTGTGCGTGGAAATATCTCGGTGCGCGCATGGAGCGACTCACGCGGTTTCCTCTTTACCGGATCCGGCTCAATGGAGGTTGGCTTGAACAAGGGCGAGATCGCCCGCCCGTGTGCATGGGGCTTCTGTACGAACATCCCGCCCATCAACATGAAGTTCGGTGGGATCTGGGTGGACGCAGGAGCCTTCCGCAACGGAACCTGGGGCTTCAAGGGGAATGTGTCCTATATGGGCTTCCGCACTGGGGTCTTTGTTGACTCGCGAGGGAACATCTCGATCGGCAATGTCGATCAAAACCAGCTTGTCTCCAGCGCACAGATAGTCGCGGCACGCGAGCGTGCGACACTGGCTGGTACCACAAATCTCGATCAGGCTAGCCTAGCACTCATCTTCCCTTCAGCGACGGTGACGGATATGCCAGTGAGCGTCGTTGCTGGCAAGGATCTGATCATCGCGCTGACGCGCACCAGTGATGCGCCATTGCTAACCCTCGTTACGCCCGGTGGTGTGGTGGTTACACCCACGGTGCGGCTCGTCAATATCGCATATGACGAAACGATTTCGGGGACACTCGGGCTACCAGGTGGCCAAGTTCAGGAAACCTATGTGGTGCATGGGGCAGAGGCTGGTACATGGATCGCACGGCTGAGCGGCGCAGCACCGAGTAACAGCTACCAGTTACTCATCCTGAGCAACGATATACCCCCTGCTTTCCAAGATGTCCAGTCCACACAAACGGAGCCCCTGACGGCAGAGATCGCATGGCGACTCAATGACAACACGGCACAGACGCATGTGAGTCTCTGGGCGAGTACAACGCTGCCCGTTGGGCAGGAGCAGGCGCATACGGGACTCTTGGTGCGCGAGACTATCACCCAGCCGACTGACGGCTCGTTGCAGCATACGACCGTTGATCTCAGCTCGCTGCCGAGCGGCACCTATTACCTCTACCTCCAAGCCGACGATGATCGTAACGCACCGGTTCGGGCCTACACCACCACGCCAATCGAAATCACAGCTCCCTGGCCAGTCACATGGGATGCCCAGACACTCGTGACACCCGGCTATCGCAGTTTGTCATTGGCGTGGCAGCCTCACCCAAGCCCAGATGTGACAGGCTACCGTCTGACCATTATGGCCGGCGAATCAACACGGGTGATCACAGCAAGCACCCTGCTATCAACAACTGTTCTGTCGCTTGACCCAGGTGTATCCTATACCGTCACAGTTAGCGCTTTTGACGATACAGGTCAGATAGCGAATTCCCCGTCGGTGACGAGGGTACCGGACGGAGCTGCCTTTGGACTCGCTGTAACGCCCACACTCCTGCATCTCGTCGCCGGAAATGCCATTACCGCTAACCTTACGTTACACACGTTGATTGACCCCTACCCCGATGTGGTGGGCCTATTGAGTGGGCCGCTACCCGACGGGCTGAGCCTGACATTTACCACATCCATCGTTACGCCAACGGTGGCGGGGGTGACGACCAGTGCTACGATCACGGCATCAGAGACGCTTGCTGCAGGAAACTACGAGGTGCCAATCTTGGCACAGGGCATCGGTGTAACGCAGGCAGTTACGATTGAGGTGCAGGTTGTCAGGCAAAGCTTTACCCTAACGCCGTCCAGCACCGCACTCACCCTACAGGCGCAGCAGCAGGCGACACTACACGTATCATCAACAGGGATCGAGGGTAGTAGCAACCCGATCATGCTACGACTGGATGGCGTACCCGTTGGGCTCGATTACACATGGAGTACGGACATCATCACGCCAAGCGTAGATGCAACGCTGACTTTCAGCGACACAACCACCCTCCTAGGCGGGAGGTATACGTTACGGGTGGAGGCAAGCGACGGTGTAACCACCATGACCATCCCAATCGATCTCACGGTGAGTAAACCTGGGGTTGTTATGACCGTAGCACCGATACGAGCTCTGCTGTCGGCAGGGCAAAGCGCCGTGTTCGCAATCAATATGAGCGCGGTTAACACATGGACAATGCCGGTTAGTGTGAGCTTAGATCTCGCGAGTATTTCGCCAGATATCACCGTCGGGATCTCATCCACGCTTCCCATCTCGGGAACATCGGCGAAAGGGCTATTCTATGATCTCACACTCCCCCCGACAGCACAGGCGTGGCTTATTGTGACGGCTGCTGATATTACGACGGGCGGAATCTACGAACTGCCCATCGTTGTGACGGCTGATGGATATGAAGGTCGTAGCACTATCGAACTGGAGGTCGTCCCTTATGGGATGAAGGTCTGGCTACCATTTGTTCTTCGATAGAAGGTAAGCACGTTGATACATACATTGATCTGGAAAAATATATCGTCCTTGTTATCACCCATCTGCCAGTAGCCCACGGTGGGCTGGCACCTGCTCAAGGAAGTTTTGTCGGGCCACTGGGTCGGAGATCTGCTCGGCGCGGGCCAGCAGATCGGCGCGGGCACGGGCCAGCAGCAGTGGGGCGCGTGGGTCGGCGTTGGCGCGCAGAGCTTGGTAACAGGCTAGGTAGACCACCATCGGCTCCTCGGCACCATCAAGCGATCCGGTGGCGAGGGAGGATAAGATCTCTTCGGCGGGTGTGAGCGCGGCTGCCACATCACCTCGGGCCAGGGCCAAGAGTGCCAATCCCGCCAGTGGCTCGGCGATCAGCGCCGGGGTGCCGACTTCACGCAGCGTCGCCAGAGATTGTTGGTAGGCATCCTCCGCCGCCGCCATATCGCCGGTGCCGAAGGCGACATTCCCCAGCCCTCGCTGCGCACCCCCGGTCAAGACGGGATCGCCGATCTCCTGCGCGAGCGCTAGGCAGTCGGAGTACGCCTTGTACGCCGCAGCGTACTCGCCCTTATGGGTCGCGACCAAACCCAGATTGCCCAGAGTGGCGGCCTCTACCCGCCGGTCACCAACCTCGCGGAGCTGAGGGAGTCCCCGCTCCAGGATCCGTTGCGCTCCGGGGTAGTCGCCCATCAGGATGCAGAGAAAACTGAGGTTGCTCCGTGTTGTGCCCGCAATCTGATTATCGCCGATTGCGTCGGCGTAGGCCAGATTTTGTTCAAGCGCCACCCGTGCGCCGGAAAAATCCCCCTGTTCGGCCAGCAGGGTCCCCAAGTTGCCTAAAGCGTGGCACTCCTGCCGCCGATCCCCGAGCGACCGGGCAAGGCTCAGGCTCTGGGTGTACCAGCCGCGAGCCTCCGTGTGCGCGCCTTGTTCGAGCGCCAGCGTGCCGAGATCGGTCAGCGCCCGACAGACACAGTGCTGGTCATTGTTGGCACGTGCAAGCTGGAGGCTGCGCTCCAACTGAACACGGGCGTCGGCGTAGTCGCGCTGGCGCAGCAGCGTCCAGCCCCAACGCTGGTAGCCGGTCGCCTCCAGGCCAATCAGGTTGGCCGCCTGCGCCCACGCAATCGCCTCCTGGGTTGCCGCAACCGACGCCGGGTAATCACCGATACGCTCGGCATAGCGCCCGCACTGGAGGGCCACCTCCGCGCAGCGCCGAGGATCGCCGAGTCGCTCGGCTAGATCGCGCAATTGATCGAGATCCGCCGACTCTAGGGCGCGTTCGCCCAGCACCTCATAGATCGTCTCGCGGGCCAGCAACAGATCGTAGCGTTCGCTCAGGTTATCGCGAGGAACCAGATCCAGGGCGCGGCTGAGATAGGCCAGGGCGGCGGCGTTGGCGTAGCGATCCGCTGCCGCCGCACCAGCACGGCGCAGGTACTCGCGCTTTTTGGCCAGATTGTCGCTCTGCTCGTAGTGGTAGGCCAAGATGTCGAGTACGCCATCAGTATCAGCCCCAGCGGATCGCTCCAGGTAGTTCGCCAACTGCCCGTGCAACGCCGTGCGTGTGGCCGCACCCAGGCTTTCGTATGCTACTTCGCGGATGATAACGTGCTTGAAAAGATAGGCCAGTTCTGGCTCAGGCGTATCCAATGGCGTCATGTCAAGTCGCGCCAGTTCAGCCAATTCCCGCGTCAGCCCTTCGGGCGAACTCAAAGTTGGGAAGGCTCCGCGTAGCCAGTCTACGGGAAAACGCCGTCCAATCACGCTCGACGCCTTCAAGATCACCTGCTGCTGCCCGGTCATCTGGTCCAATCGGCTCAGGATCAGGCGGTGAAGGCTATCGGGGAGGGCCAGCGACTCAAGGGCACCATCCTTGTAGGGATCAATCTCCCGGTCGTGGAGATAATTCAGCAACTCCTCCAAGAAAAAGGGGTTGCCCTGGGTTCGCTCCATCAGCCGGGAGACAAGAGTATCAGGTATCACGCCAGCCTGTGCGGGGAAGATCTGAAGCAACTTTGCCCGGATGAGTTGCTCGGCTGCTGCAGTATCAAGTCCCCCAAGAGTGATCTGGGTCAGGCCCGGCAGCCGCTCAAGGCGCAGGCCGTGCAGCTGGGTGATGTCTCGCGGGCGATAGGCCAGCACGATGAGTACGGGCAATTCCTGGACAACCCGCACGAGGTCGTTCAGCAAATCATCTGATGCCGCATCAATCCAGTGCGTATCCTCCAAGACAATCAGCAGACCGCCGCCTGCACCTTGGGCCTCACGAGCCGCCGCCATCAGACAATCGCGCAGCAGGGCGTGCAGCGCCCCCTGGCGATCCTTCGGCTCTAGGCTCTGGGTAAAGTCGCTCTCCGGCAGAGAGAGCCCGAGCAGCGGCCCGAGCAATGGGGTCGCATCAGCTCGCTCTGGTGCCCAAATTGCGACAAGTTCTTGGAGCGCGTGGATCTGCTGTCGCAGCGAGGCATCCGGGTCACTGTTGAAGATCGCACGCCAGATCGGCTGCCAGACGAGGTAAGGGCTACGTGTGCCGGTGGCGTGGCAGGCACCGCCGTAGCCAATGACATGGCGCTGATACGCCAACCTGATGATCTCGGCAACCAGGCGCGACTTGCCCTGGCCCGCTTCTGCGGTGATGCCCAAAACCTGGCCGTGCCCGGCCAGCGCCTGATGAAGGACCTGGCTGGCTAAGACGATCTCATCGGTACGTCCAACCAGGGGAAGATCATAGGTCGGTTCTTGGAGGCGCGTCGCCCGGCGCTGATAGATGTCGCCGACCGCGAAGGTGAGCTGGAGTTCCGCTTTACCCTTGATACGGACGGGTGGACGTGGCTCGAAGGCAACAGCACTCGCAACGGCAGCATGAATCTCTGCGCTAACTAAGGTTCCCCCCGGTGCAGCCATACTCATGAGCCGGGCTGCCACATTTACCTCGTCGCCCAGAATGCCGTAGGTGTGGCGGTTGACGCTGCCATACGCTCCGCAGCGCATAATTCCCTGGCTAATGCCGATCTGGAGCGGGGGCAACCCTCCCGCCACGACGGCCTCACGCTGGAGCGACAGCGCGGCCAATACCGCACGGCGGGCGTCATCCTCATGAGCCACCGGCGCACCAAACGCGATGCAGAGGTAGCTCCCTTTATCGCCAATGACGACCTGGAGCAGTGCGCCATCGTAGCGAGTCAGGACGCCCTGCACCGCTCGGATGAAGGCATCAAGCCGGGTATGAGCGTCTGGGTCAGCGTCATAATCAATCCCGGTAAAGCGCAGGAAGAGCGCAACAGCCGGTCGCAATTCGGTGAGGAAGGTACCCTGTCCTGCTAGTTCGCGCTGGTAGACCGCAGGCAGGAGCCACGGTCGCAGCATCGCTGCCGAGAGCGCCGCAGGTGATAATGCCGGCCACGGGGAAACCGGCGGAGCTGCTGCAAGGCTACCGAGCAGGGCGAATCGCTCGCCCCGATCATGATCATCGCGCCACTCGATGATCTTTGCCGCACTCCCCAATGCGCTGACGGTCGCCTCATCAAGTAGAATCTCGCTCGCCAGGGCATGATGTTCAGCGGCGGCCACGCGGGCGAGGGTGTCGCCTGCCAACAGATCCAGCGATTGAATTTCTGGGTCGCCGACCACAAAACGACGGGCGGGGCCGCATGCCACCGCAACCTTCAGCGCCAGGGCCGTGGTGCCGCCCCCCGGCAGAGGAATATGGGTAAAGACCGACATCGCTCGCTGCATGCCAACCGCGCAGGCAGTCGCACGATGCGCGACCGAACCGTCGGCAGCGGAAAACCAGCAGGTAATCGCATCACCAGCAAAGCCGATCACGCTGCCACGGTAGGTATTAACCTGTGTAATCAGTGCAGCGTAGGTAGCATTGATCTGGTCGGTGAGCGCCTCGCTGCCCCGACGCGGGCCAAGAGCCTGACGCAGCATCTCCGTGAGAGGGGTAAAGCCGGAAATATCCGCAAAGAGAACTGCGCCGTCGGCATGGGGAGGGAGCGAGATACCACACGCCAGCGCATGGCACCGATCCTGTGGGAGATAGGCGGACAGGGAGATCACGGATAGAGCAACTCTGAGATATAGCCTATCACTGCTCGACGAGCCTGCGGATGCAGCACGCGCCAGAGCTGCCTTAGCTGAGACTCATCCAAATCTGGTATGAGGGCGAGATCTGAGGAGATGGGTTCCTGCACGACGGTGACGGGCGATGGAGTGACGGGCGCGGGCGCGACGGCGACGCTCGCGGGACGAGGGCGCTGGGTCATTGGGCTACGTGCAACGCTGTCCTGTTTGCGCGGGCGACCGCGACGTCGTGGTGGCGGTGCGACTGGATTGTCGGCTGTGGAGTCCTGTCCGTCAGCACAGGTAGTGCTGGCGGATAGGTCTGGTGCAACGAACGGCAGATCCTGAAGCGGATCAGGATCGTTAACGGGGGACACGGAACCATCATCAATCTCAAACTCGCGCCAGCCCTCATCGGCGGGCGGAGGCGCGGCAGGCGGGGGTACAGCAGGCGGGGTCTCAACCGCAGCGTAGGACGGCGGGATCATCTCGCGAAGCGCCTCAATAACCAGTGCGCCCACAGCGGGCAGCGTGCGGATCACACCGCCCTCAGGACGGTACAATTCTTTCACGAACTGCGCACGATCCACGCCCTCTATCGCATTGCTTTTGCCCGGTATTCCCTCGCGCTCTCCCATCACAACCTCCAGGGCACGACGGAGCGGGTTAATCACCCGTGGCGGCAGATTAAATGTTGCGAGCCACGCCTGAAGCTGGAGTGCCTTCTGTCGATCATCGTTGATCATATGCCCATCCTTACTCACATCTCAACGACTGCATTAACGTATTTTACACCACATCATGATGTGCCGTGGGCAATAGCTGACTCAACAACCTCTAGGCTCACTTCTGTCTCGCCACGGGCACGGGTGGCCTGTTCAGCAGCCAGACGCAGCGCACGGCTGGCGCTAATTCGCGCTAGAAAGGGCACCTGCTCAATTGCCGCATTCAGCCGATCTGTGGCCGCTGTACTCCATGCCATCGTCTCCGACGAGTGATCGGACGACCGG
>Ga0208376_1000225_pt1 | contig 17747 bp, 14 predicted proteins | sample CryBogmetaGMA25M_FD_184548 | JGI IMG/M metagenome (GOLD analysis project Ga0208376, IMG submission 184548) | Freshwater microbial communities from Crystal Bog, Wisconsin, USA - MA2.5M (SPAdes) | ecosystem: Environmental > Aquatic > Freshwater > Lake | place: Crystal Bog, Wisconsin, USA...
GGATCGTCTCGCTCGGCGGCCAGCACGTCGAGAATCGTGCCGACGGCGAGGCCCACGCCACCGTCGCCACCATCGATCACGACCACGCTGACGGTCGGCGGCCGCGTGCCAGCCGGCCGGCCGAGCACCTCATCGACGTCGGCCAGCGGCGTGAACCCTTCCCCGCGACGGACCACCGCCCGGTCGGCGACGACCTGTACCTTGTCGCGGGCATACTGCTCGAGCCGCACCACGTCGGCGAGCGGCACGGCCACCCGCCGGCCGGCCGGCGTGCCGCAGACGAGATACCGTTCGGCAGTCTCGGCCGGGGACGTCAGGGCCGCGTCGGGCTCCCGTGCGACGGGCGGCAACCGGGCCACGCGCTGCAGGCCGCGGAGGTCGAGGATCAGCACCACGCCGCCGTCTCCCAACACGGTCGCCCCGGAATAGAGTCCTAGTCCTGCGAGAAGCCCGCCGATCGGCTTGACCACGATGGTGGACAGGCTCGCGGCATCGAGCAGGTCGCGGCAGCGAAACTGGTCGGCGGCCGACTGCATCCCGTCGACGACGAGCCCGAACTCGTGGTCATCGACCCGCACGAGCACCACCGTCCCCTCGTCGCGGCAAGCGGTCGTCTCGCGGATGCCCAGAAACTGGTCGAGGAACAGGATCGGCACGAGCCGGCCGCGGACCCGCATCACCGGGGCCTCGGCGAGGCCCTCGATCCGCGGACTCTGACGATCCCGGGACACCGGCACGAGTTCGCCCACCGCCGACTGCGGGATGGCGAACCGCTCGCTGCCGCAGCGGACCACGAGCGCCGGCATGATCGCGAGCGTGAGCGGGACGTGCACGCGGACGGTCGTGCCCGCGTCAGGCACGCTCTGGAGGTCGATCGTGCCGCCGATCGCTTCGATGTTGGTCCGCACGACGTCCATGCCCACGCCGCGGCCCGACACGCTCGTCACCGCGGCGGCGGTCGAGAAGCCCGGCTCGAAGATGAACTGCAGGACCCGCTCGGGCGACAGCGCCGCCGCCTCGGCCGCCGATACGAGTCCGCGGGCGATCGCCTTTTCCCGCACCTTCTCGACGGCGATCCCACCGCCGTCGTCGGAGACCTCGATGGTCACGCGGCCGCTCTCGTTGAAGGCCCGCAGCGAGAGCCGTCCCGCCCGCGGCTTGCCGGCGGCGGCGCGGACGTCGGGAGGCTCGATGCCATGGTCGACGGCGTTGCGGATGAGATGCGTGAGCGGATCGCGGATGCTCTCGATCAGCGAGCGGTCGAGTTCGGTGTCGGCACCATCGATGACCAGCTGCACCTCCTTGCCGCACGACACCGCCAGGTCGCGGACGGTCCGCGGAAACCGGCTGAAGACGTGCTCGACCGGCTGCAGCCGCGTCTTGACCGCCGTCTCCTGCAGGGCATTGGTGACCGCGTTGATCCGCTGCCCACAGGCCTGCACGGCCGGGTCGTCGCTGTCCACGCTCCGCAGCTGATTGCGGGCCAGCACGAGTTCGCCGACGAGGTCGAGGATCGAGGCCAGAAGTTCGACATCGACACGAACAGTCGTCTCCGCAGCGGCCACGCTCACCGGAGGAGCCGGCGTTGCCGGACTGACCGCGGGGACCGTTGACGGGGCAACGGCGGGGGCCGGTGGTTCGACTGCGGCCGGTGCGGCCACCGAGGCTGCCGGCTGGTCAGCGATCACCACGGCGGCCTGTGGCTGCTCCGCCACCACCGCGAGGGTCCGCGAGAGTTCCCGATAGTCGTGGTCGCCCTCGGTCCCGGCGGCCTCGATCGACTGGAGAATCGTGCGGACGGCATCGACCATCGAATACAGCGTGCCCGCCACGCGATCGTCGAGACGGAGCTTGCCGTCGCGGAGCTTCCCCAGCAGGTGCTCACCGCTGTGAGCCAGTGCTCCGAGCTTCGAGAATCCGAAAAAGCCGCTGTTGCCCTTGATCGTGTGGACCGTGCGAAACACGCTCGCGAGCCGCTGCGCGTCGGCAGGATCGGCCTCGAGCGCGAGGAGATCCTTGTCGAGCTGGTCGAGGTTTTCACTCGACTCGACGAGAAACTCCTCGATGAACTCGCGGTTGTCGGACATCCGTGCGCGTGAAAAGCGAGCCGGCCGCGGCCCGAGAATACGGATCAGAAAAGCCCGGCGATCTGGCAAAAGACTGCCGGTGAGGAGAACCGCACAAGCATACACCCGGATTCCCGCTCATTTCGTGCCCGATACCCGCATCACCGGCACGATCGCCACGACCGTTGCGGTTGGATGAGCGACCGGCTGTTCGGCATGCACGGAAGGCACTCGCAGGTTGAAATCCTGCGGCAACTTCAGAACGGCAGCGAGGGGCCGCCCGTGCCCCGGGAGCCGGGCTATGCCGGCCAGCGCAGCCAGGATGGCGAAGCGCAGCCGGCATGCAGAGAGCGGATGCCACGATGGCATCCGCTCTCTGAACGTCCGGCGACGGGGCACGGGCGGCCCCGAGCGGCGCGGCGTGCACAGGGGGAGCCCGCAGGTTGAAAACCTGCGGCCACTTCACGAAGCCCCATCGCAACCGCGTCAGGCCGGGGCGGCTTCCTTGGCCGTGTCCACGAGCGGCCAGAGGGCATCGATGTCGCCCTTGAAGATGTCCCCGATCAGGATGTCGGTGATCAGCGGCTTGGCGTGGCCGTGATCGCGGACGAGCTTGCCGAAGTTCAGGCCGTCATAGAAACCGCAGACGAGCTTCCGCATCCGCTCGAGTCCGGCCACGTAGTCCGGCCCCCAGCAGCCGAGCGCCGCCTCCGACACGTCATTCCGCTCCAAGCCCGCCGCGATCGCATCGGCCGCCAGCGCCCCGCTTCTGAGTGCCAGGAGAATCCCGGACGAGTAGAGCGGGTCGAGAAACCCGAAGGCGTCGCCCACGAGCACCCAGCCGTCGCCCGCGACCTTCGACGACCGGTAGGAGTATTCCTTGGCCGCCCGGTGCGGCGCCACCCGCTCGGCGCCGGCGATCCGCGGCTGCAGGCCGGGGCACCGGGTCACCTCCTCGGCGAAGATCTCCCCCAGATCTTTGGTGTCGCGATTCTTGAACAGGTGATCGAACGGGGCCACCACGCCGATGCTGGTGATGTCGTGATCGAACGGGGCCACCACGCCGATGCTGGTGATGTCGTTCTGCAGCGGGATGTACCAGAACCAGCCGACCTTGCCGGCCGTCTGCATCACCAGCGTCGCTCCGGCGTCGCGGCCCTGCTCGCGGGCGGCGCCCTTGAAGTAGCTCCAGATGGCCGCCTTCTTGAGGACCGGGTCCCACTGCCGGAGGCCGAGCCGGTCGAGAATCAGGCCGCTCTGCCCGGCCGCATCCACCACGACGCGGCAGCGGACTTCCTCCTCGACACCGGCGTCGTCGACCGTGCGCACGCCCACCGCCCGGCCCCCTTCGAAGAGCACGTCGAGCACCCGCACGCCCTCTCGGACGTCCACGCCATGCCGCCGCGCGTTGTCGAGCATCAGTTGATCGAACTCCTGGCGTGTCACCTGCCAGGTCCGCGAGCTTTCGTGGGACTTGTAATCGGCGAAGTAAAACGGTTCGGATAGCCGCCCCTGCTCCGAGACGAACTGCACGCTGTGCTTCTCGATGAACGGTCCACCCCGCAGCGTCGGCAGGATGCCAAGCCGGTCGAGCACCCAGAACGTCTCGGGGATGAGCGACTCGCCCACGTGGTACCGAGGGAACCGCTCCCGCTCGTAGAGCCTCACCGTCCGGCCCTGCTGGGCAGCAAGCGTGGCCGTCGTCGCCCCGGCTGGCCCTCCGCCGATGACCACGACCTCGGGATCGGATGCGCGAATCATAGTGGCACTCCTCGGAATCTCACCGCGGGCAGCCGACGGGGCGGGGAACCAAGCCGGTCGAGCACCCAGAACGTCTCGGGGATGAGCGACTCGCCCACGTGGTACCGGGGGAACCGCTCCCGCTCGTAGAGCCTCACCGTCCGGCCCTGCTGGGCAGCAAGCGTGGCCGTCGTCGCCCCGGCTGGCCCGCCGCCGATGACCACGACCTCGGGATCGGATGCACGAATCATGGTGGCACTCCTCGCAGACGCCCGCCACGGGTAGCCGGCGGAGCGAGAAACTCTAGCCGGCTGGCCGACAGGCGGCCAGCCGGCCTGTCGTATCAGGACTCGAACTGCCGGAGGGCCTCGATCGCGGCCACGGCCCGGTCGAGGCCGCCGAGGCGGCTCACGGCCTTCTTGGCGGCGACCAGGTCTTCGACCGAGATCTTGGCCTTCGACTTGCCCGCCTTGCTCCCCTTGTTGGCCACGGCCACAGCCGCCGCGAGGCTGCCCGACTTGCGCCGCTTGCGGGGCCGGAAGCCCATCCGCTTGAGCACCATGCTCACCTGCGGCGACGAGACCTCCACGCCCTGCTTCTTGAGGACGGCGATGATCGTGACCGGACGCGGCTTCTCACCCTTGGCCTTCATCGCCGTGGCGAGCTTGCGGATCTCCTCCGACTTGTTGACGTCGGTGGCGGGCTTCTTCTCGGCGGGCTTCTTCGGATCGGCCATGGAGACTCCAGAAATAGTGAAGGGATTCTGAATGACGGAATCAATATTACATCCGCGGTGGTACAACACCCATGTAACGTGATACCGTATTGGTAATCCGATAGCAACCACTCCACCCCGCAGCCAGCCACGGACGACCGCGTCCGCGATCAATCCTGCAGATTGAACAGCCGCTTGAGGGCGTCGAGCAGGCCGTGGGGCGGACCGGAGTGGCTCTCGTTCCGCAGAGATGCCAGCGGCGGGTGGAGCATCTTCGCCGCGTAGCGGTCGAACGCCTGGCGGATCTCGTCGCGATCCGCCTCCGCGAGATGAGGCAGGCGGCGAAACAGCCGTTCGAGCTCGGCCTCGCCCGTTTCCGTCCAGCCCGCCCGCAGCTGCTCGATGACTGGCGCCGTGGTGCGATGGTGCATGTCGCCCATGAAGCGGCGGGCCTCCTCGTCCACGATCGAAAGCGCCCTCGGCAGCTCCCGCTGGCGGCTCCGGCGGTTGGCCGCACACGCCGCGGCGAGGTCATCCACGCAGTACAGCCACACGCCCGGTCGTTCGCCGATCCGTGGATCGAAGTCGCGGGGCACCGCGAGATCGAGCACCACGAGCGGCCGTCCCTCCCGCTGAGCCTCGACCCGCTCGAAGAGCTCGAGCGGCACCACGTGAGCGGTCGCGCCGGTCGTGCTCACCACGAGGTCGGCGTCGGCGAGCTCGCGCTCCAGTCGTTCGAACGCCGCCGGCCGCGCCTCGACCCGCGCCGCCAGGTCGGTGGCCCGGGCCGAGGTCCGGTTCACGATCACCACGTCCCGGGCCCCGGCCTCGCGGAGATACCGCAGGGTCTCGGCCGCCATCTTCCCGGCCCCCACGAGCAGCACCCGCTTGTCGTCGAACCGCTCGAACACGCCACTGGCGAAGTCGGCCACCGCCACGCTGGGAATCGAGACCCGCTCCCGGCCGAGGGCCGTTTCCGACGCGACGCGCTTCGCCGTCCGCAGCGCCGCCTGAAAGAGGCCGGCCGTCAGCGGGCCCGAGGTGCGGCTGTCCTGCGCGATCGCCCAGGCCTGCTTCACCTGGGCGAGGATCTGCGGCTCGCCGAGCACCATGCTGTCGAGCCCGGCCGCCACACCGAACAGGTGGCGGACCACGGCGTCGTCGTGCTCGCGGGCGAGCAGGGGGCCGAGGGCCGCGGCGTCGATCCCCCGACACTCGGCCAGGAACGACACGAGTTGCTCGGGGGGCGGCGCGGCCGTGTCGTTTTCACCGGCCGCGTAGAACTCGACGCGGTTGCAGGTGGAGAGCAGCACGCCCTCGCGGCCCGGAAAGCGGTCGCGAAACCGGGCCAGCGCCTCGGCGGCCTGCTCGGCCGAGAAGGCGAGCCGCTCGCGGAGCGCCAGCGGCACGGTGCGGTGCGTGCCTCCCACGAGAGCGAGCGTCATGGCGACTCCCCGGCCGCGGCCTGCGCCGCCGGCGGCCTGCCGTGCCGCGTGGCACCGAGCACGCCCCAGGCGATGCTCGCGGCGAGCACGGCGAGGCTCACGAGGGCCAGCCTGGCGGTCGTCCGGCCGCCGTCCGGCCGCCGCTGGGCGGTGGCGGCGATTCGCGCGGCGATCACCAGCCAGATGACGACCGCGGCCATCCGCAGCACCACGGGATCGTTCCAGGGCACCGTCTCCAGGAGGCCCCGGCGGTGGTTGACCGCGTTGAGCACCATCCCGGAGGCGAAGCCGGCCGCGGCGGCCCACGCGGCGACGACCGGCGTGCGGGCGGTGACGTGGGCCAGCCGCTCGAGGCTCGGCATGCGGAACCCGCGGACCGGCGCCTCCTTGCGGGCGAGGCGGGCCGCCTGGAAAAGCCACATCAGCCCGGCGATCGCCCCGAGCACCACGCTCACGCTCCACACGAGGTGCAGCCCGCCATGGATCCGGCCCCAGAACATCGACGCGGAGTCGTGAAGAAACGGCTCGCGGCTGGCGAGCGTCGCCGCACCGACGAGGCCGAGCACGATCGGGAGCAGAAACAGCCCGACCGGCGTCCGCGGGTTGGCGATCGTCAGCCAGAGGTAGCCCGCCGCGAGCAGCCAGGCCGCCAGCAGATACCAGTCGAAGGGACTCGAAAGGGGGGCCGCGCCGCCGTCCACCGCCCGCCAGACGAGAAACAGCGTGTGGGCGCACAGGCCCGCCGCGGCGAAGGCCACCATCGCCGCCCCGCGCACGCCGGAGCGAAACGCAAGCCGCGACGCCTCGCACGCCAGCGCCACCGCGTAGCTCGCCGCGAAGCAGACGATGGAGATGCCGGAAAGGAATGCAGCCATGCGATGCCCGGGCGGATCGAGAATCGATCCATTGTAGTTGCCAGACCCGTCCTGCGGATGGCCCGGGCCGGGCATATACTCGCCCCGATGCCCGCCGCGCCTCCCTCTTCGCCGCCCGCCGCCCCGCTCCTGCTCCGGGCCTGCCGCCTCGAGCCGGTGGAACGCACGCCCGTATGGCTGATGCGGCAGGCGGGCCGCTATCTCCCCGAATACCGGGCGGTCCGCGACACCGTCGGCTTTCTCGAACTCTGCAAGAACCCGCGGCTCTGCGCCGAGGTGATGATCGCCACGGTCGAGCGGCTCGGCGTCGATGCGGCGATCATCTTCAGCGACCTGCTCCCGATCCTCGAGCCGATGGGGCTCGACCTCGAGTTCGCCCACGGCGAGGGCCCGGTGATCCACAACCCGGTGCGGTCAGCGGACGACGTGGGTCGCGTGCGGGAGCTCGACGACCTCGATCGCCTCGGCTTCGTGATGGACACCGTGCGGGCCACTCGGGCCGGCCTCGACGCCTCGATCCCCGTGATCGGCTTCGCGGGCGCCCCATTCACGCTCGCCGGCTACTGCATCGAGGGGGGCACGAGCAAGTCGTGGCTGCTCACCAAGTCGTTCATGGTCCGGCACGAGTCGGCCTGGCACGACCTGATGGACCGGCTCGCCCGCGGCGTGAGTCGCTACCTCGTGGCGCAGATCGACGCCGGCGCGGAGGTGGTGCAGCTGTTCGACAGCTGGGTCGGCTGCCTCGGCCCGGACGACTACCGGCGCTACGTCCTCCCGCACAGTCGCACGGCGCTCGCCGAGGCGGCAACCCGGGTGCCCACGATCCACTTCGCGACCGGCAACCCGGCCCTTCTGCCGCTGCTCCGCGAGGCAGGCGGATCGGTGATCGGCATCGACTGGCGGATCGACCTCGACGAGGCGTGGCGAACGGTGGGGCACGATCGCGCGGTGCAGGGCAACCTCGATCCGGTCATCCTGCTCACTGACCGCGACACGGTTCGCCGCCGGACGCAGGAGGTGCTCGCCCGTGCCGCGGGCCGACCGGGCCACATCTTCAACCTCGGCCATGGCATCCTTCCCGGCACGCCGGTCGAGAACGTGCTCGAACTCGTGGCCACGGTGAAGGGGGCCTGAGCCCCTCGCCAGGCGGTGGCCACGAAGGCCGCCCTCGCCAAACGCGGCTTCGGCGGGGTACAACAACGTGCTGCGCCCGTGGGGCCCCATGTGGGTCCGGTTCGCCGCAGCGTGTCTTTCGACCCTCCGAACCGGCAGCATGAAGACCCTCGAGCAGCGCCTCTTCCATCTCTTTCCCCCGGCCGACGTCGCCAAGGCCCGCACGCTCACCCCCGCCTCCGTCGCCTGCCCGCGGGTCGGCGAGGTGCGGGCCACCGTCGTCGGCGACGACGGCGACGAGCACGAGGTGCAGCTCGAGCTGTCGGCCCATCGCCGCGGCGGGATGACGCTCGAGACCCACTGCACCACGTCCGCCGGCCGCGCCGGCCAGCCGTGCGCCGTGCTCGCCGCCGTGCTGCTCGAGGTGGACCGCCGCCGGCTCCTGTCGGGCATCCACGACCAGACGCCGGTCACGCTCAACATCGTGGCCGACGACGTGCCGGAGGCTGGCGCCACCGTCCTGGAGGACGTAGCCGAGGAGGAGTCGGGCGAAGCCGCCGACGCCGCGGTCGTCCCCACCTGGACGCCCCCGCCGACGCTCAGACGCGGCGGCGAGCGGCTCCCGGCCTGGGCGACCGAACTCGAAGAGCGCCGCCGGCTCGTCGAGCCGGCCGTCCGCGCCCACGGGCTATCGATTCCCGACCAGCGCCGCGCCGGCGGCGCGCTCGTGTTCCTGCTCGACCTTGCGGCATCGTCCGAGGCGCGGGCCGCGGTGCTCGTGCCGGCCCGCATGCAGCTCGACGTCGCCGGCAACACCACCGGCCGTCCGCGGCCGATCGTCCTCGGGCCCGAAGAGGTCGAGCTTGACCAGCTCGATGCCCAGGAGCGGCTGATCGTGGAGCAGCTCGTCGGGGCGGCCGCGGCCGGCGGCCACGGGCTGCCGGAGCCGGTCGAACGCCGGTCGATCGCCCGGATCGTGGTCAGCCCGCGGTCGGCGGCCAGCCACCTGGCCATGCTCTGCGAGGTCGGTCGGCTCGTGGTGCAGCCGGAGCCACGTCGCGACCCGGAGCGAGTCGTCCCGATGACGTGGGACGGCGGCCAGCCCTGGGAGTTCGCCTTCGTGCTCGAGCCCGACGACGACGACCTCCGGCCAGCGAAAGGCCGCAGCCAGGGCGACGACGAGCCGCTGCCGCGGCCGGCGAAGGCCACGCTCCGCGGGATGCTCGTCCGCGGCAGCCAGCGGAAGAATCTCGGGGAGCCGAAGGCGGTGCTCCGCGCCGGGCTCGTGGTGTTCGCCGACCGCATCGCGCGGCTCAAGGCCAGCGAGGATGCCGACTCCGGCGCGATCTCGTCGGGCTGGCTCGAGCAGTTCGAGCGCCGCGGGGCGATCGAGGTGGCCGGCGCGCATGTCGACGGCCTGATCGAGCGGCTGGCGCTTCTCGCCGACGTGCCGCGGCAAGAGCGCGCGTGCTGCCCGCCTGGACCGGCTGGCGGATCGAGTCGGGGGCGCCCCGGCCGAAGCTCGTGCTCGACGATTCACCCACCGTGTCGCTCGACGCGGTGCCGGGCGAGCGGCGGCGGCAGCAGCCCCGCGTGCAGCTCGCAGGCCGGATCTGGTTCGAGTACGCGGGCTTGGCGATCGCCGCCGACGATCCTGCGGGGGGCGCCGCCAACGCCACCGACCGCGTCTTCGTTCGCCGCGACCGCGTCGCGGAGCGGGAGGCGCTCGCGCTCTTGCCGCGGCATGGCGCCTCCGCGGCCCGCGGCCAATCGCTCGACGGCTCACCCGCCGCTCACCACGTGGAGATCGCGCGGAACAGGCTCGACACGTCGGTGTCGCAGCTGGCGGCCGCGGGCTGGCTGGTGGAGGTCGCCGGCCGCCGCTACCGCCCCGCCGGCAGCGTCGCCTGGAACGTGACCAGCGGCATCGATTGGTTCGAGCTCTCCGCCGCCATCGACTTCGGCGGCGTGACGGCCGAACTGCCGGCGCTCCTGGAGGCGATCGCCAAGGGGAGCCGCTCGGTCGAGCTGTCCGACGGCTCGATCGGCATCCTGCCCGACACGTTCGCGCAGGAACTCGCGCCGATGGCGGCCTTGGCGCAGAAGCACGACGGCAAGCTCCGCTACGGCCGGATCCAGATGGCGCTCCTCGACGCGCTGCTCGCCGGGCAGCCGCGATCGACGGTCGACGAGGCGTTCGACCGGCTCCGGGAGCAGCTCGCCGCCGGCGAGCGTCCGGAGGCCGAGCCCGAGCCCCACGGATTCCAGGGTACGCTCCGCCACTACCAGCGCGAGGGCCTCGGCTGGCTCGTGTTTCTCGAGTCGCTCGGTCTGGGGGGCTGCCTCGCCGACGACATGGGTCTCGGCAAGACGATCCAGGTGCTGGCGCTGCTCGCCCGCCGTCAGTCCGACGTCCGGGCCGCGGGCATCCCCCACCGCCCCACGCTCGTGGTCGTGCCCCGCAGCCTGGTCTTCAACTGGATGGACGAGGCCCGCCGGTTCGCGCCGGGCCTGCGGGTGGCCAACCACACCGGCACCACGCGGGCCGACGAAACGGGCACGCTCGCCGACTGGGACATCGTGATCACCACCTACGGCACGCTCCGCCGCGACATCATCGCCCACCGCGAGACGGAGTTCGACTACGTGATCCTCGACGAGGCGCAGTCAATCAAGAACGCCGCCAGCCAGGCGGCGAAGGCCTGCCGGCTGCTGCGGGCCCGGCATCGCCTGGCTCTCACCGGCACGCCGGTCGAGAACCACATCGGCGAGCTGTGGAGCATCTTCGAGTTTCTCAACCCCGGCCAGCTCGGCAGCGCCGCGCGGCTGCGGAAGTTCCTCGCCGACGGCCGCGGCAGCTCCGACATCGTGGCCCGCGCCGTCCGCCCCTACCTGCTGCGGCGGACGAAGTCGCAGGTGCTCTCCGACCTCCCGGAGAAGACCGAGCAGACGCTGTTCGTGGAGCTCGGCGAGACCCAGCGGAAGGCCTACGACGAGCTCCGCGAGCACTTCCGCGCGGAACTCGCCGGCCGGATCGGCCGCATGGGCATCGGCCGCTCGCGGATCGCGGTGCTCGAGGCGCTGCTGCGGCTGCGGCAGACCGCCTGCCACCAGGGACTGGTCGATCACTCTCGGGTTGACGAGTCGTGCGCCAAGCTCGACACGCTCCTCGAGCAGCTCGACGAGGTGCTCGACGAGGGGCACAAGGTGCTCGTGTTCAGCCAGTTCACCAGCTTCCTGGCGATCCTCCGCCGGCGACTCGACGAGAAGAAGACGGTCTACGAATACCTCGACGGCCGCACCACCGACCGGCAGGCCCGCGTCGTTCGCTTCCAGGAGGATCCGGATTGCCGGCTGTTCCTCGTGAGCCTCAAGGCGGGCGGCCAGGGTCTCAACCTCACCGCCGCCGACTACATCTACATCCTCGATCCCTGGTGGAACCCGGCCGTCGAAGCCCAGGCGGTCGATCGCGCCCACCGCATCGGCCAGACCCGCCGCGTGTTCGCCTACCGGCTGATCGCCCGCGACACGGTGGAGGAGAAGATCCTCGCCCTCCAGGACCGCAAGCGGGAACTGGCCGAGTCGATCGTGGCGGCCGACGAGAGCATGATCGCGAGCCTCACGCCCGAGGACGTCGAGTTGCTGCTCTCGTAGCCGCGCCGGCGGCCCTCACGAAATCCTCACGTTTCGACCCGACGATTTCGCGCACTATGCTCACTCGCGAAGGTCGATCGACGCCCCGGGCGGACGTGCTGGACATGCCTCACAGGAATCGCGATTCGCAGAAGCCCGCGAAGCCGCGGGTGCTCGTCGTCGACGACGAGGACGACCTCCTCGAACTGGTCCGCTACAACCTCGCCAAGGACGGCTACGACGTCGAGTGTGTGGGCAGCGGCGAACAGGCACTGCTCTCCGCGCGGGCCAATCCTCCCGACCTCGTGGTCCTCGACCTGATGCTGCCGGCCGTCGACGGCCTGGAAGTCTGCCGCCGCCTCAAGGCCGACGCGAAGACCCGCGACGTGCTGATCGTGATGCTGACCGCGAAGGGGGAGGAGGCCGACATGGTGGCCGGCCTCGAACGCGGCGCCGACGACTACATCGCCAAACCGTTCAGCCCCCGCGTGCTCTCGGCGCGGGTTCGGGCGCTGCTCCGCCGCGAGGACGCCCGACGGCTGGAGGAGCGGGAAGTCACGATCGACGTCCACGAACTCTCGATCCATCCGGGACGCCACGAGGCCACGCTGGCCGGTCAGCCCCTGGATCTCACCTACACCGAGTTCGCCCTGCTGACGTTCCTGGCCAAGCGACCCGGCTGGGCCTTCAGTCGCTCGCAGATCGTGGACGCGGTGAAGGGCTCCGACTACCCGGTCACCGAGCGGTCGGTGGACGTGCAGGTGGCGGGCCTGCGGCGAAAGCTCGGCGACCACGGCCACTACGTCGAGACGGTCCGCGGCGTCGGCTACCGGTTCCGGAAGTGATCGCGGGCCGCCGCGGCCGGTGGCTTCCCCGAGGCATCTGCGGCTGACACACTGGTGACGGCCGGCACGCCGACCGCCCGGTCTCCACCGCCGTCAGGCCCTGCTTCCTCCACGCCGCGCGACCCCCGCTCGCGACGCCACCGCATGCCCCGCAACCGCTTCGTCTGGCACGTCTTCGCGGGGTGCTGCGCGATCGTGGCCGCCACGGCCGCCGCGGCCTGCTGGATCGCGAGCATCCAGCTGGCCGGACTCGCCGACGCCGCCCTCCGCGACCGGCTCACCGACGTCGGCCGTGGGCTCGCCGCCGCGACCGCGGCCGCCGACGGGGGCATCGACCGCAGCGGCTTCGAGGCCGGGGCCCGTAGCCTGCGCGAGTCGAGCCGCATCGACTGCCGCCTGATCGACGGCATCGACGCCACCGGCGCCGACGACACCGTGGCCGCGGCCCGCCGCGACGGCATCGCCAGCCGCAGCCGTTACGACAGCGGTTCGGGCCGACGATCGCTCGAGGTGGCCCTGCCGGTGCCCTCGAGTCCGCGGAGCGTGATCCTGGTCACCGCCGATGCTGCCGACTCCGACCGGAAGCTGGCGAACTGGCAGCGGACGCTCCTCCTCGGCTGCCTCGCCGTGACCGGCACGGCGGCGGCGATCGCCTACGCCCTCGCCCGCCAACTCGCCCGCCCGCTCGACGGCCTGCGTGCCGCGGCGGCTCGGCTCGCCTCCGGCGATGTCCGCGCCGATCCGCCGGCGACGGACGTGGCAGAGTTCGCCGACCTCGCCGCGGCCCTGGTCCGGCTCCGCGAGCAGCTCGTCGAGCGCGGCCTGACGATCGGCCGCCAAGACACGCAGCAAGAAGCCGTCCTCGGAAGCATGATCGAGGGCGTACTCGCGATCGACGGCCGCCGGCGAATCCTCGGGATCAATCGGGCCGCGGCCGACCTCCTCGACGTGGAGGCCGACGAGGCGGCGGGCCGGCCGATGCAAGACGTGATCCGCAACCCCGACCTGCGGCGCTTCGCCCTCACCGCCATCGACTGCCGGGAGCCCGTCGAGGACGACCTCCTGCTCCGCGGGTCGAGGACGACCTCCTGCTCCGCGGCGTCCGCGACCGCACGATCCGTCTCCGCGGCACCGCCCTCCGCGACGCCTCGGGTGACGGCGGCGCGGTGATCGTGCTCAACGACGTGACCGAGGTGCAGCGGCTGGAGAACGTCCGCCGCGACTTCGTGGCCAACGTCTCGCACGAGCTCAAGACGCCCGTGGCCTCGATCAAGGGGTTCGTCGAAACGCTGCTCGACGGGGCGCTCGACGACCAGGGCGACGCCCGGCGGTTTCTCGGGATCATCTCCCGGCAGGCCGACCGGCTGGCGTCGATCATCGAGGACCTGCTGGCGCTCTCGCGGATCGAGCAGAGCGAAACCAGTGGCACGCTGCCGCTCGAGCCGCAGCCCCTCGCCGGCCTGCTCGTCACCGCCACCGACGACTGCCGACCGCGGGCGACGGAGCGGTCGATCCGCCTGGAGCTCGCCTGCCCGCCGATGCTCATGGTCACCGTCAACGGCCCGCTGTTGGAGCAGGCCGTGATCAATCTCGTGGACAACGCGATCAAGTACAGCGAGCCCGGCAAGACGGTCTGGCTCTCCGCCGACGCCGACGCCGACGGCACCGCCATTCGCGTCCGCGACGAGGGCTGCGGGATCGCAGCGGAGCATCTGCCCCGGCTCTTCGAGCGGTTCTATCGGGTCGACGCGGAGCATCTGCCCCGGCTCTTCGAGCGGTTCTATCGGGTCGACAAGGCCCGAAGCCGCAACCTCGGCGGCACGGGCCTGGGCCTGTCGATCGTCAAGCACATCGTGCAGGCCCACGCCGGCACGATCGCGGTGGAGAGCACGCCCGGCGTGGGCACCACCTTCACGATCCGCCTGCCGGCGCCGTAGCACGCTTTCGAAGGGCGATGGCGCGGCTGGCCGCTTCTCCGACGCGCGGCCCGCGCGGCCTCACGCCGTGTGCTTCGTGGCGTGGAAGTCGAGGATCTGCTGCCAGGCGCCTTCGGGCGTCTCGGCGTAGCTGAACAGGTCGAGGTGCCGTTCGGCGATCACGCCGGAATCGGCCAGGAACTGGAAGTCGATCACGTTCGACCAGTAGTCGCGGCCGTAGAGGATGATCGGCACCGGCTGCATACGGTGGGTCTGCCGGAGCGTGAGCGTCTCGAACATCTCGTCGAGCGTGCCGAAGCCGCCCGGAAAGAGCACCACGGCGGCGGCCCGGAGGATGAAGTGGAACTTCCGCAGGGCGAAGTACTTGAACTGGAAGCAGAGCTCGGGCGTGATGAAGGGGTTGGGCTGCTGCTCGGCCGGCAGCTTGATGTTGAGGCCGATCGACTTGCAGCCGACGTCGAAGGCGCCGCGGTTGGCCGCCTCCATGATCCCGGGGCCGCCGCCCGTGATGACCACGTAGTCGCGCTCGTCTTCGCATTGGTTGTCGATGGTTGTCGATCGACACGAGCCGGGCGAAGGTGCGGGCGTCGTCGTAGAAGTGGCACATCGAGAGCAGCCGCTCGGCCCGCTCCACCTCGCGGGCGAGGGCCCGGTCGGCGGGGGCGGCCTGGGCGGCCCGGCGGGACTCGAAGAGCCGCCGCTCGGCCGCCGAGCGATCGACGATCTGCGTGCCCCCGAACACGATCACGGTGGACTTGATGTTGTCGGCCTGCAGCGCGAGTTCGGGCTTGCCAAGCTCGAGGAGCATCCGCACTCCCCGCATTTCTTCCCGCGTGAGCAGCTCGCGGTCGTCCTGCGCCAGCGAGTAGCTGGGCGAGCTGAGGATCCGCCGCGTGAGCAGCTCGCGGTCGTCCTGCGCCAGCGAGTAGCTGGGCGAGCTGAGGATCCGCTCCATGTTCTCGGCCACGAGCGCCACGTCGTCGCCGAGCACGGTGTCGGGAAGGATGCTGCAGGCCTTCCCGATCGCCTTCTCGCCGGCAGCGGTGGTGGCGTGTGTGTCCTGTTTCGGCTTCTTCGCCATGGTGTCTCCTGGTCGTGCGTCGTCTCGTGGATCGCGGGGGGTCATTCGAGCTCGACGTGCTCGCCGAGCTTGGGGATGTGCACGTCCCAGCCGCGCCGGGAGCGGATGAACTCGGCGAGCGCCGTCGCCGCGGGGGGCTCGCCATGGACGAGGAACGTGCGGCGCGGGGCCGCCATGGTTCCCAGCCAGCGGTCGATCTCGTGCCGGTCGGCGTGGCCCGAGAGGGCGTCCACCTTCCGCACCACCGCGCGGACCGGCACGTCGCGGCCGTGGATCCGCAGGAACTCCGCCCCTTCGATCAAGGTGCGGCCGCGCGTGCCCTTGGCCTGGTAGCCGGCCACGAGCACGGTGGTCTTCGGGTCGGGAAGCCGTCGCGCCAGGTGATGGAGGATGCGGCCGCCGTTCATCATGCCGCTCGACGCGATCACGATGCCCGCCCCATGGTGGCCGTTGATCGCCTTCGACTCGTCGGCCGTCTTGGCCATTCGCACGAACGGGCTGGCGAGCGACTCGGCCACGCCCTCCATCGCGGCCTCGCTGAAGTCGTGCTCGTCGCGGTGCTTGCGAAACACCGCCATGGCATCGACGGCCATCGGCGAATCGACCCAGATCGGCGTCTCGGGCACCCGCCCGGCCGCCATCAAGGTCCGCAGCAGATACACCAGCTGCTGGCAGCGGCCGATCGCGAACGAGGCCACGAGCATCATCCCGCCGCGGCGGATCGCCTCGTTGGTCACCTGCTCGAGCTCGTCGAGCGGCCGCGAGGGGGTGTGGTCGCGGTCGCCGTAGGTGCTCTCGCAGACGAGATAGTCGCAGTCGGGCGGCGAGATCGGATCCTTGTAGAGCGGCGCGTCGAAGCGGCCCACGTCCCCCGAAAACACGATCCGCACCGGCGGGCCCCCCTGGTCGCGGGCCGCCTCCATCTCGATGAACGAGCTGCCGAGCATGTGGCCGGCCTCGTGGAACCGGCAGCGAATGCCGGCCGCGGGCGTGAACCAGGCCTCCCGGGCGACCGGCCGGACGAGCCGGAGCACGCGATCGACGTCTTCCTCCTCGTAGAGCGGCAGCGCCGGCGTGTGCTTGGAGTAGCCCTTGCGATTGGCGTAGAGGGCGTCTTCCGCTTGGCACTTCGCCGAATCGTAGAGCAGCAGGCCGAGCAGGTCGGCGGTGGCCGGCGAGGTGTAGATCGGGCCGGCGAAGCCCTCGCGGACGAGCCGCGGCAGGTAGCCGGAGTGATCGATGTGGCCGTGCGTGAGCACCACCGCGTCGATCGAATCGGGCCGCACGGGAAACCGATCCCAGTTCTTGTCGCGCAGCTCCTTCTCGCCCTGGAAGAGGCCGCAGTCGATGAGCACGCGGCTGCCTGCCGCATCGACGAGATGCCGCGACCCTGACACCTCGCCCGCCGCCCCGAGAAACGTCAGCCCTGGCATGCATGCCCCCTGTGGCGGGCTTCCCCGCCGTGTTGCGTGATCACGAACCACCGCCGTCGGGCTGGGTCGCCAGCGGCGACCGCCCGGGACGCGTGTGCCCGGCGAAGGCGACGGTGCCTTCGCCGATCGACAGCGACTCGAGCCAGTGGCTCATGCCGCCCGACTCGTGCGTGGAAGGAATGTACACGACGAGCACGGTGCGGCCGTCGAGCCGCCGGACCGCGGTCACCATGCCGATCTGGTCGAACCGCCGGCGGATCGCGCCGAGCACGAGCCCCCGGGGCAGCGGCAGGCTCCCCAGGCAGGCGTCTTCGACCACGATCCCGAGCTGGTTCGGCTCCCGGAGCTGCACCTCGGCCACGAGCACGGCCACCGTCGACGCGAGGCCCGCGCCCACGCGGACGGCGGCATGCACCCGCCGCGGAGTGAAACGCAGCCGCGGATCCGTTACGCCCCGGGGCAGCAGGCGGCCGTGATTGCGAGGGAGGTCGCTGGCGAGCCAGGCGTTGATGTCGTGCTCGGAGAACGCGGAGTGAAACGCAGCCGCGGATCCGTTACGCCCCGGGGCAGCAGGCGGCCGTGATTGCGAGGGAGGTCGCTGGCGAGCCAGGCGTTGATGTCGTGCTCGGAGAACGCCGCCTCCCAGCTCCCTTCGCGGACGAACGACGCATGCAGTGCCGAGACGTCGCTGACGAGCCGGCGGCCCGAGTCCTCCGCGGCCTCGATCGCCAGCCGCTGGCGATAGAACTCCGGCACGCGGGTGGCAGCGAACCCTGCCACGGCCATGGCACCAGCCGCGAGCGCGGCCAGCACCATCACGAGTCGCAGCACCGATCGCCGCCTCGTCGGGCTCGCTGCTACGTC
>Ga0208376_1000226_pt1 | contig 17672 bp, 12 predicted proteins | sample CryBogmetaGMA25M_FD_184548 | JGI IMG/M metagenome (GOLD analysis project Ga0208376, IMG submission 184548) | Freshwater microbial communities from Crystal Bog, Wisconsin, USA - MA2.5M (SPAdes) | ecosystem: Environmental > Aquatic > Freshwater > Lake | place: Crystal Bog, Wisconsin, USA...
GGGCGCGGCAGCCACAGGCGCGGCAGCCACAGCGGGAACAGTGATATGGTGCGGGTGGGCGGCCACCAGTGCGGGTTCCCCTCCGATTGGTTGCACTGTTGCCACTGCCGGGATGTTCGGGATGCTTGGCTCTTGGCGTAGCCACGCCGGAGGCGGTGCCATCACGATGACCGGGGTGGCCTGCTGCTCAACTTCGACCGGAAGAGTGACCTGGGCTGTGACCGGGGCGGCAGGTGTGTTGATGCTGAGCGTGGCCCATCCGGCCAGGGTTGCGGCGAGAGAGGCAGTTGTCACGAGAGCCTTCATCCCAGGGGCACCCTTCGGGCGGACGGTGTTGCGATTGGTGGCCATATGAGTTGCTCCTTATGTTGGTATGTGTTCGGGTAAGATGAGAGGCGCGGCAATCCGCGCCTCTGCGTGGTTACATTACGTGTTGCGTGATGGAGCTAGTCGCCGTGCTCGCCACCCTCGTGCTCGCCACCGCCGTGTTCGCCGCCACCGTGCTCGCCGCCCTCGTGCTCGCCGCCGCCGCTGCTCTCGCCGCCGCCGCTGCTCTCGCCGCCGCCGCTGCTGCTGCCGCCACCGCTGCTGCCGCCACCGCTGCTGGCGCTCTGGCTGGTGTTCGTGCGGATCTCGGCATAGACAACCACACCACTCACGGCGTCAACAAAGACCTTGCTGTCATCATCGAACTGCACCTGGTAGGTCTTCGCGCCGTTATCGTCCTGGAGGTTGACGCTCTTTACCGTGCCACCACCGATGTATGCCTGAGCGGACTGGACGGCCTGATCCTGGTTGATCACCTGCGGTGCCGCCGCGCCATTTGCTAGTACCGCGCCAGACTGTGCATTCACGTAGACATTGCCCTTATCCAGCACGACTTCGTAGGCCGGCGTACCTTCGTAGCTCACCAGTTCGGGAGCCTTTGTCAGTTTTGCACCGGGTACGGCCACACCGAGGGCGATTCCCGCCGCCTGATCAGGAGAGACAGCGTAGGTTGGCGCGGCTACTGCAGCAGGAGCCGCTGCCCGTGCCGGGGCCGCTGCCGGTACGGAGACGGCAATCGGGGCTGCTGCCCGAACTGCTGCCGCCTGGGCCGCCGCATGAGCCGCCGTCTGTGCCGCTGCCGCCTGAGCCGCTGCCTGATTCACCGCCGCCTGGGCGGCTACCTGGGCGGCCTCCTGAGCCGATTGACTCTGGTTGTACTTGTCGGCGATCTGCTGTCGGCTCTGCTCTAGGGTGCTGATCTGGCCATTGGCCTGGGAAATCTGGCTATTGGCCTGGTTCAGCCGGCTGTTCGCCTCCGCAAGAGCCTGCTGGTAAGCCGCCTCGCGCTCCTTGATCATTGCCTCAACCGTGGGATCGAGAGTGACGACCGCTGTCGGTGGTATCGTATCAGTCGGAACAACAACGACCGTCGCGGTAGCCCCGAGGTCTGCTGTGACAGAGAGCCGACTGGCAAGCCCGCCCACAAGCACCAGGACAAAGGCGGTGAGTGCGGCTGCAATCAGGAGAGCGCTACGCTGGTTCATTGGTGTACTCCTCGTTGTATGATGGATAATATCGTCTAGCTGCCGGTGACGTAACATCACGTTCGTGGTGATATGACAATCATATCGTTTGTTTCTAAGAAACGTTTTAACCTTAGCGCCGAATCCTCCAAGATTTGCTCAAGAATGTTCAGGAAAAGTGAAGTGGGGATGGGGAGCAGCGTATCGTTTCTTAAAAACACCTAGGAATAGTGCGCTCTGGCTCAAAGGGCGTTCTCATTGAGCTGTGCTACCATGCCAAATGGATGTGTCGTTTCGTGAACTCATTAATCCAATCCTTGATGCCTGGAAATCTCTAGAATCAATGGATGAACTAACAAGAATAATGGTGATGTATGCGCGTGCTGATCATTGAAGACGACCAGCGACTGGCCCGCCTGATGGCCCGCGTGCTGTCCGAGGAACATTACACCGTTGAAGTTGCCCACGATGGTGAAGAGGGTCTCGATCAGGCGCTTCAGGGTATCCATGAAGTGGTGATTGTGGACTGGATGCTGCCAGGGCGCGATGGACCGGCGATCTGTCGGGCCATTCGCTCGGCACGATTGCCGATTGCCTTGATGCTGCTCACCGCCCGAGGCCAGTTGGAGGATCGGGTGATCGGCCTGGATAGCGGAGCCGATGACTATCTGGTCAAACCTTTTGCCTTCGAGGAGCTGCTGGCCCGCGTGCGTGCTCTCAGCCGACGCTTTGCCCCCCCTGGCAGCGAACCATCGGAACTGCGCATCGGTAACTTGGTACTCGACCTACGCAGCCATACGGCGCGCCGTGGTATTCGCTCCCTCGACCTGACACCCACCGAGTGGAACTTGCTTGAGTATTTGATGCGGAATGTAAGCCTGAGTCTGACTCGTCAGCAGATCCTTGACTATGTGTGGTCGTACGACCACGATGTTCAAATTGCCCTGGTGGATGTCTATATTTCCTACCTGCGGCGCAAGCTGAACGTGCCCAGTGAGCGCGACCCCATTGTCACGGTACGTGGCGTGGGCTACCGGCTAGAGGCCGACCGTGTTTAAGGGTCTACGCCTTCAGATGACCATACTCTACACGCTGGCGGCACTGGCGCTGATCGTGCTGGTGGGCGGTGGCGGCTACCTGATCGTCGAGCGCTACTTTCAGGATGTCACCGACCTAGCCCTCCAGCATAAGATGATCCACGAGTTCCATATTTTGGCCGCGCCCATCCCGGTTGAATTGCTTCCCGCTGATCGTGACTGGTCAATCCTGCGCGATAACGCGGCTCCGCTCAGCGGCCCGAAATCTAACCAGTTGCCGATCAACCGCGATATGGCGGTTACTGCCGCCCTCATTGCCCACGGTAGCGGCTCAGCTATTGATGAAGTGAAGATGGCCGACGATATTGGACAGTATGCCTATGAAGTAAAATTCGCCAATGGTGATGAAATCTATCTCGATGCCTACACCGGACAGGTGATCCGCACCAAGCTATACGGTAACGATACGCTGGTTGTCCCGACAACCCCGCCCGTTGACCCGATCGCCCGCTTCAGCGAGTCGGCCTATGATGCCGAACTGGCGGCGATCTTCGTATTGCCCCTCGACACGGGTGCGCGCCTGCTCTTTGACCCCAATCCCTACGCCCCGCCGCTAACACCCGACAAGGATTCGCTGATTGTCGCCATGGCACAGGGCCACGATCTGCGCACGATCACCAATGCCGATGGCGAACGTGTGCGGCTGCTTACCTACCGAATGACCCGCAGCGACGGCCCAGCGGCACTACAGCTTGGCCGGATGCTCAGCGACCAAGAGCATGTGCTGAGCCAGCTATTGCTGGTGCTGCTTGCTCTGAGCGGAGTGAGCGTGATGTTGCTGGGGCTGGGAAGCTGGTGGCTTGCTGGTCGGGCGCTCGTCCCGGCCCAGGATGCCTGGGAACGTCAGCAATCGTTTATCGCCAGCGCCAGTCATGAACTACGCACGCCGCTCACACTGATGCGTGCCAGTGCCGAGGTTGCCATCCGCTCTGTCCCTCAGTCAGATATCGATCAGCGTGAACTGCTCAGCGATGTGCTGAGCGAAGCCGACCATATGCGTCGGCTGGTGGATGATCTGCTCACGCTCTCGCGGCTCGACAGCGGCCGACTTAAACTTGAACGCAACCCGGTGAATCTGTCCGAGTTGCTGGGCGACATCCAGCGCCAGATGAGCCGGATCAGTGAGTCACGTCAGATCGCCATCTCGCTCGGCCAGATAGCCGGTGTGGCCATGGCCGACGCCGACCGGCTGCGCCAAGTGATGATCATTCTGCTCGACAACGCCCTGCGCTATACGCCGGATAACGGCAAAATCACTATTAGCGCCGACGTGCGCGGTGCAACGGTACACATCCATGTGGCCGATAATGGGAGCGGTATCCCGCCGCAGCATCTGCCGCATGTTTTTGAGCGGTTCTATCGCGCCGACGAGGCTCGCGGTGTCTCTGGCAACGCGGGCTTGGGCCTGCCCATTGCTAAGGGATTGATTGAGGCTCAGCACGGGAAGATTGCTATTGCGAGTACGTTCGGCGAGGGCACGACCGTTACGCTCATACTCGATGTTGCGGCTGCTCGGTAGAGGGTGATAGAATGGGCTGAGGGGTACACTTTGCGATAGGGGCATCTCGCTGTGACATCTTTAGTTATGCGCGGACCTCGACGCACCAATGCTCGTTGGCACGCTCGCGCTGCCGACTTGGCCCGCCGACTCAGCGAAAGCAAGCGGCGCTACGCGGCATTGGTAAACGAGTCTCAGCGTCAAAGCGATGTACTGGCCCGTCTCGATTATGTGCGCAGTGTGATCGGTCGCGAGAACACCGTGGACATGATTCTGCGCGTCGCCATCGAGGCTATTGCCGGGATCTTCGGCTACCCCTCGGTGAGCATCTATATGCTTGAGGGTGACGTCCTCGTCATCAGGCATGGCATTGGACACTTCCCGCCTGCCACACACGTACTCAGCCATAGCTTTCCCCTGGGGCGCGTGGTTCACACAGGTGAGCCATTGGTGATCACAGATACGTACACCTTCCCAGAACGACTCGATCTCGGCCCCGGTGTGGCGTCACTCATCTCTGTGCCTCTGCGGGTTGGTGGCCGCGTGGCCGGAGTCGTCCATATCGAGAGTTCTCAGCCCGACGCCCTTAGCACTGATGATCTTCTCGCACTTATTACGCTGAGCGACCATATTGGCAAGGCCGTGGAGCGTACCCTTCTGCGTGGCGATCTCCAGCGCACGATGCGTGAGACCATGGCGCTCAACCAGATGATGAGCGTGATTACCACAGCCAAGGATACCCGTGAGGCACTGGAGGCAATCTGCGCCGACCTGACTGTCCCCGTCTTTAACGTGCTGGGAATGACCAGAGAGCTTGGTGATACGCCCTTGAGCGCGGGCCAGCGTGCGTATGTGGAGGAGATCCGCACCAGCGGTCAGGCCATGCTGAGTATCATCACGACGATCCTCGACCTCGCAAAGATCGACCTGGATGGCACGGGATCGCCGTGATATGGCCCTATGGATCTTCTGCCCCCTGCCTCCTGGCTCCTGCCTCCTGCCCTCCTGCCTTCTGCCTCTTGCCCCCTGCCTTCTGCCTTCTGCCTCCTGCCTCCTGCTCCACCGGCTGACGGGTGGGTGCGGGCGCAGCGACACCGCCTAGAAGTCCGAGCAGCCAGTCCATATCGGCGCGGGCGAGTGACTCTAAAAGTGGGTCACTGCGACAGTCAAGGGCAACATCGTAGGCCAGGGGCAGCAGTTCCTCAATATGTTCGTAGAGCCATGCCGCCAGACCATTCCCACCGGGCTGGGCATCCACAAGGTAGATCCGCCGCGCATCAGCGTCGTAGGCTGGCACCGTATCGGTAAAGGTAAGTAGCGTGCGGATGGCGACGGCGACGGCCAACGACCAGCCAACCAATTGGCCGGTGGCACCCACAGCCACCGGCAGATCAACCCATGTCGCCGGTGCGCTCCACGTCGTGGTTAGGGCCGGGATCAGGGCGCGATCAACCGGGGCGTCGCCAGGACTTACCTCACGATAGCCATAAATCTCCTCGTCCACCATCACCCGGCCCCATGCTATCTCCTGGCCACGCAGGTCGCGGCGCTCGCGACAGTCGCGCACCCGCACCGTGCAGTGCCGTAGGGGGAAGGTGCGATAACCCTCACTGACGGAGCGGATAGTCAGCTTCAGATCGGTCTCATCCCGGCTCACCACCCGGTATCCGCCACGCAGAGGAGGCAAGGCCGCACCAGGGAAGGCCCAGCGATCAAAGGCTGCCGGGTCGAGGGTCGCGACGATCCTTCCTTGATCATCAAAAATCATGGGCAGAGCAGCGCCGGCTGCGTGCAGGTCAAAACCCTCGTAGGGATCGCCGCCGCCGGGGAGGGGCTGCCATGTCCGGCCGGTCTCGGGGAGCAGGGAGAGTTGCTGGTGGGTTTCCAGGCGAGCGACAATCGAGTTCACCTGCCAGGCATCCACCTCAGCCGCAGAGATCGGGCGCTCACTGGCGGCGCAGATCAGATGCTGGGCGACCACATAGGCATTGGATGGCGCGGCCACCCATACGGGGGGAGGGTCGTCAATCAGCGGCAAAAGAGCGGGGTCGCAGGTACACAGACGTGCGATCAGGCGCTCAGCCGGATCATCGCCCAGGAGCAGGATTGCCAGCCGCGAGTCGCTATCTACGGCCTGGTGGAGAGTCGCCGCGCCGCATGCTGCTCCCATCACGATCTGCACCTGGGCGCTTTGCGGGTTGGCTCCCGCGCTCACTCCAACGACGTTGGAACCGAGAAGCGAGCGCAGCATGGGTACTTCAAGAGGCAGGCAGACGATGTGCGCGCTCGCGCCAGCGCGCTGCATGCCCAAGGCCAAGGCCACCGCCTCACGAGCGCGGTTGTCGCCCGCACGCCAGAGGGCCAGACCCACGGCGGGGCGTGGTACATCGTCCACCGGAATCAGTCGCCAGGGACGGCCCGCGATATCAGACAACGTCTCGCTCGCGCCCTGGGCGTCGGCCATGCTGACACCCAGGAAGGGCAGCGAATCGTTGGAAACAAGGCGCTGTGCCCGGAGAAGCAGGGCGGACAGATGTCCGGCCGCAACCCCACCATAACAGTGTGCGTCAGCGATGAGGATGAGTTGGAGGCGCGACCAGAACCCATGCCAGGCTCGGTCGTGATGGCGCAACAGCCGGTCGTGGAGGGACGATGGCGATGCTACCACGATATGTGCGCCAAATGCGGCCCGCAGGCCGGAACCCTCAGCCGCAGCGACGCGCAACTGAGCGTCGAGGGCTGTCGTCAGTCGCTCCAACTCGCCCCGATGCATCTCAACACCGTCCGCGTCAGGGACGAGAATCAAGGCCGTAGACTGAGTCTCGCCGCGCAGAAGTTCGAAGGCCAGCAGATGCAGAGTCTGCCGAGTCGCCGACCCGCCACCAATGAGCGCGAAGGGGTCGCCCCTACGCATCGCCGAGAGCGAGAGGGACTGATGCTGACGAAAGGGTTGGCCAGTCAGGGAGATCCATGCCTGTGAGAGCCGCTGGCTGATTGACAGATGGCTAATCCGAGCGCCTTCGCGCTCTGGCAGTATGCGCAGGGCCAGAAGTGGGCTTGCGTCCCCACGCCCGCGCTGTCGGGCTAGGTTTTGGAGGGCTTCGATAAGGTCGGCCATCTGCAATCTGCGATCTACAGCGTATGGGATATAATATGCGCCAGGATTCATTGTAGCACAGCCGAAAAGCTGGTTGCTCACACGATGATACACATGATGCAAAGCAAGTACATAAACGTACAGGGATACCGATTACACTACCTGGACGCAGGACACGGCCCGGCAGTGCTGTTGCTCCACGGGTTCGGAACTTCAGCCGAGTCTTGGCGGGCAACAGGGGAGATCGTGGCGAAGGCAGGCTATCGCGCCCTGGCCTTCGATTGTCTGGGATTCGGACGATCAGACAAGTCCAGCAATGCACCCTACTCGTTGGATCTTATCTCCAAGCTTTATGTCGAAGCACTAGGGCAACTCGGGATTGACCGAGCAGCGATCATTGGCCATTCAATGGGCGGTAAGTACGCCCTGTCCACAGCACTGCTCTACCCCGACACGGTGACGGCCCTCGCCCTAGTGTCCAGTGACGGATTCGCCGTCGCCGCACCAATGAACAAGGTCGGCAAGTGGCCCCTGATCTCCTGGGGTATCCTCTGGCTGTCGGCGCATCCCCGCATGGTTCGTATGATGCTCGATGCGGCTTTCCATGCGCCAGATATATTCGTCACCGACGAAATGATCGCCCATGCCCGAGAGGCGCTCATTGGCTGGGAGAATCGCCACGCTCTCACCGCTTTGAGCCGCTGTTACGATGCGACTGATCTCCAGATTACCGGGTTGCGGGCGCGCCTGGGCGATCTCCGCATCCCTACGCTCCTGATATGGGGCGAGAATGACCAGATCTTCCCGGTGAACCAAAGCGCCATTGCCGCCGCCGAGATCCCCGCTGCCCAGCTCGTCACCTTCCCGCGCTGCGGCCACTTCCCACAGATCGAGGTAGCTCGGCCCTTCTACGGGCTGATTCTCGGATTTCTGGCGGGTATTAAGGCGTAAGGTTCAGGTTTCAGGTTTCAGGTTTCAGGTTTCAGGTTTCAGGTTTCAGGTTTCAGGTTTCAGGTTTCAGGTTTCAGGTTTCAGGTTTCAGGTTTCAGGTTTCAGGTTTCAGCGTGACAGATGCGCTCGAACTGATACCTAACACCTGACGCCTGACACCTTGTCTAACAAAGATCATCTCAATGCTGTAGGAGTCGGGCTATTCTCCGTACTCTGCACCCACATAGGCTCATGTCACTACGTGATCGTTCCACCCGCCGCACCTACGCCGGGAGTCCGGTACTGCGTCGGCCCGCCCATCCTGGGCTGCTGCGCCGCCGTCAGTTTATCCCGCCCGCACGGCTGCCACGCCTCTTTGCGCAGATCCTCGCCGCCCTCGTGGTGCTGGTGATTCTCTCGGGTGCCGGGGTGTGTGGTGCCGGGTATGGCATGTATGCGAAGACTGCGGCAGACCTCAAGCCGCGCCTCGATAAGCTCAATACCCGCAATATCTTCCAGACCTCGCGGATCTATGATCGCAACGGCACCCTGCTGTACGAATTCTTCGATGCGGGCAAGCGCACCAATGTCAGCTTTGATGAGATCTCGCCCCTGTTGGTGCAGGCCACCGTTGCGGTTGAAGATAAGTCTTTTTTCTCCAATAGGGGCATTGACCTGAATGGTATTCTGCGCACTGCGATGAATAGCCTCCAGGTTGGATCGGAGACCGGCGGTGCCTCGACGATTACCCAGCAGGTGATTAAGAATAGTGTGCTGACTATTGATGAGCGCGCTCCTGAGAAGCGTTACGAGCGCAAGGTGAAAGAGATCATCCTCGCTCAGGAGCTCGATAAAATCTACGATAAGCAGCAGATCCTTGATCTCTACCTGAATGAGAACTTCTATGGTAACCTAGCCTATGGGATTGAGGCGGCCAGCGAGGTTTATTTTGGGGTGAAGGCGCGGGTGCTGAGTCTCAATCAGGCATCGCTCCTGGCTGGTCTGCCCCAATTACCCAGCGTCTATAACCCAATCAACTACCTGGAGCGGGATGCCCAGGGCGGCTATCTACCCGGCGTGCGGCTTGGCGATGGCTGGGAGCAGGACACGTACGAGCTGCCGACCAACCTCAGCGCGCCACGCTGGCGTCAGGTAGCGGTGCTGCGCCGGATGGTGGCGGATGGATATGTGAGCGCCGATGCGGCGCGTGCCGCAATTGCACAGCCGCTACGTTTCGCCCCGCAAGAGGTGCCGCTCAATGCGCCACACTTTGTCTTCTATGTGCGTGATCTGATCCAGGAGCGTTATGGGCAGGCGGCTCTTACCGGCGGCGGACTGCGGATTACCACCACCCTCGATCTTGACCTACAGCAAATGGTGCAGCAGAAGGCATCCGAACGGATCAGGGAGCTACAGTCGCGCAATATTCATAACGCGGCGGTGGTGGTGATGCAGCCCAACACCGGCGAGATCCTGGCGATGGTTGGCAGCATTGACTATCGTGCGATTACGCCGACGACCACTAAGGGCGAGACGGGCAACGTCCTTGATGGCCAAGTGAATGTGGCCACACGCGAGCGGCAACCTGGCTCGGCGCTCAAGCCCTTCACCTACCTCTCAGCGATGGAGCAGGGCATTACCCCCGACACGGTGATCTGGGATGTGCCTACGGAGTTTCCACTGCGGGGATCAGAGACCTACGCGCCGCTAAACTACAACGCCCGGTTTAATGGGCCGGTGCGCATGCGCAACGCGGTAGCGAACTCGCTGAACATGCCCGCCGTAAAGGCGCTCAAAATGGGCGGGATCAGGAATGCTCTCGATCTGCTGGATCGCGTGGGTGTGAAGACGGGCCTCAAGCGTGGCGAAGGTTTTTATGGCCTCTCGCTCACTCTGGGCGGTGGCGAAGTGACGCCGCTGGAACTGACGACGGCCTACAACACACTGGCCAGCGGTGGTCGTTACCACCCGCCCACATCCATCCTAGAGATCAGCGATGCATCGGGTACGTTCCTCGAACGTCGCCAGTCCACCCTTGGTGAGCAGGTGGTCGCCCCGGATCTAGTGGCGATCCTCACCAACATGATGAGCGATGACCGGGCGCGTGCGCCGGTGTGGGGTTTGAACAGCCAGCTCAAGCTAAGCCTTCCAGCTGCGGTAAAGACCGGCACTTCCAACGACTGGCGCGACGCCTGGGCCGCCGGGTTTACGCCATTTGTGACGGTCGGCGTCTGGACGGGCAATAACAATAATGAGCCGACCGAACACGTCGAGAGTCTGACAGGTGGCGGCATTATCTGGCACAACGTGATGGAGGAGATTTTTGTCTGGATCAAGGAGAAACCGCGCTACCACGAGCTATTCGCCAATCCCTTCAATGGTTTACCGATACCGACGGAGTTTACCCTGCCCGCCGATGGCTCGGTCATGCGCAAGGCGATCTGCCCGCTGCCCGGCCCCTTTGGTGGCTACAACCAGGAATTATTTACCAAATCAATGCTTACGGCGATGATCACGCCGACAAATACGCTCCTGCCTGGCCCCGCTCTTGACAGCGTGCTAACGTCGCTCAGGATACCCTGTGATGCCTTTAGGAAGGTGCAACTCATCCGCATCCCTATGGCTGAAGAGTGGGCCAGTGATGGTACGCTTCATGTGAACACGGCGACATCACCAACCGCCGACGGCACGAAGCCAAATGGGACGGTTGGCCAGGGCCAGTATTGTCGCCCGGTGGAGGGGCAGACGTATCCGGATGGTTTGGCTCAGGAAATTTATATCTGGAAAACGCCGCCGCCTGACCGAGACGAGAGAGTGCAATACGTCTGGAACGGTGGCTCAGCGTTTTCCAGTGCCGCACCCGACGGTACTACCTCAAGCGTCAACGCGAACAGTGACGCCCTGCCGTCCTGCGATCCGGCGATGTTTGTGCCGCCTAACTCGGTGCCGCCGGTGGCGGGCGCGATCAAAATGCCCGATCTCAAACATCTCGGCGAGAATCAGGCCAAAGAACTTCTGGCGACTCTGGGGGTTGGCCCTGGAATGGTTTACGTAGACTACCAGAATCGTGAGCGTATTCCGGGCGACTACGACGTATTTGCGCCCTACACGGTGGTAAGTACCCTCCCCACCGCTGGTGATTGGATCCTGCCGGAGACAACGGTGGTTCTTGGTATACGTGCGCCCGACCCTAATTCCGATCAGCCGACGCCAACGCCAATGCCAATGCTGACGCCAATGCCAATGCCTACGGAGAGTCCGCCGTCCGAAGCGACACCTGTTATCATCCCGTGATCACGCTCGGTCGCCGCGATCCTCACGCCAGCGGAAGACAAACTGCTTGTCGCTGGCGCGGTCGCGCTTAAAACGCCAGAGCCGGGTTGGTCGCCCGCGACCCTCACGCATATGGGTTGTCTCTTCCAGCAGCCCAGCTTCCTTGATCTTGCGGTAGAAGTTGCCCTTATCAAGCTTTTCGTCAAGAATCTGCTCGTAAATGTGCTTCAGTTCCAGAATTGAGAAGAGCTCGGGCAGAAGTTGGAAAGCCAGGGTGGTATACTCCAGTTTCGAGCGCAACCGTGCGATAGCGTAGGCGAGAATTTGTTCGTGATCGAAAGCGATGTCGCGGGTGAGTGCGCTCACCGGAAACCAGCGCACATCGTGGCTCTCGTCACTCACTCGCAGATGCTGGGCGTCGAAGCGCACCAGAGCGATGTAGGCCACACTGATCACGCGGGTGCGTGGATCGCGCCCAACATCCCCGAAGGTAAAAAGCTGCTCCATATACAGGTCGCGGACGCCCGTCTCCTCCTCAAGCTCGCGTCGGGCGGCCTGTTCCAGCGACTCGTCCATATTAATGAAGCCGCCTGGGATGGCCCAGAATCCCTCGTAGGGCCAGCGTTTCCGCTGCACCAGCAACACGTGAAGTTCACGCTCGATCAGCGTGAAGATCACAACATCAACCGTTACCGACGGGCGATCATAGCGCGAGGCATCGTAGGTTATCGCTGTCTCGTCATGGTCTTCCATCGCAGTGCTCCTAAAATAGTGTACATTAAACACTATTTTAGAGGCTCTCAGAGATCTTGTCAAGGGGAGCGTAAGCCGCTAGTTCAGTGGAGCGACCCTCGTAAGAATTTCTTGGGCAAGTGCGCGGATGCGGGCCAGATCATCAGCCGCCGGGTTCTGGCGAACATAACGATCCAGATCCTCCAGGGCCGGGTAGACCGAGCCGACGCGAAAGCGCAGCAGCCCACGGTCGCGCAGTTCGCCGGGGTCGCCGCTATTAAGGAGCATTAGCCGCTCAACGCAGGCCAGCGTCCGGCGGGTATCATCGTGAGCCAGGTAGGTCTGTTTCAGATTGCGCAGGATTCGGGCGAGGATCGCCCCCCGCGAGGGCGGGGTCATCAGCCAGCGCACCAGATCAGGGCGAACCTCGTGATAGAACATGCCGATTTGTCGCTCACAATCGGCCTGACTCCACATCCCTCCACTACTGAATGGATCGACGTAGAAATCGTTCGGCGAAGCGGTATAGCGCACCAGAAAGTGTCCCGGTAGAGCTATACCGCTCAGGGGTAGGCCAAGGCGCCAGCCCACCTCCATATACACCAGTGAGAGCATGATTGGCAGGCCGCTGCGCCGGAGCAGCACATGATCGAGGTGACTATTGGCCGGGTCGGGCTGATCATAGCTGCGCGGGTCGCCGTGGAAACCCTGCTCATCGAACAGGTAGCGGTTGAGGGCGGCGATCTTGCCCCTAGGTTCGGCAATTGCCTCGATGCGCTCGCGCAGATCATCGGCGAACTCATCGAGAACAGCCAAGAGGTAGCGAGGATCGCTGCCGTCACGATCCTCCCAGGCGATCAGCAACGCCGCCTCGGCCAGAGGCACATGCTGGTCGGGATGGCTAATGGTGTGCCGAAAGAGTCGGCGAGCTTGCTGGGACATAGGCGTTGTAGAATGGTAGCCAATCTATGAAAGATCCCGTACTTTGATACTACCAACCAGCATACCACCTTCTGCGTTCTGCTCCCAGCACCTCCTGCCTCCTGCCCCTACACCGCCGGGTGGCGCAGCGAGTCGACGAGCGCCTGAGTCTCGGCGGAGGGTGGCGGGCCGAGGCGGCTGACTAGCCAGGTGACCAGGAAGTTCACCGGGACGCCGAAGATTCCGGCGGCGCTATGGCTGATGCCCAGCAATCCCCAGCCGGGGTAGGTGTAGCTCATTACCATATACGCGGCGGTGACGGCGGTGCCGCAGATCATGCCGATGGCGGCCCCCCGGCTGGTGGTGCCCTTCCAAAAAATGCCCAGTACAAGGACAGGGAAGAGACTCGACGCGGCCAACGAGAAGGCCCAGGCAACCATTTGGACGATGATCGCTAGACGCTGGATGGCCGTCAGTGCCGCCAGGATCGCCGCCGTCAGGATCATCATACGTCCAATCCAGAGCCGCTCGTCCTTAGTGGCCTGGGGGTTCAGGGTGCGGTGGTAGATGTCGTGGGCTACCGCCGAGGCAATCACCATCAGCAACCCATCGGCAGTGGAGAGCGCGGCGGCCATACCGCCCGCCGCCACCAGGGCCACCACGGTGGCCGGTAGGTCGGCGATCTCGGGCGTAGCCAGCACCACCAGATCCTGGTCAATCTTCAGTTCGTTGTACTGGAGCCACCCGTCGCCATTCCCGCCGGACTCCACACTATCAGCAATGGTCAGCAGGCCGGTGGTTGACCAGTTCGCGGCCCACTGGGGCAACTCAATGATTGGCTTATTGACTACGTCCCGAAGAATCTCCCAGCGCGAGAAGGCCGCGTAAGCTGGCGCAGTCAGGTAGAGGACGCTGATCCAGGCCAGCGCCCAGCCCACGCTGCTGCGGCTCTCTTGTACGGTGCTGGTGGTGTAGAAGCGCACCAGAATGTGCGGCATGCCAGCAGTTCCCAGCATCAGGCAGAGCGTCAGGGCCACAAAGTTCCAGGGTGTCCAGTCGTTAAAGGGTTCGGTGTAACTCTGGATGCCCTGAGCCGCCTCCAGGGTCTCGATGTTGCGCAGGGCCACACCGTACATCAATTGGGGAAACGGTATACCGGTGAGCTTGAGTGAGATCCATGCCACCGGCACGATATAGGCGATCACCAGAATGATCCCCTGCACGCCCTGAGTCCATGTGATCGCCTTCATGCCGCCCAGGAAGGAACAGAACAGCACTGCCGCCAGACCGACAATCACGCCGATCATGTAGTTGACCCCCAGGAATCGGCTCATGATAATGCCGACCCCGGTGACCTGGGCGGTGACATAGGTAAAGCTGATAACGATGCTGATCACGGCAGCGATAACGCGGGTGTACGCGCCAGGGTAGCGGGCGTCAATGAAGTCGGGGATGGTGAACTGGCCAAACTTGCGCAGGTACGGGGCCAGTAGCAGCATCAGCAGAACGTAGCCGCCCGTCCAGCCAGTGATGTAGGCTAATCCCTCATACCCCAGCAAGTAGAGCGCACCCGCCATGCTAATGAATGAGGCGGCGCTCATCCAGTCCGAGCCGATGGCCAGACCGTTGAACAGACCGGGTACGCGCCGCCCGGCCACATAGTACTCATCCAGATCCCTGGTTCGCATGCGTAGGCCAATTACGGCGTAGATGCCCACGGTGAGGATAAGAAAGAGCCAACTGATCACCCCCGGCGGAATGTGGAAGGCCGCGTCAAGCAGATTTACCGCGACGATCAGCACGATAAAGCCGATGGTGAAGGCGACGTACGCAACCAGGATGCGCCGCCGTCGCCGATGTTCCTCCGGCGTGACGACAGACTCCAGTCCATAGGCATGATCGAGGCGGCGCATGCGCCAGTTAAAGAGTACCGCGAGCAGGATGAAGACGATCAGCGAACCCTGGGCACCCATATAGTAGCCCAGAGGGAATCCGGTAAGGACGCGGATCTGGTTGAGCGGTGCGGCCAGGATCGCGGGCAGCGTGAAGCTAAAGAGCCAGATCAGCAGGTATGGCCCAACTAGTCGCAGGTTTGCCCGCCAGTACATGCCCAGCCAGATTGGCGCGGGTGAGGCGGCAGGCGTGGACGAGGCGGCGGGTGCGGCATGCGTGTCTGGGGCGGGGGCGACCGGGTCTGCCCGGGGACTCGCCAATGTCTGCATTCCCGCCCCGGACACAGCCAAGGCCCGTGCCGGTGAGCCAACCACGCTGGCCCGTGTGTCGCGTGCGCGCTCAATTGGCGGGAAGAGCCGATTGAGCGCCCAGAGGGCGACGGTCAGCGACCCGCCGATAACTGCGATAAGCTGGATAATGCCGTAGAGGAAGAGCATGGACCTTTCATTGAGGCGAGGGTCTCCCCTCCCCTCTCCACATCATGTTTCAACCGGCACTGGATCTTCTGCAGGGATCTGGATCGCGCCGGGGCCAAGCGGGGCGAGCGGCAACGTAAAGGTGAAGGTCGTGCCCTGATCCTTCCCCGCGCTAAATACCGAAATATCGCCACCTTGGGCGTACACCAGGTGGCGCACAATCGCCAGGCCAATCCCGCTCCCGCCGCTCTGGCGCGCGCGTGATTTATCAACCCGGTAGAAGCGCTCGAAGACGTGCGGCAGGTGTTCCGCATCAATACCGACGCCGCTATCAGAGACCGCGATCATCACCATGTCGTTTGTGGAAGATGCCCGTAGGATCACCTCGTCCCCGGCGGAGGTGTAGCGATAAGCGTTCGAGAGCAGGTTGATCAGCACCTGGTCAACCCGGTCGGGATCAGCCCAGACCAAGGGCAGTCGTGCGGGAATATCAATGTGTAGGCTCACCTGGTTGGATGCAAAGAGCGGATCGAACTGCACACGCATGGCGTTAAGCAGGCGGCGGACATCGGTGCTGCGGGCAACCACCGGTAACTGCCCGGCCTCCACCCGCGAGAGCAGTTCCAGATCTTCGATCAGACGCTGGAGTCGGTTTGACTCGTGCAGGATCAGGCTGAAGGTCTCGGGGCTCGGCTTCACCACACCGTCAAGCAGACCTTCCATATACCCGCCAATCGTGGCTAGGGGTGTGCGCAATTCGTGGGTCACATCAGCCAAAAGCGCGAGGCGGCGCTGCTCCGTCTGGTCAAGGGCATCGGCGAGCTGATTGACGCTCTGGCTGAGTTGGGCTATCTCATCATCGGAAGCGATGATTGTACGCTCGCGGTAAAATCCCTGGGCCAGACGCTTACTGACGCCGGTAAGGGTGAGCAGCGGCTCGACGATCCGCCGTGAGACGAAGAGACTCACCACCACGGCAGCAGCCAGGGCGGCGAAGCCGCTGACGAGCAGGGCCTGTTGGACGACGGCCTGGAACTGTTGGAGCGGGGGAGCTTGGATGATCGCGCCGGGGTTGAGGTTGCCCGTCTCAGCGGCGGCGGAGCCAAGCGTCAGTGGGGCCGAGTTCACTAAGCCAATGCTGGCCAGAAACGTCGCGGTAGCCAGCAATACAATATCGGCAATCACCACGATCACCAGATGCGAGATAAATAGCTTCCAGCGTAACTGGTGATGCCACCTCATCGCGGACCGCTCACAAACTTATAGCCAACGCCGCGCACTGTCTGCACAAACGACAAGTCAGATTGATCATCTTCAAGTTTTCGGCGCAAGGTGCCGACATGCACATCAACGACGCGATCAATCCCCGCGAAGTCTGGCCCCCAGACGCGCTGAAGCAATTCCTCGCGGGTAAAGACGCGACCGGGGTAACTGGCTAGGGCGTAGAGCAGATCGAACTCACGCGGGGTCAACTCAACCAACAGGTCTCCACGCTGCACCTCGCGGCGCTCGGGGTCAATCGAGAGCGTACCAAACATCAGGGCCGGGCGGTCGTTGGCTTTGCCAGCGGGCATACGGTGGCGGCGCAAGATCGCCTTGACGCGAGCCACCAGCTCACGCGGGCTAAACGGCTTAGTGAGGTAGTCGTCGGCACCCACGGAAAGCCCGATCAGCTTATCCACCTCATCGGTGCGTGCCGTGAGCATCAGCACATACACCGCTGTCTCCTGGTGGAGCCGTCGGCAGACCTCGATACCATCAATGCCAGGCAGCATCACATCAAGAACCACCAGATCAGGACGGGTCGTACGGGCGAGGATGAGGGCGCTGGGGCCATCGTAGGCCCGATGAACGGCGAAACCCTCGGCGGCGAGGTAGCTCGCCACCAGATCAACAATGGGTTGCTCGTCGTCAACCACCAGGATCGTCGCTGCATCCATCGCAAAACCTCACGCATCTATGCGGGGATGGCGCTTGCCGAGCGTACTTATGAGGTAAGAACCGAGTGCCGTCCTACTATACCACGATTAGTGTACGCCAGTGAAGGTTCGCGTGTGAAGTGTCAGGGCTGATGTAAAGTCAGTGAACCCCCTCTCCCCCTGCCCTCTCTCCCACCAGGGGAGAGGGGGTATTTCGCACCAGAAAGAGATCTGGCTTCCCTCCCCCCGCGTGGGGGAGGGGCTGGGGGTGGGGGAGCGGGCGGCAATCTGAGGACTTTGCATCAGCCCTGTGTGAAGTGCCAGA
>Ga0208376_1000227_pt1 | contig 17590 bp, 17 predicted proteins | sample CryBogmetaGMA25M_FD_184548 | JGI IMG/M metagenome (GOLD analysis project Ga0208376, IMG submission 184548) | Freshwater microbial communities from Crystal Bog, Wisconsin, USA - MA2.5M (SPAdes) | ecosystem: Environmental > Aquatic > Freshwater > Lake | place: Crystal Bog, Wisconsin, USA...
CGAATCCACGGGCCACCCTCACGTGGTGAGGCCCCGGCCGGCCAGCTTTTCGCGCGGGATGCGGCTGCTGCGGCCGGCGGAGTTCGCGCGGGTGTACGACACTCGGCAGAGCGCCTCGGCGGGGCCGCTCGTGCTCTACGCGGCCGTGCACCGTGCGAACCCCGCCGGCGTGCGGGTGGGATTGTCGGTGTCGCGGCGGATCGGCGTGGCGGTGGTGAGAAACCGGTGGAAGCGACGGCTGCGGGAGGCGTTTCGGCAGGTGCGCGCCACGCTGCCCGTAGGCAACGACTTCGTGATCGTCGTTCGCTCGGGAGAGCCGCCCGCCGGCGCGGCGGGCGCCCGCGACATCGAAACGGCCATCGCCGCGCTCGCCGCGCGGGTCGTGCGCCGGAAGGGCTACGCCGAGGCTTTGCCTCGACCCCGCGACGATGCGGCGGGCAAGCCGAAGCGGAGGCGGTGATGGCAGCCCCGAGGGGCGGACCCTGGGCCGTCTTCTGCCGGCTCTGCGACCGGACCGCGGCGGCGGTGCTGATCGCCGGCGTCGTGCTCTACAAGCTCACGCTCAGCCCGCTGCTCGGACGCCACTGCCGCTTCCAGCCGACGTGCAGCACGTACTTCCGCGAAGCGGTCGAGAAGCATGGGGCCGTCCGCGGGGCTGCGAAGGGGCTGGCCCGGATCGGCCGCTGCCACCCCTGGCATCCCGGCGGCTACGACCCGCCCTGAGCGAGTCTGGCGATGAGCCGCGCGTTGGCCGGCGGGAATCGTCCGGCGTCGAGCGCCTCGATCGGCCACCAGGCGAAGGGCGCGAGCGGTGCCACGCGGTCGTCGAGCGGGGTCGCGGCAAAGAACAGGATGTCGAGCGGACCGCTGCGGGCGGTGCCCGCCGCGCGATCGACGAGCCCGTCGATCCGGACCGCAAGCCCCGTCTCCTCGAGGCATTCGCGGGCGGCGGCCGCCGCCGGGCTCTCGCCGGGTTCGACCTTGCCGCCGGGAAACTCGTCGAGGCCCGCGGCGTCGCTGGCGTCGGACGCGCGGCGGCCCACGAGCACCCACCCGTGCCGCAGCACCACGGCGACCGCGATCGTGGTCACGCCCGGCTCACTCCGCCGTCATTCCTGCGCCGCCTGCTTCGGCACGAGGTCGAGCAGCCTGCCCGGCGAGCCCATCACGTTGTAGCCCGCATCGACGTGGAGGATCTCACCGGAGATGCCCTGCGAGTCGCGGGAGAGCAGCCAGGCGCCGGCCTTGCCGACCTCGTCGTGGGTGATGTTGCGGCCCATCGGCGACATGTGCTGGTAGAGGCCGAGCATGTCGTCGACGCCCGCACCGCGGCCGGCGAGCGTCCGCAGCGGACCGGCACTCACCGCGTTGACGCGGACGCCGGCTGGGCCGAGGTCGAAGGCCATGTAGCGCATGCACATGTCGAGCGTCGCCTTGCAGACGCCCATGATGTTGTAGCCCGGCACCACCTTCTCGCCGCCGAAGTAGGTGAGGGTGAGGATCGAGGAGTCTTTCGAGAGGAAACTGCGGGAGAGCCGGCCGACGGCCAGGAGGCTGTAGGCGCTCGTCTCCATGGCGACGCGGAAGCCCTCGCGGCTGCAGTTGGTCGTTTCGCCCTTGAGGTCTTCGAGCGGGGCGAAGGCGATCGAGTGGAGCAGGAAGTCGATCGTGCCGAACTCCTGCTTCGCCCGGTCCATGACGCCGGCGATCTGGTCGTCGCTCGACACGTCCATGGGCACGAGGAACTTGGCGTTGGGCTCGGGGTCGGTGAGCAGGGCGACACGGCGACGGTTGCGCTGCCGTTCGTCGTCGGGACGGTCGGGGAGATGGGTGAAGCCGATCTGCCCGCCCTCGGCCATGATGATCTTGGCGATCGCCCACGCGATCGAATGATCGTTGGCCACACCGAGCACGAGCCCCTTCATCCCGTCAAACCTGCCCATCGAGTCGTCTCCGGAAGCGAGTTGCACGAACCGAATCGCGGTCGCGCGGCGGCGCCGCGTGCCGGGATTGGAGGCCGGAATGTACCGGTTGGGCGGAAAACGCTGCAACGCGGCCTGTCCGCGCGGTGCTGGGGCGGTGGGATCGACCCTTGTCGGGACCCGGTGTCGGGGGTAGAAAAGTGGCGTCCGGCCCCGTTAGCTCAATTGGTCAGAGCATCTGACTCTTAATCAGAGGGTTCTTGGTTCGAGTCCAAGACGGGGCACTGAAGAAAAAGCCTGTTTTTCCCGAGCGAAAACGACGAAAAGAGCCCCGAAAAGGGGCTTTTTTCATGCGCTGACCGGATTCTGGCCGATTAGCGTTTTGTCCGTGCATTTCCTACGATGTCCGGGAGTCCGAGTGCGCAAAAGGTGCGCAAGGATCCCGGCCGGGTGCGCAGGGCTCCAGACTCGAAACAGGGTAGGACCGCCACAATGCCTCCAAAACCAGCGGTTGTGACGTTCGAGGGCTCCAGGTTCCCCTTCACAGAGGCTCGCCTGGAGCAAGCGAGAAAGGCGGTTCTGGACGGAGTGATCGAAGACACGGACCCCTTCGGTCGTCGCTCGTGGTTGGATAGCGACTGTCCTGGGCTTCGGCTCACGGTCAACAAGGCGACCGGGTCCGCGGTCTACTACTTCCAGGGCAAGGTAAATGGGAAGACGGTCAGGCGAGCGCTTGGCGACGCGGACGCTGTCAGGCTCGCGGAAGCCCGCGAGGCGGTCCGCAGGCTTCGGTACGACCGGACCGTGGCCGGCGCCCTGTCCCCCCGCCCGGCCGACGAGGACGACGACCAGACTGATACCACGCCCCTCGTCCGGGATGTGATCGACGCCTACCTCGACGCTCACGAGTCTGGCCGCTGGCTCCCCGGCAACCGCTCGAGGAAGCCCACGGACCGCACGATGCAGTTCTACCGCGACCTGCGGCGGGCCGTGATGACGGAGAGGGTCCGCCGGAAGGTGAAGGGCACTGACGAGTACCAGATGGTGCCCGGGGAGGACTTCGAGCAGCTGACGCTCCAGGCGTTCGCCGACCGTCTGCCGGACATCCACCAAGCCCTCGTGAAGCGGGCGCCCATCCAGGCGAACCGGGCGATCCAGCTGTGGCGGAACGTCTTCGCATACGCGGCCGACTCCGGGGTGTGGAAGGGGCCGAACCCAGCGATCGGCACTGGTCAGGCGGATCGACTCGCGAAGACCGCTGAGGAGCCGCGCCAACGTGTTCTCACGGACCTGGAGGCGAAGCGGCTGGACGCGGCCATGAAGGCGGACTCGCCGCTGTGGCGCCACCTGTTCCTGTTCTCCATGCTCACGCTCCAGCGCATGGGGGCGGTCCGCAACGCGCGGTGGGAAGACATCGTGTTGACCGGGAAGGATGCAGCCTGGACGGTCCCGAAGCGGTGGATGAAGGGGCGCCGATCTGCCCATCGGATCCCCCTCGCCGACATCCCGCAGGCGATCGAGATCCTTCGGGCGAGGCGGGGGATGGTGCCGAAGACCTGCCCGTGGGTCTTTCCAGCTGCGGAGGGTGAAGGCCCGGTGACCACCTACAAGACCGCGTGGAAGCGGATCCTGATGCGGGCGAAGCTCTGGAGCGAGGACCGCGAGCAGCGGCCCCGGCCCCATGACCTGCGGCGAACCGGCGGCTCCCGGATGGTGACGGCGGGCGTTCCGTTGAACGTCGTCACGAAAGCTCTGGGCGACGCGGAGAGCAGCGTCGGCATGGTGGCGAAGACCTACGCGGTCGTCGTCGATGAAGCCCTCCGCGATGCGTTCGCCGCGACGGCGCGGCGCCGACCGCGATGCTGAGCCGACCGAGTTGGTCGGCCGGGCCTGGATGCCGTCGCCGCACGGTCTTATCCGATTGCGTCCATGTGGCGGATGTCATAGCCGCTTGACGTAACCGATTGTCCCCCCATATCCTCAACCACCTACCGCCAATGGATTGGCGCCACGACGTAAAGGCGTGCGTGGAGGATTCCCGGTGATGGAAACATCACTTTCCGCGGCGATGAATGCCTACCTTCCGGGGGCTTCGGGCGAACCGAAGCACGAGCCGATTCGACTGACCTGCGCCTGAATAAGAGCGCGGTTCTCCCGGTCGATTCGCTGTCCCTGTTGCATGGCCACGGATGCTTGCCGCGACTGCGGCATCCTCGCACGCCCTGAGGCGCGCACCGCCCCCGGAAACCCGCTCGATCCCGAGCGCGGCCCGTTCTATTTCCCGCACCAGTTGGTGCGGACGTTTCGCCCACAACCACGACTGTGTGGCGACCCTCGAAAACGACTGCGGGGCCGTTGCCCCGTGGGTCGTCGGATGATCCCTGCCATGTACCACTGGAGGTGACGATGAAGACCACCACGAAGAAACCAACGGGAGCAGCACGCACGCCGGATGCCGCGCTCGCGGACCTGAGTCTGAAGAACGACACGCTCCACCGCACGGCTGAGGCGGCGAAGATCTTGGGTCTGACCCCGAAGACGCTGCGGCAACTGCGGTGCGACCGGGCCGGGCCGCGCTGTCTGAAGTTGGGCACGAGCAAACAGGCCCGCACGCTCTACCGCCGGTCCGACCTGGAGCGATGGATCGTCGAGAACGCCCACGTTGTCGGTGGCGGCTGACCTGCCGCTCGTCGCGCAGCAGAACGGCCGGAGGGTGTGCAGCCCTGCCGGCCGTCGAGTGATCGCCCGAATCCCCCTACCACGGAAGGAAACGATGACCATGGAACGGTCAGCATATCAGACGGATCGCCCGCGAACTGAGCCTCAACTGCCGGCGTTGGATTCCGCTGCCGAAGTGCGGATGCTCGAAGCCCTGCTCGGCGCACGAAGGGCTGCTCAACTGCCCGCGTTCCATGTCGAGGATAGGAGGCTACTCGATTCCCTGCGGCACGCGGCGGACATCGAAGAGATCGAAGACCGACGGGCCGCGCTCGTTCTTAAGCTGCTCGCGGGCCTCCACCAAGGCTACCGCGCCAACGGGCTCCACGAGCAGGCGGAAGGCGTCGCGGTGGCCGCGACCATGCTCGTGCGGTCGCGTCGTCACGCCACTCCGCGGACCGTCGCGGTGGAGGCGAAGCATGATCGACCCTGACCAGCTGCGCGGCACGGACCGCGAGGAGCCGACGGAGAACACGACCACGGCCGCCGAGCCCCGCGGCGCGACTCCTGGGGATTCGGACGCGACGCCTCGACGCGGAAGCGAGGAGTGGCGGGAGGAGACGCTGGCGCGGCTGGCTCGCCAGGTTCGATCCGTCTCTCGACGCTGGCGGGCTCGCCGCCGCGGGAGGGGCACGCCATGATCGCGGCCGACATCGCAGACGACGAGTTGGGGATCGTCGCGGGGCTCATCGACATCCTGAGGCGCGACCTCCCCACGGCCCGCGACATCGTCGCCACGTTGCCCGTCGAGGCTTTCACGACGGAGTCCGGGGACGTGTTCGCGGCGGTCAAGTCCGTGATCGACACGATGGATTCCCCGACTGAGCAAGACGTGCTGGTGCGCCTGAGGGAACACGGGCACGATCTCCAATCGCCAGCCGGGCACCTGTTCGTCGATGCTGCGGCGTCGATGCGCCACACAGGTTCCCAGGCTCCACGGCTCGCCCGGGAGGCCGCGGACCGGGTGCGGGACCGCCACGAGCGGCGCCTGCGTGTTGAGGTTGCCAAGCAGGTGATCGCGACCGGGGGGAACGTGGAGGACTTCGCGGGCCTCGTGCGGCTCCAGGAGCGTGCGACGACGACCGCGACGCAGCGGACAACGTCCACGCTGACCGACTACCTCGACCGCTGGGCGCGACGGGAGCGGCCTCCGCGGGTGCCTACGGGATTCGACTGGTTTGACGAGCCGACCGAGGGCGGGCTGCCCATTGGCGGCATCGTGTCGCTGTTCGCGCCGCCGAAGTCTGCGAAGAGCGCACTCGCGTTCCAACTCGTCGTTGGTGCGATGCTCCAGAATCCCGACCTCCGGGTTGTGTGGGCACGCGGCGAGATGAACGCGGAGGACTTCGCCAATCGGGGCCTCGCGCTCGGGAGCGGGTTCGTCGAGGGCTGCGATCCGGTGACGATGCACCAATCCGCCACGCGGCACCCGAAGGCCCGCCGTGCCACCATGAAGATCGTGGAGGCGTTCGGGGACCGCATCACGTTCCTCGATCCGCAGCTGACCGTTCCGAAGATCGCTGCGGCGGTGCAGGAAACCGGGGCGGGCGTGGTCGTGATCGACTACATCCAGAAGCTTGTGCTGCCTGATGGTGGCCGTGATCCCGTCCGCGACCTCGACACGATCGTGGGAGACGTGCGCGACCTGACCGAGCGGGCCAACGTCGCCACGATCATGGTGAGCAGTATGGCGAAGCCCACATCGGGGACCGGCGGGCACCTTGGCCAGCTGGGCCGCGGGACCGTCGAGATCGGCCACGTCTGCGAACTGGGCTACGAAGCCGTGATCCGCAACCGCGACGCCGAAGGCAACCCCGTCCGCGATGCCGACGGATGCTTCGATATCCGCTGGCGGTGCGCCGGGGCTCGCAACCTGGAGATACGCGACCTTGTGCTGCGGTTCCACGGGGCTTCGCAGACCTACATCGACGCCACGCCGGCAGAGGAGACGTGGCGTCCTACGAAGCTCCCGGCGGCCCCTGACGCCGCGCTCGCCGCGTTCGCGCCGGAGGCCGTGCGATGACTTCTCGCGACCTCGCCGCTCGTGCTCGACAACGGTGCGCCGCTGGCCCGGCCTCGACACCGCCAACGGACTCGACCTCGATAAAGGCCACGGACTCGCGCGAGCCGAAGAAACGCGACAACTGGCGGACGTTCAATCAGTTCCAGGACGTGATCGAGCCCCACCTTTCGCTCGCGGAGCGTGCGGTCTGGTCGAAGATGTTCCGCCAATCTCGAGATGGCCAGTGCCAGACGACGGCGCGGAAACTCGCGGCGGCCGGGAAGGTCAACAAGGCGACCGTGTCGCGGGCTCTTGCCACCCTGACCGATGCCGGCCTTGTCTGGGTGATCTGGCACGCGAGGGACAAGGGCAGGGACAGCTGCTACGGCATCCACCCGACGCCGGCTGACTGTCTGGCAAGGCTGTTGAAGATGACCCAGAGTCGGAGGACTCCGAAGTGATCGCGAACCGTACGCATGGCGCGTACGGATCGAAAACCGAACCGTACGCATTGGCTGTCCTAACCGTACGCGCAAAGCGTACTTTGAAGACAGAGTCTTCAGATGGGCCGACGGCCGCCTACGGGCGTCCGCGGCCTCCCGGAATGGAACCCGACGGCCCCCTCGACGCGGACCTGGACGGTCAGACCTGGACGACCACGAGATCGAGGTGGGCATCGTGCTGCTCGGCGCCGCATGGGCCAGGGCCGGCCAGGGCGAACGGGTCCTACCTGCCGGCCGCCTCGACCCCACGGCCTACGGATCGGCCCCGTGGTGAGACACACGTTCGTTATGCCGCGCCACCCGGTCGTGAAAACTAAGAGTGTCTGATCGGCCGTCCGATCCGACGGCCGGCGCGATTGAACCGCCACGCCCATGGCTACGTGCCCGCCGTGGCGACACTGGCAAGCCGGCTGAATCACGGCTCGGAGGAGTAGTCCACTTCGCGGACCTGCTTGCGGGACCGTAGCTCCTCGACGCATCCGCGAATCACTTCCCGGACCCATTCCGCGATCGGCGCTGGCACGCTGTCGATGGTGGTGGTGGGTGTCGAGTGGTCCGAAGATGTGATCCGCACGGTTGCCAGCCCGAAGACCCGCTCGAGGACGGACTGCGACAAGGCTGTGTCTTTGACCCGGTACAGTTCAAGCTCCTCGACATGTCGAGAGATGATCCCCCGGGTCGTGCGCAGCCGTTGGGACGTGAGTTGGTACCGCGTGGTGCGGACGATCAGGTATCGCCAGACCGCCCGCCCTAAGGGCACCACGAGCCAGCAAAACGCCACTCCGATGACGAACGTGCGAAGGTTGGAGAGTTGCGACGGCCGCCCGACCCATAGCTCACGCTCCGCGGTTGAGGTGGCCCCGGGGGGCGCCGCAGGGGCGTTCGGGATGACGGGCGGCGCCGGGGGCATCGCGGGGAAGACGAGCCCCCGGACGGCTGTGGCCGGATGCCATGGGCCGCCTGGAGCGTTCGACAACTCCGTGTCGGGCGTGATCCGACCGTCGCGGGCGAGGGTCTGCACCTGGGTGGACGGAAACGGTCCGAAGACGGCCGCTCCCTGCCGCACGTACCAGTTTCGCGCCATGGTCGAATCTTCCCCAGAGGCGGGGGGATGCTACATCCAGGCCCAACCGGGGGCAATCGCACGAACACGCCGCCCGGCGTCGCCCACGGACGCCACGGCCAAGCTGGCCGGCTCCCGTCGCCCGCCCCCGGCCCGGCCCGCCTGCGGGACCATCGCGAGCCACCGGGCTGACGTTTCCGCGCCGGCCGCTCGGTGCCGATCTGATGGTCGTCGTCGATGCTGCGGCGGTGCCCACGGTGCCCGACCACGGCCCGCGGCGGCATCGTCCCGAGTGCGCAAGCGGTGCGCATGATGAAAAGGGGCCAGTTTCACTCGTGAAAACATGGGGTACCCGCCGACTCTTAATCAGAGGGTTCTTGGTTCGAGTCCAAGACGGGGCACTGGTTGGTTGTCGCGACGCCGCCCCGCGAGGCGGCTTCTTCTGGTCGCGATCAGGTTTGGCCGGCTCGTTCTTGGCCGCGCCGCAGCGGGGCGGAGGCATGCTCGGCGCCGGCGGCACTTGTGAGTTCTCAGCTCTGACGGAATGTCGGAGCCCAGTGTCCACAAGTGTCACCGGCTTCTGCGCGTGCCTCCGACCCGCTGCTCGACGGGACGGGAGGCGCTGGTCGCCGATGAGGCGGCGAGCGAGGGGCTGCCCGTGCCCGGGAGCCGGGCTATGGGAGCAAGCGCAGGCAGGATGCCGAAGCGCAGCGGACATGCAGTGAGCCACGGCCCGGAAGGCCGGGGCGAACGTCCGGCGACGGGCATGGGCAGCCCCTCGCGGCGCGGGATCCCGCAGGCTGCAAACCTGCGGTCACGTTCGGGCACAGCGGGCGGCTCACGGAAAACTCACGGAGCGGAGGGCAAGGGGTGGAAAACCGGACTGCCACTCCGGCGGCGGCGGGCGTACGATCGTCGCCGCGGAATGCGGTGCGGCGCTGCAGGGATCGCCGCTGATCGTTCAAAGGAGGAACGATGAACGACGCCCGATCCAAGCTCTTCGTTCTCGACACGAACGTCATTCTTCACGACAGCGGCTGCCTGCGGAAGTTCGCCGAGCACGATGTCGCCGTGCCGATCACCGTGCTCGAGGAACTCGACCAGTTCAAACGCGGCAACGAAGACATTCACTTCCAGGCCCGTGAGTTCCTCCGCCGACTCGATGCCCTGACCGGCGACGTGCTCTCCCGCGAGGGCAGCCCGCTGGGGGACGGCCTCGGTTCGATTCGCGTCGTGCTGGGACGCACGTCGGCCCCGCTGCTCGACGACGCCTTCCTGCAAGACACGCCCGATCACCGCATCCTCCGCACCACGCTCGCGCTCCAGGCCGAGGAGGCGCCGCGGCAGGTGGTGCTCGTGTCGAAGGACACGAACCTGCGGATGAAGGCCAAGTCGCTCGGCATCAACGCCCAGGACTACAAGTCGGACAAGGTGCAGGGGTTCGACAAGCTCTACTCCGGCCGCCGCGTGATCGAAGGGCTTGCCTCGGAGACGATCGATCATCTCTACGCCAACGGGGGCGTGCTCCCCGCGGACCTCCTGCCGCTGCCGCAGAAGCCGGTGGCCAACGAGAACTTCGTGCTCCGCAACGGCAGCAAGTCGGCGCTCGCCACCTACCGCCGCTCCGACGACGCCTTTCATCGTGTCGAGAAGCTCACCTGCTACGGGATCACGCCCCGCAACGCGGAGCAATCGTTCGCCCTCAAGGCGTTGATGGACGACTCGATCCGGCTGGTCACGCTCGCGGGCTCCGCCGGCACGGGGAAGACGCTCCTGGCGTTGGCGGCCGCCCTGGAGTGCCGACAGAAGTACCGGCAGATCATGCTCGCCCGGCCGGTGGTGCCGCTCTCGAATCGCGACCTCGGCTTCCTGCCCGGCGACATCGCCGACAAACTCGACCCCTACATGCAGCCGCTGTACGACAACCTGACCGTGATTCGCCATCAGTGCGGTGACGACACGCAGGCCGCCCAGCGGATCAACGACATGCGGGAGTCGGAGAAGCTCGTGATCACCCCGCTGGCCTACATTCGCGGCCGCAGCCTGCAGCGGATGTTTTTCATCGTGGACGAGGCCCAGAATCTCACGCCGCACGAGGTGAAGACGATCATCACGCGGGCCGGCGAAGGGACGAAGATCGTGTTCACCGGCGACGTGGCCCAGATCGACCAGCCCTACCTCGACGCCCTCTCCAACGGCCTCAGCTACCTGATCCATCGGATGACCGGCCAGCCGCTCTACGCGCACGTCACGCTGGAGAAGGGAGAGCGTTCGGAACTCGCCGACCTCGCGAGCGCCCTCCTGTGACCGCAGCCCGCACCGAGTTCACCGTGCTCGCGCCGGGCCGCGTCAACCTCATCGGCGAGCACACCGACTACAACGACGGCTACGTGCTGCCGATGGCGATCGACCGCGGCCTGCGGATCGCCGTGCAGCAGCGGCCTGGCCGCACCGCGCTCGTGTCGAGCGACCGCGGCGGCCCGCCCGCGGTGATCGACCTGGCCGGCCCGCACGCGGCCGGCCGGACCGACTGGGGCCGCTACGTCGAGGGTGTGGTGGCCGGATACCGCCGCCTGGGTTGGGAGATCCCGGGCTTCGAGGCGGTGATCACCGCCGACCTGCCAGCGGGCGGCGGGCTGAGCAGCAGCGCCGCGCTCGAGGTCGGGATGGCGACGGCCGTCGAGGCCCTGTGCGGTCGCGAGCTGCCGACGGCCGACAAGGCATTGCTCTGTCAGCGGGCGGAGCACGAGTTCGCCGGGGTGCCCTGCGGGATCATGGACCAGTTCGCCGTCGCCTTCGGCCGCAGGGGCCACGCGCTCCTGCTCGATTGTCGCAGCCGCGAGATCCGCCTGGTGCCGCTCGCCGACGAGGTCGCCTTCCTCGTGATCGACAGTGGCGTGAAGCACGCTCTCGCCGACGGCGGCTACGCGGCGCGACGGCGCGACTGCGAGGCCGCGGCACGTCGGCTGGGACGGTCCGCGCTCCGCGACGTGTCGGCGGCGGAGTGGGCCGCCGTGGAGCCCGCGCTGCCCGAGCCGGAACGCCGCCGGGCGCGGCATGTCGTGCACGAGAACGACCGCGTGCTCGGCTTCGCCGCGGCGGTCGCGGCGGGCGACTGGACGGCCGCGGGCCGGCTCATGGATGCCAGTCACGCAGCGCTTCGCGACGACTTCGAGGTCTCGTGCCGTGAACTCGACCTGATCGGTGAGGCCGCCCGCGGGGTCGCCGGCGTGTTCGGCTGCCGGATGACCGGTGGCGGCTTCGGCGGCTGCGCGGTGGCCCTCGTGGAGGCGGCACGGGCCGCGGCGATCATGGCCGAGGTCCGCAGCCGCTGCACCGCTGCCCTGGGGGCGGAATCAGCGCTCTTCACCACCGCCGCGGCGGCCGGGGCGGGGCTGGCGGACGGCTGACGGTCAGGCGATGCCCTGACGCAGGGCCCAGACCGCCGCCTGCGTGCGATCGTGCAGCGACGTCTTGCGGAGCACGCTCTGCACGTGCTCCTTCACCGTCTCGACGGAGATCTCGAGCGAATCGGCGATCTCCTGGTTGGAAAGGCCCATGGCGATTTGGCGCAGCACCTGCGTCTCGCGCGGCGTGAGCGAAATGCCTCCTCCGATGGACGGATCCCGCTTGGCCATGGAGGTCGCCATCCGCTTCAGTTCGCCTGACCGCGAGGGGGGCGCTCCCGTGCCGGCACCCGTGACGGCGGCGATCAGTTCGGTGCGGGTCGCGGTCTTGAGCAGGTAGTCGTGGGCTCCCGCCGACACCGCCCTCGCGACGTACGTCGGGTTGTCGAACGCCGAGAGCATGACCACCTTCGCGTCCGGCGCAGCCGACCGCAGCCGCTTGACGGCGTCGAGCGAGTCGCCCGCCTCGAGCAGAACGTCGAGGAGGATCACGTCGGGCTTGAGCTTCTTGGCCTGACGCACCGCCTCGTCCGCCGACGAGGCTTCCCCGCAGACGCGGATCCCCGAGTCCTTGAAGACGCTCTGCAGACCGTGTTTGATGATGTCGTGGTCGTCAACCACCAGAACTTTGACTGCCATGGGGGTAGCGTCGCCTGCATCGGGGGATGGTGTCAACTAGGATTCCCTTATTCTGAGGCGGCCGGTGATACGGCTCGGTGCCGCGCCCGAGTCATCCCATGAGCGACCCCCACATTCTCCGTGAAGCGTCCGGCGTGATCGCATTGCTCAAGCCCGTGGGGCTGGCGACGCAGGCGCCTCCCGGGATCGATTCGGTGGAGCAGTGGCTGCGCCGCCGGCTCGGCAGAGATGCCGCCGGATACGTGGGTGTGCCGCATCGCCTCGACCGAGCGGTGTCGGGCGTGGTGCTCATGGCGGCCACCCCCCGGGCCGCCCGCAAACTCTCCCGGCAGTTCGAGCGGCGGGAGATCGTGAAGACCTACGTCGCGGTGGTGGCAACGACGGGGAAGGAGCGGCCGCCCGCCGGTGCGGCCGAGTGGCGCGACTTCCTCCGCAAGCTTCCCGATGAGGCGCGGAGCGAGATCGTGGAGCCAGAGGCGGCCGCCGCCCGGGAGGCGATCACGCGGGTGACGTGGCTCGATGGCGCCGGAGCCGTCGAGGATCGGGCACTGCTCCACCTCGTGCCCGCGACGGGGCGGATGCACCAGCTGCGGCTCCAGGCTGCGAGCCGCGGCCTGCCGATCGTCGGCGACGAACTCTACGGCGGTCCGTCGCTCGGCGGGGGCGATCCGCGGGAACGACCGATCCTGCTCCATGCCTGGCGGATCGACTACGCCGACCCCGACTCGGGCGAGCGCGTCACCGTGGAGGCCCCGCTGCCCGACCACTGGCCGGCTTGGGCGCGGCCGGAGTGACCGCCGCCGCTCACGGGGCAGCGAGCCAGCCCGCATGCCGCAGCGCCTGCTCGATCCAGGGCCGCGTCCACGGATTCCAGGTGGGGTAGGCCACCGACAGCACCGACACCGCGAGCAAGAGGCAGGCGACGACGCGACCGGTCCGAGAGCGGCCGAGAATGTCGGCCGCGGGCACCGCGGCGGCGACCCAGAGCGGCGCCATCCAGAACACCCAGCGAAAGCCGCTCGTCATTCCACCGTAGTTGCGATCGGCCTGGGGTCGGAGCAGGTAGAAGGCGATCACCAGCGCCGACACGCCGGCGATCGCCAGCGCGAGGTCGGCGTCGCCGCCGGCGCGTCGCCGCCGCGGCCGCGCCGCCAGCAGCGCGAGCCCCGGCGCCACGAGCAGCCAGGCCGGCGTGAGCGAGAGGATGCCGTGATGGCCGGCGAGCGCATGCCACGCGTAGGCCGCCCGCGACGGCTCGCCACGGTCGACGCCCTGGGGCGAGCGCCAGTAGCTCTGCAGGAGCCGGCCATCGGGCAGCCGGATGGCATAGTCGTACCAGTTGTCGGGGTTCCACGATTCCTCGGTGGCCACGGCCGCGGGTCGCATGCGGTCGGTGCGGTGCGCGTAAGGGGGCACGATCGTGCCGTGGGCGAGAACGTTGGTACCGAGGGCAGCGACCGTCACCAGGAGGGCGGCGGGCACCGCGGCGGTGAGCGTGCGGCGGAGGTCGCACCGCGCGAGGAGCACGAGCACCGCCACGAGCCAGGCGAGGGCCGGCAACTCGAACGCCGCGGTGAGCGCGGCGGCCAGCCCAGCGGCGAAGAAAGACCAGGCAGACGTGCGCTCGCCCGCCCGGATGGCGAGCGCGAGCCAGAGGCTCCCCGCAGCCGCGGCCGCCGCGGGGAGATGGTTGGTGAACACGACCGCGAACGTCGTGAGCAGCGTGCCGGAGGCGGCCAAGGCCGCCGCCCAGAGACGACCCCAGTCGGACGAACCGACGGCGTCGGCCGCGCGGAGCGTGAACGCGAGCATGATCGCGAACGGCACGGCTCCGCAGGCGAGCTGGAGCATCCGGCCGACTTCGAACGGATGGTCGCCCAGCGTCCAGCCCGTGAGGCGATGGATCAGCCAGTAGGGGCCCGCGGCGAGCACCGCTAGCAGCGGCGGCTTGCTCGAATAGAGGTGGAGGGTTCCTGCACGATCCGGATGCACGACGGCGTCGAGCGAGTCCCAGCCCGGCTCGACCACGAGATCCTCGATCGCGAACGTTCCCCGCTCGACGAGCGCCCGCACGGTGAGCCAGCGGCTCCGATCGTTGCCGGAGAGAAAGGGCCGCACGAGACGCTTCTCCTGCTCGATCCGCGACCGCACCGCAGCCGCGTCGACCGCCTCACCCGCCGCAGTGGCCCGCTTCACCGCCTCGTCCACGAGCCGATTCTCCAGGGCGACCCGATCGACGCTCGCCACCGCGGCGATCCGTCCCACGATCCCGCCGAGGGCCACGGCGGCGAGGATCGCATACGCGCCCCACCGCAGGCGGCGGCGGGCCGCGGCGTCGCCTGCTTCGGGAAGCGCGGTGATCAAAGCCGCGACTCGGCCGAGGTCGGCGAGCCCGCGAAAGAATCGGCCCACGCCGTACTTCGACACGCCCCGGAGCCGCGGCCGGTGATGGACCGGCACCTCGACCACGCCATGGCCGCCGAGCGACACGAGCGTGGGGATGAAGCGGTGCATGTCGGTGGTGAGCTGGAGGCCACGGGCGACGTCGCCGCGCAGCGCCTTGAGTCCGCAGTTGTGGTCGTGCAGGTGGATCCCCGTGACGCAGCCGACCAGGAGGTTGAAGACCCGCGAGGGGAGCGTCTTGTGCCAGGGGTCGAGCCGCGGCGTCTTCCAGCCGTTGACCAGACCCACGGCAAGATCGGCGTCGAGCCGCTGCACCATCCGCGGGATCTCCGCCGGATCGTCCTGGCCGTCGCCGTCGAGCATCGCCACGTGCCGGCCACGGCACCGGCGAAAGCCCGTCATCAGCGCGGCCGACTTGCCCTGCCCGGTGTCGTGCCGTTCGCCCATGACCCGCGGATCGGCGGCGGCCGCCTCGACGATCTCGTTCCAGGAGCCATCGGTGGAGCCATCGTCGACGAGAAACGCCTCCCACGACAGGCCCGCGGCGTCGAGCCGCTTGCGAATCTCGGCCACGAGCGGGCCGATGTTGCCCGCCTCGTCGCGCACCGGAACGACGAGGGAGACGTCGATCGGTCGCATGCGGGCACGAGTTCCTGAAAGTCGGAGGGAGGTCTGCCAGAATACCGTGCGGCCGGGGTTCGATGCTGCGCCGATCCCTTCCGCCCCGGGGCCACCACGGTGGGCCGGGACGACGATGGACGGGTACACTCGATTGGCTTCTTCCACCGGGCCCCGCGGCGCGCATCCATGACCCGCCTCGTCTCCTTCGGCGTGCTCCTCGGCCTCGTGGCCCTGTTCGGCCTGCTCTCGTTTCGGGTGATGGCGGGTTTCCTCCTGCCGATGCTCCTGGCGGCGATGCTCGTGGTGATCTTCGGCCCGCTGCATCGCTGGATCCGCGAGCGGACGCGGTGGCCCGACTGGGCCGCGGCAGGGCTCTCCACGCTCCTCGTCGTGGTGATCGTGCTTGCGCCGGTGTCGCTGCTCCTGTTCCGCGCAGGGGGCGACGCCATGGGCATCCTGCGGCGGCCCGACGCGATGAAGCTCGACCCCCACGTCCTCGACGGGCTGATCGTCCGCTTCAACGAGGCGACTGGCCTCCAGCTCACGGCGGAGAGCGTGAACGCCGAGCTCAAGCGGCTGGTCGAAGAGTGGATCGGGCCGATCGCCGCCCGGGCCCCCGCGGTGATCGCCAAGATCCTGATCGGCGCGATCGTCACGGTGGTGAGCCTGTTCTACTTCTTCGCCGACGGTCGCCGGATGATCGAGGCGGTCACGCGGCTGATCCCCCTCGACCGCCGCTACCAGTGGCAGCTGCTCGAGGAGTTCGAGGAGGTGAGCCGCGCGGTGGTCAGCTCGATCCTGCTCGCGGCGGTGGTGCAGGCGGTGCTCGCCGGCCTCGGCTTCTACGTGGCGGGCCTCGGGAAGGTGTTTCTGCTCACGCTCCTCACGTTCTTCGGAGCGCTGGTGCCGATCGCGGGGGCGGCGCTCGTCTGGGGAGCCGCCAGCCTCTATCTGCTCGTGTTCGAGAAGAACACCTGGGCCGCGGCCGGCCTCGCGATCTGGGGCTTCGGCGTGGTTTCCACGGTGGACAACATCATCAAGCCGATCGTCCTCCACGGCCAGTCGAAGCTCCATCCGCTTCTGGCGCTGCTCAGCGTGCTCGGGGGCGTGGGGGCCCTCGGGCCGATCGGGATCTTCGTGGGGCCGATCGCGGTGGCGTTTCTGCAGGCCGCCCTGACCATGCTCCAGGCCGAAATCGGCAGTCTTTCGGCCGCCCCAGACCCCGCCTGGGGCCGACCGCCGACCGGTCGCCGCAACGATCCGCCGACCGGCCTTGCATAGGCGGGTGTCGGGAGGGTGGAATCGTGGGGCCGCGGTGGATGGCTGCGGCCCGAAGAGAAAGGATCGACGATGCTCGATTTCGTGGTGGCGGTGGCGGCCCTTCTGCTGACTGGCATCGAGGCGGCCTATGTGCCGACCGACGAAGGCGGCGGCGACTATCTCGTCCGCGTGGAACCCGATCTCGTGAAGAGCGCGAGCCCCTACCAGTTCACCAGTGACGTTCCTGCCGACGCCCGCGACGTTCGCCGTGTGCGGATCTTCGTGGGCGACGCCTGGCCGCCCGCGGTCGAGCGGGCCGTGTTGGAGGCGTCGCGCAAGCCCCGCAAGGCGGCGCCGGTCGCGGTGACCTCGGCGCGGCTCGGCGAGGTGCCGCTCGCATCGGCCGCTCCCGTCGCGGAGCGACCCTGGGGCTGGCTGATCGGCAGCCTGATCGCCCTCTTCATGTCGCTGGGCGCCAACGCCTACCTGGGCATGCTCCTGGCGCAGATGCGGCAGCGGTATCTGCGCGACATCCAGCAGGCGGCCGTCTGATACGGTTCACACGAGGTCCTCGCGTGGCGAGGGGCTGACCATGCCCCGTCGCCGGACGTTCGCGTCGCTCGGGGCTGACCATGCCCCGTCGCCGGACGTTCGCGTCGCTCGGGGCTGACCATGCCCCGTCGCCGGACGTTCGCTTGGCTCGGGGCTGACCATGCCCCGTCTCCGGACGTTCGCTGCGGCCCTCCGGGCCTGCGCTCTCTCGATGCTGACTGCGCTCCGCCATCCATGGCTCCGCTGGTCAGCAACGCCGGCTCCCGGGGCACGGTCAGCCCCTCGCTGACTTCGTACCGGGTGGACGGGGCACGGTCAGCCCCTCGCTGAGGTGATACAGAGGAGGGAGCAGCCGGATCGGAGGCACGCGCAGAAGCCGGTGTCACTTGTGGACGCAGGGCTTTGACATTCCGACAGAGCCCTGAACTCACAAGTGCCGCCGGCGCCGAGCATGTCTCCGGCCGGCTGCGGGGCCGCGGTTCACCGCCGCCGGCCGGAGA
>Ga0208376_1000231_pt1 | contig 17522 bp, 11 predicted proteins | sample CryBogmetaGMA25M_FD_184548 | JGI IMG/M metagenome (GOLD analysis project Ga0208376, IMG submission 184548) | Freshwater microbial communities from Crystal Bog, Wisconsin, USA - MA2.5M (SPAdes) | ecosystem: Environmental > Aquatic > Freshwater > Lake | place: Crystal Bog, Wisconsin, USA...
GGGACCCTGGGTCCAACCCAGCCACAGCGCAGCAGGCCCGAGGTGCAGACAGACCAGTACAGTGAGGCGCGTGAGCCAGAGGGACCGACTGAGGTCCGCCGTCATCGGGTCAGCTTGCGGTACTTGATGCGGTGGGGATCGAAGGGCTTGAGGCCCAGCACGTCCTTGCGGTACGCCTCGTACTGGCTGTAGTTCCCATCAAAGAACTGGACCTGGGAGTCGCCCTCGAAGGCCAGGATGTGGGTGGCCAGGCGATCCAGAAACCAGCGGTCGTGGCTCACCAGCACGGCACTGCCGGCGAAGGACTCGATGGCCTCTTCCAGGGCCCGCATGGTGTTCACGTCCAGGTCGTTGGTGGGCTCATCGAAGAAGAGCAGGTTGGCTTCGCTCTTCAGGGTGAGGGCCAGGTTCAGGCGGTTCTGCTGACCACCACTCAGCTCGCCGACCTTCTTCTGCTGGGAGTCGCCGGAGAAGCCGAAGCGGCTGAGCCAGGCGCGGGCGTTGATGAGCTTGCCCCCCAGCTCAATCTGCTCGTAGCCACCGGAGATGGCCTCAAAGACAGTCTTTTCGAGGTTCAGCCCAGAGCGCAGCTGATCCACGTAGGCCATGCGTACCGTGTCGCCCAGGCGGATGCTCCCGGCGTCCGGGGCCTCCTGGCCCGTGATGAGGCGCAGCAGGGTGGACTTGCCGGCGCCGTTGGGCCCGATGACGCCCAGGATGCCGCCCCGGGGAATGGCGAAGGTCAGGTTCTCAAACAGCACCCGGTCGCCGTAGACCTTGGAGACGCCCTCCACCTCGGCCACCAGGTCACCCAGGCGCGGGCCGCTGGGGATGTAGATCTCCAGCTCCTGCTCCTTCTGGCGACCCTCTTCGCCAGCCAGGCTCTCGTAGTTGGCGATGCGGGCCTTGCTCTTCGCATGCTGCCCCTTGGGCGACATGCGGATCCACTCCAGCTCCCGCTCCAGGGTCTTCTGGCGCCGCTGGTCGGACTTCTCCTCCTTGGCCATGCGGCCCTGCTTCTGCTCCAGCCAGCTGGAGTAGTTGCCCTTCCACGGAATGCCCTCGCCGCGGTCCAGCTCCAGGATCCAGCCCGCCACGTGGTCCAGGAAGTAGCGGTCGTGGGTGACGGCGATGACGGTGCCGGCGTAGTCCTGTAGGTGCTTCTCCAGCCAGGCCACGGTCTCGGCGTCCAGGTGGTTGGTGGGCTCATCCAGCAGCAGGATGTCGGGCTTCTGCAAGAGCAGGCGGCAGAGGGCCACGCGCCGGCGCTCACCCCCGGACAGCACCCCCACCTTGGTGTCGGGGTCGGGGCAGCGGAGGGCATCCATGGCCTGCTCCAGACGCGCGTCCAGGTCCCAGCAGTCGTGGGCGTCGATCTTCTCCTGGAGCTCGCCCTGCCGGGCCAGCAGCGCATCCATGTCCGCATCGGGATCGGCGAACTGGTCGCTGATGGCGTTGTAGGCCTTCATCCAGCCCACCTGCTCGGCGGCGCCCTCCTCCACGGTCTCGCGGACGGTCTTCTCCGGGTCCAGGGCGGGCTCCTGCTCCAGCATCCCCGTGGTGTAGCCCCGGCTCAGCACGGCCTCGCCGTTGTAGTCGTGGTCCACGCCGGCCATGATGCGCAGCACGGTGCTCTTGCCGGAGCCGTTGAGCCCCAGCACACCGATCTTGGCCCCCAGGAAGTAGCTGAGGGAGATGTCCTTGATGACCGGCTTGCTGTTGTAGATCTTGGAGACCCGCATCATCGAGTAGATGATCTCGGGCTGGTCGCTCTGGGTCTTGGCCATGGGGGCATCCGACAAAAAGGCCGCGCGGGGCGCGGCCTTTCCAGGATACCGGAACCGGTCTGTTACTGCAGGGCCGCCTGGGCCGCCGCCAGGGTGGCGATGGGCACGCGGTAGGGGCTGCAGCTGACGTAGTCGAGGCCCACACCGTGGAAGAATACCACGCTGCGGGGATCGCCGCCGTGCTCACCACAGACACCCAGGTGGATGTCGGGGCGGGTGGCGCGGCCCTTTTCGCAGGCGATGCGCACCAGCTCTCCGATGCCCTCCTGGTCCAGGCTCTGGAAGGGATCGTCCTCCAGGATCTTCTTGGAGACGTACTCCGGCAGGAAGCTGCCCGAGTCGTCCCGGCTGAAGCCGAAGCCCATCTGGGTGAGGTCGTTGGTGCCGAAGCTGAAGTACTCGGCTTCCTGCGCGATGCGGTCGGCAGTGATGGCCGCCCGGGGGATCTCGATCATGGTGCCGATGGGGCAGGCGAACTGGGTCCCCCGCTCGCGGTTGACCTGGGCAATCTCGTCGAGCATCTCGGCCTTGGTGAAGGCCAGCTCCCGCACAGAGCCGATGAGCGGAACCATGATCTCGGGGAGGGCCTTGATGCCCTTGGCAGCGGCATCCAGGGCCGCCTCAGCGATGGCCCGCGTCTGCATCCGGATGATCTCCGGGAAAGTGATGCCCAGGCGACAGCCGCGGTGGCCCATCATGGGGTTGAACTCGTGGAGCTGGGCCACGCGGCGCTCGACGCTGGCGAGGCTCACACCCAGCACCTGGGCCATCTCCTCCTGCCCGGCCTTGTCCTGGGGCAGGAACTCGTGAAGCGGGGGATCCAGGAGGCGGATGTTGACGGGCAGGCCGTCCATCGCTTTGAAGATGCCCTCGAAGTCCTCCCGCTGCATGGGGAGCAGCTTGGTGAGGGCCTTCTTGCGGCCTTCCGTGTCGGTGGCGAGGATCATCTCCCGCACCGAGATGATGCGGTCGCCCTCAAAGAACATGTGCTCCGTGCGGCAGAGGCCGATGCCCTCGGCACCGAAGGCCCGCGCCACCGCAGCATCGTGGGGGGTGTCAGCGTTGGTGCGCACCTTGAGGCGCTTGGCCGCCACGCTCCAGGTCATGATCTTGGCGAAGCGCTGATAGAGCTCGCTCTCGCTGGCCTGCATGCGGCCATCCACCAGGACCTGATTGACCTCGGAGGGATGGGCACTCAGCTGGCCCGAGAACACTTCGCCGGTGGAGCCGTCCATGGAGATCCAGTCCACACCGGCCTTGAGCTCCAGGTCGCCAACCATCACCACACCCCGGGCCTGGTCGATCTGCACACCAGAGGCGCCGCAGACGCAGGGCTTGCCCATGCCGCGGGCCACCACAGCCGCGTGGCTGGTCATGCCACCGCGGGCGGTGAGGATGCCCTGGGCAGCCACCATGCCGGAGATGTCTTCGGGGCTGGTCTCGACGCGCACCAGCACCACGGGACCATCCGCGGCCATCTTCTCGGCCTGGTCGGCCGTGAGGGCGATCCGCCCAGTGGCCGCGCCGGGACCGGCGTTCAGGCCCTTGGTGAGCATGCGGCCTTCCTTGCGGAGGCGGTCCTTCTCGCGGGGGTCGAAGACCGGCGCCAGCAGCTGGGAGAGGCTGTCGGCATCGATGCGCCGCAGGGCCGTGGCGCTGTCGATGAGACCTTCATCCACCAGGTCGATGGCGATGCGGATGCCCGCCATGGCGGTGCGCTTGCCGTTCCGGGTCTGGAGCAGGTAGAGCTTGCCACGCTCGATGGTGAACTCGATGTCTTGCATGTCCTTGAAGTGGCGCTCCAGGCGCTGACAGGTGGCGTCCAGCTCAGTGAAGGAGGCGGGCATCGCAAGCTCGAGGCTCAGTAGCCCCGTGCCCTCGGCCTGCTTCTGGGTGATGGGCTGGGGTGTGCGGATGCCAGCCACCACATCCTCGCCCTGGGCGTTGATGAGGTACTCGCCATAGAAGAGGCGCTCCCCGGTGGCGGGGTCACGGGTGAAGGCAACACCGGTACCGCAGTCGTCGCCCATGTTGCCGAAGACCATGCTCTGCACGTTCACGCCCGTGCCCCACTCATCGGGGATGCGGTTGAGCTTGCGATAGGTGATGGCGCGGCCGGTGTTCCAGCTCTCGAAGACGGCGCGGATGGCGCCCCACAGCTGTTCCATGGGGTCCTGGGGGAACGGTGAGCCGGTCTCTTCGCGCACGACTTCCTTGAAGGCATCCACCAGGATCTTCCAGTCCGCAGCGGCCAGGTCGGTGTCGAGGTGCACGCCGAGCCGCTCCTTGGCGCGCTCCAGCTCTGCTTCGAAGAGGGAGTGCTCCACGCCGAGGACCACGTTGCTGTACATCGTGATGAAGCGCCGGTAGGAGTCCCAGGCGAAGCGCGAGTTGCCGCTGGCGCGCTCCAGGGCCGCCACGGTCATGTCATTGAGGCCGAGGTTGAGGACGGTGTCCATCATGCCGGGCATGGAGACCCGCGCGCCGGAGCGAACAGATAGGAGGAGGGGATTCTCCTCAGCGCCGAAGCCGCAGCCCCGCTCGCCTTCGAGCCAGCGCAGGGCATCCACAATCTCGCCACGGAGGGTCTCGGAGAGGGTGCGACCGTTCACGTAGTAGGCACCGCACTGTTCGGTGGTGAGGGTGAAGCCGGGAGGCACTGGTATGCCCAGGCCCGCCATCTCTGCAAGGTTGCAGCCCTTGCCCCCTAGGAGGTTACGCATCGTTGCGTTGCCTTCGTTGCGGTTGCCACCAAAGGTGTATACACCCTTGCTCATCGGAGCCTCCATTAGGAACGTCCAGTGGTCTCAGTGTATCCAGAGGAAATGCAAAATGCCCCCACCTTTACTGGGTGGGGGCATGAGCGAATTTCAGATATTGAATCCGGCAATAAACAGCTCCGGGCCATCGAATGTGATGGCCCGGAGGGGATATTAACGTCGCAGCGACCTACTTTTCCACTCCTGTACAGAGCAGTATCATCGGCCCTCCAGGTCTTAACGGCCGTGTTCGGGATGGGAACGGGTGTGACCCCTGGGGAAAAGCCACGACGAAGGGTAGAAGGGTGAGAAGGGATTTTGGCGAGGCGCTTTTGGCGCTCGTGGGGTGCTGCTGGTGTGAACCAGGTCAGCACTACTAGTAATGCAATTAATTGATGAAAGGTCAAGTCTGTGGACCGATTAGTATCGCTAAGCTGAATCCGTTACCGGACTTGCACATGCGACCTATCAACGTGGTGGTCTACCACGGGTCTCATAGGGAGATCTCATCTTGAGGGGTGTTTCGCGCTTAGATGCTTTCAGCGCTTCTCACTTCCCGACTTAGCTACCCAGCGTTGCATTTGGAAACACAACTGGAACACCAGAGGTCAGTCCATCCCGGTCCTCTCGTACTAAGGACAGGTCCTCTCAAATCTCCTGCGCCCACACTAGATAGGGACCGAACTGTCTCGCGACGTTCTGAACCCAACTCACGTACCACTATTGATCGGCGAACAGCCGAACCCTTGGGACCTGCTTCAGCCCCAGGATGTGATGAGTCGACATCGAGGTGCCAAACCTTGCCGTCGATATGAACTCTTGGGCAAGATCAGCCTGTTATCCCCGGCGTACCTTTTATCCGTTGAGCGATGGCCCTTCCATTCGGGACCACCGGATCACTATAGCCTGCTTTCGCACCTGCTCGTCGTGTCTGACTCGCAGTCAAGCTCCCTTATACTATTGCGCTCTGCGGCTGATTTCCAAACAGCCTGAGGGAACCTTCGCACGCCTCCGTTACGCTTTAGGAGGCGACCGCCCCAGTCAAACTACCCGCCTGACATTGTCTTCCACCCGGATCACGGGTGCGAGTTAGAGATCAGCGTTAAACAGGGTGGTATCTCAACATTGGCTCCACCGACCCTAACGAGCCAGCTTCAAAGCCTCCCACCTATCCTGCACAGTCCAACGCCAACCTCAATGTCAAGGTGTAGTAAAGGTGCACGGGGTCTTTCCGTCTAAGTGCGGGTAACCGGCATCTTCACCGGTGCTACAAGTTCGCTGAGTCTCTGCTGGAGACAGTTCCCAGATCGTTACACCATTCGTGCAGGTCGGAACTTACCCGACAAGGAATTTCGCTACCTTAGGACCGTTATAGTTACGGCCGCCGTTCACCGGGGCTTAAATTCGCAGCTTCGCTTGCGCTGACCGCTCCTCTTGACCTTCCGGCACCGGGCAGGTGTCAGCCCCTATACCTCCTCTTTGGAGTTTGCAGAGACCTGTGTTTTTGTTAAACAGTCGCCTGGGACATTTATGTGCCACCACCTCGGGCTATAAACCCTACCGTGGTACCCCTTCTCCCGAAGTTACGGGGTTAATTTGCCGAGTTCCTTCAGCAGAGTTCTCTCAAACGCCTGAGGATTCTCTCCTCGACTACCTGTGTCGGTTTGCGGTACGGACACAAGCACCTCTCCTTAGCAGCTTTTCTCGGCAGTGTAGGATTAGGACTTTTCGTCAGAAACCTTGAGCTCACGGCACCCGGACTTCCCTAAGCGCCACCCTTGGATCCTTTCGCAGAACATTCCATAGCTCTGCGTCCCTACCTTCCTGCGTCCCTGCATCGTACAAACGAGATGCTCATGGTGCTGGAATATTAACCAGCCTTCCATCGCCTACGCCTTTCGGCCTCAGCTTAGGGTCCGACTAACCCAACGCGGATTGACCTTGCGTTGGAAACCTTAGTCTTACGGCGGACAGGGTTCTCGCCTGTCTTTACGCTACTTATGCCGACAGAGTCTCTTCCCATGTCTCCAGCTGTCCTTGCGGTCAACCTTCACAGACGTAGGGAATGCTCCCCTACCACTTACGTTCGCAGCTTCGGTAACATGCTTTAGCCCCGTTGAATTGTCGGCACAGACCCGCTTGACCAGTGAGCTATTACGCTTTCTTTAAAGGATAGCTGCTTCTAAGCTAACCTCCTGGCTGTCTAAGCACATCCACATCCTTTTCCACTTAGCATGTATTTTGGGACCTTAGCTGGCGATCTGGGTTCTTTCCCTCTCGACTACGGATCTTATCACCCGCAGTCTGACTGCCGGACTTCACGGCGTGCCATTCGAAGATTGGTTGGATTCAGTAAGCTGGTAAGCCCCCTAGTCCATTCAGGTCTCTACCTGCACGACGAAACATCCGACGCTAGCCCTAAAGCTATTTCGGGGAGAACGAGCTATCACGGAATTTGATTGGCCTTTCACCCCTATCCTCAACTCATCCAAGCGGTTTTCAACCCACACTGGTTCGGACCTCCAATAGGTTTCACCCTACCTTCATCCTGGTCAAGGATAGATCATCCCGTTTCGCGTCTATTTCCAGCGACTGTCGCCCTATTCAGACTCGGTTTCCCTGCGGCTTCGCCTCTTCGGCTTCGCCTCGCCACTGAAAATAACTAGCCGGCTCATTATGCAAAAGGCACGCGGTTCCACCGGATATACCATAGTGGTTCCACTGCTTGTAGATTGACGGTTTCAGGTTCTATTTCACTCCCCTCATCGGGGTTCTTTTCGCCTTTCCCTCACGGTACTGGTTCACTATCGGTCAGATGAACATATTTAGCCTTACCGCATGGTCGCGGCAAATTCTGTCAAGGTTTCTCGTGCCCCGACATACTTGGGAACACCACTCAGAGTCCTAGTAGCTTTCGCATAAGGGGCTATCACCCTGTATCGCCGGCCTTTCCATGCCGTTCCGCTAACTATAGGTTTTGTAACTCTGTGTTGGAGGGCAGCTCCAACCTGTAGGTCCCACGACCCCCCCTACGCAACGCCTGCCGCTTACACGTAGGAGGTTTGGGCTCTTCCGGTTTCGCTCGCCGCTACTACCGGAATCACTGTTGTTTTCTGTTCCTGTGGGTACTGAGATGGTTCACTTCCCCACGTTCGCTTCTCTAAGCCTATGTATTCAGCTAAGAGATGACTGAGCTTTCACCCAGCCGGGTTTCCCCATTCGGACATTCCCGGATCACCGTTCGCGTGCAACTCCCCGAGACTTTTCGCAGCTTACCACGTCCTTCATCGCTGTCATCTGCCAAGGCATCCACCGTCAACCCTTTGTAACTTGGCCTTCCATCAATAAATTACATTGACTTCGTGCCCACGATACTACTTTGGTTTTTCGCTAAACTTGCCTCGCCTTAAGCCCACCACGCCCTAGAACGCGATGGATCACCCTTCTCTATTCCTTCTATTTATCTGTCAAACAACTCTGCCTCTCGGCCACCGATCCTCGAACCGGTCTTGAGCTGGATTCAAATCCCGCAGGATCTCAACTCAACTCAACTTCTGCGCGTCGTGATGCCTCGCTTCCTGCTCAGCCCCCTTCGGGCGGCCATCGACTTCGTCGATTCCGTCCTATTTGCCATTCCTGGCAAATGGTGGTGGGCCTAGGTGGATTCGAACCACCGACCTCACGCTTATCAGGCGTGCGCTCTAACCAGACTGAGCTATAGGCCCCGTGTTCGTGCTCCAGCGGGCGCTGGTGGACCCGACCGGGATCGAACCGACGACCTCCTGGATGCAAACCAGGCGCTCTCCCAGCTGAGCTACGGGCCCGTTACTGGGCATCCATAAACACCCACACAGACGCCCAAACACGCTCGTCAAAGATCACGAGCGTCTTTAAAAACCGGATAGAAAGTTCGATCGGAAGCGTTGACCTATCGTCACCCCTAAAGGTGACTCTCCTTAGAAAGGAGGTGATCCAGCCACAGGTTCTCCTACAGCTACCTTGTTACGACTTCACCCCAATCACCAAGTTCACCATTGAGACCTAGCCCCCTTGCGGGTTACCACAGCCTCTTCAAGTGCTCCCGGCTTTCGTGATGTGACGGGCGGTGTGTACAAGGCCCGGGAACGTATTCACCGTATCATTCTGATACACGATTACTAGCGATTCCACCTTCATGTAGTCGAGTTGCAGACTACAATCCGAACTGAGGACGACTTTCTCCGATTAGCTCCATCTCGCGACTTTGCAACGGTTTGTATCGCCCATTGTAGCACGTGTGTAGCCCTGGACATAAGGGCCATGAGGACTTGACATCATCCCCACCTTCCTCCCGGTTAACCCGGGCAGTCCCCGTAGAGTTCCCGCCATGACGCGCTGGCAACTACGGGTAAGGGTTGCGCTCGTTGCGGGACTTAACCCAACATCTCACGACACGAGCTGACGACAGCCATGCAGCACCTCTGCCACTGTTCTTGCGAAAAGGCACATCTCTGCACCGGTCAGTGGTAGTTCAAGCCCAGGTAAGGTTCTTCGCGTTGCGTCGAATTAAACCACATGCTCCACCGCTTGTGCGGGCCCCCGTCAATTCCTTTGAGTTTCAGCCTTGCGACCGTACTCCCCAGGCGGAACACTTAACGCGTTAGCTCCGGCACGGAAGGGGTCAACTCCCTCCACACCAAGTGTTCATCGTTTACAGCGTGGACTACCAGGGTATCTAATCCTGTTTGCTACCCACACTTTCGCGCCTCAGCGTCAGTTACTGTCCAGGTGGCCGCCTTCGCCACTGGTGTTCCTCCTCATCTCTACGCATTTCACCGCTACACGAGGAATTCCACCACCCTCTCCAGTACTCTAGCCTTCCAGTCTCAGATGCAGTTCCCAAGTTGAGCTCGGGGATTGCACATCTGACTTAAAAAACCGCCTACGCGCCCTTTACGCCCAATAATTCCGAATAACGCTTGCCCCCTCTGTATTACCGCGGCTGCTGGCACAGAGTTAGCCGGGGCTTCCTCTCCAGGTACCGTCAAGTGCACACGCTATTAACATGCACACCTTCGTCCCTGACGACAGGGTTTTACAGTCCGAAGACCTTCATCACCCACGCGGCGTTGCTGCGTCAGACTTTCGTCCATTGCGCAAAATTCCCCACTGCTGCCTCCCGTAGGAGTCTGGACCGTGTCTCAGTTCCAGTGTGGCCGATCACCCTCTCAGGCCGGCTACTGATCGTCGCCTTGGTGGGCCATTACCCCGCCAACTAGCTAATCAGACGCAGGATCCTCTCCTTGCCCCAGGCCGTTACCGGTCCCCAGGTTTCACCTTGAACATTCCAGTCCAAGGTCTTATGCGGTATTACCACTCCTTTCGGAGCGTTATTCCCCACAAAGAGGTAGATTCCCCACGCGTTACTCACCCGTCTGCCATGCACCTTGCGGCACATCCGACTTGCATGTGTTAGGCACGCCGCCAGCGTTCATTCTGAGCCAGGATCAAACTCTCAAGTTTCATTCCTGAACCCTTCACCCTCAAGACTCGCGTCCCTCAGGCCAATGTTCTGGTCGTATTTCTCTGAATTCCATCCCCTGTCCTAAGACATCGAATGAAACCCTCAAAGGCTTCCTATCTTCTATCCGGTTTTCAAAGACGCTCCCATGCCTCGCATGGCCTCCACGATCGGTTCGCACCCACCGCAGATCCCCACAGCCTCAACTGCGCAGGACATACAGACTACCACTCGGGTAGGTTCGTGCAAGAAAAAAAACCTGGAGCGCACCTCCCCTGGGCCGGAAATGTAGCTGGGGTGCGGCGGGACAGCGATGCAACCTTCCGGTGGCCCGGCCCGATCCTGCCCTAGAATCAGTCCACGGAGGACTGCGTGGTGCACATCATCGGGGCTGGCCTGGCTGGGTCGGAAGCGGCCTGGCAACTGGCATCAAGGGGACATCGGGTGCGCCTCACGGAGATGCGGCCGGGCACCAACACCCCTGCCCACACCACGGGCAACGCCGCCGAGATGGTCTGCTCGAACTCCTTCAAGAGCGATGACCCCAGCTCCGCCACTGGGATCCTGAAGGCAGAGATGCGCCGCATGGGCTCACTGATCTGCGGGAGCATCCCCTCATCACCTGGGAGACCGCCCAGGTGGACCGACCGGAGCTGCACGAGCCCACCCTGCTGGCCACCGGTCCCCTCACCGCCGAGCCCTTGGCTGACTGGCTCTCCGCCGCCACCGGCAAGGGACGCCTCCACTTCTACGATGCCATCGCCCCCATCGTGGAGCGGGACAGCATCAACCTGGACATCGCCTGGATGGCCACCCGCTACGACAAGGGCGATCCGGACTTCATCAACTGTCCCATGACCCTGGAGCAGCACGAGCGGTTCCTCGATGCCCTGCTGGCGGCCGAGCGGACCCCACTCGCGGACCTCGACACCCCCTACTTCGAGGCCTGCCTCCCGCTGGAGGTGATGGCAGACCGTGGGCGCGAGACCCTGCGTCACGGCCCCCTGAAGCCAGTGGGACTGGATGATCCCAGAACTGGCCGCTGGCCCCATGCGGTGGTGCAGCTGCGCCAGGACACCCTCGCCGGGGACCACTTCAACCTGGTGGGGTTCCAGACCCGCCTGAAGTGGGGTGCCCAGAAGGAAGTCTTCCGCCTCATCCCGGGACTGGAGGCCGCCGAGTTTGCCCGCTTCGGCAGCATCCACCGCAACACCTACCTCCAGGCCCCCTCGGTCCTGGATGCGACACTTGCTGTCAAATCAGTGCCGGGGCTCTGGGTGGCCGGGCAGCTGGCGGGCGTCGAGGGCTACCTCGAATCCGCCGCAGCCGGACTGGCGGCGGCGCTCGCCATGGACGGCGCCCTGCGCGGCCTCCCGGCAACGCCATTCCCGGCGGACACCATGACCGGCGCCCTGCTCCACTACCTGGCCCATGCGGCGCCCAAGGACTTCGCCCCCACCAACGCCATGCTGGGCCTGCTGCCCGCCCTGGCCGAAGGGGCCGTGGATGCCCGGGCTCTGAAGAAGGCCGGGGGCGTCCGGGCCCTCCGGGCCGCCAAGGGCGGCATTCACCGGGCGCGGGCCCTGGCCTCCCTGGAAGCGCACCTCCTGGCTGTCGATCAGGCCAGGTAGTCGAACAGATTGACCTTGTTCACCTTGGCCATGACGCTCAGGGTGGCGGACTGAATGGTCTGGTCGTTGGTGTATTCCATGATGGCCGTGGGATAGTCCGTGGCCTGTTGATCGGTCTGCAGCGCCTGCAGGCTTGCGTTGAAGTTGCCCAGGGAGGTCTGGAGGCTCTGCAGCCCGGCCTGGCGGCCGCCCAGCTCGGCCAGCATCTGGTTGAGGTTGGCGAGGGCGGCGTCCAGGCCAGTTGTGGCGGTCTGGACCGTGGCGTTGTTGCCGTTCAAGAGGCCAGTGGCCAGGTTCTGCACGGCCGTGAAGAGGTCGCTGGGCGAGGCGCCTGGGGCCAGCCCCTTGCCCCCAAGGAAGACCTGGTCGCCGGTCAGGTTGGTGGAGACCAGGGTGCCGGTGGCCACGCCCAGGTTGATGTCCTCCCGGTTGCCTTGGTAAGTGTAGGGAGCCAGCGGGTCCCCGAAGGGCTGGGTGTTGGTCTTGGTGCCAGAGAAGATGTACTTGCCCTGGGACTGGGTGTTGGCCAGCGCCAACAGGTTCTGCAGGATGGCGTTCACCTCGGGCACGGAGGCCGAGGAGCCAGACACCGCCAGCTCCCCCAGCCGCATGACGCTCTCCACGGCGCCGTTCACAGCATTCTCTGCGGTGGTGAGGTAGGCGCTGGCAGAGTCGATCTGCTTGAGGTACTGGGTGTTGGCATCGATGGAGTTGCCGAAGTCCAGGATCGCCGCCGCACCCGTGGGATCCTCGCCCGGGCTGCCGATGCGGTTGCCCGAGGTGATCCGGGCATTGTTGAGGGCCATGCGCTCCTGGGTGGCCTGCAGGTCCTGGAGGCTCTGGCGCTGCTGGGTGGCGGTGCTGGTTCGAAAGGACATGGCTCACCTGCTTTCGGGATCACTTGCCGAACTGGTTCACCAACTGATCGGTCAGCTGGTTGATGACGCTGATAAATCGTGCGGAGGCCTGGTAGCCCCGCTGGAGGGTCATCATGTTGGAGGCTTCCTCATCGAGGTTCACGCCGGAGATGCTGTCCCGCTGGGACTGGAGGGCGGAGACCAGGTTCTGCTGGGCGCTGCTCTGGGCCTTGTAGGTCTGGGCCTGGGTGCCGAGGTCGGTGACCAGGGCCGCCACCGCCGAGGTGAAGCTGGCGGTGGCGGTCCCGCCCATCTCCACGGTGCCTGCAGCGGTGCCCAGCTGAGCTATGGCCAGGGCCCGGGTGTTGTCCCCGACCGTAGCGCCTGCGCCGGCGGTGATGAGGGAGGGGTCCGCCAGGATGTCGCTGCTCACGGACAGCCGGTTCACCATGCCCTTGTAGAGGGTGCTCCAACCCGGGCCACTCTGGAGGGCCGGCGTGGCGGCAATGGAGATGGGTAGGCCATTGCTGCCGTTGGCTTCGGCCGCACTCTGGAAGAAGTAGTTTGATATCTCGTGAGTAATGAGGTTCGTCGTCTTGTGGACCGAGTTCACGCCGCTGGCGATGCCAGCCGCCAGCTGATCCAGCTGGGCCTGGAACCCCACCAGGATGTTGTCCCGCAGGTCCAGCTTGGCCCCCAGGGTTCCCTCCTTGATGGCGCTGGTGACGTCCACCACGGTGCCAGCCATGTTGGAGGTCAGCTGAAGGTAGCCTTCGTCCCCTGAGCGCTTGGCCACCAGGTCGAAGGCATTGGTGCCGGTCACCAGGACGGCGTTGCCAGAGTCGAGGGTGATCTGGTACTCCCCCTTGGGGCTCTCGACCACATTGACGCCCACCAGCGCTGCCAGCCTGTCCGTGAGGGACTTGCGCTGGTCCCGGGCATCGTTGTTGGCCCCTGGAGTGATCTCGGTGGCAATGCGCTGGTTCAGCTGGGCGATCTGGCCAGTGAGGGAATTCACCTCCCCCACCAGCGAGCCAATGGACTGATCGGCATTGCCCCGCTGATCGTCCAGCAGTCGGTACTTGGTCTGCAGGCCCGTGATCATGGCCTGGGCCTTCCCCAGGAGGCTGGTCCGGAGGGCCGCGTTTTCGGGGTTGGTGGAGAGGTCCTGGAAGCCCTGGAAGAAGGCCTGGACCTGGGCGGCCATGCCCGTGCTGCCCGTATCCCCAAGTGAGGAAGAGACGGCACTGACCGCAGCGTAGCGCTCATCGGCACCCGTCTGCTTGGCGGTCTCGCGGTAGATCTGGAGGTCGAGGAAGCGATCCCGGATGCCCTGCACAGAGTTGAGGGTGACGCCGGTCCCGAAGTAGATCTGGCCCTCGACCTGCGACTGGCTGGCGCTGAGGTCGGCCCGCTGGCGGGTGTACCCGGGGGTGTTGACGTTGGCGATGTTGTGGCCCACCACGTTGAGGGCGGCCTGCTGGGCCTGGAGGCCCGTGAGCCCAAGATAGAGGCTGGCATTCAGTCCTGGCATTGCTAGGCCCTTTCCTGAAGGCGGGGCGCGAGGCCATTGAAGCCCGCCGGAATGCCCGCGCGCCCATAGGCGGCCGAGCCGGACAGGCCCGTGAGGGCCGCCCGCAGCGGTGCCTGCAGGCCCATGATCAGGATCTGCAGAGAGACCAGCCGGAGCTTCAGGGCATGGGCACCTGCGGCATCCTCGGGCCAGCCCACCAGCTCAGACCAGCGAATGCCAGACAGCAGCTCGGCCGGGTCATCACCCTTGATCAGCCTTGCCTCCAGGGCATCGAGCAGCTCAGGCACGGCATGCAGCATGGAAGACCTCCTGCCGCTTTCTGGGCAAAGCTCAGGCCAAGAGATCCAGGTGGGGCCCGGCAGTCACTGCCGGGGTGGCTTCTGAGTCGGGCTCAACCGGCAGGTCCTCCGAGGCTCCGGTCCCATGCTTCGAGGCAGCCCCTTGCTCCTCCTTGCCATGTTCCTTTAGAAGCATGGACTCGGAGTGAGAAATTTCCGGTACATCCAGCATGGCTTCCGCCAACTTGGCGTCAAAGGCGGCCTTTCGGGCCTGCTCCCGCTGGGCCTGGACGCCGCCCTCCAGAGCCTGCCGGGCCGTCTCCAGCGAGGCGGTCTGTAGGATCTGGCGCTGTCCCAGGGGACTGATCATGCCCTCACCACGAGGGCCGGGGGGCTAGGGCTGGTGAACGCGCGCCAGGTGTTCCCGAATAAGCCCATCGGCCACAGCCTTTCCATCGGGATGGTAGGTGTCGGAGTCCATCTGCCCCTTGATGCTCTCCACGATCTCGGTCCGGATGTCTGGGACCCCTGCCAGGGCTTCCTGGGCCACGGCCACAAGCCGGGCAGCGGCGGAAACCTGAACAGCATCTGTGGAGGCCACAGGGGTTGCAGGAGATGTCGCCGGCGCCGAGGCGGGCCTTGAGCCCGAGACTCCCTGGGTGCTTCCGACTGCTCCTGTTTTTCCACTGACACGCATGTTCACCTCGACAAACCACGTATCGGCAGTTTGCCAAGAACCTTCAACCCTCGGGAACGTTTTTTTCTTTGCGGGTGGTATCCGACTGAGACCAAAGAGTCTTAAGGCGGTCCGCCAGGCCCCAGCCCCGGCCCGAGGAGACCGCCTGGTCCACCACAGCCTGGTCCATCAGGTACTCATAGGTCGAGCGGGACTGCCCTCCCTCGCCGAACAGGCCGGAGGGCTCCACGGTCTTGCGCATGGTCTGGAAGAGCATGCTCATGAGCATCCCTTCGAACTGCCGGGCCGCCTTCTCAGTGTGGTCTGCCGAACCAGGCAGGGCTTGGCTCCCCTTGGCCTGGCTCAGGGCATCAACGGCGGGCAACCCGGCGACGGACATCAGAGCACCCTCAGCTCAGCCTGGAGGGCCCCTGCTTCCTTGATGGCCTGCAGAATGGCCACCAAGTCCCGAGAGCTTACGCCCATGCCGTTCAGCATTTCCGCTAGCTTGCCCACGCTGACTCCGGGCTCCACGGTGACGGTCTTGGCCTTCTCTTCCACGGCCTTCACGTCTGTCTTGGTGGCCTGGACGGTCTTGCCCTGGCTGAAGGGGGCGGGCTGGCTTACCAGCGGGGTGGAGCTGACCATGATGCTGAGGCCACCCTGCACGATGCTCACGGCGCCGATGCGGACATCCGAGCCCAGGATCACCGTGCCGGTGCGCTCATTGACCACCACCCGGGCCTTGGGCTGCAGCTGGATCTGCAGGTTCTCGAGGCGGGCCACCAGCTCCACGGCGCGGCCCTGGAACTCCTTGGGGATCTGCAGCTCCACGGAGCGGGAGTCCAGGGGCCGGGCCACCTTGTCGCCCAGCTCCTCGTTGATGGCATGGACCAGCCGCATGGCGGTGGTGAAGTCCTCTTCCATCAGGCTGTAGCGCAGGGAGGTACGGTCGTTGAAGTTGCCCCCCACCTCACGCTCGATGAGAGCCCCTTCCGGGACGCGGCCCACCGTGGGGTGGTTCTTGGTGACCGAGGCCCCACCAGCCGAAGCACTGAAGCCACCCACCAGCAGTGGCCCCTGGGCCACCGCATAGGTCTGGCTGTCGGGACCCTGCAGGGCGGTCATCAGCAACGTGCCACCGGCCAGGGACTTGGCATCTCCGGTGCTGGACACGGTCACATCCAGGCGGGAGCCGGAGCGGGCGAAGGCGGGCAATTCAGCCGTCACCATCACCGCCGCGACGTTCTTCACCTTCACCGTGGCAGGATTGATGGTAAGCCCCTGACGAGACATCAGGTTGGTCAGAGACTGGACCGTGAACTTGGTCTGATCCTTGTCGCCGGTGCCATCCAGGCCCACCACCACGCCGTAGCCCAGCAGCTGATTGCCACGGACGCCCTGCAGCCGGGCCACTTCCTTGAGGCGGACCTCGATCTTCATGTCGGTCTTGGCGACCTCCGCCCCCATGAGGGTGAGAGCAGCGAGGAACAAGGCAGCGATGCGCATCTCAGCCTCCTAGAAGGGCCAGACATAGTTGAGGAGGCGGCTGATGTAGCCGGGCTTGAGGGTCTCGTCCACGATGCCTTCACCGCCGTAGCCGATGCGGAGCTCCGCCACCTGGCCCGAGGTGATGGCGTTGGTGCCATCCAGCCGGTTGGGATCGATCATTCCAGCCACATAGAGGCGCTGGGTCTCATTGTTCAGCTGGATGTCCCGGTAGCCCTCGACGATGAGGTTGCCGTTGCCAATCACCTTCACGACCCGGGCCGTGACGGTGGTGGTGAACACGGCACTGCGGCCTGTGGTGCCGGTGCCTGCGAACTTGTTGGTGTTGGCCGTGGATTTGTCCGCCAGACTGCTGCCGATGCCGAACCCGGCCAGGGCGCCGAAGAGGTTGGGGGCGCTCAGCTTGTTGCTGCCGGCGCGATTGGTGGTCACGTCGGCCTTGCTGATGGCGTTGGTGCTCTCACTGATCTTGACGGTCACCAGGTCATTCAAACGGTAGGCCCGGAGGTCCGCCACAAAGGGGCGGTCCCGCCAGAGGCTGCCTTCGCTGAGGGGCGCGGAGGCCGGCACTTCCTCCACCAGGGGAATGGAAGGCTTCTTCAGCAGGCTGGGGTCATGGCGCTTGGGAATGGAGCACCCGATCCCCAGGACCAGCAGGACGATGGGCAGCATTTTCCTCATGGAGCACCTCCTGCTCCTAGGAGGGCGAGGATGATGCCAAACCGTCAGGAGAGGGCGACCAGGATCCGGTCGTGACCTGCAAGATCTTGATGAATCATGGCCTTGCCCCATCCGGCGCCCATGGCCCTGCGGCACAACTCGCCGCCCTGGCCCGCCCCGATCTCCAGGAGGCAGGCCGCCGCCCCCCGGGCCCGGGCCTGGAGCAGCAGGGCACTGGTGAGGGCCAGGCCCCCCTCCGGGGCAAACAGGGCCGTGGCCGGTTCGAAGGCCAGCTCTCGCTGCAGACTGGGCGCATCCGCCGGGTCCACAT
>Ga0208376_1000232_pt1 | contig 17514 bp, 12 predicted proteins | sample CryBogmetaGMA25M_FD_184548 | JGI IMG/M metagenome (GOLD analysis project Ga0208376, IMG submission 184548) | Freshwater microbial communities from Crystal Bog, Wisconsin, USA - MA2.5M (SPAdes) | ecosystem: Environmental > Aquatic > Freshwater > Lake | place: Crystal Bog, Wisconsin, USA...
GGAGTCGACTCCTCCCCCCATCGGGGGGAGGTTGGGAGGGGGGCGTTAGCCAGATCTACCGCTTGGGCTTGGCAATGGAGACACGCACCTGCTTGCCGCGCAGCGAGGTACCGCTCAGCACGTGCAGCACCTTCTGTGAGTGTTCGTTGGGTATCTCCACAAAAGAGAAGCGGTCATAGATGTCAATGCTGCCGATGCTCTTGCCGGGCAATCCGACCTCATTAGCAATTGCGCCAACAATATCAGCCGGGCGGATGCGGTCGAAGCGACCAACATCAAGGAAGAGCCGCACCATGCCGGGCTCGGCTCCCACGGCGTCACCTGCCACACTGCTGATCGTCTCGTCCTGATCTACCTCGTTCAGCAACAGCTTGAAGGCGGCGGCGGCGAGATCAACCGCATCATGCTCCTCCGCCATCTCCTCGACCATCAGCAAGTAGGGATCGAGGTCGCCCTGCTCAAGCACCTCGCGCAGCGCATCGCGAAACGCCTCACGCCGCCGCGATGCCACATCAGCCAGAGTCGGCAACTTCTCGCGCTGGATACGGGCACGACCAGATCGCTCGATGATCTGGAGCATCCGCCGCTCGCGTGGGGTGATCAGCGTAATCGCCAGACCCTTGCGCCCCGCCCGTCCGGTGCGCCCGATCCGGTGGATGTAGGCATCAGGGTCGTTAGGCACATCGTAGTTGATCACATGAGTCACATCGGGGATGTCCAACCCACGGGCAGCGACATCGGTGGCCACCAGCAGTTCAGCCGCCCCCTCGCGGAATCGCTTCATCACCCGGTCGCGCTGAACCTGGCTCAGATCGCCGTGGAGAACATCGGAGAGGTAGCCGCGACCCTGAAGACTCTCGCCAATGTTATCGGCTTCGCTGCGGGTACGGCAGAAGATAATCGCCGACGTGGGCGTCTCGACATCGAGGATGCGGCAGAGGGCGTCAAGTTTCTCACGCGGCATCACCTCGTAGTAGGTCTGACGGGTAAGCGTCGCCGTGTGCTGCTCAGAGACAATGCTGATCCGCTTCGCGTTCTTGGTATAGCGCTGGGCCAGACCAAGCACCGCCTCGGGCATGGTGGCCGAGAAGAGCGCCGTCTGACGAGTCTGCGGGGTCTGCTGAAGAATAAACTCAATATCTTCCGCGAAACCCATATCGAGCATCTCATCGGCCTCGTCCAGAACTACCGTACTGATCTGATCGAGGGCAAGAGTCCCCCGGCGCATATGATCCATGATCCGACCGGGGGTGCCAACCACCACCTGCACGCCCTTTTCCAGTGCGCGCAATTGGCGATAGATCGGCTGGCCGCCATAGACCGGGGCCACACTAATCCGTCGTCCCTTCCCATACTTATAGATCGCCTCGGCCACCTGCATAGCCAGTTCGCGGGTGGGCGCAAGGATCAGCGCCTGGGGCACCTGCTCGTCACGCAGACGCTGGACAATCGGCAGGGCGAAGGCAGCCGTCTTGCCCGTGCCCGTCTGGGCTTGGGCAATCACATCACTCGTCGAGAGCATCACCGGGATGGCTTGCTCTTGCACCGGGGTCGGCTCGTCGTAACCGAGATCAGCGAGTACCTTAAGGATTGGCTCGCTAAGCCCAAGTTCGGCAAATGTTGGCATAGAATACGGTCTCACTTCTTGTTATGCTGGCGGCTCATGCCGCAGAATGACCTATGATTCGGATACGTTCCGAAAACGCAGGTTTGCAACGCTAACGGGATATTATACCACTGTCGCTCACACATCCATCCAGAACTACCCTAGCCCCCAGCGCTCGCGCACACGGCGCTCTAAAGGGGCGAAGATAGACTGGTCGAGACTCACGCCGACGATGATAATCATCACCATGACTGCCATGACCTGGGCGGCGTCGTTGAGATCACGCCCGGTCTGAAGCAGATTGCCCAGACTGAGGGTGAAGTAGAGCAACTCGCCCGCCATCAGCGAGCGCCAGGCGAACGACCACCCCTGCTTCAGGCCGCTGAGGATGGCTGGCAGAGCCGCCGGTAATACCACCTGGGTGTAGATGGCGATTCCGTGCGCCCCCAGCGTATGCGCCGCCTTCAGATAGAGCGGTGGCGTATTCTTGACACCCGCCTCGACGCCCAGAATAATTGAGAAGAGGGCACCGAGGACCACCACAAAAATGATCGCCCGCTCGCTCAGGCCGAACCAGAGGATGGCTAGGGGCAACCAACAGACGCTCGGCAGCGCCTGAAGGCCCAGCACCAGCGAGCCGAGAGTCTCGTTCAATGCCTTAATCCGCCCGATCAGCAGGCCGAGGGTCAGGCCCAGCACCAGGGAGATGCCGTAGCCAATCGCCAGTCGCCGCAGACTAACCAAGGTGGCAGTGACAAACGTTCCCTTGCGCAGACCCCGGATCAGAGTTTCTAGCACGGTGAAGGGGCCGGGAAAAAGGTATTCTGGCCAGAAACCCGCACGGGCCACGCCTTCCCAGAGGGCCAGCAGTACGAGGTAAAAGGCCAGTCGGCGCAGCCAGGGCGTTAGGGACTCGCGACTGATCCCGAACTGACGCGACGGAGTGCGTGTCTCATTGGGCATTGACTCCTCCGGCGGTATCGTCGGACTCGTGCAGAACTTTCAGGATTGTGGCCGCCTGATCAACCAGGGCGTGATCCTCAAGTCGGCGCGGGCGCGGCAGATTGATGCGGAACTCGCGGATGATCCGCCCCGGTCGCGGCGCAAAAACCAGCACGCGGTCGCCAAGAGCGATGGCCTCGCGCACATTATGCGTGACAAAGAGGATGGTCTTGCGAGTGGCGGCCCAGATCGTCTCCAGTTCAATCTGAAGCCGATCACGGGTGAGGGCGTCGAGTGCGCCAAAGGGTTCGTCCATCAGCAGCACCGCCGGATCGAGGGCCAGGGCGCGAGCCAGAGCGACGCGCTGGCGCATGCCCCCCGAAAGCTGGTGGGTATAGCTACGCTCGAATCCCGTCAGATGGACAAGGTTGATGAATCGCTGCGCGATTTCTGCCCGCTCCTTGGCACCAATGCCCGCCTGACGCAGCCCAAACTCAACATTGCGCTGGACATCCAGCCAGGGAAAGAGCGCCGCCTCCTGAAAGAGCAGCACCCGGTCGGTGCCGGGGCCACGAACCTCGCACCCATTGGCCCAGACTGTCCCGCCACTGGCGGAATCAAGCCCGGCGATGATGCTCAGGAGGGTAGACTTGCCGCAGCCGCTTGGCCCGAGCAGACAGATGAACTCACCCGCATGGACATCCAGATCCACCGGATGCAGAGCCTCGACCGTGCGGCCCCGCGACACAAACGTCTTGTGAATGCCAGCGATACGGAGAGGGATTCCACCAGGGGGCGGCTCTGATTGAATAGTGATCCCGGCGCGTGTGATCTGCACCTCGCCAACCATACGTTCAGTCATCGTCTTTTCCTTCTTCGAGCTACGACAACCTTCTCTCGTAATCGCAATAGACAAGGTTTCAGGTGTCAGGTTCCAGCGTGCTTCTCGCCCGCATTATACGCATCTGGTGGGCGGGAAGCCCGCACTACGCGCAACCCAAACTGTAAAACTAGATTGAACCATGTCATACCGCAGAAGTAACGCGATCACCCGCGATGGGACACGTGAAAAAATCCGCTTGCCGAACAGTATAGCGGCGTGTGCAATGATATGGCTAGGGGACACGTCGAAGGCTTCCCGTACAATGTCTAAAAACTGGACGCATGGTGTCTCTCAACATAGACGCAGGATGCGTTACACTAAGCCATTAACCATGCCCTAGAAAGGATCGCCTCGGTGAAAGAACTGACCCTAATGGTGTGCCCACACGACACAGCACGCAACCCAGAGGGCTGGAACCGTTTGGTGCAGTACATGACCACTCGGCTTGATAGACCGATCTGCTTTTCCCGCTCCTCGGACTTTGCCGCGTTTCGCCAGGGCATCGCCAGCGCAGATCTGGTCTATGGCAACCCGACAGACTCGCTGAGACTACTCGACACACACGGATTCCGCGCACTGGCGTACCCGGCGCACTGCTACGATGAAGCTCTGCTGATCACCGGGCTAGAGGGCAATCTTCCCTCTATCGAGGCGATCCACGGTGCCGTGATGTCCACCGTCACATCGCTGCTGCCGAGCCGCCTCGCCCTAAAAATGCTGCGCGAGCGCGGCGTAACCCCGGCAAACCTGACTCATCGTGACTCATGGCTCAGCGTGATGCGCAGTGTCTGGAACGGGGAGGTTCCCTTCGGCATCATTTATCGCGATGCTTATGATGAGATCTCGCCCCAAGGCCGTGCGATGGTGCGCGTCTTGGCGACTACGAATGAGCGCGTGGCCTTCCATATGCTCTGCGCACAACCGTCTATCTACGACTCGCTCCCACATCTCACGGATCTTCTGACGACAATGAGTACCGACTCGGAGGGGACGGCGGTGCTGACCAACCTACACATCCAAGGATGGCTCCCTGTTGCCGACGACGATCTCGCTCAGTTGCGAGCGCTGCTGGCTTGAGATTTTAGGCACGAGACAAGGTTTCAGAGGCCAGGTTTCAGGTTTCAGAGGCCAGGTTTCAGGTTTCAGAGGCCAGGTTTCAGGTTTCAGAGGCCAGGTTTCAGGTTTCAGAGGCCAGGTTTCAGGTTTCAGAGGCCAGGTTTCAGGTTTCAGGTGAAGCACATCACAACGCTCTGCGTGGGCCAAAATTATAAAGTAGCCGCGAACCTTGTCTTACATCGGGAGGTACACAATGGCAGAGGATCTACGATCACTGGTTGAACGGATCCACGCGATGCCGCCGCAGGTTGTGTACGCCTTTGCGGGGGCAGGTAGTCAGGCTCTATGGTGGCTGCATCGTGTGGAAGGATCATCGCGCACACTGCTAGAGGCAGTTGACTGCTACGCGCCGCGCTCGCTGGAGGCGCTGCTGGGCGCTCCGCCAACCCAGTCGGTGAGCGCCGAAGTGGCGCGAGCGATGGCGGTGCGGGCCTATACGCGGGCGTCTTTGCTTTCAGATCGGCGCGGGCCGCTGCTGGGGGTGGGCTGCACGGCGGCGCTGGCCACCGACCGCGAGCGGCGCGGGGCCGACCGCTGCTTCCTGGCGATCCGCGAGGCACATGTCGTGCAGGGCTATGCACTGACCATGAGCAAGGAGCGCGGGCGTGAGGCGCAAGAGGATCTGGTATCGCAGTTAGTGATTGGGGCCATTGCCGTCACTTGTGGTGTGCGCGACGAGGTATGGCTGACACTCAAACCGGACGAAGATCTTTTTTGCTGGTAGTTAGCGGCAAAGCCGCTAACTACCAGCAACGTGATGGGCTAACGCTGAAGCAGCACCTCGATCTTGGCGAGCAGGCGGGGAAGATCAACGGGCTTGGTGTCGTAATCATCACAGCCGGCAGCGAAACACTTCTCTTGGTCGCCCGCCATTGCGTGGGCGGTGAGGGCAATCACAGGCACGGTGGTGATTTCGGGGATGGCCTTGATTGCGCGGGTGGCCTCCCATCCATCTAGCACCGGCAGACTCATATCCATCAAGATCAGGTCGGGACGTTCGGAGCGCGCCATCACCACGCCCTGCTCACCGTCCGTCGCGATCACCACATCGTAGCCCTTGCGCTGGAGCCGTCGCGACAGCATGTCACGGTTCATCTCATTATCTTCGACAAGCAAAATCTTAGCCATCGCCCGACTCCTCTCCCTCAGGAGGCATGCGTTATTCTAATCTATCCGTACCATCATGCGTATCATAACACAATGCAGGAATAGGAGTAGAATGAAGCCTAACTCCCTGACGCCCCCGCCACCGCCCGACTTTCCGATCACTACGGTGATGCAGATTGTGTCAGAAGCCATGCCCGCCTTCAGACAGCCGCTGATTGATCAGATGGGCCATACGCAGCAGACTCCGTTCCGCATTCTGGTGGCCACGATCCTCAGTTTGCGCACCAAAGATACGCTCACGGCGGTGGTTGCTCCTCGGCTCTTTGCCGTTGCCGATACGCCTACGACCATACTGGCTCTGGGCGATGAGCGTCTGGCCGAGCTGATCTACCCGGTGGGATTCTATCGCACCAAGGCTCGCAGTATCATTCAGATCTGCTCCATCCTGCTCGATCGCTACGACGGCACGGTGCCAGCCGATCTTGATGCGCTGCTGGAACTGCCCGGCGTGGGCCGCAAGACAGCCAATCTAGTGATGACTGCCGGATTCGGGCTTCCCGGCATCTGTGTAGACATCCACGTCCACCGCATCTGCAACCGCTGGGGCTATGTGTCTACCAAAAACCCCGACGCCACCGAGCAAGTTCTGCGCGCCCAGTTGCCGCCGCGTTACTGGATTCCGATCAACAATCTTTTGGTGACACTCGGGCAACATATCTGCCACCCCACCTCGCCACACTGCCGCATCTGCCCGCTGACCGCTCACTGCGCCCGTGTGGGCGTGACACGCAGCCGGTAGCCGATAGCCGATAGCCGATAGTACGACAGTTGTCGTTTGAATCACCCCCCCTAGCCCCCCCGCAAGCGGGGGGGAATAATGCGTTGTTCCCCCCCGCTTGCGGGGGGGCTAGGGGGGGTGATCGGCGAGAGCCTTTCTGTGAAGATATTTACAACTGTAGTATACTCCGCACGGCTGATTCTTGGACATGCGTATCGCCCCGCTTTTCCGCATCGTGATGAGCTAAAACGCCCTTTTATGAAATGTCTCGCTTTAACCCGTGCAGAGTATAATAGCCGATAGCCGGACATCAGCGGTTCTTTTCATCGGGTGGTGTGCGCGAATCGTATGGACATCTGAGATAAAAACAATACCGGCCCCGGTCGTTAGACCAGGGCCGGTATCATCTGGCGTCTCCGGTGCGGATCGAACGCACGACCTACCGCTTAGGAGGCGGTTGCTCTATCCACTGAGCTACGGAGACGTAGGTGTGGGCATGGGCCGCAAGTCTACCATATGGCCTATTGCTACGCAAGCTGTCCTGCACAAAATTCTTTGCCATATGTGATGCTATACTACCCGGCAGCAACCACAAGGCTAGGAAAGAAGACACGTGCTGCTGCGACGTCTACTCGCGCCCGTTGTGGCGCTACTCACCCACTGGAGCTACCCGCGCCGGTTTTCCACTGCTGGCATCGTGATCGCCACACTCCTGGTGGCTCTCGCCAGTTTGCTGCTTTGGCAAAATCATCCCCTGATGGCAACTCTGGCCCTGGGGATTGCGCTGGTGGTTATGCTGACGTTCACCGTCCTTGGACTCTCGGTCATCCAAGATGTGAATGATCTGGCCGTCATGATCGGACGTATCGCGTCGGGTGAACATCAGGTGCCACCGATGCCCGCCAGCGATAGTGAGCTCGGCGTGGTCGCCCACAGTTTGGCTGATCTCTCCACGGAGTGGGCGCTCAGCGGGCTGTACCGTCAGGCGATTGTTGAGTACGCTGTTGACAGTATTATGATCATTGACGAGCATGACTCGATCACCACCTTCAACCCAGCCGCCGAGCATATGTTCGGCTATACCGCCAACGAGATCATTGGCCAGCCCATCTCCCGCCTGATCCCCGATCCGCTCCACCGCCAGTATAAGCTGATCAGCATTGGCAACGAGATCACTGGTCGCCGCAAAGATGGCAGCGTCTTCCCGATGGATCTTAGCTCGGGCCAGATCCTCCTCGACCGTCGCCGAATCTATGTGGTGATCCTGCGCGATGCAACGCGGCGTAAGCAGGCAGAGGAGGAGCTCCAGCGCGCCCGTGACGACGCCGAGGCTGCCAGTCGCTCGAAGAGTACCTTCCTGGCCAATATGAGCCACGAGCTGCGTACCCCGTTGAATGCGATTATCGGCTACAGCGAACTGCTAATTGATGATGTTGTGGAGATGGGTCATGAGAGCTTAGAGAGCGACCTGCGCCGCATCCATCGCGCTGGTACGCATCTGCTTGGCCTGATCAGCGACATCCTTGACATCTCGAAGATCGAGGCCGGTAAGATGGATCTGCGCTACGAGCAGTTCGCCCTCGCCCCGATGCTCAGTGATGTCGAGTTGACGGTAGCACCTCTGGCGACCCAGAACAGCAACCGCTTCGAGATTAGCTATGATGGCCAGCCGGCAACACTCTTTGCCGATCCCGTGCGCGTGCGGCAGATCCTGATCAACCTGCTTGGCAACGCCTGTAAGTTTACGAACCAGGGCACTATTACGCTGCGCATCCTCACGGATACACAAGATGGCGATAGCCGAGGTGTCCTTCAGCCCTTTGATTTCATCCGCTTTGACGTGGCCGATACCGGCATCGGTATGACCTCCGAGCAGTTGGCACGTCTGTTTCAGCCCTTCACCCAGGCCGACGACTCGACGACGCGCAAGTACGGCGGCACCGGTCTGGGCCTGGCCCTCTCTCGCCATTTCTGTCAGATGATGGGTGGGACGATAGAGGTGGTGAGTACCCCTGACACGGGTTCGACATTCATCGTGCGGCTGCCCCTGCGCAATCCGGAAGATGTCTCCGCCGAGGCGTCTGAGCGGGATGCGGTGGAGGGACGGCGGTAGAATCTTTATGCTGGTGGTTGACGGCTCTGCCGTCAACCACCAGCATAAAGATTCTACCGCACACCCTCAAGCTGATCCTCAAGGTCGGCGTGCAGCTCGCGTAGCCGGTCGAGAGTCGTCTCGTCGGCCTGCCACAGCCCGCGACTGCTGGCTTCTAGCAGGCGGCTGATGGCGTTACGGGCGGCCTCGGGGTTGGCCGCCTCCAGGCGCTTGCGCATCGTGTCGTCGAGGACGAAAGTGGCTGCGGCCTGGTCGTAGACCCAATTATCCACCGCTTCGGTGGTGGCGCTCCAGCCGAGCATATAGGTGAAGCGGTTGGCGATCTCGGCGGCACCGTTGTGTCCGTGCTTAAGCATGCCCTCGTACCACTTGGGGTTGAGCAGCTTGGTGCGATACTCCACGCGCAGCACTTGGTCGAGGCTCTGCACCTTGGTCTCAGCGGTGAAGCTCTCGACATAACTCAGGGCTACGCTGTGGCCGGTGGCCCGCTCGGCGGCAGCCTTCAGCGCACCCGAGTAGCCGTAGTAGTGCTGCATATCGGTCAGGCCATACTCGACGCTGTCAATTTCCTGGGCCACCCGCCCAACTGTGCTGAGGAGCGAGCGCAGCACCTCGGGCTGGGCCGCGCCGTCTTTCTTGCCGCCGAAGGCGTAGGCGTTACGCTTGATGAAGAGATCCTCAAGCTCCTGACGATCCTCCCAGGCTCCGCCCTCGATAGCCTCATCCACGTCGGTGCCGTAGGTGCCCGATGCCTGGGTGAAGATACGCGCCGTCGCCGCTTCCCACTCCTTGCCCTCGGCAACCATAGCGTTGACGTGCTTGCGAATAAAGTTCTGCTCCTCAGGCTCCTCGGCGGTGGCGGCATCGCGGATGAGCCGGTCGAGCTGATCCATCGTGCCGGCGAAGGTGTCGCGGAAAATGCCCGAAACCGTCATCAGGACATCAATGCGCGGGCGACCCAGTTCGACAAGCGGGATGAGCTGGTAGCGTCCGATCTTGCCCTGGCCGTCTTTGACCGGGCGTGCGCCGATTAGCCCCAGGATGGTGCCAATTGCCTCGCCCTTGGTCTTGATCGCGTCAAGCCCCCAGAGTACCTGGGCAATTGTTTCGGGATACGCGCCGTTCTGCTCGCTCCGGTGCGCGGCGATCAATGCCTCGCCGATACGTACGCCGCGAGTGTACGCGCTGTCGCTCGGTACGCGGAAGGGGTCGAGGGAGTGGATATTACGACCAGTCGGCAGCACCGCCATCCCGTCGCGGATGAGGTCGCCGCCGGGGGCTGCCGGGATGTAGCCACCCGCCAGACCACGGAGCAGGTAATCAATCTCCTGGGTGTTATCACGCAGAGCGACGAGCATGGCCTTGCCGTGGGCGGTTAATGATTTTAGATTGTCGATTTCAGATTGCAGATTGTGCTGCGCCGCGAATTTCTCAATGGGTGTAGCCTGGAAAACGACTCGCTGTACGAAGTCGGCACAGGTCGCCTCAACCGCATCGCGCACGGACTGAGCCGCCGCGTTACCGGCGCGGGCGAGGGAGAGCAGATCACCGTAACTCGCTACCTGCGGGCAATCCGCAATCCGCGATCTGCAATCCACAATCAAGATGTCGCCCAGCCCTGGATTGCCGTCGCGGGGAATCTTCAGCGCCTCGGCCACCAGGGTGAGCTGCTGCTCAACCGGCGGGGCCGAACCGAGGATGTGCAAGCTGTCGGTGATCATCGTCTGCGCAATCTCGCGCAAGTAGGCGTAGGCCCGCGAGGCGAAATCGGCAAATAGCTCGCCCGGCGTGCGCGCCAGATCGGCATCCAGGTTAAGCAGAGAGATCTTCTGGAGGATGGCATCTTCCAAATCGCTTGCTCCCTCGCGGAACTCCTCTAGCAGATCCTTCAGCCCCTGAAGCTCTTTGTAGAGCCCGGCGCGACCGTAGGGCGGGATGGCGTGGCCGATGATCGTGGCGTAGCCACGACGCTTGGCGATGTTCGCCTCAGCCGGATTATTGATCGGATAGACGTAGAAGTGCGGCGTGTCACCAAGCAGCACATCGGGCCAGCAATCGGCGGTGACGCCTATCTGCACGCCGGGCATCCATTCGGCGGTGCCGTGCATCCCCAGGTGAACAATTGCGTCGGCACCGAAGGTCTGGCTGATCCACTTATAAAAAAGGGCGTACTGGTGATGCGGCGTATTCTCCCTATCGAACAGCAGCCGCATCGGATCACCGGGCATACCGATCATCGGCTGGACGCCCACATAGACGTTGCCGATCTGCATGCCGCCGAGGCGCACCGCATCGCGCCCCACCGGGGCAATGTCGCCAGGGAAGGCTCCCCAGCGTGCGTTGATCCGCTCCTGCTGGTGCGGGGTAATCTGGCGGTGGAAGCTCTCGCGGCCCGCCGTGACCGTCGCCGGGACAGGCGGGTGCCCGGGGGGTAGATCAGGATCGTCGGCGCGGATCGAACCCTTGATGCATCCGGCCATCACCGCCGGGTCACGTGGGTACGGGCCAACCGCATAGCCCTCGGCCTTCAGACGGTCGAGCAGGGCGATCAGACTGGCTGGCACATCAAGCAGGGCGGCTGTGGCGGTATTACCCTGGCCGGGCGGGTAGTTATAGACAACGACAGCAATTTTCTTCTTGCTATTGGGGGTACGGCGCAGCCTCACAAAACCACCGGTGATGGTTGCGAGGCGCTGGAGCCGGTCGGGCACGGTGGCGATCTCGGTGCCGTGCATACCGCCGAGAACCACCGGGGCAATCGCCCCGTCCATCTCAGGTAGGGCGTAGAGCATCGTGGCCTGAAGCGGGCCGACGCCGCGTTCGCGCCAGTTATCCTCTTCCTGCACAAAGAGAGGGGCCGAGACAATATAGGGCGTATCGAGGGTGCTGAGCAGGTCGCGGGCGATACTGGCCGTGAGGCCGGCCTTGGTGCTGCCGGCTGGCCCGCCCACGAGGGGAAAGCCCATCGTGTTGATCAGCACGTCCACCTTCATATGCGTGAGCCACTCGCGTACCACAATATGGCTCTCGATGCCCATCACAAAAATGGGGATCACCCGCAGGCCAACCGACTCCAGGGCACGCACGACATCGTTATGGTACTGCGTACCGGTGAGGATGTGTGCGCGAAACGAGAGTACCGCCACGGTGCCAAGTGGGGCAGGTCGAGAGTGGCGAGATCCTTTCGACCTGCTCTTCTCCCACTTGATAAATTCGTCTGGCTTCGCAAAGAACTTGGGCGCGTCGGGGTGAGCGAAGCCCATGTTCGGCATCTCAACGGGCGCGATCACCTGCACCTTCGGCATGCCGCAGTACTCGCGCAGGATCAGCTTGAACATGTTCGCCGCGTTGGCCACGCTGCGGTTGTTCCAGTAGGTGCTGACATTTGTCCAGTTGCGGAAATCGTTCAGACGCTTGCCGGGCAAGAAGTTCAGCAGCTTGCTGGTGATCTTCTGCATCTTTACATAACCGTAGAGAGCGTCCTCTTCCCGACCACCCACCAGCAGGCGGGCCACATTCTGCACCGGCTTGGGCATACCGCCGCCCTTAAAGCCGTAGTTGCCAACCTTAGTCAAACGCATCACCTCAGGCAACCCCTCGAAGGAGAAAACCACCGGCGGATCATGGCGCTCGACCACGGGCAACAGCCACTCAGACGTTTCGGTAAGCGTGATCAGGGAGGTCATTAGACAGGCGCAGCGGGCGATAGCCGCCTCAACCTCAGCGGGCCTGCGCTCGATGTCGCGATCCTCGAAGAGATGCAGACGAAACCCAGGAATTTCCTTGCGAACCTCGACCTCAGCCTGAGCAAAGAAGCCCTGGCTATAGCGTTGCATACCAAGCAGCAGGACGAACTCGGTCATCTGAGCCATTGCACCCTCACTATGTTCATCTACCGACAAGGTTCGCAGTTTACCGTTTGGGTACTCATAAGGCGCTTCGACGCGCTACGCCTGAAACCTGAAACCTAGCACCTGAAACCTTGTCTACCGACACACACGATTCTTGCCACTGCGTTTGGCGACGTAGAGATGACGGTCGGCGGTAGCGATCATTTGTTCCGGGTCACTCTCTTGTAGCTCCGCAACCCCGATGCTGATCGTCACCAGGAGCTGCGGGGTCAACAATTCCCAGGGGTAATTCTCGACGAGGGAGCGGATCTGCTCAGCGACATGAGCGGCCTCGTCGAGGACAGTATTGGGCAGCAGGATCAGAAATTCCTCGCCGCCATAGCGGGCGACGGTATCATACTCACGGGAAGCCTGACGCATCAGGTCGGCCACGATGCGTAGGACATCGTTGCCGAGCATGTGCGAGTACAGATCATTGATCAGCTTAAAATTATCAATATCGGCCATGATTGCGCAGAGCGGTTGACCAAGCTGTATCGCCTCGGTAGAGAGTTCGCCAAGGCTGGTATCAACATAGCGTCTGTTCGCAAGCTTTGTGAGACTATCCTCATTAGCCTCGCGCTGAAGGCGGGTTGTGCGCGCCTGTAGTTCACGGATTATGTCGTTCTGGCGCTGCTGATCACCCGTCTCGCTCACCTCAGCCCGTGGCACATAGAGCAGCAGTTGGTCGGTAAAATCGCCCAAATTCACACCCGCGATCAGAACGGCGGTGGCCCCACGTGTATGGGCTGCCTCGACTGCAGCCTCGTTCTCTACGACCGCGATCAAGGGAGTGGGCGTCTCGATTGATCGCCAGAGATTCCAGACGCTCGGGTCGGCAATATTCGCGATGATCAGAGCTGGCTTCGGGTGGTGGGCCAGCAACCCCTGCGCCGCCACCATGTTGACCGCAACCATCGGGCGGTAACCCTGGATTCGTACTGTCGTGGCAATCGTGGCTCGTAAGGTGTCATTCGGCTCAATCAGTAGCGCCCCAGGCCGACGCTGTCCGCGCCGCTCGTGTATGGGTGATCGCGGATTCCCCTCGCGGCGATCCATCACATAGCTACTCCCAGAAATCTGCTTGGCAGCCTGTTTAAGTTCCGCTGCCACGTGGCTCATATGATCGACGCTGGTGAAATTGCGCACGTTCGTACTTACCACCGCAATCGAAAGGCTCAGCAAGCCAAACTGTCGTGCCACCCCATGCCGATCAATCCCGCGCAGATAGCCACGCCCAAGATCGATTTCATCGTAGAGCTTGCGCACCTGCAGGTCAAAGCCAGCGATAAGCCGTGTACACAACGGCTCAGGCGCATTGCCGAAGTGGACAATTGCGAAGTCATCGCCACCGATATGGCCCACAAAATCGTCGCGCTCGGCGGCCTCACTGATCACCTTCGCCAACATGTGGATCACCCGGTCGCCGCGCGCAAAACCGTAGGCATCATTAAACGCCTTAAAATTATCGAGGTCAATCCAGAGCAGCGAGAACGAGTGTTTCTGGCTCAGATGGCGCTCAAGCTCGGCCTGGAGCAGCACGTTACCGGGCAAGCCCGTGAGCGGGTTGCGCACCGGAATCTGGGCCGCACGGCGGAGGTGTCCACGGATTCGGGCCAGCAGCACATCAATATCGTAGGGCTTTACGATGTAGTCATCTGCGCCGTTGTCGAACCCCGTCACCACATCAGACGAGGTGCTGCGTGCGGTGAGGATGATCATCGGCAGGTGGGCGGTGCGCGTATCGTTGCGGAGTTGCCGGATCGCCTCAAAGCCATCCATCAGCGGCATCATCAGATCGACAAGGATCAGATCCGGCGGTTGATCTTGAGCCATCCGCACCAATTCATCGCCGTTATTCGCGATCTCCACGTCGTAGCTCGCATCCTGAAGTGTCTCGCGGAGCAAAAGACAGAGTGCCGGATCGTCATCGGCAACAAGAATTCGTGTTTGGGGTATCATGTGCTGCCCTGTCTGATTAGCTAAAATGTTTGACATGCAGGGTGCTCATGGCTTTCTGTAGGCAGATCTAGATAGACGACTACTGCGATACAGCATATCATACCATTATGTATCTCATGTGCAATCTTCGCGCAAACAACATAGTGGCATGAGCAAAGTCACGCGCCCGGCCCGTAAACGGGCGGGCTACGGTTTACGAAGCCCGCCTTCGCGGGCTATCCCAGCCCGCGAAGGCGGGCTTCGTAGATGGGAGCCGAGGGCTTTAGCCCCAATACCCTTCACATAAGGAATCCATCGCCGCGCAGCCCTCACCCCCCAACCCCCTCTCCCAGAACGGGAGAGGGGGAGCCGAACGCACTCTGATGAGGAATCTCCCCTCTCCCCTGGTGGGAGAGGGGCAGGGGGTGAGGGGGAAAGGTCGGCATGGGATCTGCTTATGTGAAAGGTATTGGCTTTAGCCCCACGGCGATAGGGTGACAGGACTTTGCTCATGCTCTGCCACGAACCTTGTCTCAGGCGACAAAAGAGCAGAATGGGCGCATAATGGGTGAAGATACAGTGAATTTACTATAAAACAACGAGGCTGCTATGGAGATAGACGAGCGTGCATTCCGCACCACCATCGGCTTGTTCGCCACCGGGGTAACAGTGGTGAGCGCGGAGGCTGGTGGCAAGATCCACGGTATGACCGCAAACTCGGTTACGTCGGTCTCTCTGAATCCGCTGCTGCTGCTGATCTGTATAGATCGGAAGGCGCATATGGCGGGAGCGATCAGCGCGGCAGGGCGATTTGCGGTAAGCATTCTGCGTGACGACCAGGAGTTTGTTTCACGTCACTTTGCGGGGCAGGCGGGATCGAATATCCCGCCGACATTTACTCCCTTTGGCTCGGTACACCGGTTAGAAGAGTGCATGGCGGCCATCGCGTGTGTGAGCGAGCATGTGTTTGATGGCGGCGACCACATCATCGTCCTCGCACGAGTGGAGGCGCTGTGGAAGGCGGAGAACGTTGGCACCCCGCTGCTCTATTTCGCGGGCGCATACCGCCGGATCGCGCCGTAGGGCATTGTCATGTAAAGAAACAGGAACTGCTATGCCTCATCAGCCCTTCGGCCTTTGGCCCAGCCCGATCACGCCGCGCAGCCTTGCCGACGACCTGCGGATCGGCGATGTCCAGTGGGATAACGATGGTCGTCATATTGTCTGGCTGGAAGGCCGTGGAGCCAGGGGTGTGCTGGTCTGCGCCGATAGCCATAGCGGCGATGCCCCACGCGACCTGACTCCCGGCGATATGTCGGTACGTGCCCGCCTCGGCTACGGCGGCGGCGAGTTCTGCGTCGGCCACGGGTATGTTTTTTTTATCGAAGGCGGATCGGGACGAATTTTTCGCCAGGCTCTGAGCGGTGGCCCAGCGACCCCGATCACCCCGGCCTTTGGGCAGGCCGCCGCGCCCACGCTCTCGCCCGACGGTCGCTGGCTGCTCTACGTCCACAGTGATGACGGCGAAGACTGTTTAGCTCTCGCGCCCGCCGATGGCAGCCAGTGGCCGCAACGTCTGATCAGCGGCCACGATTTCTTCATGCAACCCTGCTGGCACCCTGCGGGTGACCGCATCGTTTATGTGGCCTGGGACTTTCCCCAGATGCCCTGGGACGGCACCGGCCTCTCTATGGCCTACCTCGACATGTCCGGCCCCACGCCGGTTGCCTGTGAGCCGCGCCTGCTCGCCGGTGGCCCTGACGTGGCAATCTTTCAGCCGACCTTCGCGCCCAACGGCAACACCCTGGCCTATGTGAGCGATGCGAGCGGCTGGGGCCAGATCTACCTGCACGACCTTGTTGATGAGAGCGTGCGCCAGATCACCGACGGTGCCGCCGAGTACGCCACGCCCGCGTGGATTCAGGGTCTGCGTACCTTCTGCTGGAGCCGCGATAGTGCGCGGATCTACTGCCTGCGCAATAGCGGTGGGGTGCGACGGGTGATGGTGCAGCCCGCCACCGGCGGCCCGACCCAGACCATCAGCACCAGCGAGGGCTATACGTGGTTCGCCAACCCCAGTGCGTCGCCCGCCGCCGATGCCCTGGCCGGGGTTGCCTCGTCAAGCGTCATCCCGACACGAGTGGTGGTCTCATCCCCATCGGGTACTCGCGTGCTACGGCGCAGTTCGGGTGAACTCGTACCCGCCGAGAACCTCTCAGTCGCCCTGCCGGTCACATGGCCGACGGCAGGAGGCAACGTCGCCCACGGCATTCTGTCGCTGCCGATGGGCTACTCGCCAGGGCAGGAGGGGCCGCGCCCACCCGCGATCATCCGCATCCACGGTGGCCCCACCGATCAGGCATGCGCGAGCTACAACGCCAGCACGCAGTTCTTCACCACCCGTGGCTACGCCGTGCTTGAGGTGAACTACCGGGGCAGCACGGGCTACGGGCGAGATTACATGCTCGCCCTGCGCGAGCGCTGGGGTATCTGCGATGTGGAGGACGCCGTGAGCGCGGCGCACTACCTGGGTGAAGCGGGCATCGCCGACCCGAACCGACTGGTGATCTACGGCGGGAGCGCGGGCGGCTACACCGTGCTGGAGTCGCTCTGCCGTGCGCCGGGTATCTTCCGGGCCGGCATCTGTCTCTACGGTGTTTCAAACCTATTCAGCCTCGCCGCAGACACCCACAAGTTCGAGGCCCGCTATCTTGATCAGCTCGTTGGCCCATTGCCCGAGACAGCAAACCGTTACCGCGAGCGTTCGCCGATCTTCCACGCCGACCTCATCCGCGACCCGGTCGCACTCTTCCAGGGTGCCGAGGATACCGTTGTCCCACCCGCACAGTCTGAGCAGATCGTCGCTGCCCTGCGCCGGAGCGGGGTGCCGCACACCTACCAGATCTACCCCGGCGAGGGGCATGGCTGGCGTCGGCCTGAGACGATTGAGGCATTCTACACGGCGGTAGAGGCGTTCCTGCGCCAATATGTGATCTTCGCGTAGGGCAAGGTGTCAGGTGCGAGGTGTGAGGTGTCAGGCCAGAGGGCAAGGTGTCAGGTGCGAGGTGTGAGGTGTCAGGCCAGAGGGCAAGGTGTCAGGCCAGAGGGCAAGGTGTCAGGTGCGAGGTGTGAGGTGTC
>Ga0208376_1000234_pt1 | contig 17484 bp, 9 predicted proteins | sample CryBogmetaGMA25M_FD_184548 | JGI IMG/M metagenome (GOLD analysis project Ga0208376, IMG submission 184548) | Freshwater microbial communities from Crystal Bog, Wisconsin, USA - MA2.5M (SPAdes) | ecosystem: Environmental > Aquatic > Freshwater > Lake | place: Crystal Bog, Wisconsin, USA...
GTATTGCAAGTGGCTCCACAGACGCGCCGCGTCGGATCGTCACTCGCGTTCACCGTGGCTCACCGCCCACAAGTTCAGTCCCTACCGCACCCGCAGCAAACGCGAAGCCCCTTGAGGAGTCTCCTGCGGCTCCTGACGCGCCCGTGGCTCCCGATGCGCCCGTGGCTCCTGACGCGCCCGTGGCTTCTGACGCGCCCGTGGCTCCTGACGCGCCCGTGGCTCCTGACGCGCCCGTGGCTCCTGACGCGCCTGCGGCTCCTGACACCGAACAGCCCTCGGTAGAGGTTGTGAATATTAATACCGCCGAACTCCAGGCTCTGATTGACCTCCCTGGTATCGGACGGTCTCGTGCCACCCGGATCATCGCTTATCGCGAGCAGCACGGCTTTTTCGCCACCGTGGATCATTTGGTGGAAGTTCCGGGTATCAGCCCGGATAATATCAACAAGTTCCGCCATCTGATCACGGTGTGATGGTTCTCACGGGAAGCGGACATTTTTAAGTATCCCGGCGTTGTGTCACGCTAAGCAAGGCGAAGCGTCCCGGCATTCGTATTGCCCGCCGGGACGCTTCGCTTTGCTCAGCGTGACACATTACCTGCAATAGGACAATTAAAAAGATCCGCTTCCCCACGGAGATGGCTACGATCCCTCTTCCCTCTTCCCTCTTCCCTCTTCCTTCATTCTTGCTGGCACTATCTGCTCAGCCTGCGCAATGAGCGTGGCCAAGTTGGGCGCAGTGCCAGCATCAATCGCTGTTGGAAGTGGCGGCAACGGGGCCACTGGCGGCGGGAGCGCACCGCAGAGCCGGGCGGCGCGGGCGCGACTAAGGGCGGTGGGACGGGTGGTGGCGAGCGATGCATAGAGTGATCGGGCGGCGTGGCGATCAGCCTCACGGCGCGGGTCAATTTGCCAGATCGTGTAGTGGATCGCCGCACGCTCATCCTCGTCGTACCAATCCTCGTCCAGCGCAGCAACCGTCGTGATCGCAGCAACAGAATCCTCCGCACCGAGCAACACTCGCAATCGCGCTGCAAGCAGCGTCGCGTGGAGCTGTGCGGCCTTATTGCTGCCAAGCCGCCGTGCTGTCTGGAGAGCCACATCGTTCAGATCCAATGCATCGGCATAGCGCCCCTGAGCCACCCGTAACAGCGCGTACTCGTAGCGGAACTCACACGCCCAATAGGCCAGTTTAATCGAGTCACAGAGGGTGATCGCCAGTTCGCTCACCCGCTCGGCCATGCGGTACTCGCCGATGCGGGCGTAGGCGTAGGCCAGGTGGCCCAGGCCAATCGCCAGATCCCGCCGCTCACCAAGGTTCAGGGCAATCGCGATCTGACGAGCGTAACACTCCATGCCCACACCCACCTCGCCGTAGAGCGTGTGGGCGCGGCCAATCTCGTGACTCAGCCGGGCCAGTGCCCAGCGGTCGCTGATCTCTACTGCACGCAACAGCAGATCGTGAAAAATCTCTAGGGCGTCTACAATGCGGCTTTGGTTCAGGTAGATCGAGCCGATGTTCTCGCGTGATCGCGCCAGCAGACCCCAGTCTCGCACACTCGCCGCCATAGCTGCGCTGCGCTCCAGACAGTAGAGGGCCATCTCGTAGTCGCTAATGTCAATATAGACCACGCCCATTGCGCCAATTGAGCGGGCGATCAGAGCCTGATCATCCAGACGCACGGCGAGTTCGTGGGCATGTTCAATCGAACGCAGGCCACGTGTGTAGGCTCCCGTATCAATCATGATCGCGCCGAAGATGCGCAGAGCCTCGTAGTGTCCCGCCAGATCTCCCAAGCGCTCCCAGGCCGGGATGGCCAGATCGAGAATGGCCACAGCCTCCTCGTAATTGCCACGAGCGGCCAGCAGTTCGGCGGTGATGTTCTGACAGCGGGCCACGCCAGTCGCATTGCCGTCGGCGGCGGCGATGGCCTGTGCCATCTCGAAGGATGACGCGGCTTCAGCCCAACGCCCAACGAGCTGGAGTACCTCGCCAATGCGCAGTAACATCGTCACCTGCTGCGAAGGCTCAAGCAGCGGCAGCAGGCGTCGGTAGTAGCTGATTGCGGTCTCGTTGGCGTAGGCGGCGTAGGCAGCATCGCCCGCTAACCTAAAATAGTGCCGCTGACGATCCAGGTTCTCGCTGCGACCGTAATGGTAGGCCAGCATGTCGAGGTAGCGATCAACTTCACTCGCAAAGTGATGCTCAATATAGATGCCAACTTGCTCGTGCAGCATCGCACGTGTTGCGTAGGCCAGGCTCTCGTAGGCCACCTCCTGCGTCGTCATGTGCTTGAACAGGTACTCCAGTTCGGGTTCGGCCTTCTCCATCGGCGTCAGATCGAGGTTGCTGAGCCGGTCGAGGTTGGCCTGCACTTGGTCGGGATGACCGATCTGCGGGTAGATTCCCCACAGCCAACTGGCCCGAAAGACTCGTCCGAGGACGCTGGCCACCTTCAGTGTAATTTGCTCCTGCTCGCTGAGCCGATCAATCCGGCTGATGATCAGCGAGCGGAGGCTGTTGGGCAGGCGCACCAGTGACAGCGCGTGGGTATCGGCGGGGTTGATCCCCTGATCCTGGATGTAGCTAATCATCTGGTCAATGTAGAAAGGGTTGCCCTGCGAGCGCGTGGTAATCCGCTCGACAAAGCTCGCCGGCAGCACCCCACGGGCACCGAAGAGATAACCGAACTTCAGCCCGATCAGCCACTCGGTCTCGCGCAGGCTGAACTCACGCAGCAGCAGTTCGCGGAAGTGCGGCAGCCGCGATACGCGCAGCCGAGTATGCTCATGCTCGTGCGGGCGATAGGCCAGCAGGAGCATCACCGGCAGATGACCAATGCCGCGCGCCACCACGTCAAGCAAGTCGTGCGAGAGCGGGTCAATCCAGTGACAATCCTCGATCACCAGCAGCACCCCGGTATTCGGCCCGCGAGCAACGGCGATGGTGCGCAGACACTCCAGTACGGTCGTTTCTAGTACGTCCTTGCGTACGCGTGCGTCAAGAGCGCGGGTCTGCTCTGTCTCATCAACCGGCAGATTCATTGCCCCAGCCAGTATCGGCAGCCGCCGCAGGGCCTGCGGGCAGAGGGCGGCGATCTGCTGGCGCAGATGACCGATCTGAACATCGTGATCCCAGGTTGGATCAATACCAAAGAGGCCGAGCAGCAGACTGTTCCAGGGCAGATAGCTAATACTGTCGCCGTGCGACAGACACTCGCCAGAGTGAACCACCATATCGCCCCGCGCTGCCATGCGAATGACTTCGGCCACTAGGCGCGATTTGCCCATCCCCGCCTCGGCGCAGATGCCGACCACCTGGCCGCGCCCGCTCCTGGCCAGATGCAGATGTTGTTCGGCCACCTGCATCTCCTCCTCACGCCCTACCATCGGCAGTTTGTACGACGGCTCCTGATGACGACTGGCCCGCTGCTGTTCCTGCTCTAGCCGGTAAACCGGAACTACTCGCGAGCGACCCTTTATCGAGAGCGCGTTGAGCGGCGTCCAGAGAAACTGGTCGGCCACCGGGCGATGTGCACCGCTGGCCACGATAATCTCGTCCGGCACGGCGGTCTGCATCAGCCTGGCCGCGAGATTCACCGTATCACCCATCACCGTGTACTCGCGACGGATCTCCGCGCCCACCAGTCCGCAGTAGACGAGTCCCGAGGCAATGCCAATGCGGATGCTGAACGCAGTATGTTCATCATGCTCAACCTTCAGTTCACGCAGCCCCAGTGCGCAACGCATGGCCCGCTCAGCATCATTCTCGTGGCCAATAGGTGCGCCAAAAACCACCACCAGCTTACTGCCCTTGTCGCCCATGTCAATCTTGTTCACGTCACCATCGTACTGCTGCACGATCCGCGCCACCTGAACAAAATATGCCTGGAGCCGGTCGCCCACATACGGGTCGCGATCATAGTCAAACCCGCTAAAACCCACAAAGAGAACCGTCACACTGCGGTGTTCGTTCACAAAGCCCATTTGCCCGTCCAGCAGCCGATGAACCAGCAGCGGGTGGACAAATGCGGTAAGGGTAGCGAGCAGGCTCTCGGAGGCGGCGGGCAGCGGGGGCAGCGGCGCGTAGGAGGGCAGTTCACTCAGCGCAGAAACCAGCCGGTAGTCGCCGTGCATATCTGCGGAAGTCAGGATGCTGGGGGCGAGGGCGAGCAGATCGCGGTGGACAACCACATCACCGACCTTCGCCATGTGCTCAGCCTCGGCGGCCTGCTCTAGCGGCAGGCCCGCGATCACACTCTGGAGGCGCACCTCTGGGTCACCGACGACCGTAGAGAGGACGAGGCCACGGGCCAAGCCGATCTTGATCTCCAGGCTAAACTGTCCGGCCCGCGTCTGGATATTGTGGTAGGGGTGCATGAGGATCTGCATGTCGAGGGCGCAGCGCGTGGCGCGTGCGGCTATCTCGCCGGGACTCGCATCGCCCTTCACGTAGAAAAGAGCGGTCAGCGAGTCGCCGCCGAAAGAGACCACCACTCCGCCGTAGGAGGCAATCAGATCGATCATCACCGCGAAGTAGTCGTTGAGTAGGCTGGTGAGATCCTCGGTGCCATCCTGTCCAAAGCGGCTTAGAGCCTCGCTCATCGGTGTAAAGCCCGAAACATCGGCAAACAGAGTCACCGCATCATCACGGCAGGTGCGCCCGACAAGGTTGCCGGCACCACTCAGGAGATCGGTGGCTATCTGATAGGGCAGATGGGCAAGGAGTTTTCGCATCGTATCATCAGGGTGCATTCCGCTCGTAGAGTATCAGATAAACGTTGTTCACGCCCCACTCTTGCACCGTTCGGTACGTTGGAGTAAGCACTGTCTCTGGGCTTATGCCTCCACGATAGAAGGCCCACACCCGCCGATGTGTCCCAATAAGCTGGAGAGCCTCCGCGCTGGGAAGTCCCCGCGTGTAGGGTCGTTTGGCCACATGAAAAAAATCGTCGTAGTTGTGGGCACCGATGAGGGGCAGGGCCGGGCCACGGTAGTAATATTCAAAGACCCGCTGATCCCACGGCGGGTAAAAAATGACGATGTCTTGTCCTGACATTGCCTTCTTTGCCAGCTTAGCACTGAGCTTTGACCAACTAAACGTAGGATGTCCCGGATCCATGCTAAAGGAAGTCAGCGTACCGACCAAGAAGATGCTGGCGAAAAACCACGCTGCCGGCGACCCACGTCGGCGAATTGCCTCAAACCCGGCTCCAATCGCAAGCGCACATCCAGGGAGCAACATCATCACGTAGCGCGGCATAACCGCCTGCATCGCGATCAGCAGAATCAGCAGCAGCACTGCTGGTAGTATCAGTGTGCGGAGAACCAGCCCGCTTGCTGGGGACTTCGGGGCAAGGGCTGTCGCCGCGATCAGGATACAGCCAACAATGGTGCAGATCACGCACGTCTGAAGATGTTGCGTAGGCTTGTGTAGCCCTATGATGATGCTGAGCCACTGGAGAGCAAAATCCTGCGGACTGTAGACCACTGGTGTCGTAATATCAGAGGCGATGGTTATCTGGTAGTACAGGGATGGGAGCCAGGGAAGTATACACGCAGTGATGATAACCTGGATGAGCATCCAGGTGAGCAGACGGCTCCGGCGGGTGGCGGGGTTGCGCAGGTGTGTCAGCCAGATCAGCCAGTGGGCCACGAGAAGGGCTACACTAAAATACGACGTAAGGAAGAGGGCTGCGGCGCTAAGAGCGTAACCAACCTGCGCCCAGCGGCTCTCAGGCCGGTGGTAGAGTCTCTCGAATGTCGCCATGCAGACCACGGTGAGCAGGACCGTTAACGTATAGCAACGAGCCTCAACCATATAGCTTGATAAGAGGGGAGCCATCGCGAGAGCGACGGTTGCAACAAGATTGGCCGCCCGCCTGAGGTAATGCCGGGCGAGGAGGGCAGTTCCCACAACAGCCCCCGCACCATAGAGCACTGATAGCGTCCGCACAGCTATTTCGTCTGTGCCAAATACCCGTGACCAGAGCCACACCGTTATAAAGTAGACGGGCGGGGTTTCCTCATTTTTCCGCACATCATCCAGCAGACCACTGATCGTCGGGTGAGACGTGTAACTCACCGTGTACGCCTCATCAGTCCATAAATCGCGTCCAAGGAGCGGGTATGAGACCATGCTAAGGGTGACCAGTATTCCTAAGAACGGAATCAGGTGGAAGAGTACCTTAGAGGTGAGGCTCAACACACGTGTCATACGAGTAGTTGAGTGCGATGATGTAATAGTCTCATCATTCATGCCGGGGAGTGTAACATGGGACGTTACGAACGTCCAGAACCCGATGAGGGCCACGTCGTATGTGGACGGCGTCGCCGCTTCTCCCGAGCAATTTGCCACTCACAAGTTCCGCATGCTACAATAGAGCCTGCCTGTGCCGTAGAATACCCGTGCCACATCTCTAGGTGTAGGGGCCAGTTATCGGTTCTACACCATAAAAATATGCAAAAACCGCTTGTTATTGCGATCGATGGCCCCGCAGGAGCCGGGAAAAGTACGCTCGGCGCGTTACTGGCCAACCGTCTTGGCTACCTCTATTTTGACACGGGTGTGATGTACCGCGCCCTCACTCTCGCCGCCCTCCAGTTGGGGATTGACCTCACCGCCTCTGATGCGGTCGAGCATCTGGCTCGACAGATTGTGATCGAGGTGATCCCGCCCTCCGCAGACGATGGCCGTCAGTACACCGTCCTCGCTGATGGCAACGATGTCACCTGGGCCATCCGCAGCCCCGAGGTTGAGCGCGGCGTTTCAACCGTTGCCCGCTACCCCGGCGTTCGCCGCGAGATGATCCGCCAGCAGCAGGCTATTGGCCACCGCGATCGGGTGGTGATGGTCGGGCGCGATATTGGCACAGTGGTGATGCCCGACGCCGCGCTCAAAATCTATCTTGAGGCGACCCTCGATGAACGCGCCCGCCGCCGCGCCGATGAACGTGAACATCACGACGACTCGCGTCCCCTTGATGAGATTCGTTCCGCGATGGCCCTCCGCGATACCATGGATCAGCACGTGCTTCGTCCCGCCGATGATGCAGTGGTACTCAGAAATGATGGCCTCTCGCCTGAGGCTGAGGTCAACTGGATCATTGACTATATCGGCAGGAGTGGTTCAGGAGAGGCCCATCCCCTCATCCCCCCACGGTAGCTTTAGGAGCCAGCGTATGCTGAACTTTCTCAAAGGTCTGCTGCTTGAGGATGCCTCCGAGTCGATCGATCTGAGCGAAGGTGAGGAGATCCTGCACGTGACCGGGCGGCATTGGATTGCTCTGATGAGTCGTCTGATTCTGCCGCTGATCTGCCTTCTGCTCTTTGCCGGCACCGCTGTCTACCGTGGTTTCGGAGGCGGGTTCATTGTGGCCGAAACAGGTGAGAAGGTCAGATTCGATCTAATCAACTGGATCTTGATCGGCGTCGAGATGCTGCTGCTGCTGCTTTGGACATCCCTGTGGGTACGCACCACGGGCAAGAAGAAGCCAAAAAAGGAAGATCTGCGCACGCGCAATATCCTCGTTGGGATCGGTGCGGTGATCGCGCTGGTGATCTATTTCCGCTATAACGGCGGACGACTCTTTTATATTGACCCGGTGATGTTTGTGGGCCAATCTTTCGATATGGTCAATATTGGCCTCATGGTCTTGACGGTGATCAGTCTGCTCTCCATCCTCTTTACGACCTACGATTGGATGAATGATGAGCTGATCCTCACCAATAAGCGCGTTGTCTACGATAATGACGAGGTCTTGATTCCGCGTCTGATCGAGCGACGCATGCAAGAGCAGATCTATATCGAAGATGTCCAAGATGTGCTTGCCTCCACAAAGACCTATAGCCAGCACTGGCTTGGCTATGGCGTGGTGATCATCAAGTCGGCTCGCATTGGTGGACAGATCACCTTTACGGAGGCGGCGAACCCTAAGGAGATGCAGAAGAAGATCATGGATCTGGTGAACTCTGTTCGTAAGCAGCGCACGGCAGAGGAGTTTGACCGCATGATCGAGACCAGAGTCTACGATGCCAAGGGTGAGAAGCGGGTTTTTAAGAAAGATATCAAGACCTCGCACGGCGTGAAAATGTTCGGCTGGCTCTTCCACGAGAACCCCGAGATCAACGAGGATAACGGCACGATCACCTGGCACTCGCACTGGATCTTTATGCTGCGTGCCCTGTTCGGGCCAGCATTGTTGCTCTTTGGCGGCTTGCTAGTGATCGCTATCGGCACTCGCCTGCTCCAGCCTGCTCCAATCCTGCTGACCGCTGTCTCGGTAGGTCTGGTTATTGTTGTGACAGCATGGTCGGCATGGGAGATTGAGGATCATCGCAACGACATGTACATCCTCAGCCCTACCAACGTGATTGATATTGAGAAGAAGCCCTTTGGCCCCGAAGATCGCCGCCAGGCCAGCCTCGGTGCCATCACGAATATCGCCTTCGAGACCACATTCATCAGTAATCTGCTTGGCTATGGCAATGTGGTGCTGGAGACGGCGGGCAGCGGCGGGAAGTTCAACTTCCACCACGTCCCTCGCCCACGTGATGTAGTGCAGAAGATCAATGATTACCAGGTTGCCTTCAAGCGCGGCGAGAAGGAGAAGAACTTGAATGACACCCTGGCCTTGCTCAAGCATTATCACGCTGCCCAGCAGCGCCATAGCGAGCTGAATATGCCACCGGGGCAAGTTTAAGGCTAATACTTTTCGAATAAGCAGATCCCTTGCCGACCTTTCCCCCTCACCCCCTGCCCCTCTCCCACCGGGGGAGAGGGGAGGCTCCGCACCAGAGTGCGTTCGGCTCCCCCTCTCCCGTTCTGGGAGAGGGGGCTGGGGGGTGAGGGCTGAGCGGCGGTGGATTCCTTATTCGAAAAGTATTGGGTTTAAGGCAAAGGCATGGAGCCACCGTGATCCGCTTCCTTCGACTCCTTCTGCTTCTCCTCATCACCCTCGTACCGGCGGGAGCTGTACACGCAGCTCAGCAGAACCCCGTCACACTAGACGTGCGGGCAGGCTACGACGGCAATGGTCAGTACCACGTCTCTCACTGGTTCCCGGTGAATGTGGTGGTCGCTAATGATGGCGGCGACCTGCACGGCACCATCGAGTGGCGCTTCCCCGGCGACTCTGAACCCTCCTTCCACTACGAGATTGATCTGCCTCGCGGCGCTCGGAAGCAGGTCGTCCTGCCGGTTGTGACGAACACCAGTTCCCGCCTAGCCGTGCTGCGCCTGCTGGTTGATGGTCGCCCGCTGGCGAGCAATAATCTACGCCTCAACCCAATTGAGGCGAACGAGATCGCTGTTGGTGTGCTGAGCAGTGATCTGACTCTGCTCACTAGTTTGACATCGGTGCAACTGGTGAAGAGCTACACTACGGTCGTGAGCCGACTGAGTAGCGATCTGTTGCCTACCAACGCCGCACTGCTAGAGGGTCTGGATGTGCTTGTCGTCCACGATGTGGACACATCCGCGCTGTCGGTTGGTCAGCGCCGCGCGCTGGATCGCTGGGTACAACTGGGCGGCACACTCCTGGTGAGCGGTGGCCCTGACGCTGGACGTGTGGCCCGTGGCGTGGCAGACCTGCTTCCCGTGGAGCTAGGCAGCGACCTGCGGGCGAATGTACCCATTGAATCAATCGCGGTTCTTGCCGGTCATGCCGACCTGGGCAGTCTGCGCCAGGGCGTGACCGCCAACCAGATCACACATCGCCCCGATGCCCGCGCCATTGATGGGGCGGATCTGCTGATCACGCACGATGTGGGCGCGGGCCGGGTGATCTTTGCCGCCTTCGACATCGCCGCCCTGCGGGCCTGGCCGGGCGAGGCCGATCTCTGGTCGCACGTCCTCACCATCGGGGATCGCATGCAGTTGGCTACCTCTTTTCGTGGGCGCAACGAGAACCTTGTGCGTGATACGCTCCAGCTCGCTGCGCTCAGACTGCCTTCGCCCGCCATCCTGCTACTGCTGATCGTTATCTATATTGCCGTGATCGGCCCGGTGAACTTCCTGATACTGCGACGGCTGCGCCGGGTGGATCTGGCATGGGTGACGACGCCGATTTTGGTGGCGATCTTTCTGCTGCTGACCTACGGATCCAGCTTCATCATTCGCGGAACCCGCCCGCAAATCTCGCAGTTGGCCTTTGTCCAGGGCGTTGAGGGCGTTCCCGGCGGCGAAGCCACCGCTTTTGTGAGTATCTTCTCGCCACAACGACGTAGCTACAACCTGGACTTCACCCCCGATGCGCTGGTCTCGCCCGGTACCTTCGAGAACTTCCAGTTTGCTCCTCTGCCCGTGAGCCTGAGCGATAGCGCCACAACCGTGCCCAACTTCCTGGTTGATGTGTCGGCTCTGCGCACGATTCTGGTTGAGCAGCCAGTCTCCGACCTGCCTGCCGTGCAGAGCCAGATCTCCCACGATACCCAACAGTTTAGAGGCACTTTGCGCAACACCGGTGGTGAAACATTGCGCAACGCCATCGTTGTGGTCGGCGGTGCCATGCAGACTCTTGGCGATATTGGCCCAGGGGCCAGCGCTGCGGTGAACCTGTCACTCAACCTCTCAACATTCCCCAACCAGTTTGATGGAACATCCAACAGCCTGTTCAATCAACAGCGGGTGATGTCGAGCCTGTTCAACTTCGACCGTTTCACCTTTGGAGGGCCAAACATGACGGGTCTGCAAGGTTTGCCCGAGCGTGACGCCGCATACCTGCTGGTATGGCGTGATCAGCCGGCCATCAGTACGACTGTGGATGGGGATGGACAGCTCCAGCGCGGTTTAACCCTCTATATGATCCGGCTGAACAGTTTATGACGATTATTGTCGAGACCAAAGACCTCACCCGGAGCTACGGGAGTACCGTGGCGCTCAACAGCCTGAGCCTCCAGATCCCGCAGGGCGCGGTCTACGGATTTATCGGGCCAAACGGGGCGGGCAAAACGACAACCATGCGGATCCTCACCACGCTGCTGCTGCCGACCAGCGGCGAGGCGTGGGTGGCCGGTCATTCGGTGGTGGGTGACCGCGCTGCTGTGCGGCGCTCAGTTGGCTTCATGCCCGACTTCTTCGGCGTCTATGATGCGATGAAGTCCTGGGAGTACCTCGATTTTTTCGCAGCCTCGTACCACGTCCCCGCTGCCCGTCGCCCCAAACTGATCAACGATCTGCTGGCCCTGGTCGATCTGGCCCACAAGCGCGATGCTGATGTGATGGGACTCTCACGTGGGATGAAGCAGCGCCTGAGCCTGGCCCGCACCATGATCCACGACCCGGCCCTCCTCATCCTCGACGAGCCAGCCAGTGGGCTTGACCCTCGCGCCCGCGTTGAGCTGCGCGAACTGCTCAAAGAGCTGCGCAGCATGGGCAAGACAATTATGATCAGCTCGCATATTCTCACCGAGCTGGCCGAAATGTGTACCCACATCGGGATCATCGAGCGCGGCACCCTGCTGGCCTCCGGCGATGTGGCGACGATCATGCAGTCACTCCAGCCCCACCGCGTCTTCGTCGTTCACCTGCTGAGTGATGTGGCCCAAGCTGCCGAACTGGTGCGCGGGGCACCCCACGTCCTCGATGTTCGTCTGCTGCCCGAGGCCATCCCACCCCAGATCGAGATTGATGTAGACGGCGATGATCGTGCGGTGGGCGAACTGCTCACACGACTCATCCAGGGCGGCGCAGTGGTGACGCACTTCGCGGGACAAGTGAGCGACCTGGAGGATATTTTTATGCGCGTCACCCAGGGCAGCGACTACGGCGGGACGAATTAAACTCCCAGACGAGGTTCACAGGTATGTGACAATTTGGGCACATACAGCGCCTCCTGTTGCCGCAAATCTGCAATCTAAAATCTGCAATCTAAAATCATAAGGCGGGGGCGACGATCAACTGATCGTCACCCCCGCTCTGTGTTGCATGGTGTGGTTCGGTCGTGGAACCAGCCTGCGTTCGTCGCTAGTGACGTGCGCCGCATTCTGGGGAACGATCCTGGTTCCACCAGGAGTTGATCATAGCACGATGGCCATACGTAGGTATTACGAAACGGTTAACGCATGATTCGCCACGAACGCTGTGCCACTGGCACGCCTGGCGCGAAACTGGGCGAGGCCGCAGGTGCCTTGGCCGCGCTGGCTGCGTGCCCTTCGAGGGATAGCGAGTACTCGGGGTAGGCCGAGGCCCCGTGCTCGTGAATATCCAGCCCCTCAAGCTCGCCCTCTTTCGAGACCCGCAGCAGCCCGACGGCATTGAGCGCATACATCAGAATGAAGGAAGCCACCAGCGTTACCCCCGTCACCGCGAACGACCCGATGAACTGCGTGCTGAGTTGACTAAACCCGCCGCCGTAGAACAGGCCGGTGATCACCGTAGAGACATCAACCCCGTTAGGAGTCGGCAGCCCATACGCGCCGGAGGCGAAGAGTCCCAGCGAGAGCGTTCCCCAGATTCCGCCCAGCATATGCACCGGGACTGCCCCGATCGGGTCGTCAATCCGCATGTACTCTAGCAGATCGAGTCCCCAGACCACGGCAAGTGCGCCACCGATGCCGATGAAGAATGCGCCCACTGGCTCAACCCAGTAGCAAGGCGCAGTGATCGCGACCAGACCGCCGAGAAAGCCGTTGACCGTGAGGCCAAGGTCCCACTTCTTGGTGCGGGCATAGCCATAGAAGAGGGCTGCAAGCCCAGCGGAGCAGGCGGCGAGAGTGGTGTTGAAGGAGACGCGGGCGATCCCCTGAACATCGAGGGCCGAGAGCGTGCTGCCGGGGTTAAAGCCGTACCAGCCGAACCAGAGGATGAGCCCGCCAACTGCACCGATGATCAGGTCGTGAGCCGGCCAGGGTCCGCCACCATCGCGCTTGAACACGCGACCCAGGCGTGGGCCAAGGGCAATTGCGCCGGCCAGCGAGACCGCGCCGCCGATGGTGTGGACTACCGTGGACCCGGCGAAGTCGCGGAACCCCATCACCGCCAGCCAGCCATCCGGGCCCCAGGCCCAGTGTCCGACAATCGGGTAGATGAAGCCGGTCACAACAATGCTGTAGAGAATGTCACCAACGAAGCCGCAGCGACCGACCATCGCCCCGGAGGTGATTGTCGAGGCGGTATCGGCGAAGGCGAACTGGAAGACCCAGAAGGCCAGCAGAGGCACACCAGTAGTTCCGTAGGTGTCAGCGAGACCCTGGAGGAAGAAGCCGGTGGTGCCAATGAACGGGGTTCCCGGCTCAAACATAAAGGCGAAGCCAAAGGCCCAGAACAAGATACCGCAGATACACGTGTCAACGATCCCTTCGACGAGGATATTTACCGTCTCACGGGTGCGGGCGAAGCCTGTCTCAAGCATCTGAAAGCCGACCTGCATACCAAAGACCAGGAAAGCGGCGATCAGCACCCACACGGTGTTGATTGCATTGATCTGGGACGTGGCATCAGCGACGCCACTGCTCTGCGCGAGCGCGTGTGCGGGCAACGACCAGAGAATCAGGCCGATGACAATTGACAACCCGAGCAGTTTCCCCCCGAGGAGGACGAGGGCGTTGTGGCGTAGAACAGGGTTGTTCCAACCCGCACGGAGACGGGAGCCAACCGTACCAAGCAGTGAAACCATAGCTCAGTTCCTTTCTGTCATCAGGCGGTGTTGCGAACAAGGACACGACGTGCGCGGGTTGCCGGATCTTGGGGGCTTGTGGTAATGACAGACTCTCCTTAACAGGTGCCGTGTAAACGGCAACAAAAATCCACGTCCCCTTATGGTGCAAACCTACACCGGGGGCGTGGACCGCACTGCTGGGCGGTATTCATGTATTGAAAACGACGAACGGGTGTAATGATCACTATAGCAGTGGGGTATGTATACGGCTAGGTTCATAGTGTACAGTGCATGTGCCTGCCGGTTTGGATATATGCACTAGAGCCAATGCCTTTCACATAAGCCCATTTCGTGCCAGCCCTGCCCCCTCACCCCCTCATGAGAGTCCGTTCGTGGACTCAGGCTGGTTCGGAACGAATACTATACTCAGTTATCGTATTCGCCGATCATCCCCGCCACCCTATGACTCCTCTCGACGAAAATCTACACTCTGTCGCCATTCGACAGCTCAAGACACAGATTGCGGACCTTCAGGCGACCAATGCCCACCTTAGCGCAGCTCTGCACTCCCGCGACACCTTCCTTGCTACCATGAGCCACGAGCTACGCACACCGCTCAGCTCGATCCTCGGCCTCGCCGAAATCCTCCAGGAATCAATCTACGGCCCGATTGTGCCACGGCAACACGAGGCTCTCGCCGTGATGAGTACAAACGGAGAGCATCTGTTGAGCCTGATCAACGATTTGCTTGATCTGGCGAAGATTGAGGCGGGTGAGGAGCAGATGTCAATTACCGTGATTCAGCCTGCGGATCTGATCATCGCTAGCATAGATCTTGTCCGACCCCTCGCCCTGGCGCGGCAGGTGCGACTGGTTGTGCCGATCTCGTGGAACCTGCCGCAGATCCAGGCTGATATGCGCCGCCTCAAGCAGATCTTGGTGAATCTGCTCTCGAATGCGATCAAGTTCACCCCAGGCGGCGGGAAGGTGGGCGTTGAGGCGTATGCAGATAGTGTGCGTGGCACCGTGGTATTTGAGGTCTGGGACTCAGGGATCGGCATTCCCGAGTCGCAGCTACCACGTTTATTCCAACCCTTTGTGCAACTGAGCGATAGCGCACTATCGCGTGACGAGGGCGGTACGGGATTGGGGCTCGCTCTTGTCGCACGCCTGGTTGAGATGCACGGCGGCGGGGTCACACTGCGGAGCGAAGTTGGTAGAGGCAGCCACTTTACGGTGAAGTTGCCGATTGTGGCTCACATCGCCGACGATGAGGTAATGGGCGATGGGCACATGCCTGTTGACGCACCTCTGGTGCTGGTGGCGGGCGGTGAACTTGCGCCCGCCGCCCATCTGGCGCGCAGCCTGTTATCCGCTGGCTACCGCTGCGCCGTCGTGGGTGCGGGTATGTCCGCCCTTGAGCGGGTTCGCGCCGAGGCTCCCGCCGTCATGCTGATTGATCGGCGGATTGCTGGCCTCGGCGGGCTAGAGTACCTGCGGCGCCTACGCAGCAACCCCGCCCTGGCCGGGGTTCCCGCCATCATCATTGGTGCCACTACCGTCGCCGGTGACGCCGAGCGGGCGCGAGATGCGGGCGCACGTGGGTATATGGGCCGACCCATCCATATTCCCGAACTGCTCACCACCTTGGCCGAGGTGATTCGTTAGCAGCCTCACCAGCTCACAATAATCTCGGCGCTACCGCCCGACACATGGACGGCGGCGTAGTGGCTCTTGATGGCTGTGTCTATCACTGCGTCAGCCTCAACACCATCGAGGCTGAGTCGCACATCCTGGGTATCGGCGGGGAGCAGGATGCGTACAAGGGCCGTTTCGGAGCTGCTGCTTAGGTTGATCCGGATGGCCCGCTCCTCGCGCTGCCAGGTGTAGGCCGCATAGCCGTCGGAAGCGGCGTAACGGGTGACGGCGTACACCGTGTGAAGGGCTGAGTCAGCGATCCAGCGCGGGCTGAGGGTGAGGGTGCGGAAGCCGCGATCCTCGTCGCTGATCCCGGCGGCTCCCTCGATCAGGGCGGAGAGCATGGCCCCCGCGCCCCAACCATCGGTGCCGATGGTGTCAGGGCCAGAAATGCCAGGGCGACCGTCAGGGTAGTACCAGAGGTAGCTCGCGCCAGTCAACTCGGTGAGTTTGGCGTAACGGCGCAGGATGTCGAAGCCGTATGACTCGGCCCCGTAGCGAAAGGCTCCCCGCGCCAGTTCGCCGCCTACCAGGGGCATAATCCCGCCATTGACGTACTCGCCAGGATTCTCGCCCTTGCCACCGGCCATGCCGTAGCTGCCCGCCGGGAAGGGCGGATCAATGCTGTACCACTCGGCGAAGGCCCGGTTGAAGTCGCGGCGCTTGAAGTAGCGTTTGACGATCAGCTCGCCCTGCTGCTCGCTGAGGACGCCCCGGTTGAGAGCGTAGGCGTTCGAGAGGCTGAGCTGGTTGTCTGCCGCAACGCCGGGTGTCTGGACGTTCGGGTCTTCGGGGACGAAGTGGGTAAAAAAGCGATCATTCCAGCTCAGGGCGTTCAGCCGCTGCATAATCTCGTCGCCCTGCTGATTCCAGCCCACGGCTAGAGCCGGATCGCCGGCCTGACGCTCCATACGGGCCATCAGGTGCAGGGCGTGGGCCAGGCCGGTATTGTCGCCGTGGAAGGTGCCCCAGATCGTGTCGGGCGCAATCCAGTGGCGCGGGGCGGGCTTGCCGTCGGGGCTGGTGGTGGTCGGCCCGTAGGCGAAATCCCACATGTCAATGGTGTAGGGCCGCCGCACCAGGCCGCGTGTCGCGTCCCAGCGCAGCGGATCGCTCGTGATGTAGCGCAGCGCCCTGCGCATCGCGTCCATATTTTTTGCCAGCCATGCGTCGTCACCACTGGCCTGCCACGCCTCGTAAACGCCCTGAACAAAGAGAAACTCCAGGTCGGCCTCAACCTCTTTGCGGGTGGCGGTGACGAAGCGCGTAGGATAATCAATCACGTCGGGGAAGCTGCCGTCGGCGCGCTGGGCGTCGCGGAAGGCATCAAGCAGGCTGGTGACATCTTTCTCAAAGTAGCGGAAGGCCCGCCCTTGGTAGACGTGATCGCGCAGCCAGAGCAGCGGGTTGTCCGGCGAGCGATAGCCGCGCACGGCCCGACCATTCAGGTGGTAGCTCACCACGTCCTGGGCCATAAAGCTGTGGATGCGCGGGTAGAGGGCGTTGATCTGCGCATCGTCGGTTGTCAGGGCGGTGGTGGCGTCGAGGGTGAAGAGTTTACTGCGTGCGCCGGCCACCTGTCCACCAACCAGGGCGACGGCCCACTGTGGGCCGAGGCGGCCTCGGGGCAGGATGCGAGCCACGCCGCGACCATCGGCCACCTGCACGCTGACTGCGCCCGCCGGACGCATCTGCGAGTCGTAGAGCCGCAGCTCGACCGGGCCGCTGTAGCCTTCCAGGCGCAGGGTGGCGCTGATCGGGGCCAGAGGCTGGGCCAGGGCATCGCGATCATCGGCCAGGGCGATGGATGCGCGCAGAGGCGCAACAGATAGGCCCAGCAGGTCGTCGGGGTAGCGCGCCTGCCAGCCCACGCTCAGCGGCGCAGATACGGCACGCGCCGCATCCACAGCCGTAATACTAAAGCCCTGGAAGAATTGCACCTGATAGTCGTCAATCCAGCGCGGGTCGCCCAGCGGCGCACCGACAGCCGAGTCGCCCCCGGCGTCGCGCCACGCCCTTAGGAACGGTTCAACCATCCCGTGAGGGCCAGCGGGATCGGATGCGCTAGCACAGCCCGTGAGCAGGATGAGGGTGAGCAGGATAGTGCGTATGAGTCGGTGGGGCATGGCGGGACATTATATCAGGGGATTGGCGCAAGGCTGGCGCAAAGTCAGTACGCCCCCTCTCCC
>Ga0208376_1000236_pt1 | contig 17397 bp, 14 predicted proteins | sample CryBogmetaGMA25M_FD_184548 | JGI IMG/M metagenome (GOLD analysis project Ga0208376, IMG submission 184548) | Freshwater microbial communities from Crystal Bog, Wisconsin, USA - MA2.5M (SPAdes) | ecosystem: Environmental > Aquatic > Freshwater > Lake | place: Crystal Bog, Wisconsin, USA...
GCCGGCGGGTCTGCCCTGGCTGGATCTCGCCACCGGGCTCGGTGGAGATGTGCGGGGCGCCCAGTTCCGCGGCGAGCTTCAGGGCCCGCTTGGTGTGCTCGCGGCGGATCGCCCGGTAGTGCGGGTCGGGGTCGGTCCAGCCGGGATGCCAGTAGGGCTGCCGCGGGTCGGCGATCGCGTTCATCATGAACGCGTTGATGTTGGAGACGACGAGGCCGCTCTCGCGGAGCGCGCGGCGGATCGACTCCTTCTGCACCTCGAGCAGCCCGGCGGGCCAGGCATGCGGCACGTCGGCGAGCAGCTCGATGCCCGCGTAGCCGAACCCGGCGATCCGCTCGATCGCCAGCTCCACAGGCACGTCGAGGTAGGCATTGGAACTGAAGGCGAGGCGGAGGGGCATGCATGAAACTCCACGGGGCGAGACCCCGAAAGGATAGCCGACGCCCGCGATCCTCGCCCCGGTCCCTCTGCCTGCGCTCTCGAACCTCGGTGGAGCAGCCCGTCGGGGAGCACGCGCAAGAGCCGGTGAGATTTGCGCCTCGCCGGACTCGCTCCATACCGTTTGGGAAGCGACCTCGCAAATCCCGCCGGCGATGAGCATGCCTCCCCGACGGGCTGCGGCGTCTACCTTCAAGGCCAGAGGATCACGCGATCTTCACGCTTCAACTCGACGCCGACCGATACCGCGACAGCGCTCGCTGGAACACGATCCGCGAGACCACGAGCGACGCGATCGCCGCCACCACCGCGGCCACGACGCCGATCCACGATTCGCCGGTGAACGGCTGGGCGATCACCCGCGCCGGCACGTTCACCACCAGCAGGATCGGGATCACGAACGTGCAGATCATCCGCAGCGGGCCGCCCCAGGGGCCGGCGTAGATCTCGGCGGGATAGCGGGAGAAGTTGGTGAGGTAGAACCAGAAGTCGTAGAGGCTCTGGTTGCGGCCCATGAGGATCGTGGCGGCCGCAAGCATGATCACGAGGCCGTAGAGGATCGCCACGCCGCAGAGCACGAGCAGCGGATAGAGCAGCCAGGCGATCGGGGGCGGGGCGTGATCCATTCGCCCGAGGGCCCAGGCGAGCAGCCCCACGCCCACCGCGCCGTTGGCGAGCGACGAGAAGTCCACCCGGTGCATCGAGAGCAGAAACTGGGCGTCGAGCGGCTGCACGAGCACGGCGTCGAGTCCGCCGGTGCGGACCATCTCGGTGAGCTCCTCGGCGCTCGGCATGAAGAAGGCCTGCACGACCGAGTTGATGATCAGGCCGGTGGCCACGAAGGCGAAGAAGGGCTCTTTCGACCAGCCCGTCCCCTTGCCGATCTCGGAGGTGTAGGTGAACACCAGCAGGTAGAAGGCGAGGTTCATCGACATCCAGCCGAGGCTCGTCAGGCACTCGAGGATGAAGTTGGCGCGGAACGTCATGTCGCGGACGAGGCACGCCCGGGCGAACGTCAGGAAGATGGCGAGATAGCGGCCCACGTCAGCCTCCGAAGGCGCTGTAGCGCCGCGTGCCCCGCCACCAGGCCACGCGGCAGGCGACGGCCATCACCACCACCCAGCCGGCCTCGATGAGCAGCGCGTTCACGAGCGCGGCCCCCTGCACCTTGCCGAGCCAGATCGCCGACGAGAAGTAGGCGGTGTATTCGAACGGCAGCCAGTGGACGACGTCGGCGAGGCTCACGCCGGAGAGCCCCGTGGGGACGGTCCGGAGCAGGTCGATCGGAAACATGTGGCCCGAGAGCAGGTACTGCACGAGCATATAGCCGAACACGATGCTCGACACCTCCATGAACCAGAAGCCGAGCATGCCGAGCGTGGCCTCCATGAAGAAGCCGAGCAGGAACGAGAGCGCCAGCGAGAGCAGGAAGGCGGCGATCGTGGTGGCATCCGGGATCGGCGGGAAGTAGCTGCGGCAGAGGAAGAACACCAGCGCGAAGGGGATCGTGGCCACGGCGTAGTAGACGAGCTTGTGGGCCACGCGGGCGGCGAGCAGGAACGAGACGTAATCGACCGGCTGGATCAGGAACTTCTTCACCGAGCCGTCGCGGACGCTGCGGGCGATGCCGCCGGCGAGGCCGGGCATGCTGGAGAAGGCCCGCGTGAGCATCGTGAGCAGGTAGTAGGCCACGATGTCGTTCCGCGAGTAGCCGGCGATGTCGCCGCGGCTCGTGGCCCCGAACACCGCCGTCCAGAGAAACACCTGCGTCACGATCGGCAGGAACCGCATCAGCGTGCCGAGCGCGAAGTCGCCCCGGTAGACGAGGCGTTCCTCCAGGCAGATCTTCAGCATCGTCCACCAGGTGCGGAGGCCCTGGAGCGGCCCTGCGGGCCGGACGGCGTCGCTCATCGCGCCGCCTCCGCCACCGCCGCCGCGCGGGAGTCGGCGCGAAACAGCTCCGCCACGATCTCCTCCAGCGGTACGTCTTCCACCGACACGTCGCGGACGCCGGCCGCGCCGAGGATCCCCGGGAGCACGTCGGCGATCCTGGTGCGGTCGATCCGCAGCACCACCTGCGGCCCGCGAAACTCGCACGGGAACCCGAAGCGTTCGATCAGGCCGCGGTCGGGCGCCTCGTCGAAGTCGAGCGTCACGATCTTGTGGGTGGTGAAGCGATCGACGATCTCGGCGAGCGAGCCGTCGTAGAGGATGTCGCCGCGGGTGATCACCACCACCCGCTCGCAGAGCGCGGCCACGTCCTTCATGTAATGGGTGGTGAGCACCACCGTCATCCGCCGCCGCCGCTGCACGTCGCGGAGAAACTCGTGGATCGTGTGCTGGGCCACCACGTCGAGGCCGATCGTGGGCTCGTCGAGAAACAGCACCTCCGGCTCGTGGAGCAGGGCCGCCACGAGTTCCAGCTTCATCCGCTCGCCGAGCGAGAGTTCGCGGACCGGCTGGAGGATCAGCTTCCGCACGCCGAGCAGGTCGACGAGCTCGTCCCGCGTCTTCTCGAACCGGGCGGGGTCGATCCGATAGATCTCCTGGTGCAGCCGGAAGCTCTCGGCAGCGGGCAGATCCCACCAGAGCTGGTTGCGCTGGCCCATCACGAGGGCGAACCGGCGGCGGAAGTCGTCGGCCCGCTCCCAGGGCACGTGGCCGAGCACGGTGGCGGTGCCGCGGCTGGGCGTGATGATGCCGGAGAGGAGCTTGAGGAGCGTGGTCTTGCCGGCGCCGTTGGGGCCGAGCAGGGCCACGAACTCGCCGCGGCCCACCTCCAGATCGACCCCCTTCACCGCCTCGACCACGCGGCTCGTCCGCCGAAACAGCGCCCGGATGCTCGCGGCGAGCCCTTCGGGCTTGTCGTAGACGCGGTATTCCTTGGCGAGGCCGGCCACGCGGATGACGGGCTCGGCGCGGGAGGCCCCGGCGGGATCGGAGTTGTGCATGGCGGGAGTATAGGGGAAAACCCTGGTCCCCCCCGCTGGAGACGCCGCGCATGTTCCGCATCGGACTCGGTCACGACACGCACCGTCTCGGCCCCGGCGCCGGACTCGTGATCGGCGGGATCACGATTCCGCACGACCGCGCCGCGATCGGCCACAGCGACGCCGACGTCCTCCTCCACGCGATCACCGACGCGCTCTTGGGCGCCGCCTCCCTGGGGGACATCGGCGAGATGTTTCCCGACACCGACCCCGCGAACCGGGGCCGCGATTCGGCCGACATGCTCCGCCGGGCCGCGGCCCGCGTGACCGAGGCCGGCTGGCGGGTCGTGAACCTCGACTGCGTGGTCTTCGCGCAGCGGCCGAAAATCCTTCCGCACCGCGCCGCGATCCGCGAACGGATCGCCGGCATTCTCGGCCTCACCGACGAGGCGGTGTGGCTCAAGGCCAAGACGGGCGAGGGCGTGGGGCCGATCGGCGAGGAGCTCGCGATCGCCGCCGAGTGCGTGGTGCTCATCGAGCGGGCATGACCGCCGCCCGAAGTGGGTGCAGGTTTTCCGAAGTGGGTGCAGGTTTTCAATCTGCACAAAGGCCACCCCAGACCTGGACTCCCCGCAGGTTACAAACCTGCGGCCACTCTTTCCGACGTGGGTGCTGGTGTCCCGAAGTGGGTGCAGGTTTTCAACCTGCACAAGTGCCACCCCGGACCTGGAATCCCCGCAGGTTTAAGACCTGCGGCCACTGCGGCGGCGAGCGGCCTGTAACGAATCGGCCCGCGCGGCGTTGTCTTGGTGTCGGGCGATCCGATCGCGGATAACCATCCCCGGGCACCGACGGCACGCGAGGACCAGGCCATGGCGGCGAGCAGCGAGGCACACGGCTGGGTGTTGGAGGCCGTGGAACAGTTCGAGCAGCCGCTCACGCGGTACGCCCGGCGGCTCCTCGGCGACGTCGATCTCGCGGCCGACACCGTGCAGCACGCCTTCATGATGCTCTGCGGGGAGTCGCGAACGCGGGTCGAAGCCCACGTCGCCCCGTGGCTCTTCCGCGTGTGCCGCAACCGGGCCCTCGACCATCTGCGCCGCGCCGGCCGGGAGCGGTCGCTCGACGACGACGCGGCCGTCGAGTCGGCCGCGTCGATTCCCACCGATCGGCGGCCCGATCCCGCCGCTGCGGCCGAGGCGCACGATCTCGCCGCGCGACTTCGCGTCCTCCTCAAGGATCTGCCGGCACCGCAGCGGGAGACGATCGACCTCTGGTGCGAGGGGTTTTCCTATCGCGAGATCGCCGAGATCTCCGGCCGCACCGAGGGGCACGTCCGCGTGCTCGCCCATCGCGGGCTCACCGCCCTCCGCAGCCATCCGCTCGTCCACGATCTCCTGCCCACGCCCACCACCGTCTTCATCACGAGAGAGCAGCCATGACCCGCGACCACGCCCCCGGCACCGGCAGCCCCGACGACCGGCTCACCACCCATGCCCTCGGCGAGGGCACGGCCGACGACCGCGCCGCCATGGAGCGACTCCTCGCCAGCGACGAGGCCGCGGCCCGCGTGGTCGCGGACCTCCGCACGATCGCCACCGAACTGAAGTCGGCGGCACGGAGCGAGCTCCCCCCCCGCTCCCCCGATCTCCACCGGGCGGTGCTCGCGGCCGCGGCCCGCGGCGCCGCGCCTCCGCCGCGGCGCGCCCCTGGCGGACGCATCCGGTGGCTCATCGCCGGCCTCACCACCGTGGCGGCGGCCGCGCTCGTTGCGTTCATGCCTACGCTCCTGCGCGATGCCGGACCACGGCAGGTGGCCCACCGCCGCGCCGAGGTCCCGGCGGCCAACGCGGCGGGCGGCCTTGCAGGAGCCACGCCCGTGACGACGGACGCGAAGAAAGACAGCGGACTCGTGGTCACGGAGCCGCTCGCGGCAGACCAGCCCTCGCGGCCCGCCCCGGCGGTTCCGGAACCGAGACTGCCCCCTCAGGAAGCGGCTGGCAAGATGGTCGCGGCACTGGGCGAGGAGGCGGGTGTCGCCGTGAGACGGCAAGAAGCCCCGCCGCCCGCCGCGCTGCCGGCCATCGCCTCCTCGGCGCAGCCCGAGTCATCGGCCCGGGGGATGGGGAGACTCGGCGGGCGGAACGGTGCCGATGCCTTCCTTCTCGATACGGACGCACTCCAGCGCGAGCAGCCACGGCGCCGGGACGAGCGGGGGCTCGATCACCAGAACCGCGAGCGGTACGACCAGTTCACGGAGAACCGCTTCCTCCGCGCCGCCGACGCGCCGCTCTCGACCTTCTCGATCGACGTCGATACCGCCTCCTACGCCAACGTGCGCCGGTTCCTCTCCGCCGGCCGACGGCCGCCCCGCGACGCCGTGCGGATCGAGGAGTTCGTCAACTACTTCCGCTACGGCTACCCTCAGCCCGAGGGCGACGATCCCTTCTCGGTCACGGTCGAGGCCGCGGAGTCCCCGTGGCGGCGGGGCCACCGGCTCGTGCGCATCGGGCTCCGGGGCCGCGACGTCGCCCGCGACACCCGGCCGGCCGGGAACCTCGTGTTCCTCGTCGACGTCTCGGGCTCGATGGGCGATCCCGACAAGCTGCCGCTCGTCAAGCAGGCGCTCCTGCTCCTCGTCGAGGAGCTCACCGAGAACGACCGCGTGGCGATCGTCACCTACGCCGGCGACGCGGGCCTCAAGCTCCCGTCCACGAGCGGCGACCAGAAGGCCGCGATCCGCGCCGCGATCGAGTCGCTCGCGTCGGGGGGCTCGACCCACGGCAGTGCCGGCATCGCCCTCGCCTACGAGCAGGCCGCGGAGCGGTTTATTCCCGGCGGTGCCAACCGCGTGATCCTCGCCACCGACGGCGACCTGAACGTGGGCATCACCGACGACGCCGCCCTCGTGGACCTCATCACGTCGAAGGCGAAAGGGGGCACTTTCCTCACGGTGCTCGGCTTCGGCCAGGGCAACCTCCAGGACGAGAAGATGGAGAAGCTCGCCGACAACGGCAACGGCGTCTATGCCTACGTGGACGGCGTCCGCGAGGCCCGCAAGGTGCTCGTCGAGCAGCTCACCGGCAGCACGATCGCGATCGCCAAGGACGTGAAGATCCAGGTGGAGTTCAACCCCGCCGTGGTCGCCTCGTATCGCCTGCTGGGCTACGAGAACCGGGCCCTCGCCGACGAGGACTTTCGTGACGACACCAAGGATGCGGGCGAGATCGGGGCCGGCCACACGGTGACCGCGATCTACGAGGTGAAGCTCGTGGACGACGCCACGGGCGGGCCGGGCCGCGGCGCCGAGCCCTTGAAGTATGGCCGAGAGGCGGCACCGGCGACGACCGACACGCCCCGCGACGCCGCCGCGAGCGACGAACTGCTCACCGTGAAGCTCCGATTCAAGCAGCCCGAGGGAGACGCGAGCCGCCTGGTGGAGGTGCCGCTCGCGGATCGTGGCGGGGCCTTCGACGACGCCTCGGCCGACCTGCGATTCGCCGCGGCCGTCGCCGCGTTCGGGATGCTGCTGCGTGGCAGTGAGCACGCCGGCGAGGCCACTTTCCCGCTGGTGGCGCGGATCGCAGGGGCGGCCGTCGGCGATGATCCCGGCGGCTACCGCGCCGAGTTCCTCGATCTCGTCCGCCGGGCCGAGTCGGCGCACTGATCCCCCAGGCCACGCGACCAGCCACGCGCTCGTCACCCGCGGCGCACGCCCGCGGCGGTCATCCTTTCCCAGGCGGCGAGCGAGCCTGCCGTGTCGATTCCGCGGCAGCCCGCCTCGACGACCGTCACGGTGTAGCCCAGGCGACAGGCGTCGATCGCGGTGTGCGCCACGCAGACATCGGTGGCGAGTCCGGCCAGCACGAGCGCTCGCACCCCGGCCGCCCGCAGCAGCTGGTCGAGGCCCACCGACGTCGTGCCGTCGGCCTCGAAGAACCCCGAGGTGCCGTCGCGATGCCGATGCATCCCCTTGCGGATGATGCCGGCGTGCGGCGGGATCGTGAGCTGTGGATGGAATCTGGCGCCGGCCGAGCCGGCGACGCAGTGGTCGGGCCAGAGCATCTGCGCGCCCGAGGAGAGCATGATCCGACTGAAGGGCTACCTCCCCGGATGGCTCGATGCAAACGACACGTGGCCGGGCGGATGCCAGTCTTGCGTGAGGATCACGCGGTCGAACTCCCCCATCAGCCGGTTGACCACCGGCAGGATCGCGTCGGCGTCGGGCACGGCCAGGCTGCCGCCAGAGCAGAAGTCCACCTGCACGTCCACGATCACCAGGGCGGCCGTCATGGGCACGATCCTCGAGGGCTCCGCCAAAATCCTACCCCGGCATGCCACGGCCCACCGCCCCGGGAGGGAGGCCGAACCTGCATTGCGCGATCGCCGCCCTGAAGTGGGTGCAGGTTTTCAACCTGCACAAGCACCACCCCGGACCTGGACTGACCGCAGGTTAAAAACCTGCGGCCACTCTTTCGGACGTGGGTGGCTCATCGGTCGGGCCATGCTTCGTCGCGTGCCGTGGGCCGGGCTAGCCCTCACGATGAACGCTCGCGAAGGTCCTGGAGCAGGTTCTGCAGGCCCCGGAGTCGATAGCTCGTACACACTCGCTCAACCTCGGCGAGGTCGCAATCAGGGTTCCGGGCGAGTAGTTCGACGATGTCGGACTTCGACTTCATGCCGCCCGCGTAGAGCTTCAGGGCCACGAGTTGCGGAAGCGGAACGATTCGCAGCGGACTGCCCTCCCGAACGACGAGTGACGCCCCACGCACGGCGTCTTCGATCACGATCGGAAATCGATCGGCGTAGCTGACGATTTGCACGAGGCCAAAAGACCCCGTCACATCGATGACTCCACCGAGCGGGTCGTCCCCGTCCGGCTCCCGCAACACGGCGGCGAAGCCGGACTCGTGAAGCGAAGTGACGATCCGGCGGAGCGTTGGCAGATCGGCATTGACGCCCAGATCAATATCGTCGGTCTGCCGAATGTAGCGATACGCCGCCAGCGCGACCGCACCGATCACGACGGCATCGACGGTGTGTCGACTCAAGAGCCCGGCGACCTTCTCGGCCGCGTCGAGGTTGGCGTCAGGGTCAACCATTCCGCGGACTCACCGGCACCGGCTTGAGCCAGGAAAACCGGTGCCCCATCCGAAGTGCGGCCTTGATCCGCTCCTCGACCGTCATCTGCCCGATGCGGACGACTTCCGCCTCGCGCGCACGCTCGGCGCATGCACTTCGACGCGATTGCAACGGGTGTGAATCGGGCTGTGTCATGGCATTTACCATCGTACCACCCATGTCCACCGCGTGAAAAACCGTGAGCGACCGCGGCGGTCATCCTTTCCCAGGCGGTGAGCGAGCCTGCCGTGTCGATCCCGCGGCAGCCCGCCTCGACGACCGTCACGGCGTAGCCCAGGCGACGGGCGTCGAGCGCGGTGTGCGCCACGCAGACATCGGTGGCGAGTCCGGCCAGCACGGTTGAAAACCTGCGGCCACTTCTTTGAAAAGTCCACCTGCACGTCCACGATCACCAGGGCGGCCGTCATGGGCACGATCCTCGAGGGCTCCGCCGGAATCCTACCCCGGCACGCCACGGCTCACCGCCCCGGGAGGGCGCGATTCTCGGGCCAGCGTGCGACGTGCTGCGAAACCATCGCGTGCAGCGCGTCTCTTCGCGCCGGCGAAGGCACGCGTCGGAAACCGCGAACGCACGCTGCCGGTGTATACTTGAAACATGAGCGAATCCACGGGTTCGTCGATGGACCAGCCGAACGAGACGACGCGGGAGAGCCAATCCGCTGACCGTCTCGATCGGTCGTCGTGGCCCGTCTGGGTCGGTCGGGTCGGGGGCCCGCAGCCCAAGGCCGATTACTCCGCCCTCACGCCATCGGAGCGGATCGCTTTGTGCTGGGAGGCAACCAAGCAGGCGTGGGCCCTCACCGGAAGGGACCTGGATGAATCGGCATTTTGTCGAGATTCTGAAAGCCTTTCGCGACGAAGGGGTTGAGCACCTCGTCATCGGCGCTCATGCACTGGCCGCCCATGGCCATGTGCGGGCGACGCTTGACATCGACATCTGGGTGAAGCCCACGGATGAGAACGCGGGTCGCACGTGGCGAGCCCTCCAGCGGTTTTGCGCACCGCTCTCCAAAATGAAGCCGGGTGATTTCGCCGAACCGCAGGTTCTCTATCAGATTGGCCTGCCACCAAGTCGGATCGACATCATGACGAGCGTCACGGGACTCGAGTTCGACTCGGCGTGGCTGAATCGGATCATGGCGACGTTCGGCGATGTCGTCACTCCCGTCCTCGGACTCGACGACATGCGCACGGCGAAGCGGGCAGCGGGGCGACTCAAGGACCTCGCCGATCTCGAGGAACTGGGCTAACCTCCGTCGGATGACTGAAACGCGGGGTCGCGCCATGCCCGCCCCGGTCATGGCCTCGAAGAACCTGCATTGCGTGATCGCGGCCCCGGGGGCCACAATCGCCGCGGTTCCGGGCGGCCGATGCGCCGCCCGCGAGACAGGACAACCTGACGGAAGCGGAGGCGCGATGGCGACGGCGGAAGCGACGAACGGACTGCCGAAGATCGAGGTCTACAGCACCCTCACCCGGGCCAAGACGCCGCTGGTCACGGTCAAGCCGGGCCACGTGGGGATGTATCTCTGCGGGCCCACGGTCTACAAGCCGAGCCACATCGGCCACATGGTCGGACCGGTGATCTTCGACACCGTGAAGCGCTACCTCGTCTACTCCGGCTGGCAGGTGACGTGGGTGGTGAACGTCACCGATGTGGACGACAAGATCATCGCCGAGAGCGCCGTCCGCGGCACCACGATGGCGAAGCTGGCCGAGGAGATGACGGCCGACTACCTCGAAAACCTCGCCACGCTCGGCGTGACGGGCATCGACCAGATGCCGAAGGCCACCGACCACATCGGCACGATCATCGCCTTCATCGAGGGACTGATCGCCAAGGGCTGCGCCTATGCCAGCGACGGCGACGTCTACTTCGACGTCACCCGCGACCCCGACTACGGCAAACTCACCAACCGCTCCGTCGAAAGCACGCAGGGCGAGGGTGGATCCACGGCCGACCGCAAGCGTTCGGCGGCCGACTTCGCCCTCTGGAAGAAGGCCAAGGCGGGCGAACCTGCCTGGGAGAGCCCGTGGGGTCCTGGCCGGCCCGGCTGGCACATCGAGTGCTCGGCGATGAGCAAGGCGATCCTCGGGCCGCACTTCGACATCCACGGCGGGGGCCTCGACCTCGTGTTCCCGCACCACGAGAACGAAATCGCCCAGAGTGAGTCGCTCCACGACTGCCCGATGGCCACCTTCTGGATGCACAACGGCCTGATGCAGGCGGCCGGCGCCGCCGGCAAGGTGGGGGGCCGTCCGCGGGGCTCCGAGGATGCCGCCGACGACGCGGCCGCCCAGGCGGCGACGAAGATCTCGAAGTCCACCGGCGCCGAGCCGTTCAAGAAACTGCTGGAGCGGCACCGCCCCGAGGCGATCCGCGTGCTCCTGCTCTCCACGCACTACCGCAGCCCGATCCACTTTGGCGAGGAACCGCTCGGCGAAAGCGCCCGCGCCATGGAGGCCTTCGAGCGACTCTTCGCCCGCTTCCAGCGGGTGAGCGGCACGTCGTTCTACGCCCTGCCCTGCCGCGACCGGCGGGCGGGCGACGCGGCAGTGGCCGCGGCCGGCCCCGAGGTGACGCCGCTCCGTGACAAGTTCCTGGCGGCGATGGACGACGACTTCAACACCGCCATCGCGATCGCGTCGCTGTTCGACTATGTCCGCGTGGTCAACAAGTTCATCGACCAGCACGGCCTCGAGGCCAAGAAGCCGGCGGCCGAACTGGCGATGCTCGACGCCATGATGCTCACGCTCCGCGAGCTCACCGGCGTGCTCGGCCTGTTCCTCGCGCCGCCGCCGCAGACCGGGGGCGCCGACGAGGGCCTGGTGGCGAAGCTCATGGAGCTCGTGATCGAAATCCGGGCCAACGCCCGCAAGGCGAAGGATTTCGCGACCGCCGACCTCGTGAGAAACAAGCTCACGGAGGCGGGCATCGTGCTCGAGGACCGCCCCGACGGCACCGGCTGGTCGAAGAAGTAGCCCCGCCGCCGGCGGCTCACGGTGCGCCGCAGGCCCGCACGGTCGGCTGCTTGGGCCCGAACCAGTCTGCCTTGCGGATCACCAGCAGCCGGGCCGCGGGATCGGCCAGCCGGCCGCAGATCGCGGCGAAGATCGCCCGGAACACGCGGTCCTCGGGATACGCGCCCGCGTTGAACTCGGCCATCGACCACGCCCCCACGTCGAGCACCGACCACTCCCCCTGCCGGGCCACGTGCCGCGTGATCTCCGCCGGCAGCCGCGCGGCCGCCTCGGGAGCCATGAGGATGAAGCCGGTGCTCACGTTCCCGGTGTACACGTTGAACGACAGGGCCGAGTCCCAGCGGTTCACGTTGTTGAGCACCGGCATCAGGCCCACGAACACCACCGCCAGCGCCTGCGGCAGGCACCGCAAGGGCGGAGCCGCCACCAGCTGCCGGACGTCGAAGGGCGGCGCGTCGCGAAACAGCACCACGGCGAGCGCCGCCGACGCCAGGCTCCAGATCCAGGCGCTGTCGTTCCAGTTGCTGCGGATCGGGCCGATGCAGACGAGGATCACCGCATGCATCACGAGCGCCTCCGCCAGGGCCAGCCTGCGGAACCGCGTGGTCATCAGGCCGATCCCGATGAGCATCTCGGCGACCGCCGCCGCCATGCCGAGGGCCGGCAGGAACGGCACCTCGACCGGCACGAGATCGGTCAGCGGCCGCACGAACCAGGGAAACTCCTCGCGAAAGAAGTGCGGCGTGAGCTTCTGAAAACCGCCCCAGAAGTAGACGGCAGCCACCACGAACCGCATGCCTGAGAGCGTGCGGACCGCCTCCGGCTCCCCCCCGCCCGGCCGCCGGGCCACGAGCAGGAGGACCAGGAAGAAGAACTCGTAGAACGACGGCCAGAGGCGGCTCTGATCCTGGATGAAGAGCACCGCGAACAGGCCGACCACGCCGGCGGCCAGCGGCACGGAGAGCGGCCGAACCGCGAGCGTCACGAGCAGCCCGACGAGCACCGCCGCCACGGCGTGATCGAGCGGGTAGGGAAACGGCGGCACGAGCCCGAAGAGCGGCACGAGCGGATAGAGCCGCGTGGAGATCCAGAGCCGCCACGAAAACGCCAGGCAGACGAGCGTGGCCACCGCCAGCACCCGAACGACGAACTCGAGCCGCCGGGTCTCGCTCGGGAAGGGATTCATGCTGCGCTGGCGCCGCGGGGCGGCTCACGGGGCGGCGGGGTCGCGCTCGAGTTCGAGGCACACGAGCCGGTCGGCGCCCCGCACGTAGAGCAGGCCGTGCGCGAGGATCGGCGCCGCCCAGGCCGGATACCGCAGGAGCCGCGCGGGCTCGCCTCCGGCGGCCGGCTCGTCGGCGACGAGCGGCAGTTCACCGACCTGCTCGAAGGCACGCGGGGTGGCCCGGACCACGAGCAGCGTGCCGTTCTCCAGGAGATAGAAGAGGTGGCCCTCGACCAGGAGGAGGCTGCCCCGCCCCAGGCCGAACTGCGACCAGGTGGCCCGGCCGGTCTTCCACTCGACGCACCGCAGGTCGGCATCCTGCGTGTGCCGGCCGCTGCAGGCGTAGACGTAGCCCTCGTGATGGATCGGCGTGCTCCAATGGGCCTTGAGGCTCTTCTCTCGCTTTCGCGGATCGTCCTGCCAGACCACCTCGCTCCCCCCCGGCTTCACGCGGACGAGCGCCGCCCCGGGGCCATACGTCTCGCTGATCAGCACCTCGTCACCCACCACCACCGGGTTGGCGGCGTTGACGCTCTCGAGGATCGAGGCCCGCCACGGGAAGTGGAAGTCCTGCCGGCCCGCCACGGGGTCGAAGCCCACGAGCCCGCCACGGGCGAAAACGAACCCCCAGCGGCGGCCGGCGATCGTGGCCAGCGTCGGGCTCGCGTAGCTGGCGAGCTCGTCGCTGAACTGATACCGCACCTCGCCGGTCCGCTTGTCGAAGGCCACCACGCCGGAATCGAGCCCACGGACGCGGTCGAGCTGGCCGGGCGGCAGCTCGCGGCTCTCGGGCGGGGAGCCGCCGACGTTGGCGATGAGCAGGTCGCCCTCGATCACGGGCGTGCTCCCCACGCCGAAGAAGTTCTGCACCACGCCGAACCGGGCGGTCGTGTCGAGCTTCCAGATCACCGAGCCGTCGACCACGCTCAGGCAGTGGAGCATCCCCTCCGCCCCGAGGAGATACACGCGGTCCTCGTCGATCACCGGGCAGCACCGGGGCCCGTTCTCGTAGCCGTAGAGGTCTTCGTACTCAGTGTCGTAGTCGAACTGCCAGAGCGGCTCCCCGGTTTCGGCCCGCAGGCAATCGAGCCGGTTGCGGCCGCCCACGCGGGAGAACTGAAAGAGGCGGCCGCGGCTGATCGACGGCATCGCGTAGCCCGAGCCGATGCGGCGGCTCCAGAGCAGCTTCGCCCCGCGAAGGCCCGTGGCCGTGAAGAAGCCCGTCTCGCGGCTCGTGCCGTCGCCGTTCGGCCCCAGGAAGTGCGGCCAGTCGTCACCCCGCTGCCGCTGCCAAAGGTCGGGCACCTCGGCGGCCGCCCGCCCGAGGCCGCCGAGACACACGACCACGAGCGTCAGCCAGACGGCGATCACGACCCGTGCGGCGCGGGAACCGCGAGCGTGACCACGTCCGCCCCCTCGGCGGCCGCCATGTCGCGGATCTCCTGCGAGATCTTCATCGAGCAATACTTCGGTCCGCACATGCTGCAGAAATGGGCGCTCTTGAACGTCTCCTGCGGCAGCGTCTCGTCGTGATACTTCCGGGCGGTCTCGGGATCGAGCGACAGCCGGAACTGCTCGTTCCAGTCGAAGGCGAACCGGGCCCGCGAGAGGGCGTCGTCGCGGACGCGGGCGTTCTTGCGGTGCCGGGCGAGGTCGGCGGCATGGGCGGCGATCTTGTAGGCGATCACCCCCTGCTTCACGTCCTCCGCGTCGGGCAACCCGAGGTGCTCCTTGGGGGTCACGTAGCAGAGCATCGCCGCGCCGCTCCAGCCGGCGAGCGCCGCGCCGATGGCGCTGGTGATGTGGTCGTAGCCGGGGGCGATGTCGGTGACCAGCGGCCCGAGCACGTAGAAGGGCGCCTCGTCGCACTCCTCCATCTGCCGCTTCACGTTCATGTCGATCTGATCCATCGGCACGTGGCCGGGGCCCTCCACCATCACCTGGCAGCCCTTCTTCCAGGCGCGGCGGGTGAGCTCGCCGAGCACGTGCAGCTCCGCGAACTGCGCCTCGTCGCTGGCGTCGGCGATGCTGCCGGGGCGGAGGCCGTCGCCGAGGCTCCAGGTCACGTCGTACTGGCGGAAGATGTCGCAGAGATCCTCGAAGTGGGTGTAGAGCGGGTTCTGCTGCTTGTGGGTCATCATCCAGCGGGCGATCAGCGAGCCGCCCCGGCTCACGATCCCGGTGATCCGGCCCATGGTGAGGTGGAGGTGCTCCTGGAGCAGCCCGGCGTGGACGGTCATGTAGTCCACCCCCTGTTTCGCCTGCTTCTCGCACATGTCGAGGAAGTGTTGCGGACGCATGTCGTCGATGTCGCCGCCGAGCTCCTCGAGCATCTGGTAGATCGGCACGGTGCCGATCGGCACCGGCGAGGCGTCGATGATCGCCTGGCGAATGGTGTCGATGTCCTTGCCGGTGGAGAGGTCCATCACGGTGTCGGCGCCGTAGTGGACCGCCATGTGGAGCTTCTGCAGTTCGGTCTGCTCGTCGCTGGTCACCGCCGAGTTGCCGATGTTGGCGTTGATCTTCGTGAGCGCGGCGATGCCGATCGCCATCGGCTCGAGCCGCTTCGTGAGGTGCACCGTGTTGGCGGGGATCACCATCCGGCCCCGGGCCACCTCGCTCTTGATCACCTCCTCGGAGAGGTCTTCGCGCTGGGCGACGAACTTCATTTCGGGCGTGATCTGGTCGGCACGGGCGGCTTCGAGCTGGGTCATCGGTGGTCTCCGGTCGGTGTCACGCGGCCCCGCCGCGGTCGAGAAATCGTATCACATTGTGCCGTCTCGTACCGTCGCCCGTTGCCGCAGGCTCGGGGCTGCCCATGCCCGAAAGTGGCCGCAGGTTTTCAACCTGCGGTGCCCGGCCCTGGCGTGTCTGGCCTGGTGGCCGCGCCGCTCGGGGCTGCGCATGCCTGAAAGTGGCCGCAGGTTTTCAACCTGCGGGAATGGGCCCTGTGGACCACATCGCTCGGGGCTACCCATGCCCGTCGCCGGACGTTCGCCTCGGCCCTCCAGGCCGAGGCTCTCTGCATGTCCGCTGCGCTTCGGCATCCTGCCTGCGCTTGCTTCCATAGCCCGGCTCCCGGGCATGGGCAGCCCCTCGCTTGCCGAACCGGGACGGGGCGGTGGGACCTGCACGTGCAGGTTGAAAACCTGCACCCACGTGGGTTCCCGTGGCCGCAGGTTTTCAACCTGCGGAATCCTCCCGTGCCGCGCCGCTGCATGCGCTCGGCGTCAGAGCGTCTTGAGGTATTCAAGCACCGCCGTCTTCTCGTCTTCGGTGAGCACGTCGGGGAAGTCGTGGCCGGCGGCGCTCTTGCCGGGCTTCCGTGTGTCGAAGAACGTCCGCCGGTCGGACGATCGCAGCCGCCCCGGCGGCAGGTCAGCGAGTTCCTCCACCTCCAGGCCCACCCGGGTGTCGTCGTAGCCGGTCGGCGTCCGCCGCCAGACCACCGGCCGCTCGGCTGGATGGAGCACGTGCCAGAGCGTGGGAACGGAGCCGTTGTGGAAGTATGGCGCCGTCGCCCAGACGCCGTCGAGCGGCGGCGCCACGTAGCCGGTCGGCGCCGTGCGATCTTCGAGGTCGCGGCCGTCGGCGCCGAAGTGGCCGAACCAGCTGGAGGTGAGGTCGGCCCGCTGCTTCGCCGTGAGCGAGTCGAGGCGGACGCGGTCGGTGCCCACCTCCTCGATCGGGATCACGCGGTCGGGATACGAGCCGTCGGCGCCGTAGCTGCCGTGGCACGCGCTGCAGTGCTCGGCGAACACCGCCGCCCCGCGGTCGGCCAGGCCGCGGTCGAGCGGGCCGGTCCAGTTCGGTGGCTCGAGCGACGTGATCCACGACTCGATCGCCCGGAAGTCGTCTTCCCACTCGTGAAACTTCTCCGGGCCGTTCTCCTTGACGAGCAGAAACTGCATCAGGATCCGGTGCCCCTTGGGGGCGAAGCCGTCGGCGTAGAGGGTTTTCCGCCGGCTGTAGTGCCACCAGGCCGGGGCGTCCATGTCGTGGTGCACGAGGTCGAGCCGCGGCGGCCGCTGCACGATCGAGAGGTCGGGAGCGCGGTGCCGCATCAGGGCCACCCCGAAGATCACCGCGTTGGTCGTGCCGTTGGTGGTGCCGAGCGGGAGCAGCAGCGAGCCCACGTCCATGTGGCTGAAGGCCTTCCCTTGCTGGACCTTCACCTGGCGAACCTCTTCGGTGAGCGTCTCCAGCGCGTAGCTGGAGTTGGACAGGCCCGGGACCGCCGTTCCGCGAACCTGCCCCTGGTGGCAGGCCAGGCAGTTCATCACCCAGCGACCGTCGTCATCGACCACATACTGCATGCTCCGCGACGGATCGTCCGGATGCGGCACGAGCCCATACCGCTCCATCGCCATTCGCCGCCGCTCCGGCACCGACGCCTGCTCGGCCTGCGACCGCAGCGGCTCCTCCCAGACCGTCCACAGGGCGTCGAACACCTCCTGGTCGAAGTCGGCCGGCAGATAGGCCTTCGAGAGGAGGAGCTCAAGCCCGCGGGCCCGGCTCGCGGCCGCGTCGTCGGCGTCAGCCCGGCCGGCCATGGCAACGCAGAGCACCGCGACCACGAGGCCGATGCGGGCCATGACCACGTCGAGATCGCGTCGCTCGCGTCGGCTCATTCCGATGGCATACTTGGTCGGTAACGGGACTACGACGCAGTATAGGCCC